>Ga0214921_10000076_pt1 | contig 176893 bp, 176 predicted proteins | sample LL1505_MetaG_FD_177992 | JGI IMG/M metagenome (GOLD analysis project Ga0214921, IMG submission 177992) | Freshwater microbial communities from Lake Lanier, Atlanta, Georgia, United States - LL-1505 | ecosystem: Environmental > Aquatic > Freshwater > Lake | place: USA: Georgia | collected... | reverse complement strand
TTTTATTATATTTTTTATTTATATAATATTATGGAAAGTAATGATGAAGAAGTTAAACTAGAAATTTCAAGTGAATCTGAACTATCTAGATATTTTGACTCCTCTGATGATGAAAAATCTGACGGTGAAGAAGAAACAAACGTTTCTGAAGAACCAGTTGTTGTTGTTGAAGAAGAACCAGTAGTCGTTGAAGAAGAACAAGTTGTTGTAGAAGAGGAACCAGTTGTTGTACAAGAAGAACCAGTAGTCGTTGCTGAAAAACCAGTTATTGTTGAAGAAGAACCAGCGGTCGTTGCTGAAGAACCAGTAGTCGTTGCTGAAAAACCAGTGGTCGTTGCTGGAAAACCAGTAGTTGTTGCTGAGGAACAAGTTGTAATTGACTTTGAAAATGAACCAGTAGCAATTCAACAAGTACCTCCTACAGCATATCCCCAATTCCGACAACAAAGACAACCATATATCACTAGATTTTTAAAACCAGTTGGCCACCATTTGAAAAGATTTAACTTTTTTTAAAATGTTTGAAATAGAATTTATTTTAATTTTCAAAAATAAATTTTATAAATTTGTAAAATCCGCATCTACAATGTTGGTTTTGTAATTTTGTCTCTAATCAAGATTAAATCTTCTCTCAGTATTGGTTCAACACCAGTTTTATACTGTAATAATTTTGCATTTTTCGTTTCACGCAACAACTTATTCAAGTCTAGATTTTGGGTAAATTTTGCTTCCAAAGCATTATTCTTTTCCACATCTTTTCTTTTTCCATAAAACTCCGCATCTATTTTCACCTCTTTTGGACGTATCAATTCACCCTTGTATTTTCCATTTTTACTCGCAGCAGCTTTTGCCATTTCTGGATTTTTTGATAACTCAGTACCAGACTCAACCGAAAAAGATAAATAAAACTCTGGATTATTTTCTTTAAATTTTGACGCTTGGTAATAATGTTCAACACTATTCCATCTCTTACCATCCAACGTAAAGGGTTGGACCCAAGAATTATCTAATTTTTTACGCCAATCCACGATAGATGCTAATTCGGAAAAATCCCGAACCATTTCTTTTGGAATTTTTTCTCCAGAACCTTTACCGGGTAAAGATTTACTACTTGACTTGTCGTAAAAAGCAAATACGATATTTTCATCATATAATCCTCTTATCTTTGCTTCAGACAACTCTTCAAATTTTGGAGTACTTAGTTTATTTAAATCAAAATCAGAACCTTTTAATTTAATAAAGTCGGGTATTAAAGCGTACAACCCAGAATTTTTTTCCATACATTTGGTAATAACCTTTTTTTTAATTCCATAAGGAATTTCTTTAAATGTCAAAGTTGCTTTTTTCTTGTACTCAATCAACTTATAATGATAGCCATTGTAGTCCAACATTATGTAGAATTCCGGAATAAACTCACCACGTGATTCAAGAATTGAATCATTCAACTGGCCACAGTTCAACACATTTGCATAATCTTTCTCTTTGTATGCTTCATGAGATAGTAATATGAATTTTACGTTCAACACTCTTTCCAAAGTGGAAATTGCCCAAGTCTCTCCCCAAAACTCACAAGTTTTAATTTTTTCTCTGAATTTTTCCAAAGTATCAATGTCTTTCATAAATTTAAATTCTTGTGCTAATTGACTTGACAATTTTTTTTCTCTCAAAATCATTTCACGTTGATCACTTATTTTTTTAGCACTTTCTGTTAGTTGTTTTTTTTCGTTTCTATCCAAAGTATTTTGATATTTCGTTTTGAAATTATTGTATTCATTTTCTAAATTTTTTATGTCTTGTGTATCCTTCAAAAGAATAGTTTTTATGTTATCATATTGTTCTTTGTATCCTAAAAATACTTGTTCAGTTGCTTCTTTGGCCAGTTTCTCTCTTATTTTTTGAACAGTTGTTACTTGACCAATTTGCGCAAAAGCATCCCGTATCGTGGCAAACAAACAATCTCCACCACCTTCATTATCTTTAATTGAATAATTATTATTTTCCATAAATGTTTCAATCCATGTTTCTTCTTTTTTAGAAGTTTTTGCATTTTTCAAATATTTACCTTGTTCTTTTTCATCTTGTTCTTTAGTTTCTTCTGGTAATACTGGTGGAATTTTTATGGATTCGGTTGTTTGTGTAAAAATATCTTTGCGAATCGCTGGTATGGTTAATTCTTCATTTTTCTCATCGCTTTTTTCTTTTTTCTTTTTTGCGTTTTTTATTTTTTCCTTTTTATCATTTTCTTCATCTGAATCAACATTGCTTGACTCCTCTTCCTCTTCTTCTGATTCGTTTTCTTTTTCAACTGTTTCTATATCTTCTTCGGGAACCATTCGTAAGTTTTCTAACATTTTTTTAGTTACAAAAACGTATATCAAAGGTCCATTTAAATTTTCAATAATCAAATTTTGGTCCTCATCCATATTACTTGATACGTCGGTTGATTTAATTTCATACACGCCAATCTGCATTACTTTATTATTTGATTTTACTAAATAAACTGGAAAAAAAGTAACATTTTTATCTTCATAAGTATTTTTAGCATTACCAACTGCAATGATTATATTTATCCCTTTTACTTCAATTTCATATAAAGTCGCCTTTTTTTTCAAATCATCAGAGTCAACGCTTTTTAATTCTTGATAACTTATACTTTTATCTAGTTTTGATAATACCATATATAAATTAACATAACAATATTTTATATTTTTATTCTAATAAAAAATATAAAATTTAATTCCAAATTACAAATTTCTTCATCATTTTATCACTTTTCAATTCATTTATATAATACCACAATTCTTTTCTCCTAACAACCACTTCATAATTCTCCATATTATTTTCAAACAACAATATTTGTTCAATAACATCTTGTTTTTTCATTTTGTTCGTCCTTACGTCTTTCATCAATCCATAGTAGTCACAAATTAATAATAACTGTTTCACTGTAAAATTCATATCATAATTTACCATTTCAGTATACATATCGTCATCTTCAATACATATTCTATTATTTGTTGCAGAATCTACATATTCGTTAATACTACTAATTTGTTCAAAGTCGCTTAACAGTTTTTCTATTTCACACAAATTTTCATTTGAAAAAGTTTCATCGTTAAATTCATAAGTAATATTTTCTTTGGTATTTTCCATTTCAATATTTATATTATAAATTACTAATATTAATAATTTGTAATATTTATATTATTTTATGATTTTAAAATATTTCATTTACCACAAAAATTACATATCAATCATATCCATATACTTGAAAATTGACTTGTTTGATAAACTTGGAAATGTTTTTACTTTACATAATGACAATCTATGAACAACGTCGATAAATAACTCATCATTTATTTTTTGAGAAACATCTGATGAACAGTTCTCAAAAACTGACTTGTTGTATAATATTGCGATGTTTTCAGTAATTTCATCTACTTCGTTCTTTTTATTGTTTTCTTTTATTAAATTTACAACTTGCTTCATTAAATCACAAGTTATCATTACTATTTTTTCTTCACTTATAATTTTGTTTGTAGATAAATTTACAAAGAATAAACTTAATGCTTTTCTTTTTTCATTGTCTTTGTTTATCTTACAAAAACGGTCATAGTCCTCTTCCGATTCTACATATTCAATGGTTTTAAACAACTCTAAAAATGTATCCAAACTATTTTCAAATATAACTTTCATTATTTCAAATTTTTTAATCAGTAATGCATATAAGTCAGCGTATATTTTTGAAAAGAAACGATTGTTTGATGCAATATCAAATATAGAATTTCCGACTTTTAACATATCTTCATCACTTGTATCATTTTTTATTAACTCTTCAAAAATTTCCACTATTTTTTCAAGTAACTCATTATAATTTTTATCTGTTAATTTATTCAGACACGTTCTCAATGTATCTATCTTTGAATCTATACCGGTTTTCTGTTCTATTTTTGTTGCTTGAAATGTTCGTATTGTCTCCCAGTCTTCATCACTTACACTTTCTACATTTTTATTACGTTTTCTTCTTTTAAATCCAGAATCCGAACCAGCACCAGTTGAACCATATTTAGTGGATGATAATGATGAAACAGTATTTTCTTTTTTTGCAAAAGTTGGCGTTCTTATGTACGTTGGTGACCCCACTTGTTGGGCAATTTCACTTATAATACTCAACGTGTCTTCGGGTAATTTTATTTCAAAACCATTAAACGTAATATTATGGAAATCTGTTAAATTATATCTAGTCATTGTTTGCATCTGATATAAGTATATATTTGACAATCATTTATATCAATTTTTTATAATAATAATTAATTTATAATAAATACACTTAAATATATACCTTGATTATTTATTACCAATGTCATTAGAAATAGAAAAGTCAGATGAATTAGAATATTTATATAATACAGAAGAAATAAACAACTGGGACGAATTAGATATTGACAGCAACTTATTGCGAGGAATATATTCATATGGTTTTGAGAAACCTAGTCCTATTCAAAGAAAAGCCATTAAACCTATTATTGATAGAAAAGATGTAATTGCCCAAGCACAGTCTGGTACTGGTAAAACCGCTACATTTACAATTGGTGCTCTTTCATTGGTTGATATAAAGGATGATACAACTCAAATTTTAGTGTTATCGCCAACCAGAGAGTTAAGCAAACAAACCGCAAATGTGATGAACGGGATTGGTTCTATGATGTCTGGGTTAAGAGTACAAACACTAGTAGGTGGTACATCTATTGATGAAGACTCTGCTACGTTGAGAAACAATGTTCCACACGTCATTACTGGTTGTCCCGGACGCGTTTATGATATGATTCGTCGTAACTGTATTAATGCTAAAAATATTAAATTAGTTATTTTAGATGAAGCTGATGAAATGTTGTCTTCTGGATTTAAGGAACAAGTTTACGATATATTTCAAAATTTTAGTAAAGATATTCAAGTCGCATTATTTAGCGCCACTTTGCCAGACTATATTCATAGTATAACAAGTAAGTTTATGCGTGACCCAGTACGAATTTATGTAAAGACTGAACAATTAACATTGGAAGGTATTTCTCAATATTACGTAGCCATAGATGATGACCGCCAGAAATATTCTACATTGAAGGACTTATATGCATTTATTTCAATGTCTCAGTGTATTATTTATTGTAACAGTGTGAAACGTGTATCTGACTTATATGATGCAATGGTAGAAGATGGTTTTCCAGTATGTAGAATTCACAGTAGTATGGAAAAAGTGGATAGAGATAATGCATTCAATGAATTCAGATGCGGTAAATATAGAGTGTTGATTTCGTCTAATGTGACTGCGCGTGGAATTGATATTCAACAAGTGAGCGTAGTGATTAACTTTGATGTTCCCAAATGCGTACATAATTATTTACACAGAATCGGTCGTAGTGGTCGTTGGGGACGTAAAGGTGTTGGCATTAATTTAATCACGCGTCGTGACGTGTCGTTGATGAAACAAATTGAGGAACATTATTCTTGTCAAATTAACGAGTTACCCGCGAATTTTAATAACTTGATGAAATAAAAATTATCTTTAGGTAAAATATAAATGGCAAAAAAACTGTTTGGTTTATCGGTGTTTCTTTGGATTTTAATTGCTTTAGTAGTTTTATATTTCGTTTATGGTGGTGTAGGTAGAAGGGAAGGGTTTTATATAGTGGATAAAACAACCGGAGAAATTAAAAAATGTAGCGACTATTCTGACTTAAAATCTTGTAATGTACAAAGTGTAAATGACCACCTCACTTGTACTTGGGATGCAGCGCAAAAAAAATGTATGCAACCAAAATCATAATAAATTCGTAAAACGATAAGAAAAGTAATCTACATTTGATGTAATGATATCAAATATAGAAAAGATAAATGAATATTTTCAAATTCCGATTTGTTTCAACGAAAATAAAATGGAACTGAGTAAAAATGTAATAGATGATTTAGAACTCATTAAGACGGTTGACCCTTCGTGCAATTCTATTTATTCCTTTGCCTTTCAACCCGGCACCAGTCTTGGTAAAAAAGTGTTGGAACAGTTTCCACACTATTATACCACGGACACTGAATTTTTAAAAGATACACAATCACTTTTAAAAAATTACAAGAAGATAGATTTAAAATGCGATGAAAGCAAGAACCAGTTGCTTAGTGAAGTTATGGAAGTCTGGGACGATATTAAGAATGACACTGGGTTTAAAGAAAAATACCAGTTTATTGATTGGCCAATGTGGGAATTCCTCAACCATTCGGAATCATTTTTACAAGTGATGAGTATTTATAACTTAGCGTCTCCAGTCATTTCTCTCTTTGTTCCATTTATTATTCTAATTATTCCTTTTTTCATTATAAAAATGAAAGGACTTACTATTACTATCGGAGAATATGTGGAAGTATTAAAAATAATTGCCGCAAATCACGCAGTCGGACGACTTTTTACTGAATTTAATAACGTTGAGTTAAGCGAAAAATTTTACCTCCTAATTTCGGCAGCATTTTATATTTTTTCTATTTACCAAAACATACTAACTTGTTACCGATTTCATAATAATATGAAAAAAATCCATTCTCATCTGATAAAAGTGAGAGAATATATTGAGTACAGTGAAGTCAAAATGTACAATATTTTATTATACACTGAAAATCTAAAAACATATGCCATATTCAACGAAAAAATAAAACAACGGTTGACGGAGTTAAGCAAATTAAAAGAACTACTTAATACCGTAACAGAATATAAACTTTCTATGAAAAAAGTGGGCGAACTGGGAAACGTCCTCAAATCATTTTATACCTTGTACGACAACAAGACCTACTATGAATCGCTTATGTTTTCTTTTGGATTTCACGGTTATCTTGATAATATAGAAGGTTTTATTGAAAATATAAATAGCAAAAAGATAAACGCTGCCAAACTAAATACCAAAAAATCAAGTGGAAAAATGAAGAAGCTTTACTATCCGGCGTTAATGAATACTCAACACGTGAAAAACACCGTTAAATTCAAGAAGAATCTCATTATCACTGGGCCAAATGCATCTGGAAAAACCACGATTCTAAAATCCGTTTTAATCAACACCATCATAACACAACAAATGGGTTGCGGATTTTACGAAAGTGCTACAATGTGTCCTTTCAAATATATTCATTGCTACTTGAATATTCCAGATACTTCTGGAAGAGATAGTTTATTTCAAGCAGAAGCGCGTAGATGCAAGGACATTTTGGATATTATTAAGCAACACCCTAAGGAAAACCATTTTTGTGTATTTGACGAGTTGTACTCTGGTACGAATCCAGATGAAGCGGTGTTAAGTGCTTTAGCATTTATGAAATATTTAATAAAGAATGACGGAGTATTTTGTATTTTAACTACACATTTTATAGAAGTGTGTAAACATTTAGACAAAAATGCAAAAATTTCTAATTTTTATATGCAAACTGAAAATGTATTTGATGAAGATGGAAATAATGACATTACCAATTTTAAATACAAATACTTGTTGAAGAAAGGAATTTCTAATGTGAGAGGAGGAATCAAAGTGCTATGTGATATGAATTATCCAACTGAAATTATTGAAGAATCTAAAAAATTATAACTGTATAATATATATTTATAAATGGCAGAAGAAAATACAAATGATAAAAAAAATGATAAAAAAATTACAAAAGATATGTTAGACGTTTTTAAAAATAGAGATTTGATTATTTTTTCAAACTACTTGTACTACTTTTCATATTTTTTATATTTTATTGCAATCATATTATTAAGTGTTACATATTGGAAATCAAGATTAGGAGAAAATGCAAAGTTTCAAACATATATACAAGTATTAATGGCAGCTACAATTATAATGACAGTTTACTCAGTATATTTACAACAAGTGACTTTTAGAGAAACTGCTAATTTTAATCAGTTAAATAGTTTTGATAATAATTTCCAACAACTACTTGATGACACCCTCAAATTTTTCATAGACCACCCCGAAATGAACTATTATTACGACGAATTATTCTATAATATAAGTGAATATAAAGAAGAAGACCGTAATAAAAATTTAGAGACTCAATATACTTTTATAATTTTGTCTAGAGTAAGTAATATCATATATTCATATTACGTTTATGGAAATAAATTTTCGGAAAAAACTGAAAGAATTGAACAATCCGAAGCTACCTTAAAAAATATATTAAATTCTTTTTTCAATTCAAAGATATTTAATGCTAACTGGAAGAGTTATAAGCAAGGTTTGGCGACAGATATTACCAAACAGTATATTAGCGAAAATTTCAATAAATAAAATGAATATTCAAATCAAAAACCAAATTATAATTCGTTTATTAAAAAATATAAATATATAAATATTTTTTAATAATGTCATCTTTAACTCCAATACTAAGCATTCCGTTCTTATTGTCTTTAGGAATAAGTCTAATTTTAATTGGTTTCGTAGGAGTATTTTTTTATCAAAAAATAACTGAACAAAATCACAAAATAAGTAGTATGGTTGATTTAATTTCTACAATGGCAGAAGAATTGAACTACATACGAAGTCGTGTTCAATCTGGAGGTGCAGTAAATACTTTACCTAGTGGCGGAACAAACGCACCCACACAAATACCTTTATTCAACTCTCCACCAGTAAAGTCGGCCGACCTAATTAACGTTTCTGATGACGAGGATAATGACTCGGAAGATGAAGAAGAAGAAGAACATGATGAAAGTGACGAAGAAAGTGATGATGATGATGATGATGAATCATCGGACACGGACTCTGATGAAGAGGTAGAAGAAGAAACTGTTAGAGTAATTAACATTAGTGACTCCTTATTACATTCTGTAGAAGAAAATGTAGACGTTGAAGAAATCCCAAGTGAAAACAATGACAATGATGATATGGACGACTCTTCAGAAGACGAAGATTTAGAAGATGACAAAAGTAGTGTTTCTAGTGAAAATGAATCTAAAATAGAAATTGTAAAACTAAATGAAGTTATGGAAGAACCTCAAGAATTTGAACCAGTTTTAGACATAGACGCGACATTGTTGAAGTCAATTCATATGACATTTCCAACCAGTGAAAATATTGACTATAAAAAGTTGTCGTTGAATAAATTAAGGCAAATTGTATCTGAAAAAAATTTATCATCTGATTCATCAAAATTAAAGAAACCAGAGTTACTTAAATTATTAGGTGTAGAGTAATTATACAAAAAGAAATAAAAATAATACAAATAATATTTTGTTGTTATATATAAAAATATGTGGGGCACTTGTTATTCTGGTTCAAATAATATTCATTTTAATTATCCACCAATAATGGCTGATGGAAGAAACTATTCAAGTTGGCAACCAGAAGCGGTTGTCAATAAAAGAATTCAACAACAAGAAAATATCCAAACGAGTTGGCAATACAGACAATTTCTTATTAACAACGGAAGAGAAATTATGAAATACAACACAATGGAAGCTTGCAGTGATATGGGATTACCTTCACACATACAAACTGGAAAGACACCATCATCCAATGTACCACACTTGTATAAATCAAGTTACGATACTAATAATCCCGGATTTGGATACTGCTCAAGTAACTTGAAAAATCCATATTTAACAAGAGAACAATTACAAGGACGATTAATTTCTCCTTCTATTGATTTGAGTGAGATTGAAAAAATGCATACAACAACCCAATAATTTATATAATATAAATGGAAAAGTATTATAAAAACATATTGTTATAATACTTTTAGGAGATAATATTTCAATAGTATAGTATAAATGAAAATACTAAGTATAGACGTTGGAATAAAAAATTTAGCGTTTTGTTTATTTTCCAAATCGGTTGAACAAGAAGAACATTATTTTCATATTGAAAAATGGGACTCAGTAAATTTATCCCAAACAAGTGAAATGAAATGTTTAGAACTGGAAAAAAATCAACCTTGTAATAAACCAGCTAAATTTACCAAAAATGGAAAGTGTTACTGTTTGAAACATTCAAAAAAACAAGAATATCAAATTCCAACATCAGAATTGAAAAGTGGATTTATTAATAAACAAAAAATTCAGAGTTTATACGAAATGGCTGATAAATACAAAATTAAATATGAAAAACCAATCAAAAAAAATGAGTTGGTTTCATTAATAAATGATTACACTTACAATACGTGTTTTGACCCAGTTGAAAACACAAATGCATCAAAGATTGATTTAGTAACGATTGGTAGAAACCTTCAGTCTAAATTTGACGTAATTCTTGCTGAACATTTATCAACCATTGATAAAGTGATTATAGAAAATCAAATTAGTCCAATTGCGAATAGAATGAAGACAATTCAAGGTATGATTGCTCAGTATTTTATAATGAAAAACAATAATATATCCATTGAATTTGTATCTTCAATCAATAAATTAAAAGATTCTTCCAGTGAAAACAAAAAAGAAGAAAAAGAAGACAAAGTGAAATATGGGGATAGAAAAAAAGTAGGAATTAAAAAATGTTTAGAAATAATAACCAATGAACACAACTACAAATCTTGGGAGGATTTTTTTTCAAAACATACCAAAAAAGATGATTTAGCAGATTCATTTTTACAAGGTATCTGGTACATTAAAAATAAATTATAGTTATATCTACAAATTCAAAATAATATATTTATTATTCGTAAGACTTAAAATTATATGTTCTTATTTATTCATAGATAAATATGGACAACGACATTATTGACATTTCCAGTATAAAATTGAACGATGGACCAATGAAATCTACGAATTTCGGTGGAGGGATTGAGTTATTGATGAACGAAAAAGTAAGAGACGGTGGTTCAAAACCAACAAGTGATATTCATATTGACGATTTAGACAATTTAGAAAATGAATTAAATGATTTGGTATTGGAAGAAGAAGCACCTTCTAGAACTACATATGAAAGTAAATCAAGTTTATTTGGTAAAACAGTTAGTTATGATACTCCTTCAATTGAAAAACCATCTGGTGTAAGGTTTGAAGAAACATCTAATTTTGGTTCATCTTCAGACCAACCAAGTATTGGTAAATCAACTGCTCAACAAAATACAGATGGAACAACTTGGGATGGATATGCTAAATTTAATAACATTCCAATTAATCCAGACAAACCAGTACCAAATGAACCTCAAATGTCCAAAGAAGAGTTACTAAGAGAGAAATTTAAATTTTTAAGAAAGTTAGAAGCACTTGAGGCAAAAGGTGTAAATTTAACAAAAAAATATACTATGGAGTCACCTCTTGCTGAAATGCAAGGAGAATACGAAATGATTATGGAGGAGAAAACCAAACAAAATTCCGTCAAGTTTCAAGGTAATATGTTGATGGCTTGTATTAATGGTATTGAATTTTTAAATAGTCGTTTTGATCCCTTTGATATTAAATTAGATGGTTGGAGTGAGCAAATCAACGAAAACTTGACAGACTATGATGAGATTTTCGGTGAACTATATGAAAAATATAAATCCAAGGCATCTATGGCTCCAGAATTAAAATTATTGTTTCAACTAGGCGGTAGTGCAATGATGATTCATATGACAAACACAATGTTCAAATCGGCAATGCCCGGTATGGATGATATATTGCGTCAAAATCCAGACTTGATGCGTCAATTCCAAACTGCAGCGGTAAATACTATGGGACAAAGTAATCCCGGATTTTCTGGTTTTGTAAATGGAATGATGAATACGAGTGATATGGGTGGTCCACCACCACCAATGGCAACTCAAGGTCCTAATGCAGTTCCTCCCTCGGTTTCCCGTGGTGGAAATAACACATCCTACATAAGTCGTCCAGATTTGAGTATGGGAAGAAGCAGTTTCAATGATGGAATCAATATTCGAGAGACATTTAGTGGTGCAAATGAAGTTGAAAGGAGTTCAAGAACTTCTCGGCCAGAGATGAAGGGACCAAGTGATATTTCGGATATTTTGTCCGGATTGAAAACAAAAACAATTAATATCCAAGAGTCCACGCCTTCAGCACCTAGTATGCAACAAACTCAAACATCACAAAATGATAGTAGTACCATATCCATTAGTGACTTGAAAGAATTGCAGTCTGGAGGAAATATGCCAAAGAAAAGTAAGAGACGTCAAAAGTCTGATAAAAATACATTAAGTTTGGATATTTAATATAAATGGTTTAAAATATAATAAATATAATTCAATTATATGTATTATAATGGAATTTAGTATAGACGACGTAAACTTTATTGGTGAAATAGATTTTTCTGATACAGTTGAAATAAAATCAAATAGAATAAACTATGATGTGCACTACAGTAACAAAACATTAGATGAGTTATTTAAAGATACATATGAAAATGGCGATTTTATTTTTGTTGACATAAATGTCTATAATTTAAGTGTTGATACATTCAGTAATTTAAATAAAAACAACATTATAATATTTGATGCATTAGAGGAAAAAAAAAATATAGAAAGTGTCTTACAAATTACAGACGCGTTATATAGTATTAACTTTACAAAAAAAAATAAATTGGTTGTAATAGGAGGAGGTATAACTCAAGATGTCGGTGGATTTGCCGCAGCTATTTATAAAAGAGGTATAAAATGGACATTTATTCCAACAACTCTTTTATCTATGACTGATAGTTGTATTGGAAGTAAAGTATCAATAAATAGAAAAAGTAAAAATATATTGGGAATGTTTGTTGCTCCAAATAAAATATTTATATCTGACTATTTTTTTAAAAGTTTGGATAAAAATGATATAATATCTGGTTTAGGTGAGTCTTTAAAATTATCTTTAATCGGTGGAAATAATACATTTGAATTATTTAAAGATAAACTTGAAAAAAATGACTATATTTCAATAATTAAATTATCATCTTTGATAAAAAAACAAATAATTGAATATGACGAGTTTGAAAACAATGTAAGAAAAGTTCTTAACTATGGTCATACAATAGGTCACGCAATTGAAAGTACAACTAATTATTTTATACCACACGGAATTGGAGTACTAATTGGAATGTATGTAAAAAACAAATTATTTTATGATGAAAAACACGTAGAAATAAACAATATTATTTTAAAATTAATTGACCCAATATATTTTAATTTAAAATTTGATTATGATGTATTTATAAGTCATATTTTATCAGATAAAAAAAATAATGGAAGTAATATCTGTTTTATTTTACTTGATGAAGTTGGTAAAAGCAATATAATTTACACTCAAATTGAAAATATAAATTCAAAACTTAAACAAATTATTTCTGAGTTATTTCGTTATTAATAATAAATAATATTGATTATATTATTTATGGATAATTTAGTAAAGTGTTTATATAAATTAAAAGAAATTGGTTGCAGTGGTATTAAAATATCTTTTGAAGATGAAGGTGCTTTATTAAATGAAATAATAAGCATGAGATATTTAACATCAACTGTAGACGTTGAACTGTCAGTTAAAATTGGTGGTTCAGAATCAAAGAGAGACATCGTTGATTGTACTGATATAAATTGTAATTCAATTGTTGCACCAATGATTGAAAGTTGTTTTTCATTAAAAAAGTTTTTGAATTCATTAAAACAGTATAATTATTTAGGTAAAAGAGGTTTCAATTTAGAAACAATCATTTCGTACAACAACTTAGACGAACTATCAAAAGAGTTTAAACATATTGATTTTGTTACGGTTGGTAGAGTTGATTTTGTTGGTTCATTAGGTAAGGATAGAAGTTACGTAAATTCTGAGGAAATTTACAATATTGTTACAAATGTATTTAAAAAAGCAAGAGAGAATAATATTAAATGTTTTTTAGGTGGAGCTATTACAACTGAATCAAAAGACTTTATTAAAAATTTAATAGATAGTGATTTATTAGATAAATTTGAAACAAGATATGTTATTTTTGACACAACTAAAATAAATATTAATGAATTAGAAAAACTTATATACTATGCGAATGTTTTTGAAGTTGAGTGGCTTAAGTATATTAGTAGTAAATATATGTTATATGCCAATAAAGATACTTCAAGAATTAAAATGATAGAAGAAAGATTGAGTAAAAATACTTGTGAGATTTGATTTACAAAAGATTTATAAAATTATTTATATCATTGACTATAAATAATTTAAAAATAACTATTATATATTTATTATACTATTTATTTTAATGAAAGTTAAAGTTAGTGATTACATTATAGAGTTTTTTTATAAAAACTCAGTAGATACCGTATTTACAATTACTGGAGGCTTCGCTATGCATTTAAATGATTCTTTTGGAAAACACGGTAACTATAATATTTACTATCAACATCACGAACAAGCATGTGGTTACTCTGCTAATGGTTATAGTAAAACAAACGCGAAGCCTTGTATTGTTTGTACTACTGCTGGTTGTGCTGCAACAAATACAATTACTCCATGCCTTATTGCACATCAAGATAGTTTACCTATTATATTTATTTCTGGACAAGTAAAAGCAAATGATACAACTCGTGTAATTAATACAAAAAGTATGAATCTGCGACATTATGCCGGACAAGATTGTGATATTATCTCTATGGTTACACCAATTACTAAATATTGTAAAGAAATAGTAAGTATTGAAGAAGTTGAAGAAATATTAGTTGAAGCATATAAAAATTTGATAAATGGAAGGCCAGGTCCTATATGGCTATCAGTACCAATTGATATTCAAGGTATGTTTATGGAACTAGATGATGAATATGAAATTCCGATTATTCAGAAAAAATTACCAACATATGAAAGTCTAAAAATAGAACATTTGGATAAACTAGAAGAACTATTAAAAAAATCAGAAAGACCACTTGTTATTGCCGGGAATGGAATTAAGTTAGGTAACTGTACTGGTAAATTTAACGACTTTATTCAAAAATATAAAATTCCAACTGTTGTAACTTGGCACGGAACTGATATAATAGAAACAAATAATTACTTATATAGTGGTAAAATTGGACTGCTTGGAGACAGACACGGTAACTTTACGTTACAAAACTGCGATTTATTATTATCTCTTGGATGTAGAATGTCTCATAGCATTGTGGGTTATAATTCTGATATGTTTGCACGTGAAGCAAAAATTGTATATATTGATAATGATGCAAATGAAATTGAAAAAGAAAATTTAAAGTATGAATTAAAAATGAACACGGACTTGAATACGTTTTTTGATAATTATAACTATTCAGTAAATGACTATAGTTCGTGGATTGAAAAATGTAACCATTGGAAAAATAAATGGATATTTGAAACACCTACGGATTTATCCGATGAAAATGGGATAAATCCTTATTTTGCTTTAAAAGAATTTTTTCAATATGCACCAAAAAATAAAATTTCAGTAGTGGCGTCCGGTTCAATTGTAACAATTATATGGCATATGGTAAATATCAAAAAAGATGATAAATTTATTATTAGTAGTCAAGGAGACATGGGTTTTGAATTGACTGCAGCTATTGGCGCACAAATCGCAGAACCAAATAAAATGGTAATTCCTATTTTAGGCGAAGGTTCGTTACAGTTAAATATACAAGAACTACAAACGATCGTCCATTATAAGCTTCCAATCAAAATTTTACTATTTAATAATGATTCCTACGGTGCAAATGTAATTACTCAAAATTTATACTTTAAAAATAGGTACGGTTCAGATTCTACAAGTGGTATTTCTTTTCCAAATACTGAAAAAATTGCATATGCTTATGGAATTAAATATTTATCTGCTAGAAAAAACGAAGAAATTACAAAAATATTGGAAGAATTCATTAATTGCAAAGAAGCAGTTATATTTGAAATTTTTTGTTGTGTACAAGGAAGATATCCAAAGTTAAATTCGGTTAAAAACGAAGATGGCACATTTACAAGTCGCCCATTTGAAGATATGGACCCATTTATGGATAGAGAAGAATTTGAAAATGAAATGATTGTAAAAATTGTATAAGATAATTTATTGATTCAGTTGTATAAGTCAATAAATTAATATTTATTAATAAAAATTATTTTCAATAGTATTTATTTGTTTTTCAAAATTGTTTATGTCACATATAAAAGGTTCAATATATTTTTTTTTACTATAATTTAATATATTTATCCACTGTTTTTCAACTAAATGTAATGTACTTTTTGCAAATTCAATTTCTTCCTCACCATAAGCCACACCATATAAATCTTCACCAGTTTCTTTTAAATATTCCGTACACGCGATCGTATTTAACCAGTCTTCTTTACTTAACCCATTTACTTTTATAACAACAGAAATACAACCACACATGGCAGCAGTTATACTATAAAATGTACAAGGATCATATGAATAAAAATATTCAAATGTGTTAAATATATTTACATAGTCTAATAGTTTTCCCATTCTATTTAATTCTAAAGAGTTTGGTGGAGGAGGATGAATTATTTCTATATGGCTTTTGTGTATCTCACGACCTTTCCTAATAGTATAACACGTTCCAGATCGTTGTTCATTATTATAATTTTTAATATATGGACTAACATAGAGAAGATTCATCATTTTATAAATGTTTCCAACTTTATCTGGGTTATTTTTAATTTTTTCCTCTGAATTAAAATAATATACTAGTTCATTTTTTTCCCATGTAAATAAATAGTCAAATGGGACATTTTGACCTAATTTACTTAACATCCATCTTACACAGTATTTTGCATTTAATGGATTGCCTTTTGTGCCTTCACTATATATTACCACACAATTATCATCTATAGGAAAGTCATTTTCATAAAATTTGTTAAAAATTGAATTTTTTATTTTAGTGTTAGACCACGAATATATTCTAACATTTAAACCATAATCTTGTTCTAATATTTTTGACAAATAAAATTGAACAACTGTTCCACCATCGTTATACTGAAAATATGGCATATGTGCATATACTAGTATATTTTTCATACCTTTATAATAATAACAAATTTTATTTATTATCATTTTATACATATATTATTTACTAAAATTATATTCAATAGTATTTATCTCACTGTAAAACAACAACTTTATATATTTATATTTAATTATTATATAAAAAAACCAACTGTATATAAATAAATGGTTCGTATTTTAATTACAGGAGGAAATGGTAACTTGTCTAAAATAATTAAAAATCATTTATCAAATGAACACGAAATTATTTCTTTGTCTAGAAATGAAATAGATATTTCCAACTTCAAAGAAGTTGAAGATTATTTTTCAAAAAATACAAACTTTGATATATTAATACATAGTGCAATTGTAGGTGGTCGTAGGACAAAACAAGAAAACTATGACGTTGTATACAAGAATTTATCAATGTTTGAAAATATGATTAAATTTGCACATTTATTTAAATTAATCATCAATTTTGACTCTGGAGCAATTTACGACCGTGAAACTGATATTTATAACAGAGACGAAAGTGATTTGCTAACAATTCCAAAAGACTATTATGGATTTTCAAAATATATCATATATAAACGTTCATTGTCATATGATAATTTATTTAATTTTAGAATTTTTAATATATTTCACACAAACGAAGAACCAGATAGATTTATTAAATCTTGTTTTATTTCAAAATTAAGTAATAGTCCCGTAACAATTTTCCAAGACAAGTATTTTGACTTTATGTATGAAGATGACTTTGTAAAAATAATGAGACATTATATTAACAACTGTAATTCAACAAACAACTTAGTTAAAACTTTTAATCTTTCTTACAAAGAAAAATATAAGTTGTCTGATATAGCAAAAATGATATTAAAAAATAATAGTATGATTGATATTATCAATCCAAGTTTAACAAATAATTATTGTGGTGACTCGTCTCAACTAGATCAAATGAACATTAAGTTAGATGGACTAGAAAAAAGTTTGCAAAAATATGAAACAAAATATAATGAGGCTTTTGATAACTTTAAATATAACATAACATATGGTTTGAGATACGTAAATATTGATATTACAACTATATTATTAAGTAGGTTTGTAAAAAACAATATATTACATATCCCATCACAGTATTACATTATCAAAAATAGTTTAATAGATATACCACCAGAGTTTATTAATTTAACAAAATCATTTTTTATAACTGATAAACTTAATAACTACACTCAAGAATATGACTTGAATACTCAATATATTTTTATTGACTTGAATACAAGTGTAATATATACAAATGATATTCCAGAATACATAAAAAATATATTTCCTAACTATAATGAACCAATACCTTTTAATTTAAAAATTAAATATGGAAATGGAGATAATCAAATAGATGTGACTAACATAGTTTTTTGTAAATGTATGAAAAAAAATTTAATATATATACCTTGTGACACTTACTATCAACAAAACAGAATTTATTTATTTGAACACCTAAAAGAAATGCCGTACACGGAAAAACATATTTATTTATATGATAAAAATGATAACTTAATATCAGTCATTGACCATAACGGCCATATATATATAAATACAGACACAAGTGAATACTTTGTACGTCACCAGTTGCTTTCTTATATAAATAATGTCCCAGACTACTTTAAAGAATCATCTCCCGAAAATTTTATATAAATATATAAAACTATATTGAAAATTAATATTTAAAAACCTATCGTTTTATTATAATTATTACAATGACGACGAATTATAATAAAATCGCATTTATTACTGGAATTACCGGACAAGATGGTTCTTATTTGGCCGAATTATTGCTTGAAAAAAATTATCACGTTTGGGGAATGATACGTCGTTCTTCTTCCATCAATACGGATAGAATTGACCATATTTTTAAAAAATTAAATCTTCGTTATGGTGACTTATCAGATGGTATTAACTTGATGAATATTTTCAATGAAATCTACAACACATATAAAGATCACATTCAAGTATTAGAAGTTTATAACTTGGCCGCGATGAGTCATGTTAAAATATCGTTTGATATGCCAGAATATACTGGAAACGTTGATGGTTTAGGAACGTTGCGATTACTAGAAACACTACGCAACTGTGGTATTCCATTAGAAAAAATCCGTTTTTACCAAGCATCAACCTCTGAGTTATATGGTAAAGTGGTTGAAGTTCCTCAAAAAGAAACCACTCCTTTTTATCCAAGGTCTCCTTATGGAGTTGCCAAAATGTATGGACACTGGATTACCAAAAATTATCGTGAAGCATATAATATGTATGCTTGTTCTGGAATTCTCTTTAATCACGAGTCTCCACGTAGAGGTTATAATTTTGTCACGCGCAAAATCACTATTGGGTTGAATAAAATTTTAAAAGGTGAAGAAACAAAATTAGTCCTAGGAAACATATATTCAAAGAGAGACTGGGGTCACGCCAAAGATTATGTTAGAGGAATGTGGCTTCTTTTACAACAAGATAAACCAGACGATTATGTTTTATCTACCAATGAATTTCATAGTGTGAAAGAATTTGTTGAAAAGTCATTTGCTTTGAAAGGTTTTCATATTTCGTGGAAAGGTGAAGGAATCAATGAGGTAGGTTATGATACTGTAACTGGTAGAGAATTGATTTTTATTTCTGAAAAATATTTCAGACCAGCTGAAGTAGAAGAACTATTAGGAGATTCTACTCGGGCAAGAACTGAGTTAGGCTGGAAACCAGAATATAGTTTTGACGACTTGGTTTCTGAAATGGTTGAACAAGATTGTAAATAATTCGTAAATAATTTATTTTTTTCATAATAATAATTATATATTCATTATGAAAAAAATATTAGTGACGGGTGGTTCTGGATTAGTAGGAAATGGAATTAAAAGTGTAGAACGTTTTTTTTCTAGTGAGTATGAATTTGTATACGTATCCTCTAAAGAGTATAATTTGTACAACTTAAGAACAACTCAAGAAATGTTTGACAAGATAAAACCACACTATGTAATTCATTTAGCCGCAAATGTGGGAGGGTTATACAAAAATATGAACCAAAAAGTGGATATGCTTGAAGTCAATTTAATGATTAATTTTAACGTTGTGAAATGCGCACACGATTTCAATGTTGAAAAACTTATTGCGTGCTTATCAACTTGTATTTTTCCAGATAAAGTGGAGTATCCGATTGACGAGTCCGTTTTACACAACGGACCACCACATTTTTCAAATGATGCATACGCATATGCAAAAAGAATGTTGGAAGTACATTGTCGTGCTTATAGAGAGAACTATGGAGATAAATTTTTTTGTATTATTCCTACCAATATATATGGACACCACGATAACTTTGACCTTGAAAATGGACACGTGTTGCCAGCGTTAATCCACAAGTGTTATCTGGCAAAACAAAATGATGTTGACTTTGTGGTTAGAGGAAGTGGAAGACCTCTAAGACAATTTATCTATTCAGATGACATTGGAATTCTTATAATGTATGTATTGAAAAAATTTGAAGATGATAATATTATATTATCTGTTTCAGAAAAAGAAGAAGTGAGTATTGGAGAAATTGCTAGACTAATTGCAAAAGCGTTTGATTATGAAGACCGTATGGTATTTGACACAAGTTACGCCGATGGCCAGTTTAAAAAAACAGTATCTAACGCAAAGTTACTAGACTTTTTGAGAAACGATTTTGAATTTACACCCATCGAACAAGGTATAAAAAAAACTGTTGACTGGTTTATTCTCTCAAAAGAGTCAAAATAATAAATAAAAATGAGAGAAAATATTACTGTCGTTATTATAATTATAATATAATATATACTTATAATATTCAACTATGAGTAGTAATGAAAATTTAGAAAATAATCCAATAATATTCAATAAAAATGGGTTTAAAATTGTTAAACAAGAGAGAAATTCCTACCTAGTCACTTTTGATATTGAAAACCCCCATATTTATATTGAAAAATTAGTTAATTTTAAATTTTTAGATATTGTTTTTGAGGTAAATAAAGACATTATTGATAATTATTCGGTTGATATAACTGAAGAAAATGAAAATAAAACTGAGGGTAATGTGGTTATTACTTTGAAACACTTATTCGCAGATTTAGGACTACCACAAAAATATATAAATACAAATGTTGTTATGAAAAAACACTCCGACCAGTCACTAACATCGTTTCATATAAAAAATATGGGTGTACTACCAGAAATTGAAAAATTGAATGAATTTGAAGGTAATAATTATGAACTCTTTAAACTGAAAAATGTAATTATATATTGTAAATACGTAAATGAACATAAAATAAATGTGGAATATTATATTTATTATCCGAATTCATTTATTCTCTCTCCGATACTAGAAAAGATAATCTGTTCCCTTGTTTATAAAATATTTATTAGAACAAAACTATTTATAGAAATGTATAGATAATTCAATAAAGAACAAGTTATGTTTATAAACTGCCTTTGGAGGTTTCTCTCAAATATATATTTTATAGTTGAAATGTTATGGATAATATCTGTTACTTATCTTCATCTTTTGTATGATAAGAATTATCCTTTATTCATTCAAAATATAACTCACCGTCTTGCAAGTAAAAATATATTGTATGTCAAATTTTTTCAAGCTATTTCATTAAATAATAACTTGATTGATGGTGCAATAAATCAAGAATTAATAAAATATACTGACACTGTGCCATATTGCAGTGATGACATTGACTGGGAAGTTATCATGAATTTAAAAGTTTTTTATGGTATTGATTTTTTATGTAATACTACGCCTATAAATGCGGGTATGATTTCTCTCGTTTATAAAATGAATGATGGTATTGAAAACCAAGAAGTAGTTGTAAAAATAAAAAGAGTGGGTATTGAAGATAAATTAAATGATGCAATTGATAAAATGAAATTTATGATTTATTTGTTGAGTTTTATACCACAGTTGAACCATTTCAATCTTTTAGATTCATTTGATAAAAATATTCTCATATTAAAAAATCAATTGGATTTTGAACAAGAAGTGCAAAATACAATTAAAATGAAAAATGATTGTAAAAATTTAAAATATATTAAAATACCGAAAGTGTATGAATCCGTTACAAAACTTTTCCCCAACGTAATTGTTATGGAGTATATTTCCGGAGTACATATATCAAAACTAGAAGAATCCGACTATGAATCCTTTGCCAAATTGGTTGTTAAATATGGGGTAGTAAGTTCTTTTATAAATGGTTTTGGACACGGTGACTTGCACGCTGGAAATATATTATTTATCAAAAATGGCGAAAATTATAAACTTGGATTAATTGACTTTGGTATTGTACTAAAAATTCACGAAGATGTAAGAGACAAATTTATGGGTATTTTTTATGATTTTTTTAATAAACCCCCACTTGAAATTTCTAATGACTTTTTATCTTGTTTTGTTGAACCCAAAGAAGTATTTCAAAATTTACCAAAGGAACACAAGGATTCATTTATTCAAATGACAGAGAAAATAATAGAAAATGTTATACACGGTTCAAAAAGTGCGAATCAAAGCAAATTATTTGAATTTATTATTCATTTCAACGATTATTTAAGTAACAATGATTTAAAAAAATATGGACTATATTTTAATGACGATTTTATTAAAATGCAAATGGGACTAGCAATGGCACAAGGAGTGTGTTTGTGTTTATGTAAAAACAACTACATTGAAATTGCAAATCAAGTTTCTAATGAAATGTTTCACAATGATATATTTTTTGAATAAGACTCGTAAATAATAATATTTTAAAATTAAATATTTAAAGTAATATATTGGTATAATAACTATAATGGAAAAAGTAACTGCTATTATTCCAACATTCAACCGTTTTAAATATTTAATGAATACTATAAAATCCATAAAAGAACAAACATATCCCAATATAGAAATTATTGTAGTAAATGACTGTTCTACTGAAAAAGAATATTATGAATACAACTGGGAAGAAAATGGAATAGTCATTTTGCATTTGGAAGAAAACTCAAAAAAAAAAATTGGATTTGCGTGTGCAGGATATGTTAGAAATAAAGGAATTGATAAATCAACTGGTAAATATGTTGCTTTTTGCGATGATGATGATATATGGTTTCCTAAAAAAATTGAATTACAAGTGAACGCAATGATAGAAAGTGGTTGTAAAATGTCATCTACTGATGGATTACTCGGGTTTGGAGTGTATAATGTAAATAGTAGATATCAAGTATATAATGCAGAAAATTTGTATAAATTGCAAAATATTTATAGAAGTAAAGGTTCCAATCTATTAGATAATGGTTTTCCTCGTATATGGAACTTAGATTTTCTAAAAATTCATAACTGTGTTGTATGTAGTTCTGTTGTAGTTGAAAAAGAAATACTATCTAAAATCAATAATATGGAATGCGTAGTAAATGGGAAAGAAGACTATAATTGTTGGTTGAATGTACTTGAACATACCAATAGTGTGTATGTTAAAGATATTTGTTTTTATTATGACTGTGATCATGGGGATGGTCAAAATTATTAACTATTTTTCTTTGTCTATGAGAATTTCTTTCGCAACGTTTCTAATAATTTTGTCGTAGTTTCTCTCATTGTCTTCATCTTTCATTTCTCCCATAGAATTATCTAAAATCTTCATATATTCTTCGTGTTTTTTCGTAGTAATATCGTCGGCTTTTGGGTTTGCCTTCAACCAGTCCGGGACTAACTTAATATTCTTATGCTCTATTAATTTAATCGCGCGTTTCATATGTTTTTTATCTTCATCTTTTACCCAAGCGTCATTATATTTTACGTGAATCACTTCTCGTTTCAAGTCACTACAATGAATCGGTCTTTTATATACATCTAACCCTTTAAGTTCTCGGATAAGAATATTGTTAATGCTTCCAACATAACCGAGTCTTCCAAAATTCTCAAAATCTTTGAATCCAATATCAATTCCATTTATAAAATCTGTTATATTAAATGCATCTTTGCATTTTTCGTTCAAGAAAATATTCAAATTAAATTTATTATTTGTAGTGTTGTTGTTATTTGTTATATTATTATTGTTTGTAATACTACTACTACCAACTAGTTCAATAATTTTTTTATTTTGTTCAATAAGTAATTCTTTAAATTCGTTATTTTGCTTCAATAACTCAAGAATCATAGCACTACTTATTGGATTTTCTTCTTCGGACTTTTCTTCAATTTCTTCGGTAGTTAATGAAATATTGTCTTCATTATTTTTTGTGGTGTTTTCTTCGGAAAAATTACATTTTTTGTTGTGGTACCATAGACCAACTCTTGACTTGTAGTTTTTATTACACTTACAGCATATATTGTCAGAAGATTTTGGGGATTTTTGTGTTAAATTTTTGTTAAAAGATGTTAAAACGTCCGTATTTTTTACATTTTTTTCGTAACTATTTACATTTTTTAAATGTTTTTTTGTTTGTATGTGTTTATTAAAATCTTTTTTGTTACTTGTTATGAGGTTACAATATATACAAGTATAATTCCCGTTATCATCTTGGGATATTTGGGATAAATTGGGATAAATTGTTAAATCCATGTTATATATTCTTTTAACAAAAAAATCCCTAAATACTTTTTTTTGCAAATCAATTTTTATGCTCACAAAATTATGCTGTCCACCAAAATACGAAAAAATGAAAATTAGAGCATTAAGCTCTAAAACACGTTTTGAAAATCAAAGTTCACCAAAATACCTTGGGTTTTGAAAATTGGACATTTATTTTTGTCCATTTTTTCAAACCCCTGGCACTTTTGTGCAAAAAATTTGCCATTTCACCTTCGGTAGTTTTATCATTTTTAACACTTTTTGATTAAAAATAATAATTTGTTCGTAATTTATTGATTTTTTATCGTAGCTAATATTTCAAAAAAAAGTTTGTAAATTTATTGAATTATTCGTAGGTTGGGCGAAGACAAGAAATATATTTATTTGAGTTGTTGTTTCAGATATTTACATAAAATATATTTTTTGTATATTTATTTATTTGTGTATTATTAATTTATTTAGTGTTTATATAAAATATGTCCTATTTTGTATTTGGTGACTCTCATTGTAACTGTTTTAGACATGTATTTCCAAATAATGTTTATAGTTATCGTGCTTCTTCTGCGAAAGGTCTAAGTAATCCAAATTCTAAAACTGGTATAAACAAACAAGTCATAGAAAAAATATCATCGTTGCCAGAAAATTCAAACATTATAATGTTTTTTGGAAAGGTTGATCTAGATTTTATCATTAATTATAAATATAATACAACAGAAATTATAAATTTCAAAGAATATATATTATCTATTGCTAACTCATATATTGAATTTGTAAAATTAAACACTTTAAATAAAAATGTGTATATATGCGAATTACCAATTACACACATGGATGACCCGACTATGTTGAGTACCCTCAACATAGAAGGACATTTAAGTAATATAAATATGCATTTATCAGAAAACGATAGTCATGTATATCATAATTTTTCTAGGGTAATTCCTTATAGTGAACGTGTTTTATTGTATGACTTATTTAACTCTGAATTAAAGGATAAATGTAAAATTAATAACTTTACTTTTGTAGAAATAAATAAATACTTTAGAAACGCCTATGGAAACTTTGAAATACCAATGAAATATATTAACACTTATGACATAACCGACCATCATTTATTAGAAAATGTGGTTGAATTGTTTTTAGAGTCACTACAAATAAATAAAATGTCTTAATAATACAATTAATAAATTTAAAAAAATAGGGTAAAACAGTGTGAGTTTTTTATGTTAATACTTATAGTATTTTGTAGTATTTGTAACTTTTTTGAATGTTTTGTTCGTATTTTATTTAGTTTTTTCGTAATTGAAATAACAAAAAATACTGTTCGTAAATTTATTGAATTTGTCGTAGATTACAAGAAGCCAAGAAATATGTTTCTAATAAAAGTCCGAAGTGAAAAGCTACGTGACTATATTCGTAAAATGGTTGTATAAATATGGTAAAAGCCATATAAATTGTTACAAAACATAAATTTACTGCGTTTATATAACTGGACGAAAAAAGCACAATAACTAGCGTATCTACTGCTATAGGAACACTTATTAAACTATTTATCTCTCTTAAAAATTCATTTTTTTCCTTGCAACTATTGTAAATCACTTCTTCTTTGTTTTTTATACAGTTGTTTATTTTTTTTACAAAAAGATGGTAAAAATAAAAATGAACACACGCAGCAAAACTAACAATATGAATTGTACTAGGTAATGTTTCACATAAACTAGTCACTACACATAAAAATGAACGCAAATGTATTGACAAATTATCCATAATGTAATATGTGAACAACTCATCAGATGTATATTGAATTTGTTTATTTTGTGTTATGTATTTTTTAATGCTATCGTGATATTTGAAATTAAATATGCCAAGATTAAGAATACCAACTAAGTCAAAAAAATATGCACTGTTTGGCGAAGAATGATAATATGCATATCCCGCTATATGTGGATTAAATAAAAGTGTTCGTGATGTTATACGATGACAATTTATTTGCGCTTCAAGAGACAGTACTTTATCACCAAAAAATGTTTTACAACAAATTTTACACATAATTAAAAACCAGTACATATTTAGTATGAAAAAACCATAAATACCAGAATACATTACTACATTATCAAAAATTCTATCTCCGACATAGTTGTATAAATTTTGATACATTATCGGATTATTTATAGCATAAAGATAATAATCAACAATTCTAATTTTGAAAAACAACACGAAGAAAATAATATCATTTGATATGATAGTCCATTTTAAAATTTGGTTTTTGGTTTTTTCAAATGGTTTTAACCATATTTTGAATAAGTAAAAAAAAGTAGTAATTTCAAAATTGTATATTAAAATGATAATAGAAGAATCGTCTAATGGTTGAGTATTATAATAGTATTTTGTAAAAATAACTAGTAACCCACAAAGGTGATGTAATTTTATATCATTTGTACAAACAAAAATATCTAATAAAAAATGTAACGCAATAAATGGTATTGAAAAATATAGAGTACTTTTATCAACATAGTAATAGTAGTACAAATTCACTGACACAATAGTGGATAATAATAAATTAGCAACACATTCAATATTATATATAATGTCTTTATTTAAAAGTAATTTCAACGTCGTACTCATTTTTGGATAAAAAATAACAATTATATTATAGTTGATAATTATATTTATATACGTTTGAAATATTAATTATTGGAATTGTGTTACAAATTGTAAAAATAAAAATAGTATTTCAATATTAAAAATATCAACTTATAATAAGTATGTCAGTTCCAAATAGTTTATCTATTATTTTAGAAACAAGAATTCCTGGATATGAAAAAATAGAATACAAACCATTAATGACGAATCCCAAAATAAATCCAAATATGGACAAGGTTTATTTTGACCCATTGGTTAAACTAACAAAAAGTGCCATAGATAGTGTTCCTCCTTATATACAAAAAAATCAGTTTTTTGATAAAAATTTATTTTATACTTTAGAAAACAGAGTGTTGTCGTCTTTTATGGGATCACAGAAAGTAAGTAAAGAGCACCCATTAGTTCAATTAAAGTTTTCAAAAGAAAATGGTACATTTTCCCAAAATATACGTTTAACGTTAGATACTTTATTCAAACCGGGTACTGTTATTTATATTGGAAATAAACCCTATACTATTTATGATTATTATTGGAATAGTGATAATTGGAAAATGGAACCAAAGACCACTCTTTCATATTTTCCACAAAATTATGTATTCGGTGGTCCTTACAATAGATATGGACGACAAACAACTCCAATTGTTATAAATGTTGGAAATCAGACATCAAATTATGATATTGCGAGGAGAGAAGCTGAAAAAGAATTTAAAAAAATTCCCCGAGAACTTATTGCTGGCGATGAATATGACGAGGAAAAATTTAGTGAACTTCCATCATTACATAGACTAGAATGGAACCCAGATATTTCAACTTTTGATATGGTTGAAAAAGAAATTGCGAGTGGTTCTTATAAAAGTAAAGCAACACCAACCCCATTACCTAGTGCGCCACAACTTGCTATTGCAACACCAATATATGCATCATCATCATCATCATCGCCAGTCAGAGCAACTGGTATGAAATCATTACCACCACCACCGGGAGCAACTGGTATGAAATCATTACCACCACCACCACCATCTGGAGCAACTGGTATGAAATTATTACCACCACCACCACCACCACCACTCGGAGCAACTGGTTCAACTGGGTCAAGTTGGTTTAAAATGCCAAAAATATTTAAAGGTGTTACTGGTGCGGTAGGTGTTACTGGCGCTGTAGGTGTTACTGGTTCAACTGGGTCAAGTTGGTTTAAAATGCCAAAAATATTTAAAGGTGTTACTGGTGCGGTAGGTGTTACTGGCGCTGTAGGTGTTACTGGTTCAACTGGGTCAAGTTGGTTTAAAATGCCAAAATTAAATTTCAAGAAAGGAGGTGCTACTTTAGATGAAGATGAAGATGAAACAATAGGTGATAAAAAAAGTGGTAAAAAAAAACCAAGTGGTGGTACTAATACAAAATTTTTAAAGGGTTATTATAAAAAATATAGAACAGTGATAGAAACAATGTATACGGAGTTAGGTGATGAAGAAAAAATGGTTATACTTCCTCCAAAAAATACATCTAGACCATTAACTACATTTTCCTCGGAACGTTATAATGAGTTACTTACACAGTTGAAAGTTGACGATATAAAAGGTGATGGTAACTGTTATTTTACTTGTATATCTGAAGCATTAAATAATTTTAATTTAAATTATCCGGCTATTCAAATAACATATGGAAGTGTTCAGTTTGGACAAAAATTTAAGTCAGTCAATATACGTGAAATGGTATATGACTATTTTGTAGCAAACAACCAAATATTGAACGACGTATTCCTACACGAAGCACGTAATGTTTCTAGAAACATGAATAATGAACTACGGGAAGAGTTAAAAAATATACCACCAGAATATAATTCAATAATGAGGGAACAGGAAAGACAAATAATAATAAATCAAATATATGATGATAAATATGTTCCTTTTGTTATGAAGCCAAGATATGAAGGTGACGGTTTTAGTGTGGTGAGTAATGGACAACAACAAATAAAAGACTATATACTTAACACAGAAAATCCACAGTACTGGGGTGACGATTCAACTATGGAAATAATACAAAGTGTCATTGGTCTTAAAACAATAGTAGTAGATAACACAAGCGGATATATATCTTGTCCTTTTGCATCGTTAACAGACAAAGGATGGGATAAGTATTTATTTTTATATTACACCTCCAAGAACCATTACGACTTAATAAAATTTAATAAACGAAAATCTAGCAAAGGACCAAAAGATGGAAACGTAATTTTTTTAAAGGACCCATTCAATTTGTATCAACTTCTAGTTCCAAGAGAAAGTAGAATTATTGGACTAAATCTACTACAAATATTTGAATTTGCAGATGAGTATAACTTAGTACCACCAATATATATGGTTTTATTTTTGTATGGTTTTTATTATATGGTATTAAACCCACGACCAGTAATAGAAAATTCAATTTTGAATCCATATTTTGTAATATTAGACCAGACATATAAAAAAATTCAAACAAAAATTGAATTGTCAAAAGTGGTAACGAGTAATCCAATACCTAATTTGAAAAATATTACTGTTTTCAATAAAAATTTTAATGAAATATTTTTTAGGCCAAGACCACCCACCAAAAAATTACGTATGCCTTCTTATGTTCCAACTGGTGCAATGGGTGCAACTGGCCCAAGTGGTGCAACTAGTACAACTAGTGCAAGTGGTGCAACTGGTGCAACTGGTGCAACTGGTCCAAGTGGTGCAACGGGTGCGGTTACATCGTCAGTTGCATCGGGTGTTGGAATAAATACAAGTCCATTAAGTGCTGATTCAAAATCAACTTTTATTATATATGTAGACTTGGAACTTTATCCGGGAACAGAAATTCCACTTGATAAAAGAGCATCTCTTGGCTGTAGTCGTAACCTTGAAAATGTACGTTTAGCGTGGGCACAGTTAAGAGGATTACAATATAGAAAAATTCCGTTAAACTATTACGAAGGTTATGGTCCAAAAGAAATAAATAGGTCAATTAAAAGTCAAACAAGAAAAAATAGGTCACCAGATAGTAATCAGAATTTAAAAAGAGGAGGAAAAAGTAAAACGTATAAAAATAAAAAGGGATGAAATAAAATATAATATGAAATAGAGTTAAAAACTTTATTTCATATTTATTTACACAGTTTAATATAATGAATACTCGTGAAAAAGACCCAGAAATTTATAGTATTATGCTTTATCTGTTAATTTTTATTGGATTTTATATAATACATAGAGTATTTTCACTAAATGAACCAGATAACGATGACAATAAAATAAATGAACACTCTAATTAGCTTGTTGATGCGTTTTGAAATGCAGTTAATGCGTCTTTTTGTTGTTGCATTTGTTTTTCTTTACTTGCTTTTGCTAATATAGCCATAGCATCATCAAGTTCTTTTTTAGTTACAATACCATCTTTATTAGTATCTAGAACATCTTTCATAATACGATATTCGTGCGGAACAATACAAAAACTGCTTTCTTCATTAAATAAATGGTCAGTTAAAATAATCAACGCAGCAGTTAGACCAAGAGCAATATAAATGTTACGACTACCCATCCAAGCCAAGACAAAAATCATAATCTGTCTAGTAACAGAAAGTTTCAAATATTCAGCAGAAGATTTACTTAATTCAATAGTTACATATTTAGAACCAAGATTCATCATAATAATCATAATACCCGAAAATACTTGACTACTATTGACAACCATAATGTTACTGTGCAAGTAGTGCATAATTTTTTGGAATAAAGTAGCATTTTTTGCTAAAGGTGGTGGGGCACCCGCCGACTGGGGTGGCATACCCGGAACACCGGGAACAGACGTAACTGCAGCCGGAACAGAAGGTGGGGTCTGTACTTTTGGTAATTTTGGTATTTTTTTATTTGATTTTTTGTTAGTCATATATTTTACCAACAAAAAATTTTTTATGCAAATTGTAATCCAAACATATTGAATAATTTACCCGCTTGGTCTTTTAATGCATTTTTGTATTCATCTGTAGTTAGTCGCATACTTCTTAAATGAGGACGAACTAATTTACGAACCTCTGGAGTAAATGGTTCTATTTGTTGTTTTTTGCTAATATAAAATAATGCTAAAACAAGTAAAAACAAAATTAGACATAGAAATAATATATAAGTTTTTTTTACCATCTTATATATTACACTTTGAAAATATTTAGTAATAGTCCATCATTGTGTATCCAGACATAGTACCGTCTTTACCTACTGATATAGGTTCTGTTTTTTCCTTACTTGCAAAGTCCTTACTAATTAATAATGTATTTGATTCTTTAGAACGAATATTTTGTTCAGCAGAAATTCTGTCAATGCCTCGGTTGAATCTTTTATTTGACATAGCTTCAACAGTTGAATCAATATTCATATCATCATTATTAAGATCATCATTATTAAATTGTTCAATATTAACATAGTCATATTCACTATCAATATTATCATCAATTTTGAATTTACTAGTTTTTTTACGATAGTTTACCTTTTTAGAATATTTCAAGTTATAAATAAAGATTGCACTAAATAAAACAGTTGCAACTACTGCAAGAGTAAAGTCATAGTAAAATAAAAATGCGAGTATTAGAGGAAATATAGAGTATTTAATTGCTAAATCAAATGAAGTAACATAATTCACATATAAATAAATAACGATTATAGCAACAATAGATGGTATTAAAATTTTCATAGTTTTTGAAAACATTTATTTATATATATAATTATTTTTTTTATAATTTAAGATTGTTTTGCAAATTATTATCTTAATTTTTATTAAGAATGTCTTTAGCAATGTATGCAGCACCATTTAATAATAATGATTATATGGATAAAATAAATAATGACGATAATCCAATTGCTAAGAAAAGGAATGCAAATAATAAAACTCAAAAAAGGTATCCTAAAGACACAAATTCAGATAGAGTAAATACAGTTCTTCAAACAATTCATAATTTACCACCACAAGAAGATGAACTAGCAGATTTTAATACACTATTACCTCCACCTATTTCAGCCGGTGTAGAACAAACAAAGTCAAAAGAAAATGAAAAAAATCAGAATGATATGTCTTCATATTTAAACCCACCAAATGACTTTTATAATTCAGCAAATTCATCTGCAGTGGATAATAATTCAAATTATAAGTCAATATATTCAAATGTAAATGCAAGTTCAACCCCTAGTTTTTCAAATACGACCGATTATGGAAGGTTCATTCCAGACTATTCTAAAATGTATGGTTTAGGAAAAACAGAAAGTTTTGTTGCTTCCACGCCTAAAAGTCAGAATGACGTGTTGTTAGAAAAATTAAATTATATGATTACCCTTTTAGAGCAACAGCAAGACGATAGAACGAGTAATGTTACTGAAGAAGTGATACTGTATTCTTTTTTAGGAATATTTATTATATTTATAGTTGATTCTTTTGCTCGTGTTGGTAAATATGTTAGATAATAATATATACACGTTAGAGCATTTAAAATATATGTTATTATATTATTATTATGAAGTTATTTTAAATAAATTTATATATTCGTTTATTTAAAATTATAATATTCAAGTTAGACAGTATATGGATTTAGTAGAAAACAAATACATCCAAGGACTAACAGAAATACTTAACAACGTAGGTGAAAGAGTAGAAGGAAATTTAGTGTGTGATATTACACCGACAAACTGGACGATTAACCAAAATATAGAAAAAATAAAAAATTTACAATACTTATGTAAAAATAAACAAAAAATAATTGAAATCGGTGTAAATGCGTGTCATAGTTTATTAGTAATGTTGCTTATAAATCCACACGCTGAATATTTATTATTTGATTTAAACTATCATAAATATACTGAACCCGCGATTAATTACATAAAGTCACAATTTCCTAATACTAAAATAAATATTATTTTTGGTAACTCTGTTGAAACTATGAGTAAATATATTTTAGATAACCCAAATGAAATAAAAACGTATGACTTGATTCATTTAGACGGTGGTCACACTTATGACATTTTCTCCCAAGACTATATGAATAGTAAAAAATTAATTCTAGATAATGGTACTGTTATTTTTGATGACTATAACTATGGAGAAATTAGAAATTTTATTCATATGATGATTAGAGAAAATGAAATTATAGAACATGAAGATGTAAATATTATTAAAAATGAACTTCATTTTATTTTTAAATATTTAGTATAATCGTTGAGATACTATTCTATTCTAATTCACAATGAATGCCTTTTTAGAAGATAATGTAGAATAAATATAATTGTAAAAAAAATACGCAGTAGGGAAAGTAAATTCAGCAACAGTTTTTAATTGTAAATTTTTGATAATGACATCATTATCTGAAATATCTTCAACCACCGCATATCCAAATCCATATTCTTTAGAAGTTTCACATATATTAGCAAAAGCAACTTTGTAACCGTGTATGAATAAATCAATATCTTTACAACAGTTTATTGAAGCAAAACAAGATAGAGCACTAGTGCCTTTTTTTAAGTTTGTACAAGAATTGCGAAAATAATAACAGCAAAGCACATTATGTTCTTGTACTATCATATAGATACGCAAATTTTTTGTTTTTATCAACTCCAAAACATTTGCAATTTCTGGTACAATAGTAATATCAAATTTATTTGTGTTTAAACGAAGAAAATCAACCAAGTGGTGTATATTTGTTGGACCGCATTCAACTAGAGCAATATTACCTTCGGGTAGGTCATTTGGTTTCATCCATTTATTCGTAGGAAATCCATACGTATTATAAACGCATATTGGTACGATTCCAGTGAGTTCATTTTCTCTCTTGAATAATGAAACAGAAATAGATTTATTTTGGTGTCTTTGATTATATTCGTGTGTTTGTATCATTTGAGGGGCGATTCCTTTTTTTCTTTTCATTTGGTCAACACATAAGTAGTCTATATAATAGACGTTCAATTGTTTTAGTAATGGTTTTTTATTTTCATAAAAAGTAGTCTGAAGCGGGCGAGAAGTCATAACTGAAATAACTTTGGAATGTGTGATGGTTTCTGCGTGTTTGGTATTATATATGGGTTGTTCTTCTTCATAGTAAGTAAAATAACAAGGACCATTATGCCCAATGAAGTAAGGATGAATATTCTCTCTTTGTGGCATAAAACGGTTTTCGCCATTTTGTAAATAATTTTCTTGTATAAAATTTACGAACTGTTTGGAACGAAAATCTTCCATTTTTGAAAAATCTATTGTTTGTATATTTTTGAAATTACAGTATTTATTTTCTTGGGGTAGTTCTGGCATAATAATTTGACCATTTGAATAAAAATAATAATGAAAGTCATATACATGAAATACTGGTTGTATAGACCAAAACCGAAATTTTATTTTAATATATCCAGCAATAATCAACAAAATAATAATAAGTGAGAGAAAAATGTAAAATAAATAATTAAAACCATAAATCAAGTATGACATTACAATACAATAAAGTTATTATTTATTTGTAAAATAAATAGTAACATAAAACGAAAAAATACCTAGTTAGGTTTTACTAAAACAAACAAGTATTGGTATTCGTAGCCGGATTGTAGTAAATCAATTTTTCCTTGAACAATAAACCCCGCATCTTTTGCCATTGCCAAAATTTCCTTGTATGGTTCCATATACAAGTCGTGCTCTTGTTTTCTAAACACTTTTCCAGACTTTTTATTTTTGAAACTTTCTACAAACTTTGCAGAGTTATCATTTTCGTTGACTTCAAAATTGGATATGTATTGAAAATCTTCAAAGGTAACTTTGCTTTTTGTAATTCTATCTTCAGCATAACGTTGTGGTGTTAGTAACAATAATGGATTTGCTGGTGGAATGATTGTATCAAACATATATTTATCTACCAAGTGGATTACTAAATAACCTCCACCCATTAACCAGTTCATACAGTTTCTAAAGAACTGTAGTTTATCTGGCATATAGTAGATGGTAAAGTATAAACACAATATGTGGGTAAAGGACTGTGGTTGAAAACTCATTGCATTCATAACGTCTCCTTGCATAAAATCTAATTTAGGATACATTTCTTTTGCTTTATTCACCATATCTTGTGATTTATCAACTCCCATTACTTTAAAATTTTTGTCAGCTAAATCAGCCACATGGTGACCAGTTCCAGAGCCAATGTCTAAAATAACACTTCTCTCGTCGGGTTTGGTATTATTTACAATTTCTTTAATTTCATAATCATTTTTAACATCATTATAAAGGAGTTGGTCATAAATATTCACATAAAAGTCATCATAAACTTGAGACTTTCCATCTTTGAAAGTAAATTCCTTTGTGTCCATTGAGAATCCTTCTTTTCTCTCAATCTCATTTTTAAAAAGCATATAAACAATTAAAAAAAGAACAACAAATATTAATACTTTACCCCAGTTTGACATTTTTTTATAAGTGTTTGAGATACTTTTTATCAAATTCATTCTTCTATATGTATTGTTGTGATTTTTTTTGTTTTAGCATACATTATAAAACAAAAAATATGTCAATATTAAATTCCGAAATTAATGATTTGAGAGAACAGAAAGAATTCAAGGGAATTACTTTTTCTGGATTTAAAAAATCAGATGCTAAAAAAGAATTACTAAAGAATCTTATTAGTTCAAAAATAGAACCGGCTTGTTATTGGAGCGCTGAATTTATTTGTGGTGGTCATTTTAGTGACTTGTGGGATATTATTTTGCATTTTTACAGCAAACATATACATTTAGGAAATCCTAAACTTTCTATTTATTTAGAAATGCGAATTCAAAATTTTAAAGAAATCATTTCAAATGGATATAATGGAAATGAAATAAAGATGCGAAACAGTGATAAAATTAGAAAATTATTTAGTGAAATGATATGCATACTATGTGATGCTAAAAGAAAACATAGTTTTGATGAAATTAAAATCAAAAAAGAAGATTTTGATATGACTCAAATGACAGACCGTTTTAAGGCACCAAATATAAACTATGCTCAATCTGTTATAAAAAAGGACGACCCCAAAGAACTATACATTGCAATTAATGAGTTGGCATATAATTTATCTAGTGACAGTAAAAATGCACTTCAAGCGTGTTACTGGTTTGAATGGATAGTTGAGTTTGAATCTATTTGCGTTCAAAAAAAAGAAAAGTGTAAATGTGAAAGGAGAGACAAGATGCCAGTTGATTCTAAGTACCAGCTAGATATTGTCTGGATCATATGGGATGTTATATTGAAAGAAATGGAAAATCATAACAAAATAATTCAAAAGATAATTAACTGTTTGTTGAATTTATTTACGTTGAGATATAATCACGCTTGCCAAAGAAAACGCAAGTACCTTATTTATTACGCTATTGCATTATTAACTGAAAATGTTAACTTACAAGAAGAAATAGTAAAGGATAAAGAACGCGTGAATATTGTTGTCTCAAAAATTGATAATATTTACAAACAAATTAAGAAAAACGAAATTGCCCCAAAAACTGATTACTTATTCCAAAATGTAAATAAATCTAACTTAGACAAGACCATAGAAAAATTGGAAAAGATGAATACTTTTGGAGAGTCCTTTACACCTCGTTTATAGAAATAATCATCTTAAGATATAATATAAAATGCCAAAAACGATAAAAAGATTTACGAAAAAGTTTCGTCGTCCTCGTTCTCTAAAAAGAACATTATGTAACTCACAACATTTAGCAAGTTTTGAACAAGAAATAGTAGTAAAGTTTTTAGAAACATTAAATACAATTAAATTGTTTCACTGGAAGACTCACAGTTACGCAACACATAAAGCAACAGACGAGCTATACTCAAAAATAAATGATAACGTTGATACATTTGTAGAAGTTCTATTGGGTAAATGTGGAAATCGTATTCATTTAGGACACGTGAAACATATTTCATTAAAAGATTTCAATCACGTAGAAGAGTTCAAGAGAGAAATGGAAAATTTCAAATCTTATTTGATAGGATTGAACTCAAACAAAGGATTACAGTTAATGTCTAATAGTGACTTGTATAATATTCGTGATGAGTTATTAGCAAACGTAAATCAATTTTTGTATTTACTTACATTCAAATAAAAACGACTATTATGTTGTATAATAAAAATTTAATATATTTATTTTTATTATAATGAACAGTTCTTCTTCTGTAAAACCAACTATAACAAATCCGATTTCGAGTGTTTTAGGTTCAACTACAACAAAATCTGCATCGTCAATAGTTGGTTCTACTACATCAACAACGACAACTGGTTCTTTTTTTAGTAACATGAGCTGGACAACAATTATTTTGTTGATTTTATTTTTCTTCTTTTTTGGCTTTGGTATTTTTGTTTATTTAGCAAAAGGAACCGAAAGTGCGATTGATTTTATAATCAAAATATTTATAACAGTTATCCAAAAAATAATGCATTTATTTGGAAATGATAGTGTAGATTTTTCAAAAGAAGATACTACTACAACGGAATCTAGTTCTTCTGATTCTACAGATGGTAGTACTTCAACATCTACAAATACAACAAATATTGAAAAACATATGCAAGATGACCACGGAGTTCCGAAAAACCCTACAACTACGCAAAATACAGTGCAAGCAACTCCTAATGAACCATCAAAAGATACAACACGTGAAGATAATTTAAACAAAGCATTAAATAGTGCAAAACCTAACTTAACACATAAAAACGAGCCGGGATATAGTGCAGATGACTCATATAGTTCAATACAAATGAGTAAGTCATCTAGTAAATCTGGTTGGTGTTTTATTGGAGAAGACAGAGGATTTCGTAGTTGTATTAAAGTAGGTGATAATGATAGATGTATGTCTGGTGATATTTTCCCTAGTCAAGAAATTTGTGTAAATCCCAAGTTGAGAAGTTAAGCTGGTAAAATTAATTTTGCACCAGTTGGCCATTTATTGCCAGAAGTACCATAAGTAAGTTTTGTTTTTGGATAATATGTAGGTAGTGCGCTATTATAACAAAAACTACTTAGGGTTGGTCCGGGTACATCTGATGCAGAAAGTGGATTACAGTTTAATGAAGTTGTTGTTTTATATACTTGTCCGGTGCAAATATTTTCAGAAATATTACAAATCAAGTTACCACCATCTGCTATTTGTACTTGAGTAATCGGTGCTGGACTTACAATAGAAGGAATAATGGGATTGTTTGATGCGGGGGTTACTCCTTTTTCCGGAGGCATAGTTGGTTGATTACTGTCTCCGCTGCTATTATTTGTTGGAACAAAACCATTTTGGCTTGCAGCAGTTGATGGTGCACATAAAACACCATCCGCACTAGTTACATTGTATGTAGTTGAGGAAGATGTAACTTCGTTTGATGGATTTATTGGAATATTTAAATAGTTAATACGTTTTAAACTATTGATGTTGGGGTTTGTATAACTAACACTTTGTGTTCCCCAAGTAGTAGTACGATTTGTCCAAGCTCCTTTGGCAATTTCAGCGTAACGCTGACTTTTAGTAATGTTGGCACTGTTTTTTTTGTACTGAAGAATATTGCCTTTTTTTAATACAGAAAGTTCATATGCTAATGCATCAGATGAAATATATTGTTTCAAAAGAGGTACATATACAACTGTTCCATTTGCAGTAGTGGTATCATACACACAACTGTTTTCAAAACGATACCATTCTTTAGTTGGTTGAGGGTTATATTGATTGCCTAAACATGACATTATTATATTTACTATAGAATAGTATTATATTTACTACAAAGGATTAGTAAATATAAATATTACATTTAAGGATTAAACTGGTCGCCGGCACCATAAAAGTACCATCTTAATGATAAATAGTCTGGATATTTCAATGTCATAGATTTATTCTTAGAACTCATTTTAATATTAGCACCTTTCTTTGACAAATGACTAACTTCGTTTGTTCCTAATGCGTAACTAAAGTAACGTAAGTCAGAAATATAGCCATCAAAGCCACCATTCATTGCAACATATACATCACCATAGTTTTGTTTAGGAACACCAGCTAGTTTTACACTTTTGGTAATAGTTCCGTTAACATATACATCAAGTAAAGTGTTTTTACAACGAAGAATTAAATTTACCCATTTGTTAATAGGAATACCAGGAACAAGTATTTCTTCATTGATGGTGTCATATGTATTCATTATAATAGTTAATTCATTTGAATTAGGTGATATGTACACTCCTGGTGCATTGTTTGGGAAGTTTAATCCACTGGTGGAGTTGATTCCATCATTTCCTTTATGGAAAATATGACGATATTGTCCAGATAAGTACTTCAAATCATTAATATAAATCCAAACAGACCAAGAAAATTCAATACCGTTCGGACCATTCACCGAGCGAGGAACTGTACTAGAATCACTAACTGTTGGGTCTTGTGGAATAACGATAAGTTGTTTGGCATCAACCATACCATCAATTAGTAATGGGTTGTTGTTAACATTACTAAAAAAATAACTTAGTAATCCAATACTGAGTTTTAAAAGAATAATAAATATGAATAAGACTAAGAGGATAAAAGAAAATTTGGCAACTAAACTGTTGGAATTCATAAAGTCTTTTATACCACTTCCTCTTCCAGTTGAAGAATTATTTTGTCCATTAAACATTATTGTATTATATATATATTATACATAAGAAAAAGCAAAAATACTAAATTGAATAAAATTTTATTTATTCAATTTATAATTTTAATTATTACTAAATTAAATACTGTAACTTGCAGTTTCATTACCGGCACTGTCAGTAGTAGAGAAAGTAACTTTAAATGAAGAACCGAACAAATTATTCAAGAAACTTGCACCATAACCTTCTTGGTAAATATTCCAAGCAGTTTGGGGGTCGGTTGCGTTAGGATAATATTTGAACTTTGAAGTCCAACCAGCAAATCCGCCGACTGGAGTAACATAAACATTTGCGTCAGATGTTATTTTTGCTGTTCCGGGTAAAACACAAGTGTTTACTAATTTACCATCCAAATATATGTCTAAAGTACGACCATATACACTAATTAATAAATTGCACCAAGCTTGGATAGGAACATTTGGAACGCTACATGTATGAATAATCGCGGCAGATGATGGGTCAACAGAGTCATCGCTAGTATAAGCAGTACTTGATTCAGAATAAACGGTTAATGCAATAGACAAATTATTTTCAACAGCACCAAAAGTTACTAAAGGACAAGGATTGGAACCATATTGACTCAATGAGTAAGTTCCTAAACCAAGACTACTTGCAGTATTACTTGAGTTACTGCTGCTTGTGGATGCACTAGGAGTAGACACTCTTCCAAATAATACTTTAGTTTGACCATAATTATAATTCCAATCATCTATGTAAAACCACACAGAGTAAGTAAAGTTACTAGATTTAACACCACTTGATGTACTAGACAAGTTACTTGCACTAATAGTTTGCATTGTAGTTCCAGAAACCAACCCAGTTGCTATTGTACTAGATGAACTCATATATCTAACAATAATGTACAACAAAATAATTACAATTATTATAAAGAAAATTACTTTAAAGTCCATAATATATATATTAATTAAAGATATTTTATTTTATATTCAACATAATTTGGAGAATATAAAATAAATTATTTAGATCCCTAAAATTATATAGTTTGATTATCATTGTTTCCCATAAAGTACCATTTTAAAGATAAATAGTTTTGTTGATATGGATTTAATTCGGTCAATTTTTTTACTGCTTCACTTGTTTTTGCAGTAGACGCGTCACTTGCAGTATCAATAGCAGTTTCAATTGTAGATGCTTCGAACGAAGTAGTTGGAATTTTCACATAATCATTTTTAGCATCAAAAACTGTGACTTTTCCACCCACTATCGGAGGGGTGCTATTTTTCACTAAATTATATAAATAGTAAATTTGCATTATGGACAGTGGATTTTTGAAATAATTCACATTACAAATACTTCCATACAAACCATTATCTGTACCAATAACCAAGTTGTCATATTTCATATATGGAACAACTTCAATATGAGTTTTTACCAGTTCGGCATTATAAAATATATCAAAGGTTCCTCCATTATAATTAATAATAATATTGTTCCATTTTTGTAAAAGTATATTAGTTCGTTCATAAAGAATCACATTACCGTTATCGTCATATTTTGATTTTTGAGATAAGTAATTAGTCGCATCATCTGTTTTATCAACATCAATTTTCATTGTGACTCTTAGAGTATTTTTTACTGGATTGTATAAAATATTTGGTTTGTCACCGTAATTCAAAATAGAAGTATAATGGTCGCTTCCTTTATTCGTATGTGGTTTATAAGAATCTAAATAAACCCAAAATGACACTCCAAACTTATAGTCAAAATGGTCGGTTTGGTTAAGGTTTTGATATGAAGCCAATATTTTTTCATTATGAATACTAACTGGGTCATTAAGCAACAAAAGACCTCCTTGTTTTGAGGCTTTCACACTTAGATATGGGTATATAATGAAATAAAACAAGTATAGGAAAATAATAAAAAACAACATTCCAATATGTTTAGAGGATTCCTCTGCTGCTGTTGTGGCAGCAGTCGCAGCAGTCGCAGCAGTTGCGGAACTTTTTTTGAAAAATCCAGACATTCTCGGAATTTTTGGTATGACATCATATACTTTTTCTAATATAGCATAAACTAAACAAGGAATATAAAAAATAACACCAAATAACAAACGTAACAATGGACTTTTTTTATAGACTTTAGAAATTGATAAAAATTTATATATTAATCCAAACATTGCCATTAACATTATCAAATTTACAATAAACGACATCGCATTGGAAGTGTTATAAGCATTAGTTATACTAATAGAAAACCAAACGATTAGTAATATTATAAAAGTAATTATAAAAAATGCCCCAATTGAAGTAAATAATCCCGGAGATATTGAGTCTATTTGTTGTTTAATAACACTTAATGGAGCGTCATTGAAAATAGTAAAACACACAAATAAAAAACCAATACTGATAAGCAACATAAAGAAAGTTAATACCGAACCAGTTGAATAGTTAATATATTTACTTAGTTCATTATTCAATAAAACAATAAATGTCACAAGACAAATATACAAAATAATAACATTTACTTGAAAAGTGTCTTTACTAATAAATTTGTGTTCAAAATCAGTTGCGTTATGTACCCCTTTGTAAAATAAATACCCTCCTATAATAAAAATGAATGGAAATATGTAATATGCATATTTAGTCATAAAATCTTTACTCACGTAACTAAATACAACTATTAAAATAATAATAAATAATATTAACGCAAACTGTATAGGGTTAAAAAACATTGCTTTTCCAACCTTCAAAAATGAAAAAAATAAACCTAGTAAAAAAATTGTAAATAAAAATGTAACAATGGACATAGTCATATGTTTTTTATTATTACCTTGTATGGTACTGGCACCCAAAGATATAATGATAATTAAATAAATGATTCCTTTGACAATTAATGCATAGTTAATACCACTTGAACCTAAAGGGGAAGGTGTCGTTGTTGGTGAAGGACTAAACGAAATCATAATAAATAAAGATACTTATACTATATAAATATTAAAATAAATAATTATAACACAAAATATTTATAATTATTTCACCATTTTTAAAAATCAAAACTTAATTCATATTTTCCATTGCGGTTTTTTGTCCGTGGCATTCGCGACATAATGCAATCAAATTTTCTACATTGTTTCCTCCTCCGTGTTCAAGACGAACAACATGGTCAACTTCAAACCAAGCCGATAATTTTTGTCTACATTTTCCACATTTCCAATCTTGCATAGATGCTACATATTTTTTCTTAGTTTCGCTTACCGAACGCTTGGTTGCCTTTACGGCACCTCCCGCCATACCCATCATAGCACCAGCACCTCCAGACCCTAAAATTTTTCTTTCATACATACTCTGTTGAGGATTCATTTGTTGGTTTAAATTTCCCATAAAGGTAGAAGAAAAGTCACCTTCTTCTGACTGTTGGGTAAAGTCAATTATAGGTGATATCATATCCATTGAAGATTTATCAATTGGCATATACTTTATCATATTGTTTGCGTGTAAAAGTATATTTTTACACCTTACCGGATTACGTTTAATTAACAAATAAAAAGAAATACCAAGAAAAGCAATGAATCCCATAGTGTAATATTTTTTATAAGACATTAATAGTTTGGTATATTTTCCGTTATGATATGTATTAAATATGAAAAATACAGTTAGTCCAATAATTAATAATTCTAGTTTCATTTTTATATTTATAATATACGAATATTATTTTTATTTTATAGTTTGCTTTCTAAATGCTTGAAATTTTACTATTTGACTTTTTCGTTTTGCTTTTACTCGTTGTTTTTTTCTTTTCACTTATTGTCTTTTTTTCGCTTTTTTTCTTTTTAATGTTGGTCCTTGATATGGTGCTTGAACCAAAGTCATCAGAGTTGAATGAAAAACTATTTACTTGACTACTTGATTTTTTATTGTTAAATTCTTTTTTCAAACTATTATTCAACAAAGGATTTATATCTTCTAGTATAGAAACTAATCTGTCGGTATCAATTGGTTTATCGCTTGACTCAATCAACAAAAGATAAGCTTCTTTCACTTTATTCATTAATTTTAACTGGCTAGGTTTAATTTGACCTTTATTTTTATCAATAATAAAGTCAACAAGAGAGAAGTAACAAGTAGTAAATCCCCAAACATCAACATTCTTGAGAAAGACATTTTCAAAATAATCGTGTAAATGAAGTTTTCCGTTTTCAATATATTTATATAAAATTTGAGAGATGTACTCAAAAATATAATGAAGTGTGTAGTTGAATTCAATAAGTTCATTTTTATAAGTCGCATCAATATTAATAAGATCATTTTCAAATAAAACAGTAAATATCGTATTCATTTTTTTTAAATGACCAATTCCTCTCTCATTTATCCAAAACAACACGTAGTTAATAACAAATGAACGTATATCTAAGTAACTCGGTTTAGGATTATTTTTCAAAAATTTAGTGCATAGTTTGGTAAATTCGGAGTTAAATAATATGTTTGAATATGGAACGTTGTATTGAAACGGACGGTGTGTCAAAACATTTGGGATTCTCTTTTCTTTGTGATACGTGGTAGATAATCCCCAATCAATAATTCTAGTTTTAAGTTGCTCTTCTTTGTCACTCACTAAAATATTGGAGTCTTTCAAGTCACAATGGTAAACGTGTTGTTCATTCATAGGAAGAATACCCTTTTTTAAAAGTTGAATTAATGTTTGGTTTAATAATTTCATTTTTGAAATACTAAAATCAGTTTTTTCAATAAAATCGTCAATGTCAACACCTCCATAAGGCATATTTAAACTCATTAATTCGTCAATTTGGTTATTTACAGTTGACTCACTATAATTTTTTTTTGTTAATGCACTACATTTTTTATCAAAGTCTATCAAGTCTTGTTTATTTAATTCTTTGGGTTTGCACAAACTAAATCCTTCCACTAAAAAATAATCTGAATAGTTGGGAATGTTACGCAACATTTTTTTATATCTTTGAATTTCATTGTATTCGTGTTTGGCATATTTTTTCAACATCAGCTTACTAATAGTATTATCGTTTGGAGAATTATTGCCACATTTGATAGATGGTTTAAAAATACAACCAAAACCTCCGGATGCAATAACGCTTCCTCCGAACATTTCTCTCTTGTTTGTGCTGCGTTTTTTTCTAGTATGATTTTTTGACAAATCCCCTAATTTTTTATAACTTTTTCTCTCTTTGTAGTTAATTTTAAAAGTCATTTAATATGGATAATTTCCTATTATATTGAAATATTTTTATTTATTATAGAAATAAATAATTGCGAATATAAAAATAACTAGAACAAAAAGATAAATTAGTTTATTTTTTAATTTACTGAATTCCTTATATTTTACATCCTTAGGTTTATAGTGTTCATAGTATAGTTCGTAAAATTTACTTAATGAAATTTTCGGTTTTTCTAACTTTTGATTTATTTTGTTGTGTATAAACCACATCCACCTAATAAAAGAGTCTCTCGTATCTAGATAAGGAGTAATTGGATATTCGTCTAATAATTTACTAAAATAAGTTGCAATGGATTCAATTGGAATAAACATAGGAATATTTTGAATAAATTCATAATATTTTTTTTTGGTAATACTATTTGGTCTGAGAGGATAGCAAATAGAAATTGTATGAAGAAAAAACCAATAGTGTGGTCCCCAAACTGTAGGATCTAAACCCATTTTTATAATTACAATAAATTAATATTAAAAGATAATTGTTTAAACATATAGTTTGTAATAGTTATAATTAAACATATGAATAATAATATTTGTAATAATTGTGGAAAGCAAGGACATTTGTTTCATCAGTGTAAATTACCAATTACAAGTTATGGCATAATTGTATTTAGACATAGTGATCAAGGACTACAGTTTTTGATGATTCGTAGAAAAGATAGTTTTGGATATATTGATTTTATAAGGGGAAAATACGTTTGTTATAATGTTGAACAAATACAACAAATAATAGATGAAATGTCTATTAGTGAAAAAAATCGTTTATTACACGAACCCTTTGAAAAACTCTGGAAAATACTATGGGGTGATTGTAAAATGCAATATAAAGGAGAGGAACTAGCATCATCAAAAAAATTTGACTTGATAAAAAATGGTATAGTTGTAAATGATACAAAAATAACTTTAGAGGAAGTAATAAAAAATAGTGGTACAAATTGGGAAGAAACTGAATGGGAATTTCCTAAAGGAAGGAGAAATTTTCAAGAAAAAGATATTGAATGTGCATTAAGAGAATTTGAAGAAGAGACTGGATATTCAAGTAAAAGTTTAAGTGTTATTGAAAATTTATTACCCTTTGAAGAAACTTTTATTGGTTCAAATCACAAATGTTATAAACATAAATATTATTTGGCGTATATGAATGATGTAGGAGAACGTGACCATTCATTAGAAAATTTTCAAAGGTCAGAAGTAAGTAAGTTAGAGTGGAAGACAGTAGATGAATGTTTAGAATCAATCAGACCTTATAATTTAGAAAAAAAACAATTAATTGTCAATATAAATAAAGTATTACAAGAATATAGATTATATTCATAATATATAAGAATGGAAGAAACAAGGGATAATATAAATTTAAAAAATGAATATGATATAAAATGCGATGATAATCAGTTTCATAAAAAATGTAACAAGTTTTTATTAAAAAAAGAATTATTGGAGAGAGAAGAACTCGCGGAGGAACCAGATGCCCACAAAGAGTTATATCCTAATTTGAATGATCCGAATTTTATAATAAAAATAGCAGAAAAACAAGAGTTCAATGATAACAAGTATGATGGTGAAATACACGATGTTAAAAAATATTCTGAAACATTGAATAATGCAGAGTTTGAACTTGCACCTCATCAAGTATTTGTAAAAAATTTCATGTCTTTTCAGACTCCTTATAATAGTTTATTGTTGTACCATAATTTAGGAACCGGAAAAACGTGCAGTGCTATTGGTGTAGCAGAAGAGATGCGTGACTATTTAAAGCAAATGGGAATATCAAAGAGAATAATTATAGTTGCATCTCCGAACGTACAAGATAATTTTCGGTTACAGTTATTTGATGAGAGAAAGCTGAAATTGGTAGATGGTTTGTGGAATATACGTTCTTGTACTGGTAATAAGTTGCTTAAAGAAATAAATCCGATGAATATGAAAGGATTAAGTAAAGATAAAATTATTAGTCAGATAAATACACTAATTAAAAATTCTTATTTATTTTTGGGATATATTGAGTTTGCAAACTATATTGAAAAAATACAAAACATAAAAGAAGGCGAGTATAAAAATGAAAAAGACAAACAAAAAAAATCAATACGTAATTTGAAATATGAGTTTGATGAGAGACTTGTAGTTATAGATGAAATACACAATATACGTGTATCTGCAGACAGTGACAACAGAAGAGTTGCTGAAAAACTATTGACTTTAGTGAAGTCTGCAGATAATTTGAGGTTATTGTTATTGTCTGCAACACCAATGTATAATAATTACAAAGAAATTGTTTGGTTGTTGAATTTAATGAATATAAATGACCGGCGTGGTGCAGTAGAGGTTAGTGATATATTTGATGCTGACGGTAACTTTAAAAAGAATGATAAGGGAGAGGAAATAGGAAAGGAATTATTAATACGAAAAGCAACTGGATACGTATCTTTTGTTCGTGGTAATAATCCATATACATTTCCATACAGAATTTATCCAACAACATTTTCACCAAAAAATACGTTTAAAAATACGAGTGGTATGAAATTTGACAGTTTTTATTATCCGAAATATCAAATGAACGGAAAGCCCATAGAAGATGAGTATGTTATGAAAATATTAGATGTTTATCTAACAAAGATAGGTGAGTATCAATCATTCGGTTATAAGTACATTATAGACCAGTTGCGTAATAAAAAAATATCAATTACTACAAAAAAAGGGATTATAAGAAATATGCCAAACTTTGAGGAAATGGATACGTTTGGTTATACGTTGTTGATGTTACCTTTGCAAGCGTTGAATATAGTTTATCCAATGGACGGGTTAGAAGAAACGGATATAATGACAATTCGCGAGTTTTCTATCAAGAGTAACAAATCAAGTCATGCTCCTTCTTTGAAAGAATACAAAAGAATAGAACAAGGTGAAAAATCTACACCAAAACGTTCAACCGCAAAATTAGTTGTTGAAGAAGAACCAGACGTACAAGTAGAAGCCAAAGAAGTAGAACTAGTGCAACAACCATCAAGTGAACCATCAATTTCTAGTTTTGATTATGAATCTCAAGTTGTAGAAAAAAGAGGTGGTAAAACATCAACCCAGACAGAAGAAAATATAGTTTATATAAACGCGGATGATATTACTGGAATTAAAGGGTTAAAGAGAATGATGAAATTTTCTGACTCTAAGAAACCTCCAGAAAAAGGTTCATTTGAATATAAACAGCAAACATTAGAAAAGTATGGTGCCGTTTTTTCAGTTGAACAAATTGGTAAATATAGTTCAAAAATCAAGAGCATTTGTGATAATATAATGAAGTGTGAAGGTATTGTACTAGTATATTCGGGTATGATAGATGGTGGATTGATACCAGTTGCGTTAGCACTTGAAGAAATGGGATTTTCTAGATATGGTAAAAATACAAAATCATTGTTCAAGGAACCACCGTCTCCATTGATAGATGCGAGAACAATGAAACCTCGTTCAAAAAATAATGAGGATTTTCAACCAGCGCGTTATTCTATGATTACCGGAGACCCGCGACTATCTCCAGATAATGATTTTGAAGTAAAAGGAATTACGAATGAAATAAATAAAGATGGTCATAGAATAAAAGTAGTGTTAATATCTCGTGCCGGTTCAGAAGGGATAGACTTTAAATGTATTCGTCAAGTACATATTATGGAGCCTTGGTACAATATGAATCGTATCGAACAAATTATTGGTCGCGCAGTTCGTAATTCAAGTCATAAAGAATTAGAGTTTGAAAAAAGAAATGTTGAAATATATATGTATGGAACAATATTGGAAGATATAGAGGAAGAGTCGGCAGATTTGTATGTATACCGTGTTGCTGAGTATAAAGCAATTCAAATGGGAAGAGTAAGTCGTGTATTAAAAGAAACTGCAGTGGATTGTATAGTTCATCACGACCAAACAAATTTTACTCAAGAGAACTTTGCTAGTATTCCAGAAAATTACGAAATAAAACAAATTTTACCAGATGGAAAAGTGCTTGAACATTTTAAAATAGGCGATGTTCCTTATTCGGCAGATTGTGACTATATGGAGGACTGTCAGTACAAGTGTTATCCAAATAAAGAAATTACGGCAAACGAAATTAATACTGATACTTATAATGAAACATTTATTGTAATGAATTCTGATAAAATAATTCAAAAAATTAAAATGTTGATGAAAGAGCGTTACTTTTATAAAAAGAAAGATTTAATAAAACGAGTTAATATTCCAAAACCTTATCCTTTGGTCCAAATTTATTCGGCGTTGTCTCAAATCATAGAAGATACAAATGAAGTCATTGTTGATAAATACGGTAGAACTGGTCATTTGGTAAATATTGGAGAGTACTATTTATTCCAACCAAGTGAGTTGAATAATAAACACATATCTATTTTTGAACGTGCTGTTCCGATTGACTATAAACATTCTATGATACATATTGATGTTAGACCAAATATTGAAGCTGAGAAGCAAATTCAAGAAATAGTTGGTGATATCAATGTAGCATCTGAAGATAAAAGACAAGGTGAAAAGTATAAAATAATTGACGAAATGAAATCAAATTATGATTTAACTGTGAAATATTCAGCGGGTGATGTTAAAATTGAAAGAGGAGATAATAACTGGTATAAACATTGTGGTGTTACCATAAACAAGTTGGTTAGTCAAGGTGTAATATCAAATGCAGAGGGTGAAGAATTTTTAATTGAACATATTGTAGATATGTTATCCTTTGAAGAAAAAGTTGCGGTGTTGAATATTTTGTATTCAAAATCTAACGAGGTGTTAAGTGAATTTGAGAGAAAAATCAAACAATACTTGGATAAGATGGTAGTAGAAACCAGAAGATTCAAAGCAATTATATTGTATTCAAATAAAAGACAAAACATAATGATATTTAATGCAGAAAAACAAAAGTGGCAAGATGCCGAAGGAGAAGATGAAGTCATTGTAACCGAAAGGGCAAAAGAAATGTTTGTAAAACCTTTGTACAATAATATCATTGGATTCATAGACTATGAAAAGAAGGGTCAATTTTTAGTATTTAAATATAAGTACACCGATAAAGAAAGAAATACTGGCGCCAGATGTGATAATGCAAACAAAAAAGTAAAAATTCAAACGTTGAATGATATTGTTGGACAACCCATATACAATGAGGAAAATACAAACCGTATTAACGAATCGGAGTTGTGTTCGTTACAAGAGTTTTTATTGAGAAAATACAATAAAGACCGCAAAAACGGAAACGCGTGGTTTTTACCAATGGAGATGTATAAGTGGTTTGAGAAGTAAAAATGCGTTTTTTATTATAAAAAAAATTGAAAATACTTTTTAAACAATTTTGGAGTTATATTGAAATACTTCTATACTATAGTTAAAAAATGACTAAATGCGAACACGGAAAATTTAAACCACAATGTAGAGAATGTGGTGGCAGTGCTTTTTGCGAACATGGACGGAGAAGAACAACGTGCAGAGAGTGTGGAGGTTCTCAAATTTGCAAACACAGTAAACGAAAAAACACGTGCAAAGAGTGTGGTGGAAGTGAAATATGCGAGCACGAAATACATAAATCATTTTGTAAACAATGTGGGGGATCGCAGATTTGCGAGCACGGAAAACAAAAGTCAAGATGCAAAAAATGTGGAGGTTCTCAGATTTGTAGTCACGGAAAACAAAAATCATATTGTATAGATTGCGGAGGTTCTCTATTATGTAGTCACGGAAAACGAAAAAACACGTGCAAAGATTGTGGTGGAAGTGAAATGACTACATGCAAACACGGAAAATTTAAACCACAATGTAGAGAATGTGGTGGCAGTGCTTTTTGCGAACATGGACGGAGAAGAACAACGTGCAGAGAGTGTGGAGGTTCTCAAATTTGCAAACACGGAAAAAAAAAACCATATTGTATAGATTGCGGAGGTTCTGCATTATGTAGATCTGAACTTTGCGAAACAACGGGAAATAACAAATATGAAGGTTACTGTTTAAGGTGTTTTATCCACTTGTTTCCAGACAAACCCAACACACGAAACTATAAAACTAAAGAAAAAGATGTAGTTGACCGTATTATCCATACATTTACTAATTTTACTTGGAGTGCCGATAAAAAAATTCAAGGTGGTTGTTCTCGTCGTCGTCCAGATTTATTATTAGATATGGGTTCGCATATTATCATACTAGAAGTTGACGAAAATAAACATATAGGTTATGATTGTAGTTGTGAAGATAAAAGACTAATGGAAATATCAAAAGACCTACAACATAGACCTATTGTATTTATTCGTTTTAATCCAGATGCTTATACAACTCAAGATGGTGTTTTAGTAAAATCTTGTTGGAAGTTAAATAAGTTAGGTGTGATGCAAATAATGAAAACAAAACAAAAAGAATGGGAAGAACGAATTAATAGTTTGAAGCAACAAATCCACTACTGGATAGAGAACCCAACCGAAAAAACAATAGAAATTATTGAACTATTTTACTAAAAAGTTGTTTGTCTAGTAACGCAGTATTAATATTGTATTTGGTTTGAACTTTGTACACCCTCTCTTTTTCAAATTATTTCATCAGTTCATTTCAACGAGTCTTCTTTTTCTGAAGTAATTGAATATTTATTGGTTTTCATTAGTGTATATAACACATACAGTTCTGTAAATATAAGTGGTATGATGTATATTAACGCATTTAAATTCATTAAAAATGCTAAAATTACACAAGTAGTGTTGAACAAAATAGTGTATATAACTACATTTGGGTTCTCTAAATAACGTAAGCGAATCCACGCAAGTATCACTGCAACGATCGCCATAAGTTTTCCGAATTTACAAATTTTGTTTTCATTTGCTCCAGTATTATGAACAAAAAATGGACCTATTTTTTGAATTTTTTTGTCTAGTAACGCGGTGTTTATATTGTATTTGGTTTTGAAAAAGAAATACATGTAAATTAAATACAGTGATTCAAATAACGTAACATATGTATAGTTCATATATATATGTTATATTTTTTTTAAGATTTAGTAAATTTAACCATACATTCTTCTCATTTCAGAGTATGTCATATTACGACCCGTCTTTTGTTTAAATTCTTCTTCGCCCTCTTTCATAATTTGCGTTAATGTATCCATATTACAAGTATTCGTATTGTGTAAGTTTTGAACTTTTTCCATACCCTCTTTTTCAAGTTTTTTCATCAGTTCATTCAACGCGTCTTCTTTTTTTTCTGGAGTGTTTTCTGGTGTCGGCATAGTTATAATAATATTGTACTAAATCTTTAAATATTTATTTTATTCATTTTTATTATAATAAAAATTGAAACTGAATTAAAAAAATAGTGTTACTATATAATATATTCATGGAATCAGTTGCACAACCGGAAATTATGGAGACAAAAACGTCGCTACCACAACAAAAATTATACAAGAAAAAAGAAATAAAATATAGTGGAATTTATAGTCGTTCGTTAATTACTCGTAGTGTTGTGTTACCAATTGTTACCATTGGAAAAAATATCAAAGAAACTATAGAAAAATGTATTGCAGTTAATTTTGAAGGAAAATGTATTGTAGAAGGATTTGTAAAACCAAATTCTTCTAAAATTATTACTTATTCTAGTGGTGTTGTTCAAGGAACTAATATTAAATTTGAAGTAGTATTTGAATGTCAAATATGTTGTCCAGTTGAAGGAATGTTAATTCCTTGTATTGCAAAAAATATTACCAAAGCGGGTATTCGTGCTGAAAGTGATGAAGAATTACCTTCACCAATTGTAGTGTTTATTATGAGAGATCACCACTATATGAGCAAATACTTTTCAAGTATAAATGAAAATGATAAAATAATGGTTCGGGTAATTGGGCAGCGTTTTGAACTGAATGATAAGTATGTTTCTATTATAGGTGAAGCGGTTGATCCGAAAAAAGATTTTCAAAGTGGTCCCCGAAAAACTGGGGTAAAAAAAATCTCCAATAACAAACCCAAGTTAGTTATTGAATAAAAGTGTAAAACATTCAACTCTTTTTTATATTATACTATTTTAATCCAACTTATTGTTTAATAGTCAACCTTCTGGAATAACATCCACTTACCACTCCTATGTGGCCCTCTTACTTGATACTAAGTCATAGCATCGTGTTTATAGTATTCGTCTGGACTATCAAGCCAATTAACAAATATCCATCGTCCACCGCCAACGCGCTTTCTGTGAGAACGATTTTTGTTAGTTTTTCTAACTCTTCTACTTTTTCTACTTTTTCGGTTCTTAAATGTTTTCATATAATAATATAATATATATAAATATAATATTTCTATTTTTTCTAAATTTCAGAAAGTGCAAAGGTCTTTATTTAAAGGATGTTTTCTTGAGCTGAATTCCAAGTATTCTTTGGTACAAAAGGAGTCCGGCGTCTTGTATTGGCAAAATATGAGCATACGTATCACCATCATTATGATGTGAATGCCATAGACTAGGTGGTGTAATAAACATTTCACCTTGTTTCCAATTAACTTTTTTTGGATTTATTATATTTCCTTCGTCGTCTAATTCATCACCTACTAATGTATATATATTTTCACTATCACTACAATGAATACATAAATCCAATGCAACCGAATTATGTCTATGTGGGCGTTGTTTTGTATTTGGTGGTAATTCATTATATAGTGCCCATAAGGTTGGAGTAATTGTATTTACACCTATTTTTTCAGTATCCGCATTACTCAATAATATTCCTTTACGGTTTTTATGGGGGTTGGATAAATTTTGTAAATTTTCTTGTATAAATTTTTTATCATAAACACACGGTTGAAAAAGTGTTTTTTGTGCTTCGGCACCCAAATAATTCAGTAATGGACTATCATTGACATAATAAATTTCGGTTTTTTCATTTTCCAACATATTTGTGATTTTTAGAGCTAGAAATACGGGACAAATAAATATTTCACCACCTTCTACAATAAATTCAGTGTGTTTTTTATTAATATATATTTCACCATATTCTTCACCACGAACATACACTTCTTCTGACCATGTAAAACAACATTTACCATTCAATACATAAAATAAATGAGAAGATGCATTGATTTCTTTTTCGTGAGCATCATCTTCTCCTTGAAATCGTATGATATGTCCTTCATTATCATTTCCCTTATTTTCATCTAATACGATAAACCCGGCTAATAAATTCGGCGACGTTGCTTTGTAATCAACACTATAGACAGTTCCATTATCAATAAAATTCATACCAATATCACAATCTTTAACATTTTTTGTAATAATTGGAACGGGTTTCAAGTTGGGATTGACATTTGACTCATATTCGTAGGCTTTAGTATATTCTTCCATTGTATAGTATATTATAACATTTTTACTTTATATTATTTTTATAATAAATTGGAATATGACAGTTCCAAATAAAAAGTTTAACTTCCTTTGTTACTACTTGCAGATGTGTTAATTGTTTGTTTTTACTTCAACTTCTCCTAAACTATCACATTTTGCACATTCACTCCATGGCATAACAGTTAAACCAGTTGAGTTACACATTATACATTTAATACCATCACAGTATGAACATATTTTGTATTGAGTTTTTACTAAACCTACTCCCAAACAAGTTGGACATTGAATTTTATTATTTTTTTTATTCATCGGTAATTATTATTAATTAATAAAGATTTAAATTAAAAATAAGTTACTTAATATATTTATATACTCCACAATATGATAAATATTGGAATTAATGGATTCGGAAGAATCGGAAAGTGTGTGTTTTTACAACTCTTAAACAATGTAAATTTTTCTATAAAATGTTTGAATGCAACTGAAATAAAAGTAAGTGAAATTGAAGACTATTTAAATTTTGATACAACCCATAAACATAATATAAAAATAAAAGTAGAAATATTAAGCAATCAATTATTTAAAATTAATAACCACGTAATACACTTAATATCAGAGAGAGACGCTAAAAAAATAGACTGGAAAAAAATGGATTGCGAATACATTATAGATGCTACTGGTAGTTACTTAACAACTGAAAAATGTTTAGACCATAATGCAGATTATGTAATCATGAGTTCACCTCCGAAAGACAATACACCAACATTTATTGTTGGAGCAAATCAACATCTATATAACGGAGAAAAAATAGTATCCGGGTCATCTTGTACTACAAACTGTATAGCACCTATCTTAAGACTATTGAATGATAACTATGGAATAGACGACTGTGTTTTTACTACAATACATGCTGCAACTGCATCACAGTATGTGGTTGATGTTTTGAAAAAATCGTCAAGAACAAATCGTTCTATTTTTAATAATATTATTCCACACACGACCGGTGCATCTTCATCGGTTACTGCGGTTCTTCCAGTACTAGAAGGAAAAATAAATGGAACAAGTGTTCGGGTTCCAGTTGTAAATTGTTCATTAGTTGATTTGAATGTTGAGTTGTCCAATAAAAACGTAACGTTAAAAGATATTAGTCAGTTGATTAAAAATGAAGCACTTCATAAAATAGTATATGATGTATCCGATAAAAAGTTGGTTAGCGGAGACTTTGTAACAACTACCACTCCAACAATATTAGACATAAATGCATCAATTGATATGGGTAATGGAAGATTAAAATTAATGGTATGGTATGACAATGAATGGTCGTATTCTAGTCAGTTGATTCGTTTAGTTGAAAAGATGGTTGATTTTAATAAAAACACAATAAAAGAAAAATATTTTGTGGGAAATATGGATTTGACAAATAAAGGTGTTGTTTGTCGTTTTGATTTCAATGTGCCAACAGATCACTCTGGAAATGTTACAGATGATTTTAGAATTTCTTCAAGCATAGAAACAATTAAGCTAATACTTTCCAAAAACCCAAAATATATTGTATTGACATCGCATTTTGGAAGACCTAATGGGATAGAAAGTAAATATTCGCTTGAGTTTATTGTTCCAATATTAGAAAAGTATTTAAATAAATCTGTTACATTTTTAAAGAATGGATTATCAAGTGAAACAGTTGAAACAATTGAAAAAAGACCAGAAGGTATATATTTATTAGAAAATATTCGTTTTCATAAAGAAGAAACTGACTATGAAAAAGGGTTAGTATCATCTGATAATGTTGTTTTCAATATATACAAGTCGTTGGGAGATGTTTTTATAAGTGATGCTTTTGGCTGTTTGCATAGAAAACATTTAAGCATATGTGCAATGAGAGATTTTGGTAAACCGTATGGTTATGGTATATTGATAAAGAAAGAATTAGATGCGATTAATTCATTAATCAATAATAAAGACAAGAAAGTATTAGGGATTATAGGTGGGGCAAAAATAAAAGACAAATTACCTATTATTCAATCATTAAAAAAAATACCAAACTCTAGTGTTTTTATTGGAGGTGCTTTAGCAAAACAATATACTATTGAAGACAAAACTAGAGAGTTTGTACCATTGTCCGGATATGGAAATAAAACTCTAACAGATGAATTAACACTTATTGAAGATATTTACTCAAGTGACATGAATGTTTATGACATAAGTATAGAAGGTTTTTTATACTTGAAAAATTTATTATCCGATTTTGATATTATTTTTTGGAATGGTTCATTAGGTGTCATTGAAGATAATAGATATGCAGCGGGTAGTATCAGTTTATTGAATACACTTAAACTGCTAGTGGATAAGACAATTATTATTGGAGGTGGTGAAACTGCATCATTGGTGGAAGATAAAAATAAAAATCCACATATTTATGTATCTACTGGTGGTGGTGCTTTGTTAGAACATTTACAAAATAAAATATTGTATAATTCAAATTTAGTTGGTCTAGAAATATTTGTATAAAATGATAATTTAGTAAAATAGTTAAAATTAAATTACCAAATATAATTACTGGGTGTTTAAAATGACCGAAGTAAGCGAAATTATTTGGTTTAAAGATTGTTCTTATAAGAACAAAGAGTTAGTTGGAGGTAAATGTTGTTCTTTAGGAGAATTGTACAATTTATCAAAAAAAATGATGTTTTCTGTTTCGGATGGTTTTGCCATTACAACTTTATTGTATGATAAGTTTATTGAATACAATAACTTAAATGAAAGAATCGTTCAAGAGTTGAATGCAATTGACAGTGAAAATATTAGAAATTTGGAATGCGAATCAAAAAAATTAAGGGAACTTATTATTCAAGGAGAGTTTAGTGAAGAACATAAACAGTTAATTCTTTTTAATTACAAGGAACTTTGTAACTTGTATCGTAGAGAGAATTTAGAAGTCGCAATTCGTTCCAGTGCTATTGCAGAGGATTTACCTAACGCATCTTTTGCCGGACAACAAGATACCTATTTAAATATCAAAGGTGAAAATGATGTCTTACTATCTGTAAAAAGATGTTTTGCATCATTGTTCAATAGTAGAGCAGTATCATATCGTAATACTCACAATATTCAATTATCGGAAGTAAAAATTTCCGTAGCGGTTCAAAAAATGGTAAGGTCTGATATAGGATCTGCTGGTGTAGCCTTTTCAATTGACCCCGAAACTGGATACAACAAAGCAATTGTGATTAATTCTTCTTTTGGTTTAGGCGAACTAGTTGTTTCTGGTGGTGTGAAGCCAGATGAAATTATTCTTGACAAAAGAGTATTGAAAGATATTGAGGCAGACCCAATTATTATGAAGAAGAAAGGAGACAAAAATACGAAGATTATTTACAGTGAGGAAGGTGGAGTGACGGAAGTTGAAACAAATTTGATTGAAAAGTTAAATTTTAGTTTAACCAATAACCAAGCAACTACTTTGGGTCGTTTTGTCTTGAGACTAGAAGAGTCTTATTCAAAAATGTTTGATAAACAGATTGGAGTTGATGTAGAATGGGCTATTGATGGTTTAGACCAGAATATATATATTATTCAAACCAGACCAGAAACGATTCACAGCAATAACGATAGTTTAGAAATTTCAAAATATATTTTAACTGAGAAAAGTAAAATTTTAGTTTCTGGAGTTTCCGTTGGCGATAAAATTAGTACTGGAAAAATCAAAATACTTGAAAGCATTAATGATTTTGAAAAATTTGAAAAGGGAGATATTTTGGTTACGGATATGACCACTCCGGATTGGGAACCTATTATGAAAATATCATCTGGAATTATTACGAATAAAGGCGGTAGAACTTGTCACGCTGCTATTGTTGCAAGAGAGTTATGTTTGAATGCAATTGTTGGAACAAGTAACGGAACTGAAATTTTAAAAGATGTACCAGAAGTTACGATGTCTTGTGCTGAAGGAGAACAAGGATTTGTTTATGAAGGTAAGTTAGATTTTACAATTGACAAAATGAGAGTTGATAAAAATTTAAAACTACCCGTCAAGTTGATGTTGAATGTGGGTAACCCAGAAAATAGTTTTAATAGTTCTATTATACCAAATAGCGGTGTAGGATTAGCCAGACTTGAATTTATTATTAGTAACTATATTAAAATACATCCAATCGCATTGTGTAACTACCCAAAAATTCGTAGTGATATTAAAGAAAAAATATATCAAATCATCGGTAGTCACGATAGTGGAAAATGGTATTTTATCACACGTTTAGCCCGTGGCATATCTAAGATTGCTTCCGCATTTTATCCAAATGATGTGATTGTTCGTTTGTCTGATTTTAAATCAAACGAATATAGAAACTTGATTGGTGGGGACTTGTATGAACCCAATGAAGAAAACCCAATGATTGGTTGGAGAGGCGCATCTAGGTATTATTCAAGTGAGTATGAAAAAGGTTTTGAATTAGAATGTGAGGCAATCAAATATGCGAGGGAAGAAATGAAAATGACAAATATTATAGTGATGATTCCATTTTGTCGTACACCAGTTGAATGTAAATTAGTTCTTGAAAAAATGGAGTCTTATGGTTTGAAGCGAGGAGAGAATGGTCTTCAAGTTTATTTGATGTGCGAGATACCTTCCAACGTAATTGAGGCAGAAGAGTTTAGTCCAATGATAGATGGCGTTTCTATTGGTGGAAACGATTTGTTACAGTTAACTTTGGGTGTGGATCGTGATAGTGATAAAATCACATATTTATCTAATGATGAAAATTTGAGTTATCGTAGGATGATAAGTATGGCAATTAAAACATACAAGAAGAATGGAATTAAAATTGGTTTTTGTGGTCAACAACCATCAGATAGTTCCGAATTTTGTAATTTTTTGATTAATGAACAAATTGATAGTATTTCGGTGACTCCAGATTCGGCATTAAAAACCATTAAAAATATTGGGATTTAATTAGCAAGTAATGATAATAACCTCATTTGTAAAAAGGGTTTAAATATTTGACAATATAGTAAAATAAATTATTATGGCAACTGAGTTATACAGTGTCCAAGAAGTGAATAATGAAACATATGTAAATGAATGTTTTGAAGAGGAAGAAGAGCAAGACAGAAAAATAAATGTAGAAGAGTTGAATAGTATACGTGAAAAAATAGAGTCTATGCCGAAATTCAATCAAATAGAAGTTTTGCGAATTTTGAGTAAATACAATAAAATTACTCTTAACGAAAACAAGTATGGTGTTCTGGTAAATATGACGGATTTTGAAGACGAAGTAATAGAAAAATTAAAAAATTATATTAGTTATGTAAATACACAAGAGTCTAATTTAAATGAAGTAGAAGTGCAAAAAGAAAATTTTAAAAATATATATTTTGTAAAAGATAATAAAGATAATAATGGAAAAAATAATAAGAATAGTAAATATGCATCGTCATCATAAATATAATCAAAATAATAATCAATATAGAAATCAAGTAACGCGTCAACCAACTGCAAATTATAATCATGTAATTAATGATTTACAAGATTATATGTTATATGGTAAGTTGCTAGTTCAATCATTGAAAACACGCTTAAAAATGAATGCGAAACATAAAATAATGACCGTAAATGAAAATAGTACTGAACAAGAAAAGGAAAAAGAAAAATTAATGAAAAAAGAAAAAGAAAGATTTTTTTATCCATCACAAAAAGATCAACTATACTGGTGTTTTTTTATAATGAAAAATGGTTTTACTGCATACGAATATCCAGATGTTTCAACCTTTGTAAATGAAAAGAATGATAAAATAAAATGCGTCACTATGTTACGTGAGAATAAACAACAGTTGAAAGGTAAAAAAATAAAAAATATTAAGGAACACGTAGAAAATGAACTAGTGAATTGTTCAACAATAACAATGAAAACATTTATAGCACTTTGCATTGTAGCCAATATAAATGTGTTGTATATTCAAAAACGCAAGTGTTTTGAAATGATTTTTGATGAAGACTCGCCAATTCACGTGGTTCATGATATGTTGAATGATAAATACTGTTATGAAGCAGAAGCATCTAAAGAACAAATAGAACATTATCGCAAGACAATGTTCAAATGGGAAAGTATTGAAAAACCATTAAAAGCTGTTGGTTCGTATACTTCACATGAACTAGTTGAACTATCTAAACAACTGGGATTAGAAACAATGAAAAATGGTGAGAATAAAAAGAAAACCAAGAATGAATTATATGAACAAATTGTATTAAACATATAGTAGTTTTTGTTTATTTATTTTTGTTATTTGGTGTATTGATATTTTTTATAAAAATTGATTATAATATAAAAAATATGTGTTAATATAATATAATATGACAAGTATAATTCAAAAAGAAGAAATTTTAGAACAAGAAACACTAAAAAAAAATGACAACATGAGTGGAGATAAAGGAACTCATCAGTCAAAGGAGGGAAAACGAGAATATAAAAAATCAAATAAGACGCCACAAGAACAATTAGAGGATATGGTCAGTTTATTTATGACTAATAAACCATACGAAAAAAATTTACTATTGAATCACGAGTTAGAAGTACGTTTTGGTACCCGTGGTATTAAACCATTGAATAAAATAGACTATAACAATGTCATTCAAAAAATTAAATCACTTGGTTTTACTTGTGTAAATGAAGAAGGTTCCTATATGTTGCGTGTTCAGAACGAGTTTTTAGATTCATCAACGGGTCGTTTTAAAATGTCTAACATTAGAACAGAAATTCGCGGTTTTCAAACAATTCAAGATTATTGTAAGCATAATGATTTGAAAAAACTAATGTCTTCAAGTATATATTCGGGAAATAATATTGATTTTCATAAAAAGATGCTTTACAGAAAAACTGGAAGTTCTGAAAATGTATTTCCAGTAAATTTTGATGATTTTAATTTTAGAGTATCTTATCAAACAGAAGAACAGTTAAAATCAAACTCCGGAATTGTGAAAAGTATGATTGAAAGTTGGGAAAAATCAAAGAAAATATTCAGATACATAAATCGGGTCACTTTTACACACCCAGAAATTCCAATCAAAGTAGATATTAGTATTGTAAAAAATTCAACTACCAAAGACAGAAGAGTCGTTCCAGTATATACAACTAGTGAGTCGGGAGTATTTGAAAACGCCGAAGTATATGAGATTGAGTTAGAAGTCAATAATTCTATGATTGGCCCCGGAACATTGTATAACCAACCAGATAACTTACTAGTTGCATTAAGAAAATCAATCAAATACGTTATGATGGGACTACAAGGAACAAATTATCCTATTTCATATCCAGAACAAGCGGAAGTTTTACAAGAATATATGAAATTAATTCATACTGAAAGTGGTAACTATAATCCGGACAAACGGATTTATCCAAGCGACTTTATTGGTCCATCATCTTATACTTTACAATTGCAGAATATAGTTCCGTTGAATGATAACAATAACGTGCCAAACATTCGCAAAGATTATTCAGTGACTGAAAAAGCAGATGGTGAGAGACACTTGATGTTTATTTCAAAGAAAGGAAAAATCTACTTATTGAACACCAACATGAAAGTATTATTTACTGGAGCAGAAACGGAAAACTTTGAATTGTTTAGTTCCATTATAGACGGTGAAATTATTTTACACGATAAACACGGAAAGTTTATAAACTTGTATGCTGCGTTTGATATATACTTTAAGGAGGGTGTTGATGTTAGGAAGCACGGTTTTACACCTAAAAACGTAGATGATGTAAAGGTAAAATTTCGTCTTACATTATTGAAAGAATTAGTTAAAAATTTAAAACCAGCGTCTGTAGTGAAGGCGAAAGATGATAAACATAAAGAGGTTATGTTGTCACCTATACGTATTGAGTGTAAAAAATTTTATTGGGTTACAATGAATCAAACAGAAAATATAAATACAAAATATACAATATTTACTCTTTGTAATGCAATTCTAGAAAAAGAACGCCAAGGATTATTTGAATATAACACTGATGGTTTAATATTTACTCCAGAAAATATGGGAGTTGGTGCAGATCGTGTTGGAAAAGCCGGTCCCTTATCAAAATCAACATGGGATTATTCGTTTAAATGGAAACCGCCACAGTTCAATACCATTGACTTTTTAGTAACTACTAAAAAAGGCGATACTGGAGCAGATTTAGTCACACCAATATTTCAAGAGGGAGTTGCAGTAAATACTACAATACAATTGAACGAATACAAAACAATAATTCTGCGTTGTGGATTTGATGAAAAGAAACACGGATTTTTAAATCCTTGCCAAGACGTTATTGAAGACAAGTTACCAAGTGTAAATGATATTGATAATGAAGATGGTTATAAACCAGTTCAGTTCTTCCCAACAGACCCATATGACCCAACAGCTGGAATAACAAATATTATGCTAGAAAAAGATGATACTGGCGTGAATCAGATGTTTACAGAAGAAAGGGAAGTATTTGGTGATAACACCATAGTAGAATTTCGTTATGAGTTGAATAATAAAAAAGAATGGTGTTGGATTCCTTTACGTGTTCGTTTTGATAAAACAAACGAGTTAAGACAAGGATTAAAGAATTTTGGAAATGCATATCACGTTGCAAATAGTAATTGGCATTCTATTCATAATCCAATTACCGAACAAATGATATGTACTGGTAAAAATATTCCAGAAGAAATTGTAGATGAAGATGTTTATTACAATAGAGGTGTGTCATCCACAAAAACCAGAGGACTTCGTGATTTTCACAATTTATTTGTAAAAAAATCATTAATATCACAAGTATCAAAAAAAGGAAACACACTAGTTGACTATGCTTGTGGTAAGGGAGGTGATTTTCCAAAATGGATAAAGGCTCAACTATCCTTTGTATTTGGCATTGATATTTCCAAAGATAATTTGGAAAATCGGATAGATGGTGCTTGTGCAAGATTTTTGAAATATAAAAAATCTACAAGGTCAATGCCATATGCGTTATTTGTAAATGGAAATAGTAGTGCAAATATTCGTTCTGGTGCAGCAATGTTGAATGATAAAGCAATGCAAATAACTCGTGCAGTATTTGGTGAAGGTCCGAAGAATGAAGAAAAACTAGGAAAAGGCGTGTACCGTCAGTATGGCGTTGGTGAAAGTGGTTTTGACATATCATCGTGTCAGTTTGCTTTGCATTATTTCTTTGAAAATATACAAACATTTCAAAATTATATGAGAAATTTAGCAGAATGTACTAAATTGAATGGATACTTTATTGGCACGAGTTATGATGGTAAAAAGATATTTAATTTATTGAAAAATAAAAAAGAAGGTGAAAGTGAGTATATATATGATGACGATGTAAAAGTATGGGAAATTCAAAAAGAATATTCAGAGTCTGAGTTTGAAGATGATGTCACTAGTTTAGGATATAAAATAAATGTTTACCAAGAGTCCATCAACAAAATGTTTCCAGAATATTTAATTAATTTTGATTATTTGGACCGTATATTAGAAAATTATGGATTCAAGTTAGTTACCAGAGATGAAGCAAAAGAAATGGGATTACCAAATGGAACTGGAATGTTTCAAGACTTGTATAGTTTGATGGAAGAAGAAGTTAAACGAGACCGTTATAAAAGAAGTGAGTACGAAAATGCATTAAAAATGACAGCATATGAAAAAAAGATTTCGTTCTTGAATAGATATTTTGTGTATAAGAAAATAGCACATGTAAATGCAGAAAAAGTTTCTATTGAGTTAATGGAGGAAACTATGAGTGAAGGCAAAGAAAAGAATGAGAAAAAAGGAAAAACTACCGAAAAAAAATCTAAAAAACCACTAAAAGGTGTAACGAAACCAAAAGTGAAAAAGTTATCTCAAATGTTGGTATTAGAAGAGAGTGAAGCCAATGAAGTTGAAAATGACCCCCCAGCAGTAGAAGTTGTTGCAGAAGAAGTACCTCAACCTCAAGTACAAATAGAAACAGAACAAATCATTCCAGTAAAAAAACCAAGAAAACCTTATACAAAAAAATTAGTTATTGGTAAGGATACAGAGATAAAAGACGTTGAAAACATAGAAGAACAACCACAATCAAAAAAAGCAAAAAAAACAAAAAGTAAAAATGTAGATTTTATAATTGAAGAATAATGAAACAATTTGACTTAAAAATAATCTAATATATAATAACAATAATCAAATTAAAATGAGTTATTATATATTACCAAAAAAACATAACACGATAGACATAAATCCCAAATTAGTTGAGAATAATAAAGAAAATGATGTGAATGTACTGAAACCAGTAGTTTCACATTCATTGGTTCATTATTTGAATATAGTTACACAACAAATAAAAAGTTACTTTGATAATAATGATGCGATGAATGCTGTTAACTATGAGTTGATTTGTAAAATAATAAATCCATATGAGTTTATTTTTTCAAAAGTACCGGGTTTAAAATATTCGGTGAGTAAACTGAAACCACAAAATAATATTTTTTTTATTATTATGGAAATTATGTATAACTTCAATATTTTTGATGGTATGAATGAGAATATAAATACAATTCATTTGGGAAAAAATTCTCATTCAATTATTGAATGTATGAATATTATGCGGGAGGATTATAATGACAATCATATTTTTTTTGAGTTGAATGAGTCAAGTAACATAAACGATTTATTCAAAAAATATAATGAAATGAAATCATTAAATATACAAAAACAGAGTATAGATTTTTTATACTTTGAGTTAAACAATAAAATTTATTTAAATACCAATACATACATCTATGGTTTAATACTTTTTTTACAATTAATACTTACTTACCAAAAAGAAAATGGGGTAACTATTATAAAAATTGATAACATTTTCTACAAACCAATAATTGATGCATTGTACATATTAACTTCTTTGTATGATAAAATATATATTGTAAAACCCAATACAACAAATATTATTACAAACGAGAGGTATTTGGTATGTAAGCATTTCATCGTTAAAAAAAATGAACCGCTAACACATAAATTGGAATCATTAATAAAAACATTAAATAATAGTAATATTATAGTTGAGTCCCTAATAAATGATAATTTGTCTGCATATTTTATGAATAAAATTGAAGATTCAAACATTAATATTGGTCATCAACAAATAGAACACTTGGATTTGTTACTCCACATTATAAAAAATAAAAATAGAGAGGATAAAATAGAGACATTAAAAAAAAGTAACATTATAAAATGTATTCAGTGGTGTGAAAAATTTAAAATACCACATAATAAATTTGTTGATAAGATTAATATATTTTTACCATCTATTGAAAATAATTTTTATGAAAACAATGAAGTTATTTTTTCAAGTGATGTTGATATAACTGATTCTTAACTCCAGTTTGTACTTATACCATTATTAGCAACAGTTGGTCCGGCACTAAGATTACCAGTATCACTGACAGTTTTGTACAAATAGTCATTTGAATTTTTAAAACAAGTCTTAGGATTATCTTGTTGTTTGTACATGAATGGATAGTATGGATTAGGTGTGCAAGCCGGAGTTTTTGTTTTATAAATAAGAGGAGTGAATGGTTGTCCACCACCGTTAGCATAAACACTTGCAAAACCAGAACCTTTTAATATATTATTTTGATAAACATTTTTCTCAATAGTAGTTAATCCTAATTTTAATGTACGAGTGCTACTAGAAACACCACCTTGCACTGCAAATTGAGGGTTACTTGGTTTATATACAACTAATTTACATCCTCTAGGGTTACTTGGACCGTTTAACGACATACCTAGATAAGGGTTTAATATAATATTTTTGAAAACTTGGTTTGCTTGAACACTGTTTCCAGACGGTAATGTATTTAAATAATTTACATAACCAGCAATTGTTTTTATTGATAGTGTATTAAAGTATGAAACATCTGCGTCAGAAAGTGTTCCGTTACTTTTCATTATCTCATATGCAAATATAAGAAAGTCTGCTTCAGTAAAATCATTTAAACCAGTATTTGGGTAACAGTTACCTACATATAAATTTGTGGTACTATATGGACTTCCGGGTTTTGCAAATTTACTTAAAGTTTCAACAGTAGAATTACCATTAATTGTTTCGGTTCCAGAATAAAAATTAAATACTTTTTGGTCATATGTCTGGCATCTATTTTGTCTGTACTGTTCAAGAGTAGTATAGTAATTTTTCTTTAAATTTGTACTGGCGGGTCTTACTCTTAACAATGCTTTTCGTTGTTCATTACAACAATTTTGAGGCGTCTCGCATACTGGTAAAGGGTTGTTTGTTAGATAATATTCTGGATAATAGTTTGTTACCAGACCAATACCTTTGCAGTTAATACAGTCCTTGTCAAGTTTTGTTGTTTCACTTATTTGATTTGTTGAATTTTGTTTTACAGAGAATTGTCCGGGATAATCCATTGTTTGTCTAATTAAGGAAGTTGAAGTTGAAGATTTTACTTGACGATTCGTATTAATTTCAACATAGTCAAGTGGATTTTCTGGGTTAGTAACAATAATTGGAACATTAGTAGTTGTACCTTTGCGATACTGCCATTTCAAAGGTCTAGGTAGTCCAAATCCGGTTGGATATACATTTGTTGGGTCCTTATTAGTTAAAGGACGAATATTACCAGAAGTAATTGCTGCGGGGTTGCTATACATTCCGGAACCTTTCCATGTTACATATCCGCCTACATTTGATCTATTATTATAAGAACCCATTCCTTGTGGGAGAGGAGATGTTAAAGTTGTCATTATTTATATATAATTATATAAAATTTTCTTATAACAATATATATAAAATATGTATAAAATGTTAATTAATAGTTTAATTTTATTTTTTATAGTATTGATATTTTACCAAATATATTTAAATAACTCTAGAATTTTTGAAACTTTTCAAGGTTCTAGTGATAGTGTGATGATACTTAATTCTCAAATTAAAGATATTAATACTGATATAAGTTCTATGAAAAAAGATATTGGAGATTTAAAAGATAATGTTGTTGTTCTAAATAATCAAGTAAAAGCAATGAATAGTAAAAACAGTGAAGATGTTATAAATGCGACAAAAGGGCCTCCTTTAACTGTAACAAGTGCAGTTAGTTAAATGATATAGGTTTGAATATTTACTTGATTAAAAAATAAAATAATTAATCAAGTAAATTAACAATTAAAATTTCTATTTGTATATTAAGATGGGCAAAATAAAAATTCCAAAACCAGCAAAACCAAAACCGCCAAAAAAAATTGATATCAAACCGCTAAAAAACACAATTAAAAAAGTTGGGAACACAATTAAAAAAGTTGGGAAATCTATAGGTTCAAAACTTGGAGTTAGTAAATCCAAAGGTGGAAAATCCGGAGGTGGGAAATCTGGAGGTAGTGGTGGAGTGATTGTTCCTATTGGTGGTGCTTCTGTTTCAAGTGAATGTGCGGGATATAAACCTTCTGGAAATATTTTTAAAGATTCACTTGCAAATGCAAAGTGTCTTGAAGAGAGTGTAATGGGTCCAACATATCCTTATTGGAAAAATATTAGAAATCCATCTGAGTTAGGAATGTCTGACAAAGGAACAATATCAGCTATGACCAAGGACGTTGCCGGATTAGTTAACTATGTTGAAGTACTTGTTACTGGTAGCGGTAAAGCTAGTAAAACTGGAAAACCTTTAGGAAATAAATTTTTTTTGAAAACTGGTGCAAAATGTATGGATGATAAAAAAAATCTCCAAGACAGATACATTTACGTTAACAATGTTCCTTTAGGAAATGTACCGTTTATTTCATCTGGAATGGGAACAAATTTCAAACAAATGCGAGGTTTATTACCCGGTACTATGAGTAATTTAAATGCATTAAACCCATTTGAAATTATGCAAGGTTTTAGTGCGGGAGGGACGCCACCTTGTCAAAAAGTAACATTACAAACAATAAACACTGATAATAAAGCATCTAAAGAAACACATTATATGACAACACTTGACCTTCAGTCAATGGACCCTTGTAATTTTATGGATGGTAAAAATCCTATTACAAAAAAAAAATGTAAGCAAGCATTCGGAAATATGAATAACTACTATTCAAATGAATATTATAATGATGATGAGTACTATACTCATGACGAAGAATATTATGACAGTGATAGTGATGATGATAGTGATGATAGTGAAAGTGAAAAAGAAGATAATGATAATTCTTTTTTAAGCTTACCTAAAGACCCAATTGTCCAAATTTACTTTGCTTGTTTGGGTATTCTTGGAATTTATATTTTATATCGTATTATGACAAAAAGTAAAAAATAATTCAATACATAACATTTTTCAAATCAAAATGTCATATATTTGTTTGTTATTTTATTGAAAAACTTAAACAGCTTATCTTCTTTTACTCTTGTTGCGACGTCCTAATTTTCTAGTGTGTCTTCTTCTACCCGCATATTGACCTTGTTGTCCATACTGAGGTTGTTGTGGTGGTGGAGATTGATATCCCGAAGCACTTGGAGTACTAGGAGACGAAGAAGACCCAAACCAATTTGATATACTACTTGTTAAACCTTTTACTTTATTTGTTATACCACTAAACCATCCAGAACCAGAAGATGATGGGGGTTGTGAACTACTACTACCAAACCAGTCCCCTCCTCTTTGACTTCTGCGATGATGTCTTTTTTTACTATGGTGTTTTTTTGGCATATATATTATATTAAAAGAAAATTTAATATATATTGACAATACAATTAATTCACTTTTTAAACTACTATTTTAAATTTATTTCTTAAGAACAAGTCTTACTAATTGGAAAGCTGCTAAAGCACCAGCAATTTCAGCAACAATATAAGGAATAATATCCTTTGATGGAATCTTACCAGAAACAAGTAAAACAATTGCTACTGCTGGGTTGAACGCGCCACCAGAAATAGCTCCTCCAAGCAATACGGCAATTGCTAAAGCAGCACCTATTGCTAAATAATTTCCAGTTGCTAAAATAACAAAAACAAGGAACATAGTTCCTAAAAATTCAATCACGTACTTGTTCATTTATATATTTACTTTATAAAATTTTTTATTTTTGTTTTTACTTTTTTATTGTCTATATTTACACTATTAGTAATTTTGACTTACTAAAGAACCCCAAGCACATACTCTACCGTTACATAAACTGGTATTATAAATTGAGCCTTTTTTTGCCGGAGCAACACAACCACCGGCTCTAGAAAATTTCAATGCAGTTTTGACATCATTACGATTATAATTTTTATATGTGAGTAGAGCATCGTTTGGTAACCCTTGCTTGAATGAACTTTTACCAACTGCTGCACTTTTACGAGCAGAAGTATACATAGATGAACATTTTGGTGCATTATATTTGGTTGATTGTGATACCAAGAAACTTTTCTGTAAATTTGCAGAATATACACTGGTAGGTGGAAGGGGTGAATACATTTGAGTACCCGTACCCATATTATTTTCAGTAGTGCGTGTTCTTAAATACTGACGACGTGCATTTGAAAATTCACTTGCACCATCTGATGGATAAAATTGTGGAGGGTTTGGATGTTTTCCGGGTAATGCACCGTAATTATGACGTGGCATCATTAACGGTGTTTGATTTGTGCTTAATGGTCCTACTACTGGCGCACTCGCATATCCACCACTCATATAAGGAATATTCGTATATTGTTTGTATGCGATCGTTGTCATTTATACAATATAATGTGAAAATATTATTATTTTTAAACTATATATTAATTTGTAATTTATGTATATACAAAATTTGTAAACTTTCTATTTTTTAAATTAGAATTATTTATTTTTCTAACTATACTTCTATTGGTATTAATTATATTTATATTTCTATCTAATAGATTTCTATTCAATATATTACCTCTATTTAACATATGTCTATCTAATGTATGTCTATTTAACATATTTCTATTAAAGATATTTCTATATGACATATTTCTATTTAACATATTTCTTATGAAATTTTGATGTCTGACTCTTTGGGTAAAATTATCTATTTTTCTTATATTGTCAAATATTATATTCCAGTTATAATTTTCATTTGTCCACCATTCCGACGACTGTTGGTCATTATAATTCAAATAATATATAAATGTTCTATTTGATTTCAAATGATTTAAATTTATTGTGTTAAACTGTGGAGGAAGTACAATATGTAAAAAACATTTATTATTTGGATTTATGTCATTTATGTACTTATAAAAATTATTCACGTCATCTTGAGTTGGGATATATGGATTATCTGTATATTGATAAGCCAAACAGTGTATCATATGAAGGTTTTTATTTTCATTTATATAGTTTTTTATCCTATCCAATCTTCTGTTACATTTCAAGATAAAGTTGTAAAGTTGTTGATTATATTGAAAAATAATCGGAAAATCATGAACTGACCTCATGTGAATACTGGTATTATCTACTATATAACTTTTCTTATTCCCCCATGTCCCATTCTGAAAAAAATTATCCTTAGAAATAAACCACCTATTATCTATGTCTTTTAAAATAGTTAATACCGTCTGAAAATCAGTTATTAAATAATCAAAAAAGTTTGTTTCTTTTTTTCCAATAAATCTATCAATAGTATACTTAACTACACAACCAAAACCTAAAGATAATATATTACTCATATACATTAAATAATTATTATAAACATTTATATTTAAAATAATTATAGTCAACTTACTAACCTAAATATAGATAAAAATTAAAATCTTCTAATTGCTCTCCAAGCACTTTGCGATGCTGAGCTTTGGTCACCACCGTACGATGCGTCATTATAATTTTTATTAACCGCTTTTTGTTTAGCATATCTAGTATAGTCCGAACTATCATAAACATACTTTACGTTGCAAGCAGAAGGTGGAATTCCAGAACCGTCACAGTTATCTTGAATATGTCCGAAACCTTTTTTTAATCCGTGTAAGTTAGGACGACTTTGAAATGTTTGACAAGGACCACCGCAAGAATAATACTGACGACCTAACAAGTCACCAGCGTTATTGATTGCACGAAAAGGACTTGTAACTGATTGTTGGTTATTTACTTTTCTGGCGTTATTAGTGTTCCACGCATTCTTTAAAGTAAAACGGGTTTCGGCAAACTCGTTATTATTGTTTGTGGTAATAAGTGCTTGGGGAATAAATCCGGGTAAACCTCCACCTAATTTACTTCCGGGATATATATTTACAAAATTAGTTAAAGAACTTGATGTAAATGTATGATTTGTATTGAAAGACGCTTGAGTTCCTGGCATATATATATCAACTATATAAAAATCTTCTAAACTAATAAAATTATCAAAATATAATATATAATAATTATATGTTGGTAAAAATACTTACTACCATTTTTATTTTAATTTTGCTTGATTCAATTTACTTTTATGTGAACAAGGACTTTCTTTCCCAACAAGTTTTAGACGTCCAAGGAACACCAATATCTTTGAATTTGTTCCCAGCATTTTTGTGTTATATTGCTTTGGCTTTTGGTGTTAATTATTTCATTTTGAGAGAAAAGAAATCATTACTTGACGCGTTTTTATTGGGCGTCGTCATTTATGCGGTCTATGAAACCACAAATAAAGCAACTTTTAAAAAATGGACTTATAAAATTGTTTTGCTAGACACTTTGTGGGGCGGTATTTTATTCACCCTTACTACACTTATAATGCGTAAAATATACAAGTTTTAATGACGACGATGACGACGCACTTTACGTGTTGTTTTTCGTTTTGACTTGCGCGACTTTTTAGAAGACTTTCTTAACTTCATTAATTTTCTTCTCTTTATACCTCCAATCCTTTTTATATTTGGTGGTAGTTGTTCGTTTTTATCTAACTCATCAAACTCTAGTTCTTCTCCAACATCAAAATCTAATGCAACTGGATTGGTACTAGGCGTAACATCTTCTTTCTCCTCGCTTCTGATTAACCCTAGCTCCATCGGAGTAGGAAGAAATGGGTTGACTCCTTCTGGAACTTTTTTACTTGGTGTAATGTCTAATATCTTTTTAACAACTGCAATTTCTTTTCTATTATTCATTTCATTTATTCCAGACAGTGCCAATTCTTGTTCTTTTGATAATGACTTTGACTTGGCTTTGGAAGAAGAATTAGAATATGGTGTATACTCTGGTAATCGAAGCTTACGTGTTTGTTTACGTCTTTCTATCGCTTCTTGTTTTTTTCTCTCGGCATCTTCTTTTTTTCTCCTAGCTAAAAATTCATCTGCGGTTTCATATTTACGCGCAACTATTACTTTGGTTTCTTTTTGTTCACTTTCACTCATTTATATATTTATATATTATTTTCTCTCTTTAATATAAGAAATAAAGTAAAAATGTCGTCAAATATATCAAATATTATTCATATTTTATCAATTATACTGCCGTTTTCAAACGAAACTGCAATTGTATTAACTGAGTCTGGATATAGTCAGTTCAAAGATTTTTACAAAGTCTGTTTTGATAAGTCGTTGCTCGGTAAAAATTCGTCTAAATTACAGAACAAGTTAAAAGATAAAATTTGCACAAAAAAAGACTATATTCATAAAATTTTAGTAGATTTACTTGCCTATTTAGGAATTATACTAAACATTGGAAAAAATACCATCACTTATGGATATGCTACCGGCGTAGTTACTGGTCTTCTCCTTATATTTTATTCCATTATTCTACCAAATATGTTTTTAGGATTTACAACACACAAAATAATGGATATGTTAAAATTACACACGCCATTAGCACACGTTGCAGTGGGTGTCACATTAATTACCTTGTTAATTTTGTTGACATTGTTTTCTGAAAACATTGTTCAAAATTTAATGAAGAAAATCAAAATAGACCCAGAAACTGAAAAAAATACACAGTCTTAAAATTATAATATTATTTTATTTTATGAGCAATACAATAATATTTACCATCGGTCGTATGAACCCACCCACTCCGGGTCATATGGGACTAATCAAAACGTTGGTTGAAAGAGCATTGCAATTTGGAGAAAATAAAGTGGGAATTATTTTGTCACACACTGTTGACTTTAAAAAGAATCCATTAGAATGTAAAGAAAAAAGAGAATTCATATTATCTGGGTTAATTGACTCTCTAAAAAATCAAATGAAGAGAGAAGGTCAATTCCCTCCCGATAAAATAGATGAGATTCAAGTCATTATTGTTTGTATGGACGACCCCACACCAGAAGAATTTGGAAAAAACCCAATTTTAAAGTCATTTAATGCCCTATTTAGTCAATTTGGTTATGAAAAACCCAACGCTTATTTGATTGTTGGACAAGATCGTGCCGTTGATTATGGATGGATTCAAAAAAGTTTGGGTGATAAAATATCGTCGTACCAAGTTGAACCTTTGGATAGACCAAAAGGTGCCATGTCTGCAACAGAAATGCGGGGATACGTAAAACGCGGAGAGTATGATACATTTATGGGAAAAATGAGAGAAACGGGTATTCCAGACGAAAGGTCTTCGGATTTATATGGAAAAGTGTCGTTTGGACTGACACCTCCTTCTCTTCCAATAGAGAAACCAACTAAAAAAGGCGGTAAAACAAACAAGCGGAGAAAACAACGAAGAACACGACGTAGAAAATCAAGAAAAACACTCAAATAAAAATAGTTGTTTTTTAATTATTTTCGTTTATTAATATATGTCGGAGAGAATAATTCATACCGATATATATGACTACCTAAACCCAGAAAAGAAAGATGATAGTATGGATAAAAAAAAAAGAAACAATTTTGCTTTTACTAATTTTAAAAAAAATAAAAAAGCATTCAAAAACAGAAAAGATTTAGACCATTCCATTTTCCATACCACAAATTTACACCAAGTTAACTTTGAAAAATCTAACTTAGAAGACTCTCAATTTTTTAATGCTGACTTGTTAACAACCAATTTAAAGGGTGCAAACTTAAAAAATTCTACGATTAAATGGGGAACTGTTGATGGAGCTAACTTTGAAGGTGCTGATCTTGAAGGTGTTACATTTGAAGGGGTGCACGGTTTAGATCGTGCAAATTTTAAAGGAACTATATTTGAAGGCAAACCCGGATATGGAGAAAACTATACTGGAATGTCTCTCTATGATGAGGTAGGTGAAAAACGAAAAGCATTCTTAAAACAAAGACGTCTAGAAAAAAAAGCGGCACTTGAAGGAACCGCCAAAGGTGTCACAAAACGACACCGACACAAACGAAGTAATAAAAAGAGAAAACATCGCGTCACGAAGAGAAGATAATTTATTTTATAATTTGTTTTATTATAAAATATATAATAAAAAATACTTGTTAAATAAAATAATAAATGTTAAATTTTGAATATAACACACTATGGCAACTAATTGAAAATAACACTAGTCAACTTGAAGAAATAATAGAACAGTATATAAAACTTTTGTCACACCTCACAGAAGCACCAATGCTATCCAAAGGCGAATTTATGAATAACTTACTTGAAATAAAAAGTATGGGATATATATTTGTTTGTTATTATACAAATACAGAAAACAAAATATGTATTATTGGTTCTGGAACAATAATTTTTGAACCAAAGATTATTAGAAGTGGTAAATATGTTGGACATATTGAAGATATTGTCGTTGATAAGAGTTTTAGGTCGTTGGGCATTTCTAAAAAAATAATAGATAAGTTAATCTTTTTCGCAAATAATAAAAATTGTTACAAAATAATATTAGACTGTAAAGCGAACTTATGTGACTTTTACGAGAAAAATGGATTTGAAAAACACGGAGTCCAAATGTCAAAATATTTGATATAAAAAATATAAATTTATATAACTTTATATTTTTTGAATTTTATTTTTTTTTGATTTTTTTACTGAAATAGTAACATAAATTGTAAATTCTTCGTCTTCTGCTTTTGTAAAATGATACCATTTTGGTTTTCCTCGTTTTTTCCACGATGCGATTCGTTGTTTATCTGGGGTTTGATAATATTTGCGATAAGATTCTACTGGGTCGTCACTTTTACATTCTTTTGGCATTGCTAATGCAAAAGGTGTTAATCCTACATTGGGAAACTTGTCAGCAGATGGCGCGTATTTTCTCAAATATTGTGCAACTATGTATGACTTGTGCATTTTTTCAGCTGGATGGTCATAACGATATTTCCATTCGTTGTGCATTGCTTCAACCAAGTTAAGCGTCCAAATATAATTGTCTAATGATGAACGCATCCAAATAGTTACGGGGTGATTTTTGTGTGCTATTTTATATATTTTGATTTTATCCTTAACTGGATTTTCTGGGTCTACAATCTGAATCGTCGTACAAAGCATTTGAACTGCTTCTAATAAAATTTTAGAAACGTGTTTGTCAAACATACATTCTACACATTCTTGAAAACAAAGTGATAGAATAAATAGATTCATTGTTTCGTAAATTGATTTAAATTGAAATACTTTTTATGCATTAGAAAAAAGTTGGAAATTTAAATCAATTTTTTTTCGTAATTTGATTAAAAATATAATAACAATAAATAAAAATGTGTGGAATTGTAGGCTATTTAGGTAGTCTTCATTATAAAGAGTATATATTATCTGGACTAAAATTGTTACAAAATAGAGGATATGATTCAGTAGGTATTTGTTGTAACTATAATAACAGTCTTCAAGTTATAAAATATGCTTCTGCAAATACTCATGACTCATTAGAAAAATTAGAAAATAGTATTAATAATTTAAATTATACATCAACTTGTGCAATCGGTCATACTAGATGGGCAACCCACGGTGGAAAAACTGATATTAATGCACACCCACACTATGATAATAATGAACGTATAGCAATTGTTCACAATGGAATTATTGAAAATTTTCAAGAGATAAAGTCAAAGTTAATAAATAAAGGATATTTTTTTAAATCTCAAACAGATACAGAGGTTATTTCAGTTTTAATCGGTTATCATTTAGATAATAATGTAACAACCGAACAAGCAATAAAAAATGCAGTTGAAGAATTACGTGGTACTTGGGCTCTTGTAGTAATGCATCGTGACTACCCAAATAAATTATGGATTACTCGTAATGGTTCTCCTCTTTTATTAGGAATGGATGATGAGTATATTATAGTAGTGTCCGAACAAATTGCATTTAATAACTATATTAAAAAATATATTATTTTAGATAATCATGATCTGATTGAAATTACAAAAAAAGATACTATCACATATACTGAAAATATTAATAGATATAATATTCAAAAAATAAAAAACGATACTCGTGTAGAATTAAAACCAAGTGGTTATTCTCATTGGATGTTTAAAGAAATTATGGAACAACCAGAAGCTGTTATTCGTTCCATAAATAATGGTGGAAGAGTTGAAAGTAATAGTAGTGTAAAGTTAGGTGGTTTAGAATGTTATAAAGATACATTACTCAAGTTAAATCATATAGTCATACTTGGTTGTGGAACATCTTATCATTCTGGTCTATGGTCATCGGATATATTTAAAACGTTAAATATATTTGATACTGTAAGCGTATATGATGGCGCAGATTTTAATATAAAAGATATTCCAAAAAATGGGGAAACCGGAGTTATATTATTATCTCAATCTGGAGAAACTAAAGATTTACATAGATGCATACAAATTGCAAAAAATAATAATTTAATTACAATTGGTGTTGTAAATGTTATAGACTCTCTGATTGCTCGTGAATGTAACTGTGGTGTATACTTGAATGCTGGTCGTGAAGTTGCAGTAGCATCAACCAAATCATTTACGAATCAGTGTATTGTATTAACCTTAATAGCAGTATGGTTTTCACAAAATCGTAGAACAAATATGGAAATGCGTTTGCAAATAATAAATGATTTACATTATTTATCACTTCAAATACAAAATATTACAAATAACATCAACTCTATTATGGATATAGTAGAAAATATAAAGTATTCAAAAACAATGTTTTTGTTAGGAAAAGGAAAAGAAGAAGCCATTGCAAAAGAAGGTGCGTTAAAAATTAAAGAAGTCGCATACATTCACGCAGAAGGGTATTCGTCTTCCGCATTGAAACACGGACCATTTGCGTTAATAGAAAATAAAACACCAATTATTATTTTTGATGTTGATGATGAACACCGTGATAAAAATAAAAATGCTTATGAAGAAATAAAAGCAAGAAATGCGTACGTTGTAAGAATTTCTGATGTAGAAGGAGAACTTGTTATAGAAAGAAATAAAACTTTTGGTGGATTATTAGCAAATGTGTATATCCAGTTAATTAGTTACCATACTGCATTAGAAAAAGGAAATAACCCAGACTATCCTAGAAATCTAGCCAAAGTAGTTACTGTAGAATAAAATACAATTTTAAACAAAAGACACAACGACCATCGGAGGTGATGATAATTTTGCTTCTGCACTTGGTATTTCATTTGTAATTTGTCTTCTAAAAAATGGTTCGCTATAAATCCAGTCTATTAATACTTGTCTCAACATCTCTTCAGTTATTCCATAATCAGTAACAACTTGCGCCGAAATTTCCAAATAACTTCCAAATTCTTCAGAATTTTCTATTGTTAAAAGCGAGTCTAATATATTCATAAATAAATCATCAAAGTCTACATTTTCATAAAATGTAGTATGCAGACGAAATATTTCCATAATCATTTTTTGTTTATTCTTTGCATTTGTAATATTGTCCAATACTTGAATAGTAATAGATTTAAATCCAGATATACGATATACGTGACTTATTTTAAATTTAGAAAAAAATGTATTCATCAATATTTTTTATTTTTTTACTATTAGTAGTAAAAAAAATTCTTTATATTCTTTATATATATATGTCAAAATCTAAAAAAATAATAAACAGAAAATATAACAAAAATACGAAAAAATCTAAAAAAAATAGAACAAAAAAATCACGAAAACATCGTGCAAAAAAGATGATGGGCGGAGCAGAAATAGTTGGCGAATGTAGTATTTGTTATATTGATATGTTAGATAATGAAAAATTAATTACGTGTACAAACATGGAAGGTCCAGAACATACATATCATAAAAAATGTATATTGAATTGGTGTATTAGTTCCAACACGATAGTAGCGTGTAAATGCCCAATGTGTAGAAGTTATTTTGGATATGTTTATATTGATATCGACGAATTATACACATATATAACAAGTAGAATTCCTAGCACCGGAGTTACGTATAATAATTTAGTAAATTTATTAGCACCATTTGTAGGAACTGATAGATTAGAAACAGAATGTGAAAATTATATTATGGTATTTGTCAATAATAACGGTAACTATTCATTTAATGGATTTATTTTTTTAAATAAAAATGAAAAGGGTCCTATAAAAGACAATAACCGTATTAGTGGTATAACAAATAATTTCAATCCTAATAATATATATCTTAGGTTTAGTTATGATGCTGAGATGGAATTTTTACTATTAAGGTTATATATTGAAGTTGATGAAAATAATAATGGTGAAGTAGTTCAACAAGAAACTATTAAGACAAATACTTAGTTACTCGTCATCAGTCTCGGAGCAATATTCATTGTCAACAACTCTTGGAACAATAATTTACAAGCATAAGGTATTTCAACATACGAGAAATCTACTCTATTTTCACAAGTTCGGCAAATATGTATATGCATCTCATCATTATATGTCGCAATCATTCCACATTTATTACAAGAATAAACGTGGTATTTATCTGACGCGTCGTACATACGGCCTCTAGTGAAACGTGATGCACCATGTGATATCATTGCATCTCTTTCCATCTCACCGAAACGAAGACCACCATCACGCGAACGGCCTTCTGCTGGTTGTCTCGTCAAATTCACCATCGGACCAATAGAACGCGAATGTTGTTTGTCATTCACCATATGTTTTAGTCTCTGGTAGAAGATTGGGCCCATAAATATACTGCATTCGTGTTGTTCTCCCGTTAATCCGTTATGTAATAGTTCGTTTCCGTGACCTTCATACCCAAGTTTAATTAATTCATCACATACTGTTTTTACATCTAGTTCACCGAAACTTGTTCCATCTCCAAACAGTCCCAATTGAACTAGTACTTTTGTCATCAAAGTTTCTTTCAAATGTGCAATTGTCATACGAGATGGAATTGCGTGAGGATTTAGTATAATATCTGGACGAATTCCAGATGCGGTAAATGGCATATCTTCTTCTGGAATAATATTGCCAATGGTACCTTTTTGACCACTACGGGATGAAAACTTATCACCAATCACTGGTTTTCTTACTGTTCTTAAACGCACTTTGGCAAAATTATAACCATCTCCGTTGCGGTCAATATAGTTCTTATCTATATAGGTTTCTTCATCTGTTCTATGAATACGACTTTGGTCTTCATATTTAATCAACTTGGTGTGGTCATTACGATTTTCTTTGATAGGAGTTATTTTCGCAATAATTACGTCACGATTTTCTACTAGTGTGTTTTCTGGAATAACACCACGATTATTGACTTTATTATAATTTGCAAATTTCATTCCTTTCGTTTTGGTTGGGTCTGGTTTGCACCGAATCTCTTCATCACCATTTATTTTTTGTTTGTCTTCATCTTTTTCAGTATGATAAATCGTTGCTTGAAATAATCCTCTGTCAATAGACCCTTTGTTAATCAACAACGAATCCTCTTGATTATAACCCGTGTGGGTCATTATTGCAACAACTACATTGAATCCAGATGGAATATTATTAATTTTAATCATATCCATAATACGTGTATCTACTAATGGACGTGCGGGAGTATTCAAGACATATGCTGTTTTATCCATACGATTATCAAAGTTGGTCACATAAACACCCATTGCTTGTTTTGCTTGCGCACATTGATAAGTGTTTCTAGGAGATTGGTTATGTTCTGGAAATGGTATGCAAGACGCTAACACTCCAAAGATTGTACTTGGATGAATTTCGCAGTGTGTGTATTTGAAAATATTATCTCCCTTGTTTTTCCCTTCATAGTCAGTATTCAACAAATCTTTCGGTTTCATAGCCAACATTGACCACGCTTGTTCTTCTGGGTCAATGTATTCAATAATTGACTCTTCAATGTTACAATTCGTCATCAAGTCATTCCAACCTAATTTGTCACTTTTAATACCGTGAATCACTTCGTCTGTAACGAGTATATTATTGTCACGAACACGTAACAATGGTCTTGTTAATCGTCCAGCATCATTACACACGCGAATCTCATTGAATTTATAATCAAATATAATTGAAGTATATACATTAATAATACCCTTGTATTTTTTGTCCTTTAAATTATGATACAACTCCAACGGACTTTCACTAATTCCAATCCAGTTACCATTTACGAATACTTTTGTTTTGTTGAACATTTCTTTAGGTGTTAAATGTTGAATTGGAACAATATGCGGTTGTACGTAATCGTAGATTGGCAAACTATTTGAATGAATCGTAACATGAGTCATATAACTCAAATTTTTTACAACACCAACAGAAGCTCCTTCTGGCGTCTCCGCTGGACATAAGAAACCCCACGACGTATTATGCAGCTTGCGAGGTGGAATTAACTTACCACTTTTATCCACCGGAGTAGAAATTCTTCTAGCGTGACTCAAACTGGAAACATAAGTTAAACGATTCAACACTTGCGCAACACCTACTTTGTTACTATTCACGTGTTTAATTCCAAAATCACCAGTAGATAGTGCTCTTTTAATACCATTTTCAATCGTAGTTGATTTTATAATTTTATATATGTTCGTCATGTTAATAATACTTTGGTAATCATCGGTTGAACGCCAAGAACCAGTGTTTATTTCTTTGATAACTTGTTTTTCCATATCTTTTACCAACTTGTTGAAGTAATTTCTGAATAAATTATTCAAAAGTGCTCCAGTTAAATCAATACGTTTATTCAAATACGAATCACGGTCATCTTGTGGCAACCACTCAAAACTTGTCTTTAACAGACGATTCGCAGCATAACCTAAAAAGTATATTTTTTGTTCTTTAGTTGTGCAATGTGGAAACAAGTCATTTGATAAAATATCCATCGTAAATTCGTATTTTTTTCGCGCGCCAGTTTCTTTATCCATATTAATCGGAGTAAACATAACGTAACTTGTAATATATTTAATACATTCCTCTTGAGTCATATATGCATTTGCTTCAATAATAGATGCTTGCAAACCTTGCAAAATTTCTTTGTACTTTTCGCATTCAATATCAAGCAAAATCTTTTCACATATTTCTTTATCTGAAATAACACCTAAAGCACGAAACACAATAAACAATGGAATTGGTTGTTTCACACGTGGCAACTGTAACAACAATGGATAACCAAAACCATTATTCTTTGAAGAAACCATCATATTTATTTGTTTTGGGGAAATACATTTAAAATCTGGAACCGACTTTACTTCTGCCATCCAAGTATATTTGGTATTATTTTTCTCAACATTAAAACAGTAAACTTTATTTTCTGCAGCTCTTTCTTGTCCCAACACAGTTTTTTCAGAACCGTTGATGATAAAATAACCACCGGCGTCATACTTACATTCTCCAGTGTGAATATTATCAACGTGTTTGTATTGATTTAAAACGCAAATATTAGACTTCAACATAATAGGCAATTTTCCAATATGAATTTTTTGTAAAGTTTTATAAAATGTTTGTGTATTTTCTAGTGATGCACCATTACGAACAACAAATTTAATATTCATATCAATTGTCATTGCAGATGCATAAGTAAAATTTCTTAGTCTGGCTTCTTGAGGAAACATCAATTTTGTAGCACCATTATTTTCGTGAATTTGAGGACGATAAATATGGAAATTTTCAAACGTAACGTAAATCTCAAGAGAATGTTTGCCACTTTTTGCATCATAATCTTGTTCCGAAACGATTTTTACTGGATTAAACATTTCTATTGTTTTTTGTATTTGATATGAAACAAAGTTATTATATGATTCTAACTGATGACGAATCAACCTATCTAAATGTTGGCCCTTAAAATAAGATTCAATAATAGTCCATGGAGTTTCAATATATTGGTCATTTTCTAAGTCAAAAGAAGATGATCTTTTTTCAAAATTTTCTTGAGTTGGAGTATTCATGGTGTTTATTGTTGAATTCATTTATGGGTTATTAATCATTTCAATTTATTTTTAAATTGTTTTTTTACATCTAATATTACGTAAAATAAAAATAATATATATGATGAAAACAACACATAAATATAATTTATTTAAATAAAATACGGAAAATGAAGCCAAAATATAATTATAATACATTTCTACAACATATGGATAAGAAATTCAAGAATAACTTGGTATTGTCATATTATGAAACTAACAAAAATGTATATGACAATAATGAAAAAGAACAACAAATTATAAAAGAAATATTAGATGCGATTGAAAAAAAAACGACTGCAAAAGCCCAACCAAAAAATGATATTAATACAAGTGGAATATATACAAATTGCTACATATCTACAGTATCTTCTTGTTATGACAAAACTACTCCAACAGTAAATGACTTTATCAAAGAAAATATAAAAGGAAAACAGTACAACGAAGGTAAAAAGATAAAAAATATACCAAAAAGTCCGATTATTAAAAAAAAGGTAGAAGTTAGCGCAACTATAAATAATATAAAAGATTTGATTGACTTGATAGATAAGTATCCGTTAAACAATGAAATTGAGTATAACATAAATATGAGTTCCTTACATAAAATAAAGAATGAGTTAAATGAAATGAATAATATGATTGGAATGAAAGAGATGAAAGAAAATGTAGTTGACCAGTTACTGTACTATATCCAAGATTTACATAGTACTTCATCAAATGGCGACTTTATGCATACTGTTATTTATGGTCCACCGGGTACTGGTAAAACTGAAATTGCAAAAATTATAGGAAGAATTTTTTGTAACTTGGGTATATTAAAAAAAGGTGTATTTAAAAAAGTGACGCGTAGTGATTTAGTGGCCGGTTATCTTGGTCAAACAGCAATAAAAACAAAAGAAGTCATTCAAGAATGTATTGGAGGTGTGTTATTTATTGACGAGGCATATTCCTTGGGGAATGTTGAAAAACGCGACAGTTTTTCTAAAGAATGTATTGATACGCTGTGTGAAGCATTAAGTGACCATAAAGACGAATTAATGGTAATTATTGCTGGGTATGAGAGCGAACTGAAAGACTGTTTTTTTAGTTATAACCAAGGGTTAGACTCTAGATTTACATGGAGATTTAAAACAGAAAACTATAAATCAGAAGATTTGTTCCAAATATTTCTAAAAAAAGTAAAAGATGCTGGTTGGACTGTTGAAGAAAAAACAAAAATTAATGCAGAATGGTTTGAAAAAAATATGGTATATTTTAAATTTTTTGGAAGAGATATTGAAACGTTGTTTTCAAAAATAAAAATAGCACATGGAAGGCGTATTTTTTGCAAACCAGAAACTGATAGAAAAAAAATAACTGTTGCTGATTTAGAAAAAGGGTTTGAAATGTTTTTAAAAAATGATAATGTTAAAAACAGAAAAGAAACTGAAACTATGAATAAAATGTTAATGAGTATTTATGTTTAATTTTCGTAAAATTACTATGTAAATAATATTACGTAGTATTAATGTCAGATAAAACAAAAAAAACAATTAAAATAAATCCAGAATTATTTAAATCTGGCATTTCTTCGTCAGATAAAACAAGAAAAAATCGTGAAAAAAAACCTAAACCAAATATACCAATTACGTTAAATGAAAGTTCATTAAAAAAACAATTCTTAAATCGCATTAAAGAACATAAAAATAGAGAAAAAAATGATTTAGACATTTCAATAAAGACAACTGGTGTAAGTGAAAACAACTCAGTTGTACAAAAAACAGAAGACCACGATGAATTATATGAATCTATGAACTATTTGACATTACTGTCTAAAAAACAAAAAGAAGACACTGAAAAAAAGAAATATGAAAGAAAAATTCAAAATAAAACCGTAAAAAACCCAACTTATTCAAATACATATGATATTTCATCGCCACCCTATGTTGAGTTAGAACTTCCAGATGAATTAAAAGAACCAGTTATCATTAAACCACCAGAAGTAAATACTCTACCAATTCATTTAAATAAACCACAGACGAATACTTGGTCTTCTAATATAGTGAATGTTGTTAAACCGAATGATAACAGTGTTCCCTACGGATGTTTAAAAGGTGGTACTAAACCTACATTTAGACAGTGGAACCATACTGTTAAAAATCATAATAATCAGAATTCAAATGAATTTGCTACTACAAATAATATTTTAAATGTAAATTATTCTATTGACTCACGACAACAACCACAACAAGTGTCAATGTCTTCTACCAATGCTAATGTAGTTAAAACAGAACGCGAAAAAAAATTAGAACTATTAAGAAAAAAATTAAAAGAACAAGAACAAAATAAGATAAAAAATCAAGAAGAACAACAAAGTTTACCAGCGTATGCAGTTGCAAGCGCACCAACATTAGACACTATCATTGGTAGCAGTAATGTAAATAAAAAAAATAATGAAAGCACTGAAAATACGGAAACATCCCCACCCATCGAAGAAAACGACCCAATCAAAAGAATTATTAAAAAAACAATACGTAAAAAATATACACTTGGTAAAAATAATGTTTATAGAAAAGTTGGAATATTAATAAAAAATAACAAAACACGAAAACAAATTGTTGATGCACACAAAGAACTAAAAAAGAAACCCATTAATGATGTGAAAAAATATTTAGTTGAGCACGGATTATTAAAAATAGGAAGTAATGCACCAAATAATGTTTTACGAAAAACGTATGAGTCGGCGATGCTTACTGGTGATGTAACTAATCAAAATAAGGATGTTTTGTTATTTAACTTAATGAATGAAACAAAAGAATGAAAAATTATAATACGTATTTATATTCAAATACTTATTATACTACTTTACTTAATACTTACCTAAATATTTAATGATGTTTTCTTGAATGCTTTCTTCTACGACTTCCACCTCTTCTTTTAGTTTTGCGACCCCCTCTTCTCTTTCTACGTCTGGAACCTCCAGCTTGTGCTTCTGCTTTTACGGCTGCGGGTACTTCTTCTGGAAGTGACTTAAAATCATCAAACCAATTACTCATTCTTATATATTTTCTAAATATTATTTTTTTTTTCTAACAAAAATACAATTATAAAATAAGATTAAAGAGAGAACAATAATATAATTAGACTAATTTCCCTCATTACAAATGGCACTTGTAAAAGAATATTTTGAACTAACTAAAAAATACAAAAATGAATACGGTAAAAAAACAGTCGTGCTAATGCAAGTGGGTGCATTTTTTGAAGTATATGGACTAGAAGACAAAACGAACGCTAAAATGTTTGGAAGTGAAATCACCGAATTTTCAAGAATTTGCGACCTTAATATTGCTGATAAAAAAATATGTGTCGGTGCCGACTCTGTTGTTATGGCGGGTTTCTCTCATTATATGATTGATAAATACTTGAAAAAACTACAAGAATCCGGCTTTACAGTTGTGGTTTATACCCAAGATGAACAAACTAAAAATACTACGAGAAGTTTGGCCGGAATATATTCCCCGGGCACATATTTCTCTCTTGACTCATCTTCATCATCTCAAATAACCAACAACACTACTTGTATATGGATAAATTTAGTTGAATCTCAATATTTAAACCACTATTCCACTTTTAAAAACAAGAGTAAAGAGAGAAACGTTGGAGGAAATCAACTTATTTACGTCGGTTTGGCGAATATTGATGTATATACTGGCAAAACATCTATTTTTGAATTCAACGAAACATATATTCGTAACCCAACTACATTTGATGAATTGGAGCGTTTTATCTCTATTTATAATCCAAGTGAGGTTATTTTAATTGGTAACATTACGGAAAAAGAAATGGACGACGTTATTAATTATGGTAACATTGAATCAAAATCCATACATAAAATTTGGATAGATGACCCAAACGGAGGAGAGAAAGTGAAACGTGTTTTAAACTGCGAGAAACAAATTTACCAAAAAGAATTACTAACTAAATTCTATAAGATTGACGATTTTGATTCTTTCTATCAAAACTTTTACCAAAACTCGGTAGCAACTCAAGCATTTTGTTTTCTCCTTGATTTTATTTATCAACATAATCCTAACCTAGTGAACAAAATAAGCGAACCGAAATTTGAAAACTGTAGTGACCGACTGATTTTAGCCAATCATTCTTTAAAACAATTGAATATTATTGATGATGATAACTACCGAGGGAAATATTCATCGGTTGAGAAAATGTTGAATCTTTGTATTACCTCTATGGGGAAAAGAAAGTTTTCATACCATTTGTTGAATCCAACAACGGATATAGAATTTTTGACAAATGAATATAATATTACAGAACATTTACTGGGAAGGATAAACGACTATGAATTTTTAAAAAATAAATTAGGACTTATCAAGGACATCTCAAAACTCGTACGACAAATTATAATGAAAAAATTATCTCCGAAGTCACTGGTTCAATTCTACAAAAATTTAAAAGTCATACAAACCGAAATTTTCTCTCAAATTTGCGGTGATAATGTTTTCGCAGAGTATCTACAAAAAAATATATCCGAATTCTCTCAAGTTGCCGTTTTTTGTAAAGAAGTGTATGATTTTATTGAATCAAATATAGATGTTACCTTGTGTGAGGATATTGAAACTACTATGCAGTTTGAATTAAACTTCATTAAAAAAGGGATTGATACTGAACTTGATGAGAGAAATGAAACGTTATTGGAATCCAACGATAAACTAGAAGCTATACGTGTTTTTTTAAACAAGTCTATTATGAAGTATGAAAAAAGTACCAAGGCGAATGCATCAACTGACTATGTTAAAATTCACGAAACCGAAAAAAATAGTTTTAGTCTTGTTGCCACCAAACGCAGATGCAATATTTTAAAAGAAAGTTTTTTAAAGGATAAAAAATCAGTTCAGTTAGAGTATGTATCTTCTTTTGATAATCAAACCAAGTCATTTGAGTTTAAACCCGAGCTTGCGTTTATTACTCAAACGGCTAGTAATGATTCTATAACTTCTTCTCTCATTCAAGAGTTATGTAAGAACATTTCATCCATCAAAATACAAATGAAAGATATTATTACTAAAATATATTTGTCCATTTTGGATAAATTTGAACAACAGTATTTGGAAAAAATAGATACTATTATTGAGTTTATTACTTTGGCAGATGTTTCTTATACCAAAGCATACATTGCAAAAAAATATAATTATTGCAAACCTTCTATTGTTGAGTCGTCTGAAAAATCTTTCGTAAATTCTCAAGACCTACGACATTGTTTGATAGAACATTTACAACAAAATGAAATCTATGTGGCGAACGACTTGACGCTTGGTGCATCAAATGGTAACTCTGGGATTTTATTATATGGAACAAACGCAGTAGGAAAAACAAGTTTTATACGAGCCATCGGTATTGCCGTAATTATGGCACAAGCCGGATTATATGTTCCTTGTTCTTCGTTTGAGTATTATCCGTACAAGTATATTTTTACTAGAATATTGGGTAATGACAATATATTCAAAGGTCTCTCAACATTTGCAGTGGAAATGTCTGAACTAAGAACCATTTTACGTTTGGCAGATGAAAAAAGTTTGATTCTTGGAGATGAATTATGTTCTGGTACAGAAAGTATTTCAGCAACAAGTATTTTTGTGGCTGGAATACGGCAGTTGTACGATAAAAAAAGCACATTTATTTTTGCAACACATTTACACGAAATTATTCACTACGAAGAAATACGTGAACTTACTGGTGTGGTTTTAAAACATATGGCAGTAATATTTGACCGAGAGAAAGGTGTCCTTGTTTATGACCGCAAGTTACGGGATGGTCCGGGAGACAATATGTATGGGTTAGAAGTATGTAAATCGTTGAACCTACCAGATTCTTTTCTTGAATTGGCACACAGTATTCGTATGAAATACAATCCAAATTCGGGGAGTATTTTATCTTTAAAAACATCTCACTATAATTCAAAAAAAATAGTGGGTGTATGTGAAATGTGTAAGGAAGAAATGGGAGAAGAAGTTCATCATTTACAACATCAAGCCGACGCAGATGAAGACGGAATTATTAAAATTAAAAATTTGGCACCGTTTCATAAAAATAAGGTGGCGAATTTAGTAACTTTGTGTGAAAAATGCCACGATAAAATGCATAGTAGTAATGAAGACTCTTCTGGACCAACATTGGCAACAACCAAAACAGTTAAGAAAAGCGTAAAAAAGGTGACACACAAAAAAGTAAAAACGAGTCAAGGCATTCAATTAGAAGAGTTGTGATTAAAAAAAATATTGTTATAATATAAAGTAACTATGAAATTATTTAAAAATAATCACTTCGTTAAAATTATTTTTAGCGTAATTATATTTTTGTTTCTTTTTTATTTTTTGAATAAAATGTTTATGCAGACAAGCAATGTAGAGGGTTTTTACGGTTCTTGTCCTCAAAGCCAGTATTTAAACCAGCAGTTCAATAAATGTTGTGCTATGGAAAAATGGTATTCTCCTACTAAAAATACTTGTGTTGCTCAACAACAAGGAAGTTGTCCAAAGGGTCAATATACAAATGACAAGTATAAAGTGTGTTGTGATAAAGATAAGTATTACCATAGTGTCTCCAAAAAGTGTGTAAATATGAAATAAAAATATGAAAACTATATTTACGATAGATTTTTAATATAAAAATAAACGATTATTATAATTAAAATAATTATAATGAACGATGAAATTTGTAATACATATGAAGAATTTTTAAAATTATTTAGATTCACTGACTCCGAACATAATAAATTTAGGTATATTTGTCATAAAAACACACCAAAAATAAGAACCGTCAAATTACCAACAAACATTCAAAAAAATTTAGAATATGAAGCTATTTTTATTGAATTCAGAAATCTTCCTCATATAGAATTTTTAATTCGTAATACAATTTTAAAATTGGGAGACTCTTGGTCATTCACGATTGTATGTGGAAATTTGAACTATGCAACAATTAAAGACTTTTGCGACGGTATATCTACAAATATTAAAATTATTAAGATGGAATATGATAATATTAATATAAACCAATATAATAATTTCTTTTTTGACCTAAATTTTTGGGATTTATTTATAGGAAAAACACTATTTATTTACCAAGAAGACAGTATTATATTTAAAAATAATTTTACAGATTTTATAAACTATGACTTTATTGGTGCTCCTTACTATATGGGAACTACTCGTGATTTTATGATTCCATATCACTCAAACGGTGGATTTAGTATTAGAAAAAAAGAAACATTAATTAAACTGTTAAAAATGGATATTTCTCGTGTTTTTTTTATAAATGTTCAATGGGTTCACCCAAATGGAGAAATTTTAGATAATCCACCCGAAGATACTTTTTTTACTGGTGCTATGTTGAGGTTGGAATGTATGGGATTAATGAAAGATATCAAATATCCTAATAAAGTAGATGCGATTCGTTTTTCAACAGATGAAGTAGTTGACTCAAATAGTTTTGGTGGTCATCAGTTTTGGAAAAATGATAAAAATTGGGTGAGGCGTATGATTAAGTTGATTGACAACTTACCTATTTCATAAATAATAATAAAAATTGATTTGAAAATATATTAAAATAATTAATGTATAATAATATAATAGAAAATGATTATTCCAGTTAAATGTTTTACGTGTGGTATGGTTCTTGCTGACAAGTATCGTTATTATTTGGAAGAAGTAAGAAAACTTAAGTTGAATAAGGATATTGATGTTGATAAAGTTATGTATTTAACAAAAGAATATAAAGAAAAAACACCAGAAGGTGAAGTGATGGATAATTTAGGATTGAAAAAAATGTGTTGTCGCAGACATTTATTAACTCATGTTGATATTGAATAAAAATATAATATTATTATTTATATATAAGAAAATGGGAAAAACACGACAATATAGAAAAAGTAGAAAATCTAGAAAACAAACAAGAAAAGTTAGGAAACAAAAATTATGGAAAATGAAGGGCTGTGCTCGTTCTTCAAAATGTTTTTCTTGTGGTAAAAAATTACAAAGAGGCGGAGGTTGTGGTTGCGGTGCGCTTCCTTTAGGAGGTGGTTCTTCTCAAAGAGGAGGAGGTTGTGGGTGTGGAGCACCTATGATGGGAGGAATGAAAATGGGTGGAAGTGACCCAGCAGTGATTGGTCCAGCGTGGACCGGCGCAGTTTCTACTTGGCCCGGTGTTGCGGGTGTAGATGGTCAAACGAATAATTTTGCGTTGAATAGTTACCCAGCTCCAGTAGATGTTCAAACTCAGTCAATTTCCGAAAGAGGTGGTTCTATTTTTCCTCTAGAAAATGCAAAGTATTTAGCAAAAGGAGGTAGTCGTCGTAAACATATTAAAAAAGGTGGTGGATTTTTACCACAAGATTTAGTAAATATGGGTAGAAGTGTATCGTATGGTTTTGGTAGTGCCTATAATGCATTGAATGGATACCCAGCTCCAGTGGATCCTTTACCATTTAAAGACCAATTTGCTAGGGTATAATTGGATTTTTACAGATTTTTTTATTTGAAATGTCTAGCTGTTTCAGATAAAATCTTATAAATTTAGTAAAAAAATATATTATTTTTTATTTTATATATATATTATGAATTATTTACCACCAACCCAATTTTTAAACTATAAAGAATATGAATTTATAGTATCTATTGGCAATAAATGTCCTACAGCAGTGACTTTAAGGCAATTGAATATATATAATGAATCATTCCCATTTGATTCTATTCCTACAACACCATATCTTATATTAAAATACTTACAAAATCAAAATGAATTTTATCCCCAAAAGAATATAGTTCGAACTAGTGACAATGTTTGGTTCGGTCATTTTGATATAGACGAAAAATATGATGAAACAATTGAAACTTTTAAAAGAAGATTTGAGCGTTTATTTAATATACTTGAGAATAAAAAGAAAATTTTATTTGTATATACAAGTGAGGCCGATGTGTATAATGAAATGAACAATAGATATAATGATAATTATAATCAACTATGTAAATTAGTAGAATATTTAATTGAAACTTATAAATATGACAATTTTAAACTATTATGCATTCATACAAATAAATCATTTGCGGACACAAATAATATTGTTAATTTTACAATAAATGTACCAGATAACTACATGTCTGATGACATGAGCACCCACACAGAAGAGACAACTTGTGAATATAGAAAGACATTGAAAAACTTCGTGAGAGATATTTTTCAAGTATAAAAATTTCATGTAAAAATGGAAATTTTCAATAAAATATAAAAATAATATTTGTATATTTTATAATAATGGCTTTTCCAAAGAAGTTAAAGGAGTTATGTACCCCTGCATTTTTATATTTTGCGTTGTCAATGTTGGGTGTATTAGTTTCGGTTGTTCAAAATTTAGGAAACAGTAGAAGATACAATTTAGGAATGTTATCTGCTCGCGTTCCAAGTACTTTTTTAGTATTTGTTGTTAAGGTTATCTACATCTTATTCTGGACTTGGGTTCTTAACTTGATGTGCAAAGATGGTCACAAAGAAATTGCATGGTTCTTAGTTCTTATTCCATTTATTTTACTCTTTTTACTTATGGGTTCAATGATGGGCGGTTCAAGTTATGAAGGTTTTGAAGACGCTTGTGATGACGGAATGATGATGAATCCAGCATTTGACTCTAGCTTACCAGAAAGTGACTCTAACATGCGATGCATTGTAAAGGAGGGATTTAGAAGAAAATAAATAATCAATTTTTAATCAAAAAACACAATAAAATAATATTCTTTCATATTATATGACGACGGAAAATAATATGAAAACTACCAAAAATGGTATTTTTTATGAAAAAAATGGCTGGAAATATGTATCCATTTGGGGCGAACCTAGGGAACGAGGACGCGCTAATGGGTTTTTATTGGCCGACGAATTTAGGAAAATTCAAGAAATGTTGAATTTCACTGTCTATAACGACTTTGGAATCAAATGGGATTTTTTTATTGAAGCCGCAAAAAATCATTTAAAAGATACTATTAAGAAAAGTTTTGGAGAATACTACGAAGAAATGGAAGGAATGGCTGAAGGTTGTAATGAAGCCGGTGTAAAAACATCCGTAGATGAAATTATTGCTTGGAATAACTTTTATACTTTAACTGGTTCTTGGTTCGCCAACTCAGAAGAAGGTAAAGCTCTAGGTGCATCCGCCGGAAGAGAAGGTGGTGGCGCGCAAGATAGATGCAGCGCATTTATTGCCACGGGTGACTACACCAAAGACGGCAAATTCGTATTGGCACATAATTCTTTTTGTACTTTCATTGATGGTCAATATGCAAATGTAATATTAGATGTGAACCCAACCAAAGGCAACCGTATTTTAATGCAATCTTGCGCTTGTTGGATATGGAGTGGTATGGATTTCTATGTGACGAGTGCCGGTATTGTTTGTACGGAGACTACCATCGGTGGTTTTTTCCCTTATGAAAATAATTTTACCGTTGCTTGTAGAATTCGTAAAGCAATGCAATATGCCAAAACTTTGGATGAATGTGATGAAATGTTGTGGGAAGGAAATTCTGGCGACTACGCTAATTCTTGGTTATTTGCAGATGTTAATACAAATGAAATTATGCGAATTGAATTAGGATTAAAATACAAAAATGTAGAAAAAACCAAGAATGGATATTTTATTGGATTTAACGCACCTTATGACCCTCGAATTCGTTGTTTAGAATGTCACAATACTGGATACGATGATTTACGCAGACATCAAGGCGCACGTAAAGTTCGTCTTGCTGATTTAATGGATGAAAGTAAAGGTAAGTTAGACGCCAACCTTGCGATGGAATATATTGCCGACCATTATGATACTTATTTACAAAAAGAAAATAATCCTTGTTCAAGAACTGTATGTTCTCACTATGAATTAGATGCACGAAAATATATGTCAGACCCAAGCAGACCTAAACCATTTGCACCAAGAGGTGCAGTAGATGGTATTGTTGCTGACAGTGAGATGGTAAAAAATATGTCATTTATGGCACGTTGGGGTAGTTCTTGTGGAACGCCTTTTATTGTGGAAGAATTTATCAAGAAAAATCGTATTTGGGAAGAACAAAAACCATATTTACACGATAGACCAAGTCAACCTTGGACTTTATTTACGGTTTATAAAGAATCTGGAGAAAATAAAAAACACGGAAGAAATTTTGGAAAGAAATATAGAACACGTGGTAGAAAAGGAAAGTATGGAAAAAAAACTAGAAAAACTATAGGTGGAATAGTGGAAGAAACTACTAGCACTGATTCTTCTGTAACAGAAAACAAACCCGCCGAAGTGGTAGAAGAGGTGGTGAATCGTGATGAGTTGATAGATAATGTTGCAAAAGAATAAAAATTATTTATTCAATAAAATATAAAATAAATAATTTTACACGTAAGTGGTAAATGTATTGGTGGAAAATTTCTTCAACATATTTTCTTGGGTGGTATAAATCGTGTTGTGACATCCACAACGACTATCTTTCTCAAAATGTTCTTGCATATTTTTTCTATTGGTTTCCAAAGACTCGTGTAAATATTCCACTTCTTCTTTGTAAACAGTTCCTTTATACAAATCAACATCCCCAAAAACAGTATCAATATTTGTTACGATTGTTTGTAAAGAAATATTGTAAAAAATCTTGTCCAACTTTTCGTTGAAAAAAGCATCCGTCATTATAATTTTAGTAAATTCAAAAGTGGTAGAGTGAAACGCACTACCAACGACAAATAAAATTTGCAAAAATTTTTTAATTGTTGGCGTATTATTTAACTTTAAATCATTGTATTTTCTTGACAAGTAGTTTGAAAATCGTGTGTTTTCTTTTTTCAAATCTTTTTTGGATACAACTATATCCACAAAATCTTTAATAATACGAATATTGGATTTCATTCCGGGCATCCAGTTCAAAGTAGGGTCAGAATTATTTATGTTAAAGTAATCATTAAAAACGGTATCTATGTTGAAGTTATCAATAAATTGAGAAACTTTTTTAACCAAATATTTTTTAAAATCTTCGTTATCATTCAATACTTGTTTGAATATAAAAGGTGTTCCAAATAATAATTTTTGCACTTCAAGTGATTTTCTAAAGACATTTTTATCAGCCATATTGAAAATTTTAAGAATTTCGGTCAAATAAAGGGATCTTTTGGATACATAAATAATGTGTGAGACAATTAGATGCCATATTGCGTGTTCTATGGATAACAACAACGTCATTTCAGTAAAACCACTTTGTACTAATTCTTGCCACATTGGATGACCATCATATACCGTTTGGTTATTATAAGTAATATGAGACAGTTCAAGAAAATTTAACGATTCGTAGAGATTAACATTAAAAACAATAACAATATTTTTAAACGAAATTTTTTCTCGTAAAATTCTGCTTACTAAGTTTAGTTCAATATTTTTAGACCCACCATCTAATTTAATGATTAACTCCCCATCGTTGGAACCCTTTTCTAAATATTTACAGTAGGGCAAATTAGAAACGTAGTTTCCTAATAGCGATGTGTTTTCACAAACATTTACTGGAAAAAAATCATATACATCCTCTGGTTTTAAATCTTTGTAACCATTTTTTGCCAATTCGTCTAGATATGTTTTTCTAACAACATCGCACTTTTCATAAACGTCGGTGTGTTTTAAATCAAGTATATACTCTACTTGCTCAATAATATCGCTAGATTTGGGCAATATAAATTGATTCAAGTAGTTATCGTGACCTTTTTTGAAACACTTCAAAATATGATTCATTTATACTATAAACAAATAATATTTTTATATTTAATTTTTATATTTTTACTCACTGCCAAAAAACGCACCTTTACCCATATTAAAATCACTCAACTTGGTAACAACATATTTGTTCTTGTCAATCAGTGGTTTAATCAAATCTTTAATGGAAATCAAACCCACAAATTCAGTCTTGTCATAAATCAACAAGTGACGAATATTCTTGAATAACATTTTACTCATACACGTCTCCAAAGTATCATCTACTTTAGCAACTAATACTTTGGGCGAATAAGTGCAAATATCACGAACTTTTAAATTTACATATTGTTTATCTGTTGCCGCAACTTTGTTAATATAATCACGACCCGAACAAACACCTACCACATCACCCTTATTATTCGTTACAGCTAAACAACTGACATCAAATGCAGTAAAACGATTCACTGCTTCTTTCACATCTGATTCTTCGTTAATTTTGTAATCAATATTATAATAACAACTTTTTTTGTAAATATCTAATGCAGTAATCGGTAAAAAATCAACCGAACTAAACTTTTTTGATTGGATTTGTTTTAATCCATTGAACCCGGGGTTTATTAAATTCATTCTCATTCTTGACGCGAACATTGTATCTTGTTATTAAATAACATATTGTTTTTAAATTAATTTTTATAAATTTTATTTTATTTTGTATTTAGACACTTATTATATTTCACTATAGTATAAATGTCAACAACAACTTGGGCTTCTCCTATAAATGCGGCAACAGGTTTAACTACAGATGGTACATACATATATGTATCTTATTTGAGTCTAGAAGATGGTACTAGTAGTACCTATGACATTAGTATAAAAAGTTATAGTATATCAAATAAAACTACTAGTAGTTATGTTGTATCTGGAGGCAATGTTACTCTAGGACCATTAACAATTGATACTAGTAGTAACATCACTCACTACTTATATACATCTTATTACAATCAAAATCAACCATTTATTTCTGTAATAAATTATCCACCAACAATGACAGCTGTTTCGGGTATTACTTATGGTTTTAGTAGTTACGAAAATGGTAGTGGAAATTCATATCCAAACATATCTGCGATTGTCATAGCTGGTAATTATTTGTATGGTTCATTCACTGATGGATTTTTAGGAAGATGTGCATTAACAGACATACCAGAGCCGGATGGGAATCCTTATTATAACGATTCTGATTTTGGTTCAACGGATACTGTCACATATCCATATGGTTTAGCTGGATACAATAACTTAAATACTACATTAACAACTAACACACCACAAGCATTAGCTAGTGATAATACGTATTTATATGTAGGGTGTTCTACTGGAACAGTTGTACGAATGACACTATCATCAGTAAATGGTGGTAACAACGATGGTTCAACTTGGTTATCATCTGGACTTTCAAATATATCGGGACTAACTGTTTCAAGCGACAATGCATATTTATATGTATTATCAAGTTCTGCTTATAACATTAAACAAGTTCAGTTGTCTGATGCTTCAATATTATCTACATATAGTTTGGGTCAAACTTACCAAAACGGTTTACGTAATGGAATAGTGTCAAATGGGGATTATTTATATGCGGCTTATTATGGTACGGGTAGTACTAGTAATAACGGAAGTATTCTACGTTATGGTGCGTCTGACCCAGCCCCATCAGACGTTACTTGTTTTGGTGAAAATACCAAAATACTTTGCTTTAATAGTGAAAAATCCGAGGAAGAATATATTCAAATCAAAGACATCCGAAAGGGTACACTAGTAAAAACCGTAATGAATGGTTATGTAGCGGTTGACGCAATTGGCAAGTCAACCATTCATAGTTACGCAAACGGCGATAGAATCAAGAATCGTTTGTACAAATGCACCAAGGAGAATTATCCAGAAATAATTGACGAAGATTTGATTTTAACCGGCTGCCATTCTATTCTGGTAGACTACTTGAACGACGAACAAAGAGAAAAAACTGTCCAAGAAATACAACAAATTTATATTACGGACAGAAAGTATCGTCTATTTACCTTTTTAGACCCTCGCGCAGAACCATACCAAGTGGCGGGCGAGTTACCTATTTACCACTTTGCATTGGAAAATGAAAATTACTATATGAACTACGGGGTTTACGCAAATGGATTACTGGTAGAAAGTTGTAGCAAAAGATATTTGAAAGAACTATCTGGAATGACTCTTATTGAATAAATGCACGGCGTTTCTCTCTTCTCTCTTTGTTTTAAAAAGAATATATAATTATGGATGAAACAATTTATAATTATATATAATTATTATAATATATACTCAACAAAATGGATAAAGATTCTATATCGTGGAAACTAATTGACAAATATTTTAATGATAATCCTCATAACTTGGTAGCGCATCATTTAGAATCGTACAATAGTTTTTTTAGTGAAGGTATTAATAGAATATTTAAAGAAAACAATCCCATTCGTTTTATTGAGAGAGAAGATGAAGACAATCAAGGCAAGGTAAATCAGTGTTCATTATATTTAGGTGGTAAAGATGGTTCAAAATTATACTACGGAAAACCAGTGATTTATGATGACAACTACTCACATTATATGTATCCTAATGACGCACGTCTACGAAATATGACTTATGGAATAACAATTCATTATGATGTGGATGTTGAATTCACTTTTTTTGACGACCAAGGAGAGAAAAAAGAACACACTATAACTTTAGAAAAAATTTTATTAGGTCGTTTTCCTATTATGCTTCAATCCAATTTGTGTATTTTGAACGGACTGGCGAGAGACGTGAGATTCAATATGGGTGAATGCAAAAATGATTACGGTGGATATTTTATTATTGATGGTAAAGAAAAAGTCATTGTTAGTCAAGAAAAATTCGCAGACAATATACTTTATATTCGCAAAAACAAGGCAGATGATACGTATAGTTTTTCGGCCGAAGTGCGTTCAGTATCGGAAGACGCGTCAAAACCAATAAGAACAACCGCAGTAAAAATCGTGGCGCCTTCTACTGTTCTCTCAAACAATCAAATTGTGGTCTTGATTCCCAATGTAAGAAAACCAATTCCTCTTTTTATTTTAATGCGTGCACTAGGTGTTGTTTCAGACCAACAAATCATAGAATATTGTTTATTGGCCGATTTAACCGAGAATAAAAACCAAAACTCTTACGTTGATTTGTTTATTCCATCTATACACGACGCCAATAAGATTTTCAATCAAGAAACCGCATTAAAATTTATTGCTAGTTTTACCAAAAGAGGAACCATTGATAGTGTCCTAGATATTTTAATGAACTATTTTTTACCTCATATTGGCGAACAAAACTTTTTGGATAAAGCCTATTTTATTGGTTATATGGTAAAACGTTTATTACGTGTTTTTACTGGTGAAGAAAAACCAACTGACCGCGATAACTTTAAATATAAACGTGTTGAGTTGGCTGGTTCTCTCATTTATGACCTTTTCAGAGAATATTATTTGATTCAAAAGAGAGAAATCGGTTTGAAAATAGATAAAGAATTCTATTATCATTCGGGTAAATACAAGAATAAATTTATTGACTTGGTAAGCGAAAACTATCCCGAATATTTTAAAGAGAGAACGGTAGATAAAGGTTTTAAAAAAGCATTTAAAGGAAATTGGGGAGCAGAGGCGCATACCAAACGCGTCGGTGTAATTCAAGATGTAAATCGTCTCTCGTGGAATTCATTTATATCCCAAATGCGTAAATTTAACTTACCATTAGATGCGAGTGCAAAAGTAGTCGGACCACGTTTGCTCCACTCTTCCCAATGGGGATACATTGACCCAGTAGATACTCCAGATGGTGGAAACATAGGTCTTCATAAACATATGGCTATTAGTACTGCAGTTACAAGTGGATTTTCGGTAAAACAAATTATTCCTTGGTTAAGATTGCATATCAATCTAAAACTGTTGCAAGAATGCACTCCAGTTATGTTGAGTATTTTTACCAAAGTTTTTGTAAATGGTGTATGGATTGGTTCAATAGAAGAGCCAATGAAAATCATAAAGTATTTGAAACTATTGAGGAGAAATGGCCTACTACCGATTTTTATGAGTATATCATTCAACTATGAAAGTAATGAAATTAGTATATTTACAGATGCTGGTAGATTAACTCGTCCAGTTTATTATATTGAAGAGGGAAAACCAAGTTACCAAAGGAAAGAAATTATGGACTTGATTAAAATGGGTAAATTCACTTGGGAACAAGCTGTGGGAGGTTTTGAAGAAAAAGACGACAAAATGTTCAGTATTAAAAGTAATACTATTTATGAACTGGATGAATTATATCCCAAAATAAGTAAGGACAATCTTGAAACTGAATTAAAAAGTAAATCCGCTGTTGTTGAATATTTAGATACGGCGGAAGAAGAAGGAACATTAATGGCAACAAGTGTAGATGATTTGAAAAAGTCAAAATATTATACTCATTTAGAAGTTGACCCATCACTTATATTAGGGGTGTTGGGTAACTTCATTATTTTCCCAGAAAATAATCCATATCCTCGTGATGCGTTTTCTTGTGGCCAAACAAAACAAGCTGTTTCACTATACCATTCAAACTATCAAATGCGTATTGATAAAATGGGTGTTGTATTAAACAGTGGTCAAATTCCACTTATTAAATCAAGATATATGGACTATATCAACAAAGAAGAACAACCATACGGTGTAAATGCGGTTGTAGCAATTATGTCCTATACTGGTTATAATGTAGAAGATGCTATTTTAATTAATGAGGGAGCAATACAACGAGGTATTTTTAGAACAACGTATTATTCAATGTATGAAGCGAGGGAAGAAAGTTCAAAAGTGCAAGGTACCACATCAAACTCTTATTTTTCGGACGTAATGTCTAAAAACGTTGTTGGTTTAAAACCCGGATGTGACTATAGTCAGTTGGATAAATGGGGACTTATTCGTGAAAATACACAAGTTGATGATAAAATGGTTGTTATTGGTAAAGTAACATCCAACGCAATGGACTCAGAAGTTGTAGTTGATTCTTCTATTTTTCCTAAAAAAGGCCAACTCGGTTTTGTAGATAAATCTTTTATTACTGAGGGCGAAGAAGGTTTTAGAATCGCCAAAGTGCGTATTCGTGAGGAACGTGTTCCAGCGATTGGTGACAAGATGGCATCACGTGCCGGACAGAAGGGTACGCTGGGACTTATTATTCCAGAACAAGATATGCCGTTTACTGCAGACGGTATTCGCCCCGATTTAATTATTAATCCACACGCAATTCCATCTCGTATGACAATTGGTCAATTAATAGAGTCTTTATTGGGTAAAGCTTGTTGTGTTTATGGTGGTTTTGGTGACTGTACTGCTTTTGCTAATAAAGGTCCAAATGCTGATGTATATGGTCATATGTTGGTGAAAGCGGGCTTCAATGCTTCTGGTAATCAAATATTGTATAATGGAATGACTGGTGAACAATTATACTCTGACATTTACATTGGTCCAACCTATTATATGCGTTTGAAACATATGGTGAAGGATAAAATTAACTATCGTGCTCTTGGACCAAGAACGATGCTTACCCGTCAAACAGTCCAAGGTAGAGCAAATGATGGTGGTCTCAGAATCGGTGAAATGGAACGTGATGGTGTAATGGCACACGGCGCGTCTGCCTTTTTGAACGAGTCGTTTATGATTCGCGGCGATGAATATTATATGGCGGTTTGTAATAAGACCGGTGCAGTTGCGATTTACAATCAAAATTTGAATTTATTTTTGAGTCCTTTTTCAGACGGTCCAATTAATTTTAATACAACATTGGATGGAAAAATGAATATTCGTAATATAAGTCGTTTTGGTCGTTCTTTTAGTATTGTGCGTATTCCTTATGCGTTGAAATTGTTAATACAAGAATTACAAGTAATGAATGTTCAAATGAGAATTATTACTGAGGATAATATTGACCAGTTAATAAATATGTCTTATTCAAATAATATTAACGAGTTATTGAAGTCAAAGGAAAATCTAGAAGAACTAGCAAACAGTTATAAAGGAATGATTATGGGTAAAAAGAGAGAACTATATTCTAAACCAGTGACTAAGAATATTCCGAAAGAAGCACCAGAATATCCAGAAATTAAAATGGAGGAAACTCCAGAATTCAAACCAGTTATTACTCCTTCCTTTTCCCCAGAAAGTCCTCCTTTTGCCCCAGATAGTCAACCAAATACGGATAGTCCTCCTTTTGCCCCAGATAGTCAACCAAACACCGCTAGTCCTCCTTTTGCTTCGGCAAGTCCAGCGTATAATCCAATGTCAGATAGTCCTCCTTTTGTTCTGGGAAGCCCAGTATATAATCCAAATACACCAAGTAGTCCTCCTTATGCTCCAGAAAGTCCATCTATTCAACCACAAATTCAACCACAAACACCTTCCAGTTTTTCTCCTCCATTAGCTCCACAAGTTGGCGGACAACCAGTAAATATTACTCTCAGTATTGATGAAGTGAGTAAGTTGAAAGAAATGATTGATGAAAAGAAAGAAAAGGAATTTGAACCAATTATTTTTGAAACAAAACCAAAAGAACCACCCAAATCAATTTTTGATGTTGAAGAAGATGTAAAAGTAGATGAAGATACAACAAGTTCTTCCACGTCAAATGATACATCAGATACGTCTTCTAGTTCCAGTGGAGCTAAGAAAGTGATTATATTGTAAATGCTGAAGGAATGAAATGTACAACAAAATATATAAATAATAAAAATTGAATTAAAATGATACTATGTTATTATATTATTAATATAATATAATGACAACGATAAACAATTCAAGTAGTTTAATTTCATCCATATACAAGTCTCGTAAGACTATTTTGGAATTAATGAAAAAACAAAATTACAACACTGGCGACTATGATAATTTTAGTGTTAATGAGGTGAATACTATGTATCAAAATAAACAACTTGATATTCTTTTGGAAAAAAAACAAGACGAAAATGCACCTAACACGGTTAGAAAACAAAAAATATACATTACTTATTATTTAGCCAAAACACTTCGTCCCCAAAACGTCCAAGAAATTATTGATGATTTATTTAATTTAGAAGAAGTTTTAACCAAGGAAGATACATTAATGATTATTGTAAAAGATGATATGAATGAAACATTGACGAATTTACTGAAACATATTTGGGAACAAGATGGAATTTTGATTATTATTCAAAGTATTAAAAGACTTCAATTTAACATTCTTGAACATACTTTGGTTCCAGAACATCGTGTATTAACAAATGAAGAAGTTGATAAGATTAAACTAAGATACAATATAACAGATGATTCGCAATTTCCAGACATTTCAAGGTTTGACCCGATTGCACAAGTCATCGGTATTCGTCCGGGACAAGTATGTGAAATCATTAGACCAAGTAAAACCGCAATTAATAGTTATTATTATAGAATTTGTGTTTAGAGTGTAAAATATTATATTCATAGATATTAGTAATAGAATATAAATGGCAAGTCCGATAGATTATACTTCAAAAATTCAAACATTAAAAGACCAGTTTTATCCGATATTGACAGATTATAAACAAGCTTTTGTAAATACAAATAAATATCCAGATGTTGGTGAGTATCAGACTATTTATGCATCTAGCAAAACAAATTTAGATAGTGCATTAACTGGTATTTTTTCTACAAGAACCAGTATTGAAACTAACCTCGAAACATTGAAAGACAAGTTGTTAGATTTAGACAAGAAGATTACTTATGAGAAAAGTTTGAACACAAAACTAAATAAACAATACGGACAGTTGAGTGGTAACAGTAATAGTTCTGATGTTATGTTGGATGATTCTAAAAACTTGTATCAAACTCAATATGTAGCAAATGTAACTCTGTTTATCGGTATTTTTTTACTTACTGGTGTAATGTACAAAGTTTTTAAACAAACCCCCATCGACGTTGTGGCAAGTGGAGTAAAAATGCCAAGTATAAAAAGATAAATGATTTCTTGTATTTTAGAATTATTTTATATTGTCATAGTGTATAAAATAATGCCATACGGAAATTTCTATGTTGGAAAAGATGGGTTTCTATATAAAAAAATGGGAGCTGTAGGAAACAGACGAAATTTTTCTTTGAGTCTAATGTGTAATCAACCTACCGATATTAATAATAAATATGTTTCTGGTTCTGGTGTATTTGGTGCAGTTTCATCCAATAACTATGCTATTAGACGTAAAATGATTCGTAATTCTGGAAACTGCACAAACCACAACTGTAGTATCAATTATTTTTTTATGGGGGTTCCAATATGATATTAAATAATATCCTAATATAAAATATTATTTAATATATATATGACAACTCAAGACAATAAAAATATATCTACAATTCTAACTTTAGAATCTTTGGAAAAAGAATATGAAAATACAATGGTACTATATCAACAAGCACAGACAATTTATAATTCGGCATTGAATGGAGTTGTTAGTAGAACAACAAGTTCTAATGTTGTAACAAGTAATGGAAAAAGATATGTTTTAGTTCCTTCCAAAGTTTTTTGGGGAACGGGTGCGATTCAACAAAAGTCAGTTTCAACAATCGCTGAATGTACCGCATTATGTAGTGCAGACACAAAATGCACTGGTGCTACATTTGATTCGTCTGCAAAATCTTGTTGGACACGTAGTGGAAATGCTGGTTTAGTATCTGGTTCTTCAACTCAAACTGCAATCGTGAGTGAGTTAGTAAATGCTGCAAATACTTTAGACACTTTAAACGTAAAACTAGTTGAACTGTTAAAAAAAATGAATAATATAAATAAAACAACTACTGTAAACCTACAAACAACAACTGATGATAATATTTCAACCAATAATACATATCTAGGTAAGAGATATCAAAGTTTGATGGTGGATAGAGAAAATATTAATAACATATTGAAGGAGTATGGAGAAATTAGTGTAAAAAACGATGACCAAAACATGTACTTATACCAAAATCAAACATCTTATATGTTGTGGAGTTTGTTATGTTTCATATTTATAATAATCGTTGTAAAATTATTAGTTTTTCCAAATGTAACTTTCAATTGGATACGCTTTTTCTTCTGGACAGTTATTGTTTCTTGTTTATTTATTTTAGTAAGTTTCTTAAAATTAACATATGGTTTTATTTTATTTTCAATTGTGGTCGCAATTATACTATTGATTGTAATGAAAATTGTCCCATCTCCATAAAGTGAAACTTAACCAGTTGAATAAAATACCAAAGAACGTAAAATATAAAAAGTATTATATTTTTATATTTTATTATATTAGTTAATCAACATGGAAGCTATAAAATCAATGATGGATAAAATTGAAGAACGTAATTTGCCACCCACATTAAAGCAAGGGTTAAATTTTAAAAAGTATCAAAAAGAGATAACAACAAATCCCAGAGCCGTTGCTATTGCCAATGATTTAGAAGAAAAAGAAACAACTACTATTCAAGGATTCAATAATAGTATGAATGAAGAAAATGAAGAGTCCGCACAAATTGTAGAGGGTTTTGCGACACAATCTACAACAATGTCTGAAACAATAGTAACACCATCTAGTCCAATCAGTCAAGAAATATTAAGTCAATTATCACAGTTGAATAAACTACAAACTGAGTATGATAGTTTAATTGAACAATACAAAACTGCAAATACTTCTTCACTTGAAAAAGTAACAACCACACTAACAAATATAACGAATAATCCTTACGCAAATAAAAATGTTACATTATCAAATGGAAAAACATATTATGTTACTAATAAAGGTACGTCCAAACTATATGATTCAAATGCAACATATTATGCAACAAATGGAAAAAATAACTGCCCAAGTGGTTCAACCAGTTTAAACTTGAAAAGTTTATCAGACGTTACAATGAGTGGTTCAAATATGGTAAGTGGTCAGTCTTGTGGTAATGAAGGTTCAAGTGTTTTTGTAAAGAAAACATTAAACACACCAACTTCTGATTATGTAGGTTGTTATAACGACTCTACTACGAGTCCAAGTATGACAAGTGTAAATAATGGAAGTAAAATATACAATTATGAAACTTGTCAAGAAGCAGCAGTAAATAGTGGAAGTTCTTATTTTGGACTACAAGGTCTTGATACTACTACAAATTTATCATCTTGTTATATTAGTAATGACTTGGCAACTGCACAAAAGTATAAAGTAGCAAAAACAATGTGCAACGCAGACAGTAATGGATATGTATATGGTAATACATTAGTAAACGCAATTTACAAATCGCCAACTGGAGCAGCTACTTATGTTGGGACATATAAAGATACACCAACTCGTGCAATGACACTTGTGAACAATGGCAGCAATTCATTCACATATGAAACATGTAAAAAACAAGCCATGAATACTGGAAACACATATTTTGCACTACAAAATTTCAATTCAAAAAGACAAACTGCACAGTGTGCTGTGAGTAATGATTTTACCAAAGCTTCACAGTACGGAGAAAAACCAAAGAGCTCTTACACTGGAAAAGATAAAAAAACGTATGGAGGTGGTTGGGCTAACGCAATTTATCAGCTTGAGTCAGACTTGTCCAACTACAAAGGTTGTTATAATGATAGAGCAGATGCACCAGCAATGACACCTTTGGGAAGTGGAAAAAGCACATATTCTTTTTCTACGTGTAAAGATGAGGCGGTCAAAGGTGGTTATGGATACTTTGCTTTACAAGGAACCGGTTCTGGTTCTTCAAAATGTTTTGCAAGTAATGAGTTATCAACTGCCAAAAAGTATGGCGAGGCTAAACCTTGTAGTAAGTCATTAGACGGTCAAACTTACGGTAATAACGGAATTAATGCAATTTATAAAATGAATGAATTAGGCGATGCTAGTTCTGTAGGAAAAATGGGATATGTAGACTACAACTCCAACGTAACTGAATTCCCAGACTCAATGATTGGTCTTTCTTTAACATATGAAAAGTATAATAACTATGGAACAACATTAGCAAGTACAAGTAGTTTACAAAATGCCACTTATGATACTGCTGTTGCAAAATGTAACGGAAATTCTAGTTGTTATGGGTTCACTTTAGACTCATCAACAAATGTTGCAAGTTTTTATGGTAAAGATATAGTGAACCCTTCAAATAGAATATTAAAACCAAATACAACTTTATATGTTCGCAATAAAATGTTACAAAATTTAAACAATGCTTGTAATAAACAAGTCGTCAATATAGATAGTTCTCAATGGAAAAATTATGTAAAGAAAAGTGGATATATGTCTCCAAGTTCAACATGCGACTTATCAACTGCTATTGTATCTTCATCTACCAAGTCAAATCAAATACAAACAGCCATAATATCAAAAGCAAAAGAAATCGTAAAAATATTAAATAACTTGAACAAAAAATCGGACTCAATAAATAATACAACTGGATTGAATACAAACATGATTCAGTCAAATATTCAAAAATACAATGACGTTATTGTTGAAATGAGTGAATTTACTGATGTTCGGGAAAACAATATTAGTAATATTGTAAAAGAAAGTGACATCAAAGTTTTACAAGAAAATTATGGATATATGTTTTGGAGTATTTTAGCAATAGCTACAGTAATTGTAACAATGAATATTATGCGAAAATAAATGTTTGGAATAAATACAAAATTAATTTAAATTGTTCTATATTTAAATTAATTGAAGAATTTATATTATCTTATTATAATCTATATATAATCTAATATGGCCACAACAGTTGATAAAAATGAACAAACACTTACAAATATTCAAAATCTTCAGTCATTAGAGCAAAATCTATTTAATAGTTTAGCCACTGGTATTTCAAACGGAACATTAAAGTCAAATGATAAAGATAGTATTGTCAAACAAATAAACCAATTATCGCAAATGCGTTCTAACTTATATACTTTTTTGAACAATAACTCAGTAAATACTGTACAACATTTAGCTGCATCTAACAACTTATTGTCTCAACAAGCTCAAACCGTTATTATTGTTGAAAATGAACTGAATGACGCTAAGAATCAGTTGCTCGGTATGCAAAAAGACAAATATAAAAAATTAAGAATGGTTGAAATTAATACCTACTATGGAGACAGATATGCTGACCATAGTAGTATGATGAAATCAATTGTTATCATTTGCGCGGTCATTATTCTCATCACTATCATATTCAACAAAGGATTCCTTCCAGAAGGAATTTACTATTTAATGCTTATTATCATAATTGTTGTAAGTGTTGTTATACTATGGTACAAATATGTATTGTTAATATCACACGATAGAATGAATTATGATGAATATGACTGGGGGTTTAATCCAGATACAGCTCCAAAGTATGATATGACTAATCCTTCTGGTACCAACCCGTGGGCGTCAGCGACAGCTCCATCATTAACATGTGTAGGTTCTAATTGTTGTGATGACGGAATGAGTTATGATTATACCAATAATGTTTGTGTTGTTTCCAATAGTGCTAGTAATGCTGCATCAGCTGATGTTGACACAGTAGATTCTATTTTGGCTGACTCAACCGAAGCAATGGGTGGTTATGCTCCATTTTAATTAAAATACTTGAAATTCAATTATTATTATTTTGTGAAATTTTAAAAAACAAAATAATACTATAATATAAGAACAAATATGATGAGTAATGTTAATTTGACAGAACTTCTAGATGATAATATAACAGATCAAGTAAATAAATTGGCTGAACAAGTAAATTCTGCTTTAGCAGATTCTGCAAAGTCTTTAACTTGTGGTCCAGACTGTCAAGCACAAGAGAATATACAAACACTTAAACAAATCTATTTAGACGCTGAACTGAATTTACAAACCGCTCCGACGAAACTGTCCGTAGCTGAAAAAAATTATTTGCTAAGTACTCTTGGAGAAGACGGATATAGTGACTATATGACGACAAGATATGGTGTCCAAGCAAATCAAATTGGAGACAAAGTAACTGCTTCTTTTGAAAAAGTTGTCACTGAATCAACAAATCTAACCGATCTTTATTATACTTTATATACCAACTACGATTACTTAGGAGACTTGTATAATAATTACGTTACTGTAAATACTGACTTAAAAAAAGATATTAATAAATCAACTGGTGATGTTGTTACTAGTGATCGTAAAACTTATTATGAAAGTCAAAATTATAATTATTTAAAAAACTGGTATATTGTGTATAAATTTATTTACATAGTCATTGTAATCGTTTTTATTATTTTTTTATTTTTTCGCAAAAGTGACTATTCCTTCGTATCTAGAATTTTGATTCTTATCTTTTTTATTTTATATCCAATTTATATTACTCAATCTGTGTTTTGGATTTGGAATAATGTGATTCTTCGTATATGGGAACTACTGCCTTCCAACATTTATAAAAGCATATAACAGTTAAAAAATAAATTATCTAACACCAATAGATAATTTATTTTTTAGGTACCTAATTCATTTTAATAACAATTCATATCCGCTATTTCTGTTGTGTCTGGATAAATAATAGCGACTCCGTGCCATCCGTCTTTCTTTGCTTGTCCGAATTTCTTGTCCATATAATCAAACAATTCAATACCTTTTGGAATCCTCTTGGAGTTGTGATATTCACTGTACCATTTCTTAAACTCCTCACTCAACGCTTGACGTTTTACTACTTCACCCTCCTTTACTTCGATCATTTGACTTACAAAGGATGCGATATGGTCTTCGCGCTGTCTGTAGTTATTGGATGCCATCATTACAATAGGACAGTCCTCTACCTTACCTTGAGTCTCAAATGCACGTTTTACTAACATACTCAAGAATGTTTCTGCCCAACCGGGTAATTTATCTTCAAGCGACTTGTCCTTTGGAAAGATGTAAGGCGACTCTTCAGATGGTTTAATATTCTCCGTTGGGTCAACGAACTTTGACATATGTTTTACGATACGAATACGTCTCCAAGTACCATCATCATTACTGTTAATCAATGGTAAAATATTCGTACAAACACAAAGGTCAAACTGTGGAATGAATGATTCGGCTTCTTTATACAGTTGACGACCAACAATTGGGTCACCACCAGTCAATTCTTTCATTACGCCATCATTTAGTACGACTTCTTTAGTTGGTTCTTGCATTACTGCATATCTGACACCCTTCAAGTTCATTACTTCTGAAGATGTTCCACCAATACCATTACGTCTTTCAGTAATCAACGCAATCGGAACTGTTCCGTAGTAGTCACCCAAAACCAACGACATTAATTTCGTGATTTTGGATTTTCCGTTACTACCATTACCAAGATAAATATTGAATGTTTGATTGATATTTTCACCAATCAACGAACCGGCTAAATGGTCCCACATATACCTATTTAATTCTGGCACTTGATAAATCTTGTTGAACAATTCTGTAATTTCAGCTGCTTTTTCACTATGATATATAGGATTGAAATCATTGTAGCAAATATTCGTACATTTTGTAATATAGTCCGAAGGTAATCCATCTCTGAAAACACAATTCTTGAAATCAAGGACACCATTCGTGCAACACAATAAATATTTATTTTTATCAACATTATTGTTAAAATCCTTGTCATAAAAGATTTCCATCGCTTCACGCATAATATTATTTTTATCGTTTGTTCTTTTCAACTTTGAAGTTACCTCCATCATATGTTTATTTTTTTTCTTCAACTCCTCATATCTTGGATCAGCTGGGTCGTAACTTTGCATTTCTGCTACCACGACTTGCATTTTATCTCTATATAAATTATATATTTCGGTTGATATTGCAAACCGTAATGACATCCCCTTATCTTTTTCCCAATAATGATTATTAAAAACATACCAACTTTTTTCTACAATACCGCTGCAAACATATTTATGTTTGTACATTTGATACAACACATTTGCAAAGTCAAATTCTGTTGGACTTGATATGGTTTCATCAATATAATAATTTACGGTGTTTCTCTTTATCCTCATAAATTCTTCTGGAGAATGTTGCCTTGCCCAAAACATTATTGACTGTTTTGTAACTCCGTCTGGTTTTACTTTGAAATATTTTGACCATTTTTGATACAAGTCTGGAATTGTATCATAGTCAAAATCAGACGCTTTACTTCTCAACATTACCCAAGACAAGAATAGTCGTTCGTCTGTTTGTTTCAACGCAAATGCTACTTTACGATTCAATTCATGCGACCCCGGTTCATAAAACATCGGAGGTAATATTTGGGTGTATTCATGAATTTCTTTCACTTCATACTCAGATATTTTTAAATCTGACAAAATACGATTCAATGCACGAGTCAAGTCATCAATTGTTTTGATATCTTCCAACCTCAAGACTTCATCTTCCTCTTGTTCATTCTGCAAAACAAGTCTGGTTTTACTTGTAGCACGTTTATTTTTCAATGATTTTTGTACAGAAGATGACTCGCGTTTTTCTATTATCTCTTTCATAAACGGATTTATTTCAAACTCTGGATGTTGATCATAACGCGCCGATAATTTATACAAATCTTTTGATAAGTCAATATCGCTTATACGTTTTTCCTCCATCATAAACTGTCCGTCTGAATCATCGTAACTAATCATATAATACTGGGTTAGTTGATAGGCTTCGTGTTCTGGTTTTCTTGAACCGTACATTTGCCAAGGAACACTGCCTTTAGTAACGCCTAAATCCAATACGGATTCCCAGTCATTCACAAGCGGTAAATCCCAAATTTCGTTGATAACTGCCATTACCTTTTCTCGTAATATTTCTTGCATTATTTTTGACATCTTTATACCAATGATAATATGAATTCCGTCCTTAGTTACGGAACCATCCTCTAAACGATTTACATTGGGTTTTTCCATAACATACACTGGAAAGCTCTTGTTTTTTTCAAAAACAAAGAATTCTTTCAATAATTCTAAATATACTAAATTTATCAAGTCTTGGATATGTTGTTCGGTATGTTGTCTTTTTTCTACATCGTGACTATATCTAAAGTCAAAATCAACAATAATTGGACCATCATTTACCAGCTGTTTTTCGGTTAAATGTTCCAACTTCTTCTTCACAAAAACGTGTTCGTAGTACAGTCTATAAAATAATGCTTCTTCTTCTTTTGGTATGATGTAAGAACCAGCAAAACTATTTTTACCCGGAATACGAGTGTGAGTATTTTTTTGATTTGACGTGTTTGGATCATCTTTTCTTGCGTTTGCATTATGCTTTGCGAGAAATTCATTTAAATCTTGATATTGACACGTTGTATCCATTGTATTTGTTATATGATATTATATAGAAAGATATTTCTATTTCATTTTTTTTTAATTATCAATTTTATTTTAATAATAATGTATATATAACCATAATAAATTCGTGACGGTGTATCATTATAAAATAATAGTTTGTTATTATTATTTTATTCTTCTTTAATATTCATAAATAGTTACTGATAGAAATTATACATAAACAACTATTTATTCACAATAAAAATTAAAAATATTATTATCTTCCAGTCCATACTTTCATTACGGGTGACGAAACATATTTATTATTAAACGATTCAATATATTGGTCAAAAGTATAATCGCATCTATAAAACAACATATCATACGTATTTATGCAGCCTAAAAATGATTTACTTTTTTCCTCTGGTTCAATAGAAAGCATTACCCCAAATATTCTTTCTAATGCACAACGGTCGCTTCTATTTTTTACAACACTTATTAAGTTTGTAATTGAGTATTTATCATTTAAATATACTAAAAAATCATGATTTATAATTGATTGAACTCCTTGACAAGATATCCAGTCGTGTCTATCATAGTGGATAATTTTATCTTTAATTATTTCATTATTAGTAAGCGATTCTGCAATTCTTAAAATATTTGGTATCTCACTGTTGTTATTTTCAAAATGCCACAATATGACTCCTTGTTTAATTTCATTAAAGTCGTAATATTTATGAAAAAATGTGCTATCATGTATCATTACGGCGACGTCAAACCATTTATTTTGTAAATAATATACATAAGCTAATAATTCACCTCTTTTTTTATATACAGACTGAATATAAATTACATTCTTATATTCAAAATCGGATTTTACAAATGAATCATTACTGTTATCATCAATTATAACAATTTGATTATCTGGATAGTATCTTTGTAACATTTGAACACTATGGTTCCAGTATCTATTTGTACTTTCTGCGTTAACGTGTCTGGTTACTATAAAACCAAAAGTCATATTTTATACTTATAACATATAATACTTTAAATAAGTTATAACTTAGAATATTAATAAAAACATATAGTGAAAAATACGTAATAAATATATTTGCATATATTATATTATATAATTTGTATAACAAAAATGTCAAGTGATAAAAAAAATATTGTGATTACCAAAGAGACTATCCGACGTCTACTGAAAGATGTAAAGGATATTATAACTAATCCTTTGACTGATAATGGTATTTATTATATTCACGACGAAGATGATATGTTGAAAGGATATGCGTTAATTATGGGTCCGCAAGAGACTCCTTACTTTGGAGGAAACTACTTTTTTGAAATAACATATCCTTCTGACTATCCACACAGTCCTCCCAAAGTAAATTTTTGTACCAACGGTGATGGTATTCGTTTTAATCCCAACTTATACTCAAATGGTAAAGTTTGTATCTCATTATTGAATACATGGCGAGGAGAACAATGGACGTCTTGCCAAAGTATATCAACTGTTTTATTAAATTTATGCACCTTGTTAAATAATGAACCACTTTTAAATGAACCAGGTGTTACAAAAAGCCACAACGACTTTGAAAAATACAACCGAATTATTGAATATAAAAATATTGACCTTGCCATTTTAAAAATGGTAAATAAAAATTCAAGTTACTATTTGGAAAAATTTACTGCGTTTTATCCAATTGTAAAAGAAAATTTTAGTAAAAACCGTGAAGAAATTATCAAGTTTATTGAAAGAAAGATAGAAGAAAACCCCGGAGTTGAAAAAATGAATACCGGAATGTATGGAATGACCGTGACTATCAACTATAAAAAACTATACGATGATTTTTTAGAAACGTATAAAAACGTAAAAATCAATTGAATAAAAAATTGATTTAAAATTATAAAAATAATATAAAAATATACTATAAAGATGCATTTCTGTAATACTTGTCACAACATGTTTTATATTCGTATTGACAGTGAAAATACGAATAAATTAATTTATTATTGTCGTAACTGTGGCAACGAAGACAATACTATTTCTAATGATAATGTCTCTATTTCTAAAATTCAAATTAAAAAAAGCGAGCAAGAGTTTACCCATTTTATCAATAAGTATACTAAACTAGACCCCACTTTACCAAGAGTAAATAAAATATTGTGTCCCAATCCTAGTTGTGAAACCAATAAAAAAGACAAAGAACGCGAAATTATTTATATTCGTTATGACGATGTGAATATGAAGTATGTTTATTTATGTTCTACTTGTGACACTGTATGGAAAACCGAAGATACTAAATAAGTAGTTTGTATTTCAATTTAAAAATTAGTTATAAAATAATACAATAATTTTACTTGTAAAAAATGTTTTTTTCATTTTATGATATTGCTGCCGAATTAGTAAATGAAAAACAAATCAAAAAAGTATCATTTCACAACGTAGTAGATGTAGTATTAATACCAAGTAGATTAGAATATACTGCTTTTTTTGATGAAATATGGTGGTCAAGAATTGACTACAACGATTTTTTTTATTCGGCTAAAAGAGAAATTAATGACTTTATGAGCGAAAATCCATTTACAAATTTAAGGGATGCTAAAAAAATGTTGTACCAGCCGAATTCTGTATATGATCATAATGATTTTTATAGTGGTATGTATCTTTTCGCTTGAACGAATAAAGAATAAAATAAAAAATTGATTTTATTTTATTTAAAGAATATTTAGTAAATATAAATAAGATGAGTGACAACGAAAACTATTCTTCCGATGAAAATGATTCTGACAATGAATCCGAAATATTGTCTGAAAAGTCCGAAAAAGAAGAGTCTGACAATGAACAAGAAATCAATGTTAAAAAAAATATAATTGCCTCAACAAAAGTTGAAGACAGTGACGACGAAGATGATGAAGAAAATGAAAAAGACAACAAAGAAGACAGTGACTATGAAAATAATGAAGATGACATAGAAGATGATGTAGAAAATGATGATGAACTAGAAGAACAAGACGAGGGAGGCGAAGTAGAAGACATTGAAGAAAAAGTTGTTGCAAAAAAAGGTAAAAAATCAAAACAAACTGTCAAACCTCAAGTTCAATTAGAAACCAGTGATGAAGAAGAAGATGACGACGATGATGACGATACACAATACTTACAAAAATTTAATTCGGAAATTAATAAAAATTACATTATGGAACATCATCCAGAATGTGTCATTAACAACTACGATGAAATTTCTTCGTTGACCTCTGTTATACGAGACAAAAATAATAATATTATTGATGACTTACATAGAACTCTTCCCTATTTGACTAAATATGAACGTGCTCGTATTTTGGGACAACGCGCGAAACAAATCAACTCTGGTGCAAAAGTTTTTGTAAAAGTACCAGAAAATATTATTGACGGTTACTTAATTGCTCAAATGGAATTAGAACAAAAACGTATTCCGTTTATTATTAAACGTCCTATCCCCGGTGGCGGTTGTGAATATTGGAATTTAAAAGACCTTGAAATTGTTGGATTCTAGGGATAAAATACTTTGGGTTACTGTTCTATCATTTTTTCTTTGTAGGTTCCGAACATTATGTCAAAAATTGGTATGGAAAAACAAAAATTGTAAATAAAATATTTATGATGAATATAATGATGATTGTAAAATAACTTGGAATGCGACAAGTAAGAAACCGTGATGTAATAATATAATGCCAATACGTGTTCTAGTAAATTCAAATTTAACATCAACATTGGTGTTCCAAGTGAAAAAATCAAAAATTGGAAATCTATTAGACCAATATAAAAAGTGTCAAACGGATATACGATGGTTGCTACGTGATGTTGTCCGTGTATATATTTATAAAGAGGATTTTTATGTATCCATCTGTGATATACATAATAAAAAAACTCGGCGTACAACACATATAATGATAAATTTTTTGTGGTTTCTAATAATCCATGACGGTTTTTATCAAGAGTTGGATGAAAAATATACGTAAACAACAGTACAACTTCGGTTACAACAAGAATAAGGTTTCTTATCATAAAACAAAAACGATTATACAATACTTCATTTGTGAGCGTTGGATTCATAAATGGATAATTATAGACTTTACATATACCCAGTGTTGTTAGAGTAGACATAAATAATACTCCAGTAAGTATCTTTGTTGAATGAAATATGCTCGGTTGTAGTTCATTCATTCGTTGCTAGGTTTTTGGTTTATAGATATATTAGATGTTTCATTACATTTAATATATTTTTTAATATATTTAAGTTTAGTCTTCCTCTTCTTCTGTTTCATAATCATCAATAATTTCATTATGGTCTTCATCGTAACCAAAGGGTTCAATATTTAAATCACGTCGCAGACCCGTAGTTTGAGGAGTTGTAATTGCCTCCATGTATGCTTCGTCTAATGCATTGTTTAAATTTCCTTGTGGAGTCACATCTCCTACTGCAAATAAATTGTTTGCTTGTTGTTGTGCTGGTGGAAGCGGCTCTTGCACGGGTGTAAATACTGGGGTTTGAACCCCTTGCATCGGTGTTTGTGGAGGAATGGTCATTGGAATTTGTGGATTTATATTTTCTTGATTTCCCGGAAACCCTTGAAATAAATTAGCTCCTACTACCGTATCACCAACAGCTCTCGTTCTATTTTTTCTTGGTGCAACTGGTTCTCCGTTGTACTCACCGTATTCTTGAGTCGGAGTGCTTGGAACACTTCTTTTCACTCCACCGCGTGTTTTTCTTGTTTTTCTCCTATGTCTTTTTGTGCGAGACTTGGGATGTCTTCTTTTTTTTGAAGATACGATTCTTCTTTTTTTATATCTTCTTGATTTCAACTTTGTGCCCATTTATATATGTCTTTATTTTTTTTGAAAAATATTGTCTAAATACCATCGGTTTAGTTTTGCGTCATTATAACCTTCTTCATACAACAGTTTGAAATTATATTTCCCTCTTGAAAAAAGTGTAGTGTAATCACTTATATTTAACCTTTCATTTTGCCTAGCCGTTATCGTTTCGTTGTTAATGTTTTTCCACATACTAGGTGTAATATGAAGAACTGGTGGAGACGTTTTCAAATATGGATATTTACTAAATCCACCATCAAACGTATATGTATTATGATATGTATTTATTAAATTTCCAGTTACATATGGAATATGAGAACTACCTATACAACAATCAATAGCATCTTCTAAATTTTCAAAGTCCGAATAAATTTGTGTTTTAATACGATAGTTATTAATAATAGTTAACCCAATAAATAATTTTTCTAGTTCAAAGTCTTCAGTTTTATAGTTGAAAATAATTTGTTTTTTCAAATATTTTTCCAAACTGTATGCATCTTTAATTTTTGCACATTCATCATTAACCAACACATTCACTATTTCTGATACGTTATGTTTATACGTCATTAACAACGCATTCCATGCACCAGCAGATGCACCAGAAAAAATATATCCGTCCAAAACATAATTTTCTTTAATAAACGCCGATATACCCATTAAATAAAACCCTTTGAAACCGCCGGGTGACAATAATATCAATTTTTTATCTTTAAAAAAATCGGTTTGATTTTTTAAATATAAACTATTTTTATTTTGTATCAGAAATGGGTCTTCATTACTATTTATCATATTCAAACACTTATTTTTAATTTTTAACATTTTACTTGGGCTTGGTATTTTTTTCATAGGAAACATTGATATAATTGAAAATATAATAAAATATATATACAACATTTATATATATTTTATACTTATAATATTTTTACAATGGAAACAATTTATAATAAAAATCATATTAAATAACTAACTACAATACTAAGTACAATATTTATATGAATTATGTATTAGTTACTGGAGGATTAGGATTTATTGGTTCCCACACAGTAGTTGAACTAATAGAACATAACTACAATGTTATTATACTTGATAACTTATCTAACTCAAAAATAGAAGTATTGGATAAAATAAACAAAATCACTAACCATACACCCTTATTTTTTAATATTGATATTACTAGTATGGAAATGTTGGAAGATATTTTTAAAGAATATAATATTGAAAGTATTATTCACTTTGCCGCACATAAAGCAGTAGGTGAGTCTATTGAAAAACCATTAATGTACTATCAAAATAACATTATATCTACATTAAATTTGCTGTTTTTGTGTGATAAATATAAAACACAACACTTTATATTTTCATCTTCCGCTACGGTTTATGGAGAAACAAAATCGCCTATTGTTGAAACAACCGCAGTAGGTAGAAATTTATCGTCTCCTTATGGAAAAACGAAATATTTTATTGAAGAAATATTGGAAGATTTTCATAAATCAAATCCATACATAAAAATAATTATTTTAAGATATTTTAATCCAGTAGGCGCTCACTCATCCGGATTGATTGGGGAAAATCCAAACGGAATTCCAAATAACTTGATGCCATATATTTTAAAAGTTGCCATCAAAAATAACATAAATCCAACCATTGATGATGTTTATTTCAGTGTAAAAGTATTTGGTAATACATACAACACAAAGGACGGGACTGGAGAACGAGATTTTATTCACGTCGTAGACTTGGCAAGTGCACATAGTAAAAGTTTGGAATACGTTACATCTAACGACGTGCATTTTGATATATTTAATGTTGGCACTGGTAAATCTACAAGTGTGTTAGAATTAATTAATACTTTCTGTGAAACAAATAAACTTATCGTGCCATATGAATTCTATCCAAAAAGAAATGGAGATATGGCTTCTGTTTTTTGTGATACAACAAAATTAAATAATGTTTTAAAATGGACCGCAAAACATTCTTTGGTTGATATGTGTAAAGACTCTTATAATTATATTTTGTTGAATAATAACTCGGTATAAAAAAATATACAAAAGTCACATTTTTATATGATAGTAAATTTTATACACTAGGTAATAAATTATCACTACTACTTGTTGTTGTTAAAGTATTTGCAATATTTTTTTCTAAATTAGGTAATACATACTCTTCATAGTAGTAGCAATCGTAAAATGTTACTTCTTCTTCGTCTTGTTCAGCGTCACATAACTTGAACTCTTTCCCTCTTTGTTGAGATAAGATATATTCTAAGTCATCATAACTGACATTATTACTTCTTTTTAATCGGGGCGCTTTTATTTTAATTTCGTCGTTAATATAAATAACATCTAGGTTAATAAACCATAATGAGTCATATACTCCTTCTTCATTTATTTTATCTACAGAAGTTACTTTTCTTTTACCTTTGTATACGTGTTTGATATCGTTGGTTTTATTTTTTATTTCAATAAAATATTCTTCATTGTCTATTAGCGCGGATGGGTGTAGTCTCATTTTTGAATTCGTTGTTGCTTGTTGGATGTTTGATTGGATCACTACCAAGGGATATTTTTGTTTCAATTTTTTTTATATTTTCTGGTTTTTTTATGTTTTCGGTTTTTTCTACGAGTTTTACGAACGCTTTTTCTTTTTCTTCCTCCTCCAAAAAAATCGTCAGTTACTGACCCTTTTTCATAAAAACGCATCTCATTATTATCTGCAAATGTTAACTTTTTTTTTGTTTTATTTTGTTTTGTATCATTTTTTCCTAGCGTAGCCATCACCGATCCCGATGTTGGTGTTGTGGATTTCATTGTTGGAATAGCTGTCGGTATGGCAGTGGGAATAGTAGCTGTAGGTATCGCTGTTGCTGATGGCCGATTTTTTCTTACTATAAATTGACCGATTTCGTCTATTTTATCACAGTAAGTAGGTAAAAAGTAGTATAATTTTTTTATTGGGTTACTACACGTTGGACAAGTAATCGGTTCTTCTCCTCGTGCTGTTACTGTATCACGCTTGTATATTCCTTTTTGTTTTTCTATCTCGCCTAGGATACATTTTTTATGAAATTTATGACCACAATCAATATCCGTGTAAAAAAAACGTTTGTCTAATATTTTTTGCAAGTTTGAATTACTCGTTATATCGAATGATAAACAATTAATGTCACACTCACTAATATTACATTTATTCATGTATTCATCGTATAACTCATCTAACGTAATACCGAGTTTCTCTGCGAGACTATTCCTTCCCATCCCATACTGTTGAATACACAGACTTCGGAATTTATCTTTTTTTTTTGGTATTGGGTAAACGTTTCTTCCATCTTCTTTGTATTTTCCATTACCTACCATAACTACGGTGTTTTCATTTTTTGTATTACCAAAATTAAAATCGGAAGGATCTAGTTGTTTTTGACATAATCCACATACTTTTATTTTTTTTTTACATTCTTCAAGTTGTTTATTGTCAACAATCAACTCTTTTTTTTTATCCATTTCTCTATTCACCATTTCTTCTCCGTGTTTTTCACGTATTAGTCTATCTCTTTCCTTCATATTTTCTTCTTCTTCTTGGAGTTTTTTTTCTTTCATTTCTCTCAACCTCTCTTCCCTTGCTTTTGTAAATTCCTCTGTTTCGGTTGATTTTCCGAGTAAACATTCAGTTAATTTTCCCTTACAAGAGTATTTTGAATAACTCCGAAATGGAGCTATAGGTTCTATTCTATTTATATTTGAATTACTCATATAAATAGAATGAGAAAAAAGAACCAGCTAAATTAAAACAACATCAGTTTCTATTCATCAACGGAGTCATCCCCATCCCATTCAGACGGTCTTGTTTTTTTACCACCATCATATGGAAGCGCAAATTTATTATTAAGCATCCATTGATTCATATGAATCCCCTCACAGTATACATCAGCCAACAATCGTCCATATTTTTCCAAAGATACGTTATGTAATATTACATTTTTACGCATTATTTTATTTGCAAGAGCATCACGTGCGTTAAGTGCCAATTCTTTTTCTATTAATGACTTGCTCTTTATTTCTGGACAATCTATTCCTTTCAACCTTACTGAAAAACGATATATGGGGGAATTCATATACGGCATTTTTGCTGCAATAGTTATAGTGTCTCCGTCATATACTTTAATGACATACCCGGATTTAATAGGAGGCACAAAAGGAGTCGTGTTATCCCATTCAACATTGGAAAAGTCATTTGTAAATGACGATATTATATTATTTCTTCTAATAACGTCTGAAACTGTTTCAGTATTTGTTTTTTTATTACGATTGGGAAAACAACATAAACGATTTAAAAACGATAACATATCCAAAAATATTTTTACTTTTACTTTCATTTCTATAATATAAATTCAATTTTATTTTTTACACCTTTTACAAAAAAGGCGTAAAAATCCGAATTTAGAGTAAACACTGGTTCGGGTACTTACAGCGGCGATAATGGAGCCGCCACATCTGCTGCTTCGGAACTACTTCTTCCTCCTCTTCCCCCTCCTCTTTTTAGAAATTAGTTGGGGACTTTGCACTTCTTTTGGCATCGCTGGGAGTAAATCATAAATATCATTATTTATTTTATGGTATGTACTCATGGGTCTATAACAATGATAATCAGCATAAACTCCATTGGAAATATTTTCCTTAATTATATCGTCCAACTGATAAAAATCAAATCTATTTAATCTGTGAAATCCAGTATCTTTTTCTTTCAAACAAATAAAGTTATTAGTTTTATCATTCCAATTAATTACTTTTTCGTATAAATGTAGTTGATCTATACACCAACCAACATTCCCGCCTCCTTCTAGGACTATGTTACTTTGAAATACTGTTTTCAATCTATCTCTAACATCTTCCAATGAATTTATTTCAAAAATTTCTTTCCAAATTAAAGGTGATGCTACATTATAGCACATTGCTATTTGAGATTCACTAAAACATATATTTTCACGCATGTATATAAACTTAGTATTTTCATATTCTTTAATGTGTTCTGTGTAATAAGTTCTGTTCATTGGTAAAATGTCCATGTCTGTAATTAAAATTCCATTTTCATAATTCAATATACAAGGATATAATAAACGAATATACTGGGCAATAAAACTAGTTAATACATTTTCAATCGGCTCAAATAATATAATATTTTCCTTGTAGTCTAAATATTCTTCTGGAATTTTTTCCGCAGTTAATATAATTTTAACGTCTACACTAGGATATAATTTTTTCCAAGTATTAACAAATATAGGTATAAACTCCAAGTATAAAGGATTATTATTTACTGCCGTCAAAACACAGTCTAACTTCATATATATATATATATATATATATATATATATTACTATATATATAATATTTACATCAAAATATATAAATACAATAAAAATACTAAAAAGTATAAAAGGTTTAAACTATAGTCATTTTATTTAACCTATTTTTTTTTTCACTTTTTATAGACTTACTTACTAAAGAAGGTTGTGAAATTATCGTATCCTCGCGGTTACGATGGTTCCCATGCAACAAGTAAAAAGAATCAAAATAGGAAAACCCTTTGTTTTTGATGTTTTCGTACAACGCATTCATTGTTTTTACTCTTCTTATTGCATTTTTCTTCATAATATTTTCACTGTATGGCTCAAAAAATTTGGGAGGTAAAAAGTTGCGTATTTTGTTATAAACATTTTCTACGATTGTTTCCACTGGATTAGTGTCACTTTCTAAAAGGGTACTGTAGTCAATAATAAGAATTTTATTCATATTATAGAAATGTGTAGGGTACTTTTGTTCTCTCTCTGACAACACAAAAAACATATCAAATTGACTATAAGAATGAATCCAACGACGAATTCCTAAATAGTGACTCTTGACTATTAAATTTTTTGTGAGTTTTTCCGTTTGACTTGGTATTGGCATAAATTGAACTTGAATCGGTTTGTCACAACAAAAAAATCCATATAATATATTTGATAATAAAGTGGATCCGGTATGTACATAGGATGTTTGGATAACTCTTATTGGTTTTTCCATTTATTTCTTTTATGGTATTTGAGTATAAAAAAATAATTCGTAATATCGTTATTTTTTTATACATTTATTTCTCTTTGTCTATGAGAATTTCTTTCGCCACATTTCTTATTATTTTATCATAGTTTCTCTCATTGTCTTCGTCATTCATTTCTCCCATAGAATTATCCAATATTTTCATATACTCTTCGTGTTTTTTCGTAGTAATATCGTCTGCTTTTGGATTTGCTTCTAACCATTTAGGGACTAACTTAATGTTCTTATGCTCTATTAACTTAATAGCACGTTTCATATGTTTTTTATCTTCATCTTTTACCCAAGTATTATTATCTTTTACGTGAATCACCTCGCGTTTTAAATCGCTGCAATGAATCGGTCTTTTATACACATCCAACCCTTTCAACTCACGAATAAGAATATTATTAATACTACCAACATAACCTAATCTTCCAAAATTCTCAAAATCTTTGAACCCAACATCAATACCGTTAATAAAGTCACTAATATTGAATGCGTCTTTGCATTTTTCGTTCAAGAAAATATTCAAATTAAATTTATTATTTGTTGTATTATTAGTTGTATGGGTTCCGATATTTTCCTTCATTACTTCCAACAATTGTTTCTGAAACTCTTGGTTTTGTTTGATAAATTCAATAATTAAACTTTCATTCGTTGCTTGTGGTTGTTGTTGGGAAATTTCTGATTTTTTAACTTCATTTATTTCCATATTTATATTTTCTTCGGAAGTTTTTGTATTTTCTTCAGACATTTTACATTTTTTTTGATGTCGCCACAATCCACTTCTGTCGTTATATATTTTATTACAACAACTACACTTATAATCATGTTGTCCCTTTTGTCCTTTTTCTATCGTTTTTTGTCCCAATTCTGTTGATTTGTTGCTATTTATATGTTTAGATGTCATAAGATGTCTATCATAATGACCCTTGTGTGACGATATATAGTTACAATTAATACAGCAAAATTTATATTGTCCGTTTTGTCCGTTTTCGGTTGCCATTATTGTTGCTTAATTTAGCAACAGAAAAAATTTTAAATCCTTTTTTCATAAATAATTTTTTATGCTCACAAAATTATGCTCTCGTACAAAATACTAAAATCAGAAAATAAGAGCAATAAGCTGTAAAACACATTTTGAAAACAAGTTGCCGCCAAAATATCTGGGGTATCGAAAAATGGACATTTATTTTTGTCCATTTTTTGAAACCCCTATGACTTTTGGGCAAAAATTTCTTCCCTTTTCTGCCTCCGGTAATTTATCTCATTTTTGATGTTTTTTATATATATTTAAAAAAATACAACGTAAAAACAATTATTGTATTTATTCTATGAAGGTTGCCCTTTGTTTTTTAATTAGTTATGAACAAGTGATAAACAAAGAACATATATGGAGAGAGTGGATTGAAGCCAACAAAGATATTATTAACGTGTATTTTCACTACAAGGATTATTCAACGATTGAGTCCGAATGGGTTAAAAAACACGCAATCCCTCAAAAATATATCGTAGAAACATCGTATTATCACGTAGTGCACGCGTATTTTTCTACGATGCATTACGCATTTTTACACGACCGAAATAATAAATGGTTCTGTTTTTTAACTGATTCTTGTGTCCCTATTGTATCCCCCTTCCGTTTCCGAGAGATGTTTTTCAACCATTATAATGAAACAATTATGAACTGGAAAAAAGCATGGTGGAATATTCAGATGCATAAACGCGCTAATTTACGCCAGTTAGGAGAAGAATTTAGGTTAGCAAATGATCCTTGGTTTATTATAAAGAGAGAAGACGTTCAACGATGTATTATTTATTCCAATAAAAACATAGATATTTTCCGATTGATATGTGCTGGAGGTTTGGCGAATGAAAGTATTTTTGCAATTATTTTGTATTCTATGAATGTTTTGGGAAGAGTAAAGAGAGAAGTTACACACTGTGTAGACTGGTCCCGAATGAGTAGTACAACGAGTCCTCATATATTCAAAGAGGGTTCTAAGCGTGATTTGGATTATATTAACAAGTTTTTAAAAGAAAATCAATACACATTATTTTTGCGCAAGACTCATATAGAATTTCCCGATTCTATTTTGTTGAGTTATATTTACGAAAGAGAGAAAGTCAGCGAAGATAGAGTAAGTAAATTGAAACGAATAGAATATGGATTTTTATTTCAAAGACTTTTTAGTCACTTGATAAAATTTTCACTCATTGGGTTTATATTATTTTCTTGTTATTATGTATATATAGATGTCAAATAAAAAAAGAGAAGAACAAATCGCGCCACTAGAAGATATAAAAAACATAAGCGTTAAAAACATATAAACATTACATTATATATTATCTTATATAATGCAACTAAACATTAAAAAACTAGTTGAAGATGCCCAACTACCTATTTATGGTTCCCAATACGCAGCCGGAATGGATGTTTTTTCCAAAGCCGACTATTCCATTCCTCCAAGAACCAGAAAATTAATTGGAACCGGAATTTCTGTATCTTGGTCAAGCGACATTCGTTTAGATGATGAAACAAATTATTATTTGAGGGTTGCTCCTCGTTCCGGATTAGCAGCCAAGTCTAGCGTAGATGTAGGTGCCGGAGTGATTGACTACGATTATCGCGGTGAAGTTTTTGTCTTACTAATAAACAACCATAACGAAAACCAGTTTGAAGTAAAAAAAGGCGATAAAATTGCACAGTTGATTTTGGAGAAAATCCATCGCCCTAAAATTGTAGAGGTGGAACAACATACAGAAACTGAACGCGGTGCTGGTGGATTTGGTTCAACAGACGCTAAAAAAGTATAATTATATTATGTAAATATTATAAAAAATTTATATAATAAAGTCATAGTTATTTAACATTTCCAACGATTACCACAATCAATACAAGTAACAAAGGTTGTCATAGGCTCATCTGCGGAACGCGTTTGCATTTGATAATAAGTACATTTTTTAGAACGACACTTGCGACAAGTAAAAGTATCAGTTGCTGCTTCCATAGTAGTTTCATATTTGGTTTTATCACGTTTTGCTTTGGCAATGATAAGTTGTTCCCACTTAGTAGGATTCATTTCTTGATGAGTCATAAATGCAACTACGTGCGCCTTGGTTTGACCGCTTTTCAATTGTTCAAGTAGTTCTGGATTTTTCAAGTTGAAAAACAACGTGCGAATTCGGTCAATATATATTTGAATAAAGAAAGGATTGTCCCATTTTTTAACAACTTTGCGAGTGGTCGCCTCTTTTAATGAATAGTTATAAATTCCTTTTTCCAAATTTTCTGTTTTTTTTTCATCGCCAATCAAAGCATTAAACTTTGAACGGATATTTTTACGAAAAGTTTCGGGGTTTTCAATCTTACGCATATTATCTACTATATTATAAATACACAATATACATTTATATCAAAATCAATTTTATTTTTTACTACCTTATTATATTAAAATGTCACAAGAACAAAAAAAAGAAGAAAAACAACAACAAGAAAATATCAGTTTAGGAATTTACGATATAGAAAATCCCGAACCAAACCAATCCACTACCACAAGTGAAGATACGGAAACAGACAGTTTTTTTTTGAATTCTGATGTAGATAAAAGGTCACATTTATTCAAGATGATGATTTTACAACAAGAAGTATTGAATAAAAGAATTGGAACACAAGCGTGGAAAAAATATCTGAGCGCTGCTTTTTGGAACTACATCACAACACCTATTAATTTTTCCATTACTCTACTTACCGCAATCGCAACTGGACAAGCAGCGACTGCCAATATATTAACTCCCCAACAAACATTAATCATTTTATTTGTTACTTTTGTGTTGACAACAACAAATTCTTTTTTCAAGTTGAATACCAAAATGAATCTGAATTTTGAAGCAGCTAGAAGATATTATAGTTTTGGCACAAAATTTGAAGAAATTTACTATAAACCATTATTTACCAACAAGTGTGTTGATAACAAACTCAAAAGTTACAATACACTACACGATAATATTAATAAATATATGTTGAGTGAAACAATAGAAAATCAAAATTATATAACTGAAATACTGTATAATTTTGTAATGAGAACATCTTATGTAACTAAATCAAAATGGATTAACGAAAAAGAACGACATTATGAGTTAGATGGAGTTCAAAATAAAGAACACGATTCTCATTCAATTGCAAATAGAATATCTTCATTGGTCAGTAGTGCATTAGGAAAAAATGCTACAGAAATTGATGCAATGACAAATGAAAAAATAGATGACATAAAAAGACTGTATGATAATGACAAAAAGAAACAAGTAGAAGAGATAAAATTATTAAAAGAAGCAAATAAAAAAATGTTGGAGGATATTCAAAAATTAAAAACAGAAAAAACAACTCCACCATCACCAGTGAATCCTACAAACAACCAAATGGTACTTGTTGATAAAAAGGAAACTACTGAAAAGTCAGTCAAAATAGAAAAAAAGAATGAAGTAAAAAAAGAAGAAGAGGAAAAAAAAGAATTAGATGATACCGAAATAGCAAAATATAATGAAATACGTGACTATTTTAAAAAAGTACAAACTTATATTTTAAAGGATAAAAAGGATGATGACAAAATTAGAACTTTTTTAAAGGGCGAATTGTCTGAAATACTTGGAATACTCGAAGAAATTGACTCAGATGAAAATAGTTCTTCCTTAAAATATGAACAAGTTTATAAATATTTTATAAAATTAACAGATATAATTACGGATGAATACATCAAAACAAATTTTAAAGAAATTAAATTTACATTAGACCCAACCAACAATGGAAATATACCAATAAATATGAGAGAACTATTTGTCATTTCATTTGAACGATTTTGTTATCCTCTTATTGAAAAAATTCAAAAAGAAGAAAAAGAAGAAGACAAAATAGAAGTAGATTAATCTTTCTTCTTACCAATATTTACAAAGACATTTTCCTTAACATCATCGCCTCCATCATCGTCATCGTCAGAGTAGTCATATTCATCTTCACTTAATTCAGAACCAATATCTTCTAAATTCAACTCTTCGTCTTCTTGGTCATCTTCAACCTCATCACTGTCACCCATTTCTTCACTATCTTCAGTTTCATAGTCTTCATCTTCATCTCCACTATCCACGACAAAACCATCCTTTAAATATCCGTGTTTTGTTTTCTTTTCAGCTGGTACATTCTCTAATTCATCAACCTCGTCTTCATCTTCTGCACAAGTAACCGCTAAATTTTCAAAACCACCAAATAATTTTTCATACATTTTTTCCCACAACTCTGAATTCATTGAATAAAGTTCAAATGTTGAGTCATCCTTTTTCTTCTGACAAACTAAAGCACAATTACCGAAAAATAAGGTGGAATCAACTGGAGGGGGAAAGTCATATTTATTTTCAGTATTAGCTTTTCCATCAATTTTTCCGTATAACGAAACCAAGTATTTTTTTCCGTCTATTTTTACATTCCATTCAGTTTGTTTTCCAAAGTCATCAGCTTTTTTAAAACCACATTTTTTGTACAGTTCTTCTTCATTGTATTCCTTGATAGTAAGATTTTTTAATACGCCAGTTTTTTCAACAATTACAATCGTTGTCATATTATTACCTATTAAATATAAATTGAATAGGTTTAAATAGTTTATTATAATAATATTTAGAGTATAATAAAACATCCTTGGGTAAAATGAAAATATATTTGAACTCATATAAACCAAAAGAACTCATTCCAAAATTAAAACATTTAGATAATTATTTCAATAAATCCACTAGTCATATTGAAATTATTTCACCCTCCTCCGGAATTTATAAAATAGAAAATAAAAATATTGTACGAAAAGTCGTAGTAGATAAACAAGTTGAAACTTTTAGCAAGTTCCATAAAAACAGTGTTTTATTTTTAGATAAAAGTTATTACAGAGAAGAAAAAGTATTATCTCAGTTACCATTTGATCATACATATACGGAGATAACTTGTTTTTATTACAACTTGCACAGTGAAGAAAATGGTAAAAAGAAACCACCTAGAATACAACTCGTCGTTGAAGGAGTTTACAAAGAAAGTCAAATACAGTTACATAGTAACTCTAACCAGTTTAACAACAAGTATTTTCAATTTGTGCCGATGGATTTTTATTTTTTAGTAAATGATGATTTTGATATAGAAAATCAATTTTCTAAAGAAGAACTTAATGTGTTTTTATCCCACTTATTCTAATATTGCAATAGTATAATTATATGTTATTTTGGACTGTTCAAACAATAATTATATCAATTATATTCATTTTTTTAGTTCATCATTTAATTACTTATTTCAAACAAATATTAACTGTTCCAAGGACAAAAGATTTAGTAAATTCGCCTATTCAAAAATATAATGATATGTTTAAAATAATATCCAATGGTGATACCTCTTCCTCATCGACAGTAAATGTAAGTGACTATTTACCCAAAAACATAGAAGATAATTTATTACAAACCCCAGTGCCAGTTGTAACAAACGAAACGAAAACGAGTATGAAGAATGAACTTAAAAGTTTTCTGAAAAAACAGTTAAACGGGAATAGTGCAAACCAAGCTGTAGGAAATAATACCACTGACATATCAACTCTAGATATTATGGACAAGTCTTCGTCATCTCCTTTTTATTCTGCTTACTAAAAATAAATTTCTCAACAAAAAATATATCCGTTGTTGAGAAAATGATGAAAATGAATTTATTACCTTCTATATTGTTTATGATGTTTTTTAGTTTCATTATTCAATACTACATTATGAGTGTAATAATGACAAATGATGTGACAAATATACGCAACAGTTTAGGAAAACTATATATTTCTACGATAATGGCCTTTTTAATGGGAATTGTTGAGGTAATGATGCACGATTTTTATTCCGGTGTTTTGTCGTTACAATATTATATTCCATTGTTTGTTATACTTGGTACATTGTACTACTTGTACAAGAAACAGTATAAAATCAATGACAAGGAATATTTGAATGAAATGATAGAACATCATTCCATGGCGTTATTAACATCTGATGAAATATTGAAAAAAACAAAGGATGATAATATGATACTATTAGCAGATAGTATTATCAAAGGACAACAAAAAGAAATATCCATAATGAAACAAATGGTTCAAAATATGAGTTAATATAATAATTCAAAATGATATAAATATAAAAGTAGAGTTAATTAATAGATAGTAATAGAAACGAATGTTAGGAGAATATGATAAAAATGAGATTCTAAGAGACTTTCCCAATATTGAACTTTCTTATGAACTAATAAGTCATAACAAAGTTTACGACGCCGAATTTATATTGGCGATTCCGGAAGGAAAAAAATATTTTGCATGGTTCACCACTTTCAAAATGCAAAATGTTTGTATATTGTTGGAAATAAATGGTGAAAATAAACAAATCGCGCACATTGAGTTTGGCATAACTTGTTTTCACGAACATTTATGTTATGGGGTAGGAACTATTGTATACGGAACCATATTTAGGTATGAAGGTACCCGTTTTTTTTCAATAGAAGACATTTATTATTACAAAGGAAAATCAAGTCATTCCACATCTTATTCAAATAAGTTACTACTAGGAAAACAAATATTTACAACAGATATAAAACAAGTATCTTACTATGAAGGTCAGATGGTTTTTGGAATACCAGTGATAGATTCATCGTATCCAAAATTATTAAACGCAGTGGGAATTTTACCATACAAGATAAAGTATTTACAATTTAGATACAACACACAACATAAAATAGTAAATAATCCATACTTCAAATCTGGAGAAGGAATGAATTACCGAAATAACCAACAACAACAAGTACCAAAAGTAACAGAATTAATATTTAACGTAAAGCCGGAAATACAGAATGACATATACAATTTGTACACTTACAATTTTGACACGAGAAAGTGTGACTATTTGTTTGAGGTTGCTTTTGTGCCAGACTATAAAACAAGTGTAATGTTGAATAATTTATTCCGTAATATAAAAGAAAATAAAAATTTAGATGCTTTAGAAGAAAGTGATGATGAGGAAGAATTTGAAAATGATAACATTGATAAATTTGTATATTTAGAAAAAGAATATAATATGGTTTGTCAGTATAACCAAAAACACAGAAAATGGGTTCCTTTACGAGTTGCGAGAAAAGGTGACCGCGTTGTTACAAAAAAAGATTTATTTCGTTTAGAAAAAAATAACTACTAATATATATATGACAACATTAAATATTAATTCTCCATTGAGTCCATTCGGTTTTGAGAATGTAAGTACTCCTTTGGCAAATGTAAATCCTTCTTTAGTAAATGTTGATAATTCAAGTTATTCTGGTGGTTTCGGAAGTACCGAAACATCTCGTTCATTTTCGTTGAATCCAACGCCAATGTCGGGTATTCAAGCAGCCAGTGCATCTGCTTTACAAATGGGAGGTGGTCGTCGTAAAAAACATCATAAAACAATTAAATTAAGAATAAAAAAAATCGCAAGTAAATATAAGAAGATGAAGGGTGGAAAAAGATTAACTCTAAAAAGCGCAAAAAAACAATTACTTTCAGTAATTAATTTGATCAAAACAGATAATGGGACAAAGACAAGAAAAGGAAGAAAGGTGAGAAAATCAAAAAAACCAAGTAGAAAATACAAGAAAGGTGGATTTTCCCTAGGAAGAGCTGGTGGTTCTAGACGTCGTCACTACCAAAAAGGCGGTACTTATCATCAATACATGGGAGGTGTACCAAATACACCAACGTATCAAACTGGTAGTATAAATTTATCTCCTTCCGAGTCGGCACTTGCAAATCCAGTGCCATTTAGTGTGTTACCAAATTGTACCAACTGTGTTGATAACTACAATCATTTCACCAACAGTGGTAAGCAAGTTTGGTAAATCAAAACCTAGATAAATATTTCATATAAAATTTTATGTACAGATTTTATATGAACGCATTAGCGGGAGTTTTAGCAGTAGTTGGTTTTTTTGCAGTAGGAGGATTACTTTTAGAAGGAATAAAACCAGCTGCACACAAAATAATCGGTCCAGAAAAACATCACTCATCATCATCATCACATAGTTCAACAAAAAAAGGTGGTCGCCGTCATAGTAAAAAACACACTAGAAAACACAGTCATTAAATTTAATATCTATTAAAATACTCACTCAAACGGCTCAGAATATAAGTTATAATATTTACAGTATATGTTTTTTCACATCTACAATACTTGCAGTTATTATTTATATAAAAATGATTTGAATAACCGTGGTTAGGATTACTTTCACAATACTTATTTTCATTTTGATAAGTAAACATTTTGTAACAGTTAATTTATATTCTTTGTAATGTAACAATACATAATTTTATTCCAAATCAATTTTTTTTAAATTTAATTAAACATTTTCCTTTTAACAAGACATTCTCATCATCTTCGTCATTTTTGAATGTATAGTTGCTTTTTGATGACGTACCAACAGCACAAGAGTTGGGATTATATTCCACTTTCCATAAATTCGCGTTCGGTTGATAAGTCAAGTTACTTGAACGAATTATTTTATAATTTTGTTTTTTATAAAATGCTTTACGTTTTGACCACTGGTTCTTGAATGGTTGATGTTCATCTATAATATCAACCACAATCGGTGAACCGTGTTTTTCTCTTAATATTCTTCCTACGGCTTGTTCAATATCTGTTTTTGGTGTTGCCATAATCAGTGTAGTTAATGTTTTAATATCAAGCGCCTCCGCTGCCATAGAGTATGTCGCAATAATGACTTGTTTTAATTCCGATTCCTTCAACGCTTGTTCTTTCATACCACCAACGTAATAACCAACGGTCGCAATTTTTCTTGCTTCAACCGCATCGTATAAATATTTCAATAAACTTTTATTATGCGCTAGTATCATTATTTGTTGTTTTTGATTTTTCTCTTCACTTTCTTTGAGTAAATCGTTCAATATTCGTAATATAAATTCACTACGGTGATTAAACTCACACAACTTTACAATCATACTGCTATATTGAGTTTGACCACGATAATCAGTAACAACCGTTTTAAAGTCTTCGTCATTTGATACATAGTCAATCGCCCGAACAACCACGCTATGTTGTTCATCTCTCGTTCCCTTATATACAACATCGCCTAAGAACATTTTAAATATTTTGGTTGTTCCATCTTTACGATTCATCGTCGCAGATAAACCCAACATATACTTAGTAACTAACTTGAATAATGCACACGAAAATACTTCACTAGAAATATGGTGTACTTCATCAATAATTGTCAATCCAAAACTATCAAATGTTGTTGCCGGATATTCTTTCATAGAAAGCGACTGCAACATACCAATCACAATATCTTTATCTTCAATATCTACTATTTGACCTTGAATCTTACCTACACGTGCAGTAGGGAGAAATTGTTTGATTCTCTCTATCCACTGGTTCATAAGAAACTCCTTATGAACAATAACTAAAGCTTTTTTACCTAAAACACTTATAATATTGATTGAAAGCACAGTTTTGCCATAAGCACACGGAAGTTCAAGTAAACCGCCACCACCATCTTCGTTTTTTTTCACGTGGTCAATAAAAGTTTTAACAACTGGTTTCTGATTATCGCGCAATTCTCCCATAAATTGAACCGAAATATCATCACCAGAAGAAATTTTATTTTTTGTAGATGGGCCAAAGTAAGATTCTCCAAAATAACGAGGAATATAAAACTTGTTATCAGACTCACGATAAACGGGGAAAGTATGTGGTACTTTGGATACAACTGAACCTTGCGTAAATGGTTTAGCAGTTAATTCGCGTTTTAATTCAATTTGTTGTTCGGGGGTTAAGTCTTTTTTCATTAAAGTATATCCTTTTTGTCCCAAATATCCTCGTGGTCCATTTAGACATTTTGCTTGTTGAGTATTTGTAAATTCCATTTTCAGTAATTATCTTGTTTATAATTTAGAAAAGAAGAAAAATATCAATTTTATTATTTATTTTGAATTTATTTGAAATTATGAAAGAATAAAATCTACCAATATGATATATGGACGCTTTCAAAGATTTATTAAAAAAAGAAAAGATGGGTCAAGTTCTTTTATCAATACTGTTCCTCATTTATTTGATAATGGGATATAGAACTCCAGAAGTAATTGCAAATATGGTGGATAACACTTTGGGTAAGTTAGTTGTAATTGTAGTCGCCCTTTTATTGTTTTCTTGTTGCAATCCAATTTTAGGTATTCTAGGATTTATTGTTGCATATGAACTGATTCGTCGTTCAGAAATCAAAACCGGCAACTATGCTCTTAGAAATTATATGCCAACTGAACAAAAGAAAGCATCTTGTCTAACTGCATTTAATCAATTCCCATATACTTTAGAACAAGAAATGGTGAGTAAAATGGCACCAATACAACACACCGTTTCAACAGAAGCACCGTATGTACCAATATTAGATAATAACTATGACGCTACTCCAATATCGTCATCAAATTAAACGCTAGTTTTTGTATTGTATTATATTATATAAAATATTTACATAATATAAAGAAATGGAACAAAATATTAATGAAGAGTTGAACTGGAGAGACCAAACGTGGCGCGACGATTTTTTTACGAATTTTACTGAAGAGTTACGATTATGTGACCGCGAGAATTTAGAACCCAATCCTCAAAATAGAGAAAGATATAATAGCACAAGAGAAAGGTGTCAGTTTGTACTTAATTATTATCTGTCAAGAGTTGGTCGTATCGTAAATGAAATGGTAAATACAGAAACAGAAACACCTCGTGAAATAGTGCAAAATATAATAAATCGCTTGGAAGATATAATAAGAGATCATATATTTGAAGGTATTGTAGACCAAACAACTGAAAGAGTTATTAATGAAGACTTTAATGAACTTCAAGTAACTAATCCGATGCTGCAAGGAAATAACCAAGAATGGTCAGAATTGAGTCTTGTGAATCATTTCAATAGACTTTGGGGTTACTATATGAGGGTAATTCAATACATAAATCGTGAAAATAATTCTGGTAATGTGGGTGGAAGAAGACGAAAAAAGTATAAAAGCAGAAAAGCAAATAAAAGTAGAAGGGTAAATAAGAAAACAAGAAGGATAAGGAAACAAAAGAGTAGAAAATTAAAAAAGTAAAAATAAAAAATATAAGTATAATATATATGGTATATCCAGTATTTGAAGAAAATAGTATAATAAATAGATGTAAAAGTGATTTAGAACAATTCTTGGCACAGTATCCTTTACAAGAAACTTTTACATTAGAATTAAATAGTTCAAACTATACAATATTTGAAGATATGAAAAACGCGATTCAACCACTCATTCAAAAGTTAGAAATAACTTCTGGTAAAAACTTGATAAATTTTAACTATGTTCACGACATTATAAATTATGATAAAAATATCCAAACAAAATTGTGGATAGTAAGAACTTATTTATTTTATCAAATATTGATTTTTGCTACAAAAATGATGAATAACGAATCGTTATTTAGTGATGTATACAATAAAAATTCTCAAATAGTTCCAACGCGTATTTTTAGAGGCGATATAAAACCAGAACTAGAAAATTATAAAATGGGAATTTTTGGTAGTTTAACACCTACATCTGATATTGATATTGGAGTTCAATATTCGGGTGACATAATTGGATTGATAGGTTTATCTTATTTTGTTTCTATTTTTGAAGACTTGTTTCTAATATTTTTTAATAAAAATACCTTAGATTTTGATATTGAAATGTATGCTGATATGATGACATTACCAAATCCACATAAAAATGATACAGAACACCCAGATATATTTTATTTAGATACGATGAATTTTAATATTGATGACTTTAATGAAATGTTACCATATGCTGGTGCAAGTATTTTAAGAAATTATGTTGATGCAATGATTGATTTGGGTAATAATAATATTGAACAAAATATAGGGAGTTTTAATTATAATATGATTTATAATTATTTTCCAAATTTCAGAGAGTTATTTAATGACGATGTACAAAACTTGTTTTCAAAAAATAATTGGAAAAACGAAGCATCAAATATGATAAAAGACTATATGACACATGATTATAATTATGGAAGAGAGAAATACTATAAACTTGTTAACGATGCTGAAATAACTCAACAAGATGCAAAAGTTATTATAAATAATGTTGATAAAAACCACGCTACATTTTTAAATACCAGATTAATATTAGATATTATGAAAAAAATAGGAAAAGCACTAGTTTATCGCGCAGAAAGTTACACTTGTGCTCCTACAGTAATGTTTGTAGTACGTATTTTACAAGCAACTAAAGGGGATTTAAGTAAATATAAAACCCAAACACCGGTATTGTGTAATTTTCCATTAACAAACGCAATTTGTGGTATTGGACGATATGGTTATATAATGAGTATGTTGGAACAAATTGGGTATTTAATTCGGTTTGACATTACATACTGCGAAAAAAAACATTATAACGCCGAAAAATGTAATAAGAAAAAAATAAAATATGGAGAAAGACTTGACTATGCGTTAGAGTTATACAAACATCCGATAAAAACGAAACGAAACGCAATAGGAAATTTGCGTTCTGAGAGTTTAAAAACAGAGTTTGAAAAAAATAATATTAATGATAATACGGATTTTTCAGATAGGCAAAGACATTCTTTCGGGGGAAAAAGAAAAATAGGAAAAACAAAAAGAAGAAAGTCCAAAAGAAGAAAATCTAAGGGAAGAAAAAATAGAAGAAACAAAACACGAAAACAATAAAGGTTATAGTATATCAGTTATCAAGTTTGAATTGATATATTATTATTTATTTTTTATATTTTTTGAAAAAACCACCTTTCATAGGGGAGTTCGTTTCAGAATTACTACCCAAACTAGTAAGGTATTTCATTATAGAGTATAATATGAAAATTAAAAACATAAAAACAACAACATAAAGGAGATACATTAAATTTTCTTGACTACCCAAATCATTAACACTTTTTTTATCTTTTGTAACTTCTCCCATTACTTTATCAGTTGGTTGACAGTCAATGTAAATATCACTTCCACCACTAAGAGAGTTTGAGGGTCCTTTGGTATTTATAAACAAAGAAGTAGTAGCTGTAAATGGATTTGAAGGGACAGATTTCACTATATTTTTAAATATTTTTAAATCATCATTATTAATTCCAATTGCATTTGAAATGTCAAAGACAATACAATCCATTTTACTTGTTGTATAACTATAAAATTGTTTCATTGGTATAAAACTATTTAGTGTAAATTCACCTATTCCTTTATTCGTATTTTTTCCAGCAGAAGGAGCACTTTTTCCAGCAGCATTAATTACTCTAGATAGTACTTGAGAACCATTTGTTGTCAAACCACCAGTGCTCAAAGGAATAATAATGTACAAAGGATTTCCACCACTTACGGGAGTATGACGAATGACAACTTCACCATTTGCTGTAGTATTATTATATTTATGTAAAGATGGAGAGTATATACTTATACTAGAAACATTATAACTAGTATTGTTGTACAGTACTGGAGAAGTATTTGATAAGTCATATGTAAATTGTAGATAAGCACCATAGTTAGAAACAGTGGTATTGTTGGTAGTTGGATAATTAAATGCATAAGAACATTTAGACTCACAAGTACCCGCGATATTTTGAGGGGATATATTCATAATGGCGTTGCTTGTAGTAGTAGTAGTAGTACTAGCATTAGATGGTTTATTTTTTGGGTTATTACTTTTTTTTGGGTTATTACTTTTTTTTGTATTAGTTGGTTTGTTCTGTTTTTTTGCCATTATTTTGTTTTTTATAGTATATATAAATAATAAGATAAATAAATAATAAGTTAAATGAATATAAATAATATTTATTTAATATAAACATTTTATATTATGAAATTAACTAAAGGTAGATTATTAAAAATTCTTGATAAAAAAAAACAAACTATGAAAAAATACAAAAACAAAACAAATAATGAAAAAAATAAGACCTATAAAAATAAAAAAGGACTAAATTTACACAACAGCACATTAAAAAATATCTTCTAAATTGTTTGCAGCAGTATAAAAGTAGTAAAACTACAAATATGGAATATATTTAATAACATCATTTTCGTAAATAGTAATTTTAAATGCTTGATTATATCCTTCTACAAAAACACGGTCACCATTGTATAGTTGGTCACAGCCATATTCATTCGTACAACTTCGTCCCTTGTGTATGATGGGTAACTTTACACTATTGTTTTGGTCACTCATTGTATAGTATTGCCACTTGTCACGATTCACCAACAGAGGGCGCCCCATTAAAGGTAATATTTTATCTTTTTTAGAATTGTTGTGTAATGGTGTTAAAATACCCATTTGTCTATAGTTAGTATCAACAGCACCGGGGTTAGTTGATACATTAATAGGAACCGCACCACGACGAATCGGTACCACTTCTGGAATAAAGTAACGTTCGTCTCGCAAAGGAGGAACGTAAGGATTCATCAAAACATCATTCACTGGTATATTGTTGTATGGATAATTTGGCTGTTGGCTAATAATATAACTTGGGTCATTTTGTTTATCAACATTAACGATTACTTTCTGTTTATTTTCTCTCTTAATAAAACTAATGTAAATTAAATATATGATGATAAGTATAACTATTACAAGAAAAAACATTGTTACGTTTTCAATACATATTACTCCCGGAGGACACTTCTTTGGCATATATACTATGTATATAAATATATGTCAAAAATGATTAAATTAAGCAGATACTCCCATTTGTTCAATTGGTGCTGCACCAGTTTTAGTTAAACCAGCTAAACTACTTAAACTTTTCATGTCAAAACCTTTTAATAAACTTTGTGCTTGTTCCATTAGTGGAGTCATACTTTTCATAGCATCTGCTAATTGCATTTGTTGTTTCATTAAATTTTGCGTATCATCTGTTAATTGCTTAATACCATTGCCGCCTAAAATTTTATTTAAATCATCATACGCATCTTCAACAGTAGAAGCATAGTCTATTCTATTTTCTTTCTTGTACATAGTTGACATTTTCTCTGCTTTTTTATCATCATCTTTGTTATCTTTGTTGTCATCAGATTTATCTTCTTTTTGTTTTTTTAACTTTTCTTTTTGTTTGTTCAAGTCATCAATATCATCTCTTAAATCTTTTACCTTCTTCTTTTCGTCATCAGTATCAACACCGTCTTTGATTAATTTATCCAACTTTCCTTGTTTACGTTCAATATCGTCATTAATGTCTTTAATTTGGTCACTAATTGGCTTTTTATCTTCAAACCCTTCTTTAACTACTTTTCCTACCATAAAAACACTTGTTAAAATTAAAGGAATAGACAATACAACAATCATATTTCGGCTAAAGTTTGCAGTTAAAAATGCAGCTAAAATAAAAAATATAATTGCATTAAAATTACCCAACATCATATATCCTAAAAGATTAATAAGAGTTAAAAACAACACAAAGTATAAAACGTATTTGTTTTCAAGCATTTTTGAAAAAGATTTTGGTATTTTCATTTATATATATAAACAATTAAAAAAAATTGAATAAATATTTATATTTTATTATAGTAATTATTCAATACTCTAAAATAATAAAATGACGACCAAAAATTACTTGATGTTGTGTGAACTGTATCATCCGAAACTGCACGGTTTTGACGAGAATAGTGACCCTAATATACTTGGACACTATATAGTTTCTTACGTGAAAGATAACGATACAAGTGACAGTGAAAATGAATATGACGAATACGATGATTCTAGTGGGGATGAAAACGATGAGTTAATATTAGACAAAGAAATTATTAAATTGTTCCAAAAAAAATATAAAACACTTGTTAAAAATTCACTAAAATTCAACATTAGTTTAGAACACCAAATAGTTCGGAATTATATAAATATAATCACTAAAGATAGTTATATAACACCACATATAGGAGAATGTATTTATTTATCTGGGGATGAGTGTGTAGCTATTATAAAAACGATGTGGTTGAAAATTGTACAACGATGTTGGAGACGTGTTTATAAAAAACGTATGCAAATCATATCTAGTATAAACAGAAACACACATTATTTATCAAGAAGAGAATATGATACAAAATGGAATATTAGGATACCAACAATTCACGGTATGTTTTGGAATTTTAACGCATAGATGAAGATGACTGTGATGGAACACTAGATGATGACTTAGAATTTAATTTAGACTTTGATTTTGACTTTGAAGAATGAGTTCTCTTTCTTGATTTTTTATTGTCATATTTAGCAATAAATCCTCCTTTCATTCTTCTTCGTGTTCTTCTTTTTCTAGTAACATGTCGTTTTCTTCTACCACCAGTTGTTGGTGCTACTGGACCCAATGATGGTCTTATGTTATTTAGTTCATTTAAAATATTTGTAATTTCTTGTTGTATTTCTCCATCTGGTCCAAGTTGAGCAGTTTGGCCGTTTACCAATACAGTTAACTCATCTAGCATACGCTGTAGTTGGGCTAACTGGTCATTGGTCGCAGTAAGTCTACCTTCACTTTCGCTAACTTGTCTTTGGAGGTCTGCGATAGACCCGTCTTTTTCTGCCAACTGTGCATTCAAAGCGTCTATTTGTCTTTGTAGTTCTGCGGCTTGTTCAGACTGTCCAAGTTCACGTCCAGATAATTCATTATTTAGCCTTTGTATTTCTGCTTCAGCCGCATCTAACCTTTGAATAATTTCGTCTCTTGCAGTTTGTTCTTCACCTAAACGACCATTTAAACCTTGTAATTCACCAGTTAGACGAGCGACCTCTGCTTCGAGTGCTTGTTTTTCTCCTCCGATACCTCTAATTTGTCCAGAAATATCCCGAAGACGGTCTCTTATTTGTGTAATATGGTTATTATTATCTGTTGCTTGAGTTGTAATATTTGTAATTTTTGTCAAAGCTTCTTCCATACTCATCTTTATTATTTATATATATATAGAAATAATAATTATTATTATAAAAAATTAGTTTTTCATTAAACCGTCTAAATCTTTTTTAATTTTGTCAAGCTCACCCATAATTTCTTGTTTTTCTTTTTTAGAATTTACTATATCATTTTCAGTTAATTTACCACTCACCATTAAGTCGTCGATATATTGATTCAAAAATTGCATAGATTTAATTTGGTCTTGTTTCTGTTTCAAAATAAAATCATGGTATTTTTGATAGTCATTACGAACGTTTTCCAAAAAATGATTTTCTTTTACATTTTCTTCTAAATATTTTCTTTTTTCCAACAATAACCGCCTTTTCATTTTTATTTGTTGTTCAATTTGATTTAAATAATTATCTCTATCAGCAACGTTCATTTTAAGTTCATACATTTTTTATTAGTTATATATTATTTTGCTATATTAATAAAAAAATTGAAAAGTATTTTAAAATATTTATAAAAGTATACAACAAAATATCAACTTAATTCAAATTACCGCAAACAAAATGGAACAAACCGCAGTCCAACGAACATTCTCACACGACAAGTACGACGCAATGGAAGCAAATATTCACTATGTAGACATAAATGAAAAAGGAAATAGTAGTCCAACCTCAAAAAAAAGAAAAAATGATAAAAAAATTTATTATGTCGTAGTTACAGTATTATTAACAATTATTGCGATTTGTATACTTCAAGGTGCTATAAAAAATAACACAGACGTAACAGACAACTCGCCATCACGAGCCTTGTACGAAAATTTCAATTTAAGTGAAATGGAACAATACGAACACCACAGTATGTTAGGTGACGACTTATCAAGTAATAATCACTATTTTAACAATTTAAATTTATATTATAATGAAACTGAATTTATTAGTTACGAAAATCATGACGTAGATAAATACAAAAAAAGTTACTATAAATTACTTAAAGTATGTATTCCACAGTTACGCAGAGCACATGCATAAAAACCATCATTATAACAATTTATACTAAAACAAACAAAAATATAAACTGTAAATATTGTATATTTTTTTACGATAAAAATTAAAAAAATACGAATAATATTTTAATATATTTTTATAAAAAATATAAAATCTTAACTATATAATATTTAGGATGTCAAAGATTCAATCAGAGCCTTTACTTGCACCAGACGATAATAGGTTTGTAATGTTTCCTATACAACACCAAGACATATGGGAAATGTATAAAAAACAAGTGGATTGTTTTTGGCGAGCCGAAGAAATTGATTTATCAAAAGATTTAACACACTGGGAATCCTTAAATGCTGACGAAAAACATTTCGTGTCAATGATACTAGCATTTTTTGCAGCAAGTGATGGAATTGTATTAGAGAATCTAGCAGTACGTTTTATGTCTGATGTACAAGTATCAGAAGCAAGAGCGTTTTATGGTTTCCAAATTGCAATGGAAAATATACATTCTCAAACATATAGTTTATTGATTGAAACATATATTAAAAACGAAGACGAAAAAATGAAACTGTTCCAAGCAATCAATCATTATCCTTGTATTAAAAAAAAATCAGACTGGGCTCAAAAATGGATAAAAGATAATCGTAGTGGTTTTGCAACCCGTTTGGTTGCTTTTGCGTGTGTTGAAGGTATCTTTTTTTCCGGCGCATTTTGCAGTATTTTTTGGTTGAAAAAACGCGGTTTGATGCCCGGTCTAACTTTTTCAAACGAGTTAATTTCGCGTGATGAAGCTCTTCACTGTGAATTTGCCATTTTGTTATACAATAAATTAGTGAAAAAGATGCCAAAAAACAAAATCCACGAGTTGATTAAAGAAGCAGTTGATATTGAAACTGAATTTATTTGCGAAGCGTTGCCTTGTCGTTTAATTGGAATGAATTCAAAAATGATGACACAATATATTCAATTTGTAGCAGACCGTTTGTGTCTTCAGTTAGGATACGATAAATTGTACGATGTAACAAATCCGTTTGATTTTATGGAACTCATTAGTTTAGAAGGTAAAACCAACTTTTTTGAGCGAGTTGTTTCTGACTATTCATTGGCTAATAAAACTGTAGATGAAAACACTTTTGAATTTAATGAAGACTTTTAATCATTTTTTCTTGAATGTATAACAAATATAAAAATCCGTTTGAACAAATAATTAAACTTTAATAATAATTAAATATTAAATAAATATTAAATATTTAAATATTTAGTATAATAAATGATAACGTGCGATTTAAGAGGAGGACTCGGAAATCAACTATTTGAAATAATAACAACATTATCATATGCTATAGATTACAACCATTTATTCTATTTTGAAAATACTTATACATTAAATAATGGGGTTACACAAAGACATACATACTGGAACTCTTTATTAATATTTTTGAAAAAACATCTTACCGAAACTACTTATATTAATAAACTTACAGTTGTGAAAGAAAAAAGTTTTAACTATGAAGAACTACCACTAATAACACCTCTTGATAATATTATTTTGGAAGGATTCTTTCAAAGCCATAAATATTTTGAAAAAAATTTTAGAAAAATTTATGATTATTTACAGTTTGAAGTGTTGAAAAAAAAAGCAACAAGTAAATATAACTATGATTACAAAGAATTTATAAGTATGCATTTTCGCCATGGGGACTACAAACACTTGCAAGATTTTCACCCTATTCTAAATTATAAATATTATGAAAATAGTCTAAAAGAAATTTTAAAAAAAACAAACAATAAGTTTCAAAAAATACTTTTTTTTTGTGAAAAAGAAGATAATGAAGAAATAGAACAAATAATTGATACTTTAAAAAAAAAAATAACAAATTGCGTATTTATAAAAGTGATAGATGAAATTGAAGACTGGCAACAGTTACTTCTAATGAGTGCGTGTAGTCACAATATTATTGCAAACAGTACGTTTAGTTGGTGGGGAGCATATTTAAATACGAATCCAACAAAAATTGTATGTTATCCCGAAGTATGGTTTGGACCAAAGTTAACTCACGATACATCGGATTTATTTCCCGAATCTTGGACAAAAATAAGTTGCGTATAAAACAATTTATAGTTATGTTGAGTAATATTAACTATAAATCCAGACAATGGAAGAGAAAAAAATTAAACAAGACTTTATACTCTTGATTATGAACTGTCAAAAATACATTAAAAAAGCAGACGCTCAAAAAAATACGTGGTTGAAAGAGTTGCCTTCTAATGTAAAATATTATCATGTAGTTGGAAATTCTATGTTAAAAACCACCTTTAAATTTGATGATGAAGAGAGAAAATTATGGGTAAGGAACCACGACGACTATAATTCTCTCCCTCACAAAGTAGTTACCGCATACGATGCAATCAATCAAACATACGATTATAAGTACATTATGAAAACTGATGACGACCAACAAGTTCTCTCTTGTTTCCAGTTCTTTACAACCTTGACCAAACTATTTGATTCGCCCAATTTTTCGTACCATTATGGCGGTTTTATCGTAGATGTTAAGTTGCCACATATCTCTCAATATTATAGAATACATTCGGAGTTACCGCGCAATTTAAAAATAGAAGCAATTAAATATTGTAACGGTCGCTTTTACTTTCTCTCTTATAATGCAATTCAAGACCTTATAACCAAGAGAGAAAATATATCCAAAGAATATTTGGAAGATTATGCGGTTGGTTATTATCTTAACTCTTCTCTAAGAAATAATATTTTCCCAATAAAAACGGATGCATATTTTAAAGATTTTACTTTGTAGGTTTCTCTCTTTCGTTGAATTACTATATGTATTTTTAACGTATTATCTTTTTTTTCATTTGCATCATTCGTTTTATTTGCATTATTTGTTTCATTTGAATTATTTGTTCATTTTGCATTACTTGTTTCATTTGTGTTGACTGTCTGATTTGATTTTTTCGTCTCAGTTGCATTATTCGTTTCATTTGCATTATTCGTTTCATTTGCATTATTCGTTTCATTTGCATTATTCGTCTCATTCTAATTAGTTGTTCATTATTTTGAATAACATTATTCGTATTAGTGTCAGTATTAGTGTCAATATTAGTGTCAGTATTAATGTCAGTATTACTCTCACTATCATGAATATTAACAAAAATATTCATATCTTCACCATTTACACGGTCAAATCTAATATTACTGTAATAACCTTCTTTTTGTGTACATACATTAGGGTATATTATAAAAGCGGTCATCTGTTTAGTGTCATTACAATACTTATATTGGTTATCTATTTGAGTATTAAAATTCAAAATTGAATCGTAAATTCTATTTATGTTTTTATTTTTAACTAATAAAGCGTGAGTTCCCCAGCACGGAATTTTGGGGTTTAAATTATATATATTACTTACTATGTGGGTTCCTTTATTATAATTTAAGCTACCTAAGAAAATTATATCAAAGTCAACATTTGTCTCATTCAAACTATTTATAATTTGTTCTATTTTGTAATGTAATCCACTATCAAATGTTACATCATCTTCAAAAATAACAGAGTAATCATCTATAAACAAATTATTATTAGTATTATTCAATATTTTATCAACAAGTTTAAAGTGAGATAAGTAACATCCAACTTCTCCAGCATAATCTGGTTGAAAATTAAAAGTTACAATTTTATTATCAGATACGTTTTTTACATACTCTGTTACTATATTTTTTTCTAAAACTAAATTTTTTGAATAAACTCCTTTAAAAATTTCTATAGGTTGTTCTAATAAATTCTGAATATTATTAATATGTTCTTCTCTAGAAGTATGTTGTTCACAATGAATTAAATAGTATTTTATATTTACCATTTATATAGTATAATTACAAAAAAATTATGAATCTAACATACTATTTATTACCAGCATAGTCGTTTTATTTTAATTCTTTGTTTCATTTGCATTATTCGTTTCATTTGCATTATTCGTTTCATTTGCATTATTCGTCTCATTTGCATATTTTTCGTATTAGTTGGATGAGAGTCTTCTACTGGATGATGTTCTTTAATATAACTAACAAAGTCTTTTTGTGTACAAATACTAGGGTATACTACAAAACCATCTAATACATTATTACAAATACTTTTTCTATAATGACTATCTATTTCGTCTCTTATATTCAATACAGAATAATATAATTTTTCTATATTTTTATTTTTTAATAGTAAAGCATGCGTTCCCCAGCAATTCTCATTTGGGTCCAAACTATATATATTACTTACTATGTGGGTTCCTTTGTTGTCATTATTGTTACCTAAGTAAATAATGTCAAAGTCAATATTTGAATTTTCTAAAGTTGAAACGATGTTTTCTATTTGAGAATGCAAATTATCTTGAAATGTCACGTCATCTTCAAAAACAACCGAATAGTCATCTACATACAAATTATTATTTTTATTGTTTAATATTTTTTCCAAAATTTTAAAATGAGATAAGTAACAACCAATTTGTCCAGATAAGTAAAATTCAAAGTTACTATTTTCTTCAAAATGAAAATTTGAATTAAAAGTTTTCATAAATTCTAGTTGGTCGGGTAATTTTACAAACTTACTATAAATCCCTTTGATAATTTCAACTGGTTTTCCTAACAAAGTTTTAATAGTGTCCAAGTATTGTTCTCTTTCTTTATGTTCATCACAATGAATTATATAATAATTTATATTCACCATTTTATTTATATAACTATATTACTTATATAAATTTATTAATTTCATATAACTTAACTGATATTTTTATAATAAATATTTATACGAGGATATTGAAGTAAATAAACCACCTATATATGACTCTAATGTTAGAGGAAACAAACTAGAACAATTTTCTAAATTTGTTATTATTTAAATCCATCACTTAAAAACAATGTTTTCCCATTCGTTGCATTAACTGCTGTTTATCCAAGTCAGTCATTATTCTTTTATAATTCACTATTCTTTTTTCAATGTCACTATAATCGGTTCTTTGTACAACAGTTAGAGGAATAATTAAAAACCAACGGTCGTGTTGTTGTAGAAAAAACCAATACTTGTCAATTGCGTATAATACATGTTTGTGTGGTTCTCTCATTAAATATTGAATTCCCAACTTAAAATTATCAATTAAACTATCATAATAGTGTTGTTTTACAATATAACCAGTTGTGGTTTGACACTGTTTCACTTGTACACAAGTTTCATCAATAGGAATATAAGGTGGCATATTATTACCGGCTACTAGTAAGACATCCCAGTCATCGGTGTGATTTTTTAAAAAAGTGTCTAATTGTTTTTTGAATAACTCCGAGTCTAAAAATTGTATATCATCTTCACAAATAAATACGTGGCTCCAACCTTTTTCTTTCGCAATTTGCAAACACTTCAAGTGGCTCATACTGCACCCCAACGCTCCATTCGGCAATTTAATGGCATTAAATCTTTCATAAGGAACCCCAATTTTGGCAAGTTCATTTTCTACGTGTTGCTTCCTATCAACACGATTAGATAAATTGATATAAAGTGTATGTTTTATATCAGTTATTCCTTCAATTTGTTCTGTTACAGATACAGACATTATATATGATTTTACAAGAAAGTTTTTAAACATTTTTTCGCCATAGATAAATAAATTCTTTGTATTTTTTATTTCTGGTTGATTTTTTTAATTCTATTTTCTCTTCACATTCTCCAAATAACGGAACTAAATACTTATGATAAATATCCACATTAATATTGATGGCATATACTCCATCTTTATTTCTTAAATGGTCCCAAAGTTTTTGAAACACAACTGTGTAAAATTGTGCCCATTCATCCGGTGTTTTTCTAACTCCATTTTCATATACTTCAATATTTCCATAAGGAGGTGATGTAAATACCATATCATATTTGTACTGGGAGTAGTCAACATCTTTTGCATCTTGAAACAGTAATGTAACTTTGGAACTACTTTTTTTTCCTAAATCATTCAACAGACGATCATAATTTGGTTTTAAATTCACATTTAAATCAATGCCGATGTAATTGTAATTCAGTAAAAGTGCGCCAACTAGTCTACCACCGAAGCCACAAAATGGATCCATAATAGAGTACAAGTAATTTTTCGTACTTGGTTTGTATTTTTGATATATGGAAAGAGCATTTGTTATTTTAAAAGCATTCACACGACCAAAAGAAAGACCATAAATATAGTAGTATCTTTTAGTATCATTGTCTACGTAACGGTTATGTTGATAACAATAGGTTAATAAATTTTGAATATATTTTTTTGTTTTATAATAATCAATATTTTTGATAAAATCGTAAAAATTAATACCTTTGTTTCCGACCGTTTCCAGACGGTTTAAAAAAAAATAATAGTCAATTAAATCACACCCAATTTTACTTCTACCATTCAAACATTCCAACTCTTGAGGTTTTACCGATAATTTTTTTAATTCCCACCATTCAGTAAAGACAGTTTCAATATCAATATTTTTGATTTCAATAGCAATATTTCTTTTCCAAGTTTGTAAATTAGAATCTCCCATATATTACAGAGAGAAGAGAGAAAAAAATAAAATTAAATTCGCAATTATTTTCTCACCCCACCCAACTTAATATTTGCACTCGTAGTAGAACGAGGTCTTGGATAGTTCTTTGAATTTTCTTGCGAGAATATATAACTCGCGCTTTGAGTATTAATGGTTGGTTTCTTAATAAATATTTGTTGTACTGATTTACTTTGTGGAGGTACTGATGCTGTATTTTGTATTCTAATGTTTTGTATATATTGATTTATCTCCGCTGCGGTTGTTTCGGAGTTTCTTCTTTCTTCTCTGATAGGATAGTTAGGTATATCTTTCCAGTGATCCGTTGTTACAATAGTATTATCTATATATTGCGTATTTTCATTTGGAAACATTACATTTCTTACTGGTTCTCTTAAATCATATTTATGAAACTCATCTTCATCAAAACTAATCAATGTTATGAAATTAGTCACATTAATTACCATCATTTTAGAATTGGAAACAACAAAAATATTATCATTTGGATTCAAAGATTCAGCATCAACTGAATACATTAAATTTTGAATTGTACGTAGTCCATCCATACCATTATCATTTTTCATTCTTTCTGGGTCACGACGAGAAACAAGTCTAGACACACCATCAAATAACTGTAATATTTCTGGACTTCCTATTTTATAAAAATGGGAACGATTGATTGTCAAACCGTTCTTCAAAGACCTTTTTTGCAAACACGCATCCTCCATTCCCCAGCCCCAGTAGTTCGGATATCCATTGATAAGTTCAAAATCAAATCCTTTCATAACAACAATTCCACCGAGAGCAGTGTCAAAACCATAATAGTGTGTGACTACACCGTGTGTAGTTTGATAGTTAAAAATTCGGTGAAATGGGAGAGTATCTACATCATTAAAAATAAAAGTAATATTTTGATAGTCATTTGGATATTTTTCTTTCATAGCTAGAAATCCAATATTTTTGGTTGCTCCACGATTAAAGTTACGACTATCGCATTGATGAACAAAATAAATTTCATAGTCATCTTCATTTTCAAGAATGAAATTCATTTGATTTGAAAAAAAAAATTTTTGTTCTCGTCTATTTCTGTATGGAACAATGAAAATGCGATTGGGTATTTTTTCTGTAGTTGTCATTTAATGTTTGAATACTTCAAATATTAAAATATATTATATTAAACGATTATTAATTCATCATTACAATTCTGTTTTTAAAACATTACAACCTCCTTGTTGAGTTGGTTCAATTTGAAATACATCACAAACTATCACTCTTTCCTCTGGAACTCTCGTTAATATTCTATCTTTATATACACTTTCTATGTGATGATGCCATTTACCATCGCTGTTTCTAAAATGTCCGGGCATAAAAATATCTGAAATATTATTTACGTGAGAACCAACGATTTCACAGTTATCCGAATTATTTTGTCTCAAAGCAAAGTAGTCATCTGGATTTATATTTTTCAAAAAATTTTCAAAATCTGGAACAAAGTATCTACAAGTTATTTTTATAATAAACTTTGATGTTTTAGTTAATCTTGACTGTTGATAAGCATAATAAATGGCAAACATTTCACTTGTTCCTTTACTAGTATATAAGTAATCATCTGGTAATCTTACTGCTTGTGCCCCTACACTATCAAATGTATCATTATCAATATCTTCTTCTCTAAATGATATAAGTTCAAAACGTTCTTTATACTTTTCAAAATACTCTTCTAGTTCTGGAAGTTTATGACCAGAGTTTTCTACAAGAACAATTTTAAAAGATGTTTTATCTAACCATTGTTTGACTGATTTTACATAAGTATTTAGTCGTGAGTTACCATCTGTATCATAAATAAAACGTTTTTTTGGATTAATAGCAACCGTGCTAGTTAAAATAATACAATAACTACTAATATTATTATCTTCGGCTACTGGTAAATTTTCTAGGATTTCTTCTTTTTCAATAAATTCCATTGTTGTATAAAGTTATATTATAAAAAAACAAATTATTTTTAAATAAAAAATGCAAATATATTATTTATAAATATTATTAAACATTTATTCCATATTTTTTCAGTATTACCGTGGGTACTAAATCACCTTTAATTTTGTCTATTTTCTTATAACATTTATTGATTGTAACTTCACTAATTTCACTGGTGTTCTTAATATCTTTCTTACTAATATTCAAGTTACACATTTGAGCTATAAAGAATACCACTCCCGCTGCGATAGAATGCGGTGTATTTTCCGGCATTAGTCCTTTTTTTTCAATTTGCATAGAAATGAATTGACACAACTTAGTTAATTCATTATTAATGCTTAACTTACTACAATAACGTTCAATAAAAGCTTCTGGTTTTGTTTTACAAAATGACGTTTTATCCGTATGAATCATATCCTTCTCAATATTATTAATAATTAGTTGAGCATTTTTACATCCTTTTGTTGCACTTGTAACGTCTAAATGAAATATAGTAGCTATTTCTTTGGCAGTTCTCGGATAATTATTAATTCTACAAGAAATATAAATAGATGCTGCTAAAATTCCGTCACGATTGTCTCCTCTAAATGTTAACTCATATTCCGATATTTTTTTGTGATATCGTATTGCATCATCTATAATTAATTTTGGCATTCCCGCGTTCTGAGCCATTATAGTAATTCTTTGGAATTCTTCATACTGTGACTTTTCTTTATATGGCATTGACTGCCACTCTGTATACCTTCTTATTTTTCTCATTTCATAACTGGTTGAACCGTAACACAACACTTTACAACCAAAAGAAGATTCTTGCAATAAAGGATTAATTGGCATACCACACCTAGTAGGGTCTGAATTTTGATTATCATCTGCACCATAATATCTCCATTCGGCAGACTGGTCCACAATATCTTTATAAATAATACCACATTTTGTGTTAGTACAAGTTAAAAATCCTTCTTCTGAAAATGCTAAATTATTATCACAACGCTCACATTTTTCACGGTCTCCACAAGCGCGGTAAATGCATTCAAGAGGAACATTATTGGATTTAATTTCACTATCAAATACGTTCCACAATTCTTTTTTATCAATCACGTTTCCGTCTCTTTTTTTAACACTTTTATCTTTACTCATTCTATTTTATTCTTTTCATATAGAAATATAATTTTAATTCAATTTTAATTTATATATTTTTTATATGTTTATGTTATATGGGTAACCAACAATCATCAAATTCAAAATATGGAGGAGGGGGAGAAGATACCTCAACAAAAGATATTAAACAAATACCACTAGAGGAAACGATAGATTATATTGCCACACATTATATTTTAACAAGTGATTTTCAGAGTTTAAGAAAGTTAAATGAGAAAACATATTGTGAAAAAATGATTGTATTAACTTCAGATATAATTAATAAAAAGTTTTCTGACTTGGAAGTTGATAAAATTTTGGATAGAATTGAAAACGGTTCTTCTCCTAAAGATATTGAAAAGGAAAATATTGTATTTTTTAACAAGTCACAGTTACACAATGCAATAGAAGAAAGTAATGATAAAAAAGAAGTAAAATGTAACCAAATTGCAAAGTTTTATATTAAAGTCGCGCATTTATTCGCATCAGTTGTGATGACAATTAACCCCGAATACACTCATACTGATTTTTTTGGAAATGTTAGAACTTACAAGTTGTTTGAGAAAGATAAAATACCAAGTAGTGGTCATTTTGAAGTAAGTAAAATAAATTTATGTGGTGAGCGTGTTGATATATTATCAAATGAACTAGTTGAAAGTGAAGGTCAAGACAACGAGTCTAAAAATGTCAACGTAAATACTTTGCCAAAAAAATTATGCTCTATGAATTTAAATAAAAAAGGCAAAATAAAAACATTAGACGAAGAAATCGGTATACCCGAATTAATGGAACTTTATTATGATGATGGGTATGATTATAAAACCGGAAAGTTTAACAGAATGTCAGAAGAAACTAAAAAACAGTTTGAAAATGACTTGAAAAACTTTTATACAAATTTTACTGGAGACAGTAATGTTCCAGAAAATATCACTAAATTTAGTGATATTAAGTTGAGGGATTATAGTAAGGAAAAAATTTGTAAAGCATCCAACAATACAGAGGAATTACCGTCGTCTGATGATAAAAAATACATAGAATTTGGTAGAAAAGATATTCTTTATGTAAAGTACGCTGAAAATTTAAAAAAAATGATTGACTCGGTAAACAAAAAACAACAACAGTTGAGTTCAATCATAGACAAGGTATTTGTATATGTATATGATTCAAGCGAAAGTGAAAAAAATAAAAGTGAAGTGATTCGGATTAATCCAGATTTGACTGAAGATTCTCTCCAAGATATAGTAGTTGAGTGCAGAAACTATATAAAAGATTTATATTTAACTTGTGAAAAGGACTTTACTGAAGGTATTAAAATTTATGAAGCTATTGTTGAGTCTAAAATTTTAAACACTACTATAAAACAAATTGATAAGTTGGAAAAAATATCTGACGACTTGGTCGGAAACGAAAATGTAGTGATAAACAATGAAATAGTTGAAAAAACAGTATAAATTATTTATTTTATGTTCTTTTCAGAACACAAAATAATACTAAAACACAACTATAGTGTTATGTAAAAAATTATTTTTATTTAACTTTTATGTAAATGTTTATGCAAGGGCAGCAGCGGCGGCCTTTGATGCAGCCTTTGATGCAGCAGCAGATGCAGCTTTTGCGGCAGCAGCAGATGCAGACTTTGCTTGGGCTTGTGCCTTTTGCATTGCCTTTGATGCAGCAGCAGAGGCAGCTTTTGCGGCAGCCTTAGCAGCTGATTTAGCAGCAGCCTTTGATGCAGCTTTTGATGCACTCATACTTCTTGACATTGCTGCGGACATACTTCTTCCTCCTCTACGAGTACGATGTTTGCGAGATCCTCTTCTACGACGTGATGCCATATTATATATATTGTTTATAAAAAAAAATTTTAAAATTTGGTAATTTATTATTCTAAATAATTATAATTTCTTAATGTTTATAATTATTTTTTTCTTAAATTGTTGTTTTTTTGAAATATTTACTAAATAAAATTAAAAAACAGTACTCATTGTTGGCCAATACATACCATCTCCCTTTTTAACGTTATAAATATTCCTAAATATTTCCAAACGAGATAATGGAACATTTGTTCTATATTTATCTAAAGGATGAGGGTTAGTCAATAACTGTATTTTTAATGCACTTTTATAAATATGTTGTCTCTGTTGTACTGCAAAATAAACATAAAATGCTTGGAAAGATAATGAACGAACTGGAACAATATCATCATTTTTATCTTGGAAATCTTTCAAGTATTCTTCACATATTGCCGTTCCAGAAATATCAGCAACATCTTCGCCTAAACCAATGGATGCGTCAAATTTAATGCCATCTCTTGCGGCATAGACTTCATATTGTTTTTGAATATCGTCTAATATTTTCTTATATTGTTTTCTATCATTATCGGTCCACCAGTTATGTAAGTTTCCTAAATAGTCATACTTGCTTCCAGTATCATCTAATGCGTGGGACATTTCGTGACCAAGTGTATAACCTAAGTGAGTCAAGTTGTATTCTATACCTCTTTCTTGTAAGTCAATAAATGGAGGTTGTAAATAGGCTAAAGGAATGTAAATGGAGTTTTGGGTTGGTGTATAAAATGCATTTACAATATATGGTTGATATCCAGTCAACTTAAATGGAGTAACTGACCAGTCTATCATAGGAATATCAACTACACCTTTTCCGTCTAACTCAATAAATTTTTCAACACGCCAACCAACAATTAGTAACATATTGTGCCAAGGATCATCGGCAACATACTCTAGTAATGGGTCGTCTCGTAATTTTGGAGGTTGACTAATAATCAACTTTAAATGGTCTAGTTTCTTTAATGCTTGTTTCTTTGTTGGTGGATCCATCCAACTATTTCTTGTAATGATTCTCTTAAATACAGTAATCAAATCTTTACCCATATTTTGTACATATGCAACTACTTCATCATTTTCATAAGCGTCAACATACATATTTGCTAACAATGTGTTGAATGTAATGGATAAACCAAATACGGGCAACAACTCATAAGGAAAGTCCGTTGGTAATCCAGTCATAAATTTGCCCTTGAAGTCAAGATGAATATCATCAAATGTTTTATCAAAACGAATCAACTGTCTCAAATAGATGTAGAACCAATATGCTTTCCATTTTTCATTTGTCCAGTTTTCAGTTAACTCTTTACACATACATTTTAAATAATTCAAACTGCCACAAATAAAAGTTTCGGGTGCTCTTTTGTATCCTATCTTGTGAGCAAAAGTATCCCAGTCAAATCCATACTCTAAAGCTTCTTTTCTCTTTACAACATTATAAAAGTCTGGTGAATCTTTTTTAACACTCGTACAACCCATCGCAGTTAGTATGGCAACCTCGCAGTCAAAAACATCTTGTGCTTTTAGACCGTGACTTTTTCCTAAACAAGAGTCAAATATATCATTAATGTATTTTAAATACTTCTTTCTAACAGTTCCACGGTTAGTGATTTCTGTTTTACTTAATCCAGTATTGTCATCAAAATATACATTCAAGTCAAAAATACTTAGTTGTGGGAAAGAAATGACACTTTTATATATTTTAGCGTTCTTGTCGTCTGGGGTCACTTGCCACTTGATAGGACAACCCCACGAAATAATTTCATTTTTGTTTATGTCTGCTAAAAATCCCCATAAGTCATTTTTCTCAACACAAGAATTGTACATATTTGTAAAATCTACTGCATATTTTTTTGTTGTTGCATTATTGTTCAACTTGAAGAAAGAATCACGGACGTTCTTAACTAATTTTGACTGCTTACTATGATTCATCTTGACATACCTATTCACCAAGTCTAACACATCCTTATATGTTTTGTCTTGGGTTAATCTAAACTCGTCAATTTGGGAGAAATATTTTTTATTTTTTCCACTAATGCTACTATCAAATTCATACTCAGTATTTTTCAACCAACGATAATTGATATATGTATAAAAGTCATCATTTGCCTTAATTTTGGAAGGAGTAAATGGCACTTGGAATAATTTTACTAAAGGGGCTTGCCATAAATCCCCACTATTTTGTTTCTTAAATATGGCATTTCTACTTTTATCCAATAAAACTTCAACTTGAGATAAATACTTTTTATGTTTTTGTTTCATATTCCACTTTACAAAGTTTTCGTACTTTTCTTCAAAAGGTTCAAACACAACACGTTCTTCGCATTTTACTGCTTTTTTTGTCTTAGACATCTTATTTTTCACATTTTTTTTAGTTTTTCCCATAACACCTTCTTATATAATAAGTGAATAATATTTTTTAAATTATTATGTTATTTTTTCTTCTAAAATATTTAATAACTCATCATCATATACTAAATTACCTTGAGGTTTATAAGATTGAATAGGAGTAAATGACTTTTTCTCTTTTTGTGTATTATTTCCCTTAATTGTAACTTTTGTTTCTTTAATATTGAACATGTTATTTATTTTCTGATTATCATTTTCTTCTTCTTCATCTTGTACTTTATTTCCATATTCATCCACTACAATACCCGTTTTTTTCTTAAGTTCTGTTCGTACATAAGAAGGGACCCAATGTAACCAAGAAATAAACAACGTATTTGGATGAATATATTTTACATTAAATCCATTTTCTCTTAATTTGTCTATTAAATAGGCAATACAAGAACCTTGGTCATATTTGGGAACTCCGATTATCACTTCGGGAACAACAAACCAACAGAACTGTTCATCTATTTTTTGACGTGATGTCGTCTTAATTCTTACGTGAATACGATTTAGAATTTTATTATACAGTTCCAACTTATTCAAATCATATTGCCGTTTTCTCTCGTATAAGTCATCTATATTGATTTTTTCAGAAAAGTCTGAAACATTTTCTAGTGTAAATATATTTGCCATTCTTAAAAAGTATAGGGAAAAAAAGTTATTAAAAGTAATTTAATTAGTTTATTTATTGACTAAATGACAATTAAACACATCGTTATATCGGGCGGCGGACCAACCGGATTAAAATCGCTTGGAGCGTTACAATATTTAGAAAAGTCTGATTTTTGGAAAATTGAAAATATAGAATCTATTTATGCAACGTCTGCTGGTGCTATGATTGGATTACTAATTGTAATGAAAATAAAATGGAATTACATCAATGACTATGTAGTCAAGCGTCCTTGGCACGAAGTCTTTGACATAAGTATCAACCAGATTTTTGAAGCCTTTTCCAAAAAAGGTTTATTTGATGAAAAGGTAATTGATATCTTTTTTACACCATTTTTCAATGCGATTGACTTGTCTATCAATACTACAATGAGAGAACTTTATGAGTATTCTAAAATAGACTTTCACGTTTTCTCTCTTGAAATGAACCAATTTGAAATGATAGACGTTTCACACAATAGTCATCCAAATTTGAAAGTGTTTGATGCAATACACATGACAACTGCGCTGCCATTAGTAATTACTCCTCGTTGTGTTGGCGATAAATGTTATGTAGATGGTGGTGTTGTCTCCAACTATCCTTTGAACTATTGTATCCAAAACAACAAGATATCTGACGAAAATTTGAGAGAAATATTAGGTGTTCGTAATAACTATGAAAATGATGAAAATGCAAAAACTAATATTGTAAATAATGAATCAACAATATTAGACTATATAACTATTTTTATTAACAAACTGGTTATGAATGTAGATACTGAACCAAAACAAATAAAAATACCCAATGAAGTTGTATATAAAACACAGAACTTAAATTTTGCTTTCCTAAAATCAACTATATCATCAAGTGAAGAGAGAGAAAAGTTACTAAAAGACGGAATTGAAGCGGCCGAGTCTTTTCTCTCTTTGACTCAAAATAAAAATGATAAAGTAGATGAAAAATAAAAGGTATTAACTATTTTTATTATAATACAGTATTTAAAAATTTAACTAAAGTATCCTTTGTTGGTTTGGCGTCATAGTCTATCACTTGTCCATCTTTTAGTAATTTAATAGTTGGATATCCTTCAATCTTGTATGTATTCATTAGTTTTTCAACTTGTGGGGTTTCCTTGGTGCAGTCAATATCGGTAAAAATCAAATTATATCCGTTAATTTTCTTGTCCTTATATTCTGCTTTCAGTTGCTCCCATTCTGGTTTAGCAGTTTTACAGTGAGGACACCAATCTACAGAAAAAAACATTAACTCTGCACTATGTTTATCGTCGGATCCATCTTGGAAGTTTTCTCTCGTTTGTACGGACTTTTGGTTATTATACATATACAAACCAGTAACTAATAGTATAAGAATTAATAAAATAATTCCTACGGTTTTCATACTGAAAGATGGAATAAAACTTTTTAATTTATTTAAAAATCCTCCGTTTGTCAATCCGCTTAACATTTTAGTCATTATATATATTATAAAAGAATAAATTAGAATATTTTATTAAACGTACTAATAGACAAAAATACAATAATATAAAGACAATTTATTATATTACTGTAGTTACCGTGATGTTGTTTAGGAATAAAGAAGGATTGTTAGTTGAAATAAATAGATATGATTGTAAAAATGATTCTATCTATTATAATAAAATATCACAAGTAAAGAATCTTCTAAATACATCTTTTGAAGAAAAAAAGGAACAAGATAATAATAGTGATGGTGAAATTATATTCACTAGTTACTCAAACAAGTTGGTAAAAGGTTTAATAGAAAAAACTTTTGACAACACGAAACAACAATAATAAAATAAATAATGAAAGAACATAACTACAAATTACATTTGTTTTTTGGTTGTTCCATGAACCTTGTGTAAATACTAGATTTGAATCTTTAGAAAAATGAAATGTTATATAACAATTTTTATAAAAAGCATACCCTAAAAGTATTAAAATACTTAACTTTCCAATAAATGCGATTGTCGTGTTATTTAAAGGAGAGAACATAAAAATAAAAATAAAAAAAATAGACAGTAGAACAAATAAAGATATGTTTCTTGAACTTTTTACATAATTAGAAATATTTGAACTTGGAGAATTGCTCATAAATATTGCAAATATTAAAATATTTTCTATATTTATATTATGAACAAGTCATCTCGTAAAAATAATACTAAAAAACATTTGAGAACAAATAAAAATAAAACCAAAAAAATATATTCAAAAAATGATTACAATAGTGGTGATGGAATGCTTACCTCTGTTTGGGGGCCCAGTGCGTGGCATTTACTTCACACTATGAGTTTCAATTATCCAGTTGAACCAACTCAAGAGCAAAAACACCATTATCGTAATTTTGTTTTGAACTTGAAAAATGTATTACCTTGTAAATACTGTAGAATGAATTTAAAAACGAATTTGAAAGAGTTACCACTAACGATGGACTGTATGAAAAATCGTGATACATTTTCAAGATATATTTATAACTTGCACGAGTTGATAAATAGAAAATTGAATAAAAAATCCAACTTAAAATATTGTGATGTGAGAGAAAGATACGAACATTTCCGTTCAAGATGCACTGAAGATTTGCCAAAACTTTTCAAATTTGACCAAAAAATGAGAGACAAAATTAAAAATACTGAAGGCAAGGGTTGTACTGAACCCTTATATGGTAAAAAATCCAAATGTATTATTAAAATAGTTCCACAAGAAGAAAAAGGACAAACCTTTCAGATGGATAAAAAATGTATTAAAACGAGAGAAATTCTAGCTGCTGCAAAAGAATAATTTTTATAAAATATTTTATAATTTATTTTATAAAAAATGTTGCAACATAAATTTACATACCAAAACTGCTAAAGTCGCTTACTACTGGCATTGGTAAATATTGACTACTTCCGGCAGAGTTATAATTTGGCACTTTTTTGCATTCAAAAGCGGGTTCGGGGCAACGAGCACAAGATGGACAAGGTGGGCATTTTTCGGAACTACTTGTTGAACTAGATGGTATCTGCGAAAAATAATTTGACTGACTTGATGGCGAAGAAGATGAAGAAGAAGGTGAAGTCTGTGAAGAAGACGAAGAAGACGAAGGAGGTAAGTTACTTCCACAACTTGGACAAGCGGGACACACTGGGGGAACAACTTGGGATTTTAAAATATACAAATCTTCTTGACCTTTAGGAATCATTGCTTTTGGAATTCCGGATGGTAAAGTTGAATCATACACAGAATTTGAATTAGATGACGTCACCGCAGTATTTCCTTGCGGACCAGTAGCCCAAGAATAATTTGTTCCATTTGGAGTACTTACTGTTCCGGCATTTACATTAGGACCATTATAATAACTGTAATTTTGACCAGAACTATATGTAGATGACTGAGTTGTTGGTTGTTGTGGTGGAGGAACTACTGTACTTTGGGTATTAGTCACGGTATATACACTGGTTGTTCCGTCGGGCTGTGTAACTTTGATTAAATAGTTACCGCTGTTATCGGTAGTAACTTTTGCAGTTCCTCCATTTTGTCCATAAAATGTAGTATTTGATATACTTGATGTATCATTTGAAGAGCTTGATGATGGTTTATCTACATTATATATAGTTGTTGTTCCATTTGTTTCAGTAACTGCTAAAGTATATTTTCCATTCGTATTTATAATTGTAGCGGTTGTTCCATTTGGTCCATAATACTTTGTTGGATATGATGTTTGCTCATAATGATTATAGTTGTCATATGATGTTGGCGGTGCTGGCGATGAAGAATTATCAACTGAAATATCACCACTTGATGTATCCTTACTTGCAACCGTTAATTTATTACCTTTAACACCAGTAATAGTTGTTACATCTGTTGTAAATCCTTCTGTATAGCAATTACCTCCTAAAAAAGAACATAGTATAAGTCCAAGTAATAGAATTATAAAAAGTAATAATAATTTGTTCATGTATAATTTATATTGTGAAAAAAGTTTCATAAAATGAAATTATTTTTTAAAATTGAAATAAAAATAAAAATTAAATATAACTATAAATAACAATATGATTGATGATATAAATACACAAAAACAAGATGGCCAAGACTGCGCAAAAGAACCTAAAAAACGTATAAGAGAAAAACAACTTCCTTTAAGTAAGTGTTTTACAAACGATAATAATATTATTGAAATCGGAGTTGATGAAGTTGGACGAGGACCATTATTTGGAAGGGTTTATGTTGCCGCTGTTATTTTACCTAAAGATGATAGTTTTGACCATTCAAAAATGAAAGACAGTAAAAAATTTCATTCTAAAAAGAAAATAGAAGAAGTTTCTGAATATATAAAAAAAAGTGCGTTAGCATGGGCAGTTTGTTATGAAGACGAAAAAGTGATTGACGAAATAAATATATTGCAAGCAACACAACGAGCAATGCATAAATGTATTGCTGAAATATTAAAAAAAGAACCGTTAATATTTGAAACTGACTCTACAAAAGACAAAACAGATAAAAAAATACAGTTAATTATTGATGGAAATTATTTTAACCCCTTTATGCATTATAACCAGAAACGAAAAATATTAGAACAAATACCGCACGTTTGTATTGAAGGAGGTGATAATAAATATTCATCTATTGCAGCGGCTTCTATATTAGCCAAAGTTACACGCGACACGTATATTGATGAATTATGCCAGCAAAATCCCGAGCTAATAGAACGTTATAGTATTGATAGTAATAAAGGATACGGTGCAAAAAAACATTTAGACGGTATAAAAGAACACGGCATTACTATATGGCATAGACGTAGTTTTGGAATATGCAAAGAATATGTATAGTAGTTTCACATGTAAAATTACATTTTTTATTTTTTTATAAAAATTGATATAGAAATATATGACTATTATTATATAAAACAAAATGGATAATACTAAAATAATAAATCAAATAAATCAGTTGTTTCACAATAAAGGTGTTAAACAAGAAGAACGTTTTAATTTATTAATTGAACTACTAGAAAAAAATAAAAATGGGGTTTTGAATGAAAAGTATCAAGATATAATTCAACTAATAAATTCATTTGACTACAACAATCACGAGTTAATTCAAGAAATATTTATGTCAGTTGGAAGTAAATATATTAAATATAACTTAGATCAATTTTATACACCACTTACGGTATGTAAATTTATAAGTAGTTTAATGACAGTAGGTCCTACGTACAATGCAATTGACCCAGCCGGAGGTACTGGTGATTTATTATTGTACTATAATGGTAGCAAGACTATTTGGGACATAGATGAAAATGCATTAAAATTATGCAAATTTAACTACGAGTTGAATAAACAAACAAATTATAATTTAGTTCTAAAAAATTCATTGGAAAATTTTGAAGAAAGCGAATCTCAATATTTCTACTCTGTAATGAATCCTCCTTTTGGTTCAAATACTGTAATTACGGATGAAAAAATATTGAATAAGTTTGAATTAGGGAAAAACAAAAAGAAGCAAGAAATCGGAATTTTATTCCTAGAACTAGGTTTGAAATTATTAAAAAATGATGGCATACTGTTCATTATAGTTCCAGCTGGTTATGTTGGTAACGGGAATAAAGTTTGCAGTGAATTAAGAAATCTAATATTAAAAAATAGACTAGTTGCATCAATTTCTCTTCCAGAAAATACATTCAAAAGAAGTGGTACTGGAGTAAATACATATTTGTTGATTATACAAAAAAAAATCACAGAAACTACTGACCCATATAAAATATTTATTTCAAAGGTAAATAACATTGGTTACAATTTAACAAAAAAGGACACTCCAATAAAATATAAAATTATAAAAGAAACTGGTGAAGTTGTTCTTGATAAAAATAACAAACCGATATTAGATAATGAACTTGAATGTCTTTATGAAAAAATATCTACTTTTAGTAGAGATAATAACTTGACAAGTTTAAACATACAAAAAACAAAGACTGATTATGAATGTATAGATTCAAATAAACTAAGTTTAAATATTATTGACGTAAGAAGATACTTGCAGTCATACTTAAATGTCATAAATACATTGAAAAGTATAAATGCTACACAAGTAAAAAAGTTGGGTAAAATTATAAATTCTACAACAAAAATTGAAAAAACACAAAAATACAAATATATTGATATAGGTGAAATTAACTCGCCACTTTATAGTTATAAGGAATTATATGGTTGGGAGTTACCTTCTCGTGCAAAATATACTGTAAAAAAAAATGATATTCTTGTAAGTAAGTTAGAGGGAACTATGTCGTATTGTGTTATATTAGATGATGATACTAGTTATATTGCAACAAATGGTGTAACTGTTATTCGTCCAAACAACTTGAATTCACTTTATATATTGTTTTCAAATATTATGAATAAAAGTTTTATACTACAGCACAACGCATACTTAACTGGAAGTATAATGGCATCACTTGCAGACACAGATATTGAAGAGTTTCTAATAGACGATAAAAATATTGATTTTGACTCCACAAAAAAAATATTAGATACACTTGAAAGCTTACAAAAACTACGACGACTGTAAAAAAGGTTGGTTAATAAAATTACATTTATAAAAATTATATATTAAAGTTTGAGGGCGTTCATTATCATTTCACGATATAATGGATTGTACTTGGCAATACGTACTATTTGTTCGATTCTTTGTGTTTCTGAATAACCGCCTTGTTCACGGTTACATGAACAATGACCTATATAAACATTCCCATTTTTTGTTCCAATAGCCGGGTCCCGATGGCAGAAGTTGATTGAATGTTCCTTGGAGCAATAATCTTGATTTAACTTAGATATATCAACTAACTCTCCACACCATTCGCAACAATGGCTATTTGGAATGATATTATCTATTCCGTATTCAACTTTTAATTCACAAGAAAGTTCTGGCGCATTTACACAACAAAATATTTGCCTAATCAATTCTCTCAATATCGCGTTTTGTTCGCTTGGAAAGGCAAAATCCGAATCACGGATTCCTAATGGTGCTGGATAACTTGGGTTTTTTTCAAATTCTTCTCGGGTATACGTGTTTGGAATAGGGATGGTATGTCTAGTACTTCTATTCAATATGGGGTCACCGATTCTTTCAAGTTTGCTTGTACTGTCATTATCAATATTCTTTTTCGATAAATATTTCTTTACTGTTATACAATCGTTCATACCTTTTGAATGATAAGCATCTTGATCTGCTTTTTCCAGTAGAATTTTTAATAACGGATAGTTATCATAATGTTTTACAAGATTTTTAACGCTGATTGGCGATATGGTGAATTCAATTATATTAATTTTACCGTTAGGATATCCGTCGGCATATACATATTGTTCATCCCTAGCTAAAATGTTGAAATCATTTTTTATAGTTTCGTTGTTTATAGTATAGTTACTGGATTTATTGAAAGGCTTTATGGTAGTATTTGTTTCATTTTGGTACAAAATTGCACAAGGAACACCTTGACACAACCATTCGGGTCTTTTTTTATTTTCATCATCAAGAATGCTTTTCTTCGGAGAGATAAACTGAATACTCATATCAAAGAAATTAATTTCTTCTTTTTTTAACATATGTTGTTGTTTGTTTGACATTTTATTTGAATAGTTTTTGATTTGTTGATAATGTGATTATGTCTAACCTTGAATCAATTTTTTTTTATACCGTATTATAATTTACATACATTAAAAAATAAAAATTGATTTTTTTTGATTACTTAAAGAGATAACAACAAAGAATAGTATCACTTAATTTAAAATGAAGTTTATCGTTTATGACACTGAAACTACTGGACTGCCAGCAAGTAAAGATGCAAAAATGACCTCAACAGAGTTGTGGCCTCATATTGTTCAGTTAAGTTATTTAAAATATGACTCTGAACGAAATCAACTAGAGGAAAAAGATTCCGTTATTAAAGTTCCAGAAAATGTAGTAATGGATGAAAAAAATATAGCAATACACGGAATTACGAATGAAGTTTCTCAAACCAAAGGTGTTAGTCTTATCCCCGTTATTGATGAATTTATTAATGACATTGGTGATGTTGACTTAGTCATTGGTCATAATTTGGAATTTGATTTAAAAATGATGGTTGTTGAGTTATTCCGAATCATAAACGAATCAACTGATGAAGCAGTGAAACAAATCTATAGTGAAAAAATGGAAAAGTTGTATTCGTTGAATAAATATTACTGCACTATGAAAAATAGTATAAATGTATGCAAGTTACCAAGTCCTTATAAAAAATACAGAGACGAATACAAGTATCCAAGACTAGATGAATTACATAGTCATTTGTTTGGAATTAAACCACAAAAATTACACAATTCTTCAAACGATGTTTTGGTAACTTTTCGGTGCTTTTATAAATTATACTTTGAACAAGATATATGTGAAATCAGTAGTGACATAGCACAAAAAATAAAATCTTTGATGTAACTACGTAAAAATACCAAAAAATAAAAAAATTGAAGACAAATTCAATTTTTTTAACAACCAACACACATAATAAAGATACCTACAATCCCTAAGAATGGAATTTAATACTATATTTGAACAAAGTTACAGTTATTTAGATTCGTTAATTGTTTCTATGAAAAATCAACTTTATGATGTATTTATTGATTTACACGATGATGAAGATGAAGAAGCAGAGTCAAATAGTTCTTTATTGAACGAAACGAATAACTCTGACAAATTTGACATTGAGGAAGATACCTACGTGCCAATGATAATAGACGACTTAAACAATGGTGATGTCATTGAATGTGACGAAGAAGATGACAATTTAAATCAACACAATACTGCGTTTGTTTTAGACTCAAGTCAAATTGATTGGGACGGTCCGCGAAATGACGCATATTATGACCCACACGATGACTGTGTAGAATACCCAAACTTCTTGCATAATTATCACAGTAGTTATGGAAGCAACTATGATGGTGGTTATGATTCTCATTAAAAAATACGAAAAAATATAAAAATAAAAAATAAATGCACGGTGTGTATTTATTTTTTAACTAAAGTTAAGATATAACACAAAAAGACTTCTTTTTTATACTGTTTTTTTTATTAGAGCGTTTCACTTTATGTGGTGGAGTCATTACGACAAATGGTTCATTCATTTTTGTTGAAAAATGTAAAAACAAAAACAACAATAACAAGACAAATATAAGATGCAACAAATATTTTTTCATTCTTCTTTTTATATAAAAATATTTTTATTTTATGCAGAGCACATTTCGCAAATTTCGTCATTTTCTTCTTGATTTGTTCGTTTTTCTGGCTCAACTGTAAACTGTTGTGCTTGATGTTTTGCTTTTCTTCTTAAATAATAAATACCCGTTTTTAATCCCATTTTCCAAGAATAGAAATGCATGGATGTTAATGTATTGTAGTTTGGGTCTTCCAACCACAAGTTCAAACTTTGACTTTGGCAAATAAAAGCTCCTCTGTCCGCTGCCATATCGATTAAATGTTTCATCGGCATTTCCCAAACAATCTTGTACTTGTTACGAATATGTTCTGGCAAAACGGTTAACTGTTGGACACTTCCTTTATTTGCAATAATATTGTTTTTAATCTTTTCATTCCAGAGACCAAGCGAAATTAAATCCTTCATTAAATATTTATTGGCAACTACAAACTCGCCAGCTAAAGTTCTTCTCGTATAAAGATTACTTGTTAATGGTTCAAAACATTCATTGTAACCTAATATTTGTGATGTTGATGCAGTTGGCATCGGAGCAATCAACAATGAATTTCTTAATCCATACTCTTTGATTAATTCTTTTAATGAGTTCCAGTCATACCTATTTGGTGTTGGAGTGACTCCCCATAGGTCAAACTGAAGATTTCCTTGTGACGCCGGAGAACCAACAAACGAACTATAAGACCCCGCCAGTTTTTCGTTTTTAAATTTGATTAACTCGGCAGCAATTACTTTACTATTACTAGGATTAGTTGACTCTTGTATTTTTAAATAATCAGTTACATCATCTTCTAAGTTAAATTCTGTTTTTATATTGTTTAAATCGGATTCAGATAATTTTGAATGAATAAATGTCACAACTTCTTTGCGCGATACGGCGATTTCGTTACTGCGTTCAAGTGCTGCGTGATATATTGTCTCAAATATTAGTTTATTTACTTCTTTTGCTTGTTCGCTATGAAAAGGAATATCCATCATAATAAATGTATCTGCTAATCCTTGGATACCAATACCTATTGGTCTGTGTAATAAATTACTTCTTTTGGTTTTTGGAGTTGGATAAAAATTAATATCAATAATACGATTCAAATTACCCGTTACAACTTTGGCTACTTTATGAAGTTGTTCATAATCAAACTCTTTGGTTTCTTCATTCACAAATGCGGGGAGCGCAATACTTGCCAAATTGCACACAGCAGTCTCTTTATCGTCTGAATATTCACATATTTCACAACATAAATTACTGCTCTTAATGGTGCCAATATTTTTCTGATTTGATTTGATATTTACAGCATCTTTATATAATAAGTATGGTGTTCCAGTCTCCATTTGGGCGTCCAGAATTTTAAACCATAACTCACGTGCATTTACTACTTTACTTGATTTTCCACTTTCTTCATACTTGATATATAACTCTTTGAAACTATCGCCATATACATCGGCTAATCCCGGGCATTCGTGAGGACAAAATAACGACCATTTGCCATTTTCTTTTACTCGTTCCATAAATAAATCAGAAACCCACAAGGCATAAAACAAATCACGTGCTCTTAGTTCCTCGTCTCCGTGGTTTTTGCGCATATCTAAGAAATCTTCAATATCTGCGTGCCAAGTTTCTAAGTATATGGCAAAAGAACCATTGCGCCTTCCACCTCCTTGGTCAACGTACTTAGCAGTATTATTAAACACACGCAACATAGGTACAATGCCATTAGATTTTCCATTGGTTCCGCGAATATGTGTTCCTTTCGCCCGAATATTATGAATATGAAGACCAATACCACCGGCCCATTTGGATATTTTAGCACAGTCTTTCAACGTATTATAAATTCCGTCAATACTATCATCTTCCATCGCAATCAAATAACAAGAACTCAACTGAGGACGAGGTGTTCCAGCGTTAAACAACGTAGGCGTTGCGTGTGTAAAATATTTTTGCGACATTAAATCATAGGTTTCCTTCACGGCGGCCATATTATCTCCGTGAATACCAATAGCAACACGTAACCACATATGTTGAGGACGTTCAACAACAACATCATTCACTTTGAATAAATAAGCACGTTCAAGAGTTTTGAAACCAAAATAGTCAATTAAGTAGTCACGGTTATAGTCAATCATTTCTTCTAACTCTTCTCTGTTGCAATTTACAGTTAACCACATTTCGTGAGACAATAAAGGTGAGTGGTTACCGTGAATGTCATTATACCAGTATAATTTTTCAACAACGCTAAAAAAAGAAGACTCTGTATTTTTTTGATGATTGGAAACGACTACGCGTCCGGCTAAAACAGCATAGTCTGGATGTTGTGTAGACATTACCGCACATTGTTCAGCAGTCAACTCGTCAATTTTAGTAGTAGGTATTTTATCGTATAGTTGGTCAATTACTTTCATAACAAGCGAAGAGTAATTAATTTGTATATTTGCTTCTTGTCCTAATTTTTTGACACGATTTAAAATTTTATCAAATGCAATGTCTTCTAACTCTCCGTCACGTTTTGTAACGCGCATATCTATACTATCGCTCATTATTAATATAATACATATAATAATAATGAATATTTAACCTATTTTTTATAATAATTAAACAATACTGCCATAAATTATATTATAATTATATATAAAGAACAAATGACAAAAATTTTATTTTTATTCGGAATAGTAATACTTGTATTGATTTCTTCTCTCGTTTTTAATTACAAATCATTAAGTGAAGGATTTCAAAATTTAGCAAATCCGGGAGTGTATCCCGCCAGTGATGATGTTCCACTTTTAGCGGATAGTTATCCTTACAAGGGTACTAACACATTGAGTAATAACAACTACCAAGATATTTGGTGGAAATACCCAGTGTTTAGAGTTGGTTCTTATGCTCAAGTTACCAATAACTTGAGATACTGGGAGAATCCAGATGATGGTGAATGTATTCGTGCTGATTTTTGCGGTGCTTTGTACAACAACAAAGAAATACAATCCAATATTGCCCAACCATTACCACCAACAGAATTTAGTCGTGAAGGCGCAAGAGTAAATTACTATAACGCAAACACAAATTTATTTTTGGGTCCTCAAGCCGGACCAGAACTACCCGTTTTTTAAATACAAACCAGCCTAAAAAGAATAAAATAAAAAAATGATTTAAAAACATTCCCTGCTATATAACTATAATTAACTAAAAATGGTTAAATATAATTGCGATAAATGCGGAAAAGAGTTTGCTCAAAAATCACACTATACTCAACACATTAATAAAAAGAATCCTTGTGTTTATGAAGAAAATATAGAAAAAATGATTGAAAAAAAAGTGGACGAGAAGGTTGAAGCTAAGTTAGAAGAAAAAATACAAAAAGTAGTGGTAAAAAAGAAAAAATCTTCTACAAATGAAAATAAAACCGATTTAACTATTGTGGAGACATTTGTTGGTGCTGGTGGGTCGCATTTGGGATTTAAATACAACGGATTTAAACCTATCTTTGTCAATGACAACTGGAAAGAAAGTTTGGACACTTTAAAGTTAAATAATCCAGAACTAGGAGAGAAACAAGTTCTCTTAGAAGATATTAATGAAATAGTGAAACGAGATTTATGTGCCGAATACTCTGTGAATCAAGGTGATTTATCTGTATTGGTTGGTGGTGTAGTGTGTAAAGGATTTTCACTAGCCGGTGTAAGAAATCCTTATGATGAAAGAAATTATCTATACATTTCTCAGTTGAAACTTGTTGAGCAATTCCGACCAAAAATATCTATTATTGAAAATGTACCCGGTATGAAAAATATGAAGATTTTAACCAAGAAAAATATAGCACCCGTCAGTAAGAAATTGTATATTGATTTTGAAGAATCTATTGAACAACTTTGTGAAGAAATTGATGACGTTATTGTGAAACATAAAAATAATAGAGGACAAATTATCGCTGTCAACAAAAAAATAGGTACTGAGGGTGAGGGAAATAATAGCGAACTTACAGAAAAGAAAAATAAATTAGAAGAAGAAAAAACTGAACTTGAAGAAAAAAGAAAAGAACTTGAGGAAAGTCTTGATAAGTATATGTACAGTGTTGTTGATGATATTGTTGAAAGATACAACGAACTCGGATACAAAGTATATGATAAAATTCTAATGTGTAGTAACTACGGAGGATATACCAACCGAAGAAGACTAATTCTAGTTGCGGTGAGAAATGATATTTCTGTTGAGTGGAAATGGCCAGAAATTACACACAGTGACGAAGATGATACTCTTCCTAATTTATTAACTGTGAAAGACGCATTTGAATTACTGGATTACAACGATATAAACTCACCAAAAAATGATCCAGATAATGTACCAATGAATCATAAAGAATCAACTATTGAAAAATTTAAAAAAATAGATAATGAGAAAAAAACGGGGACTTATTCATCTCGTGGTTCGTCTAACAGACTTTCCTTTGATAAACCAGCACCAACTCTTGTTCCCGGACATAGTAGTTTTCAAATTCATCCTAAGGAACATAGAAGTATTACAGTGAGGGAAGGTGCGATTATTACTGGTTTTCCACGTAACTTTAAATTTGTTGGGTCGCACAGTGACAGATGCGTTCAAATTGGCAACGCAATCCCATTTCATCTGGGTAATGCTTTGGCGAAAAGTTGTGTTGAATTATTGAACCAGTTGTAATGAAGTATTCACCAAATAAAAAAACCACGTATATACGCAGTTTTTTTATTTTTTTTATTTTTTTTATTTTTATTCGGTATTCACTTTTAGGCCAAACCTTCCCAGAATTCTGGCGCTAGAGGTTGAATCGTTTCATAATATTCAATAACTTTTTGGATATTTTCCCCTTGAGTTTTCAAGTCCTCCTCATTTGGTAAATAGCCCATTTCTCTCACTCTTATTTCTGTTTTGATCCAGTTTTTGATATATTTTATGTTATTTTTATTATTCACTATACACTTACTCGCATCGTAGTTGTGATGAATGTTGTTGCAAGTCTCACATAGTAAAACTGCGATACCTTGTTCATCAACATTATACACAGAATGTGCTCTCCAATGATCAACGGCTAGTCGTTCTTCCTTAGATGAAATTCCACATAATTCGCATTTATCTTCCTTGGACTGTACAAAAGCATCGCGTTCTGTGTCAGTTTTGAAAATGTTGCGTAGTGCTGGTCGGACAATCGTATCAAGGTCGGATTTCTTTTTAGGAGTCCATATATATTTGATGGTTTCGCCTTCTCCTTCTCTCACTAAACCGTATCTCTTGAACTTATCGTGAAATGTTCTTAGTTGTCTCTGAACATCTCCGGGAGCATAATCTAAACTTGCAACAAGTTCTTCCATACTTGTAAAAGTTACTGGAAAAGTGATTTTGGTTGCCATTGTTCTAGCAGTATACTCTTTTTCAATGTCTCTCTTAGAAATAGGATTACTGATATTATTTTCAAAAATAACAGCAATGGTTCTAAGTTGAGTTCCTTCTTTGGTCATTTCAATCAAGTTGAAGTGTTGTTCGGTTTCGGTCATTTTTAAATTCGTATGTTAGTTTTCAATTATTTTTTGGTACTATTAATAATAAAAAATAATTTTCTTTCAATTTTTTTTTACTACCATTAAAATTCAAACGACTATATTAAAATTTCAAATTCAAAAAATAAGAATAAAAATCATTAAAAAAATAAAAATAATGTATAAATGTCACTAGTGACAATTATTATGGCGGGAGGTTTAGGTAAAAGAATGAATTCTACTATACCGAAAGTATTACACAAAGTGAATGATTATCCAATGATTTACTACGTAATAAAACGTGCAATTGAAATGAAATCTATAGACATTTTGGTTGTTGTAGGTAAATATCAAAATGAAATTGAAAATAATATAAAAAAGTATTTTACAAACGAAGAGTTAATTAATATTCATTTTATCAACCAACCAGAAATTATTGAAAATGGTATTGAAAAAGTAGGTGGAACTGGTCACGCAATCAAATGTTGTTTACCTCATTTAATTAATAGTAAGTTAGACTCATCAACAAATATATTAATTTTATCTGGTGACGTACCTTTATTAAGTTTTAATACTCTTCAAAAGTTGACTGTTTTACAAAACAGTTTACTGATTACACAATTAGAAAACCCAACTGGTTGTGGACGAATTTTTTTTAATCGTAACAGTCAAATTGAAAAAATAGTTGAAGAAAAAGACTGTGATGAATTACAAAAAAGAAATAAGTATGTAAACTGTGGAATATACTATGTCAACTTTATTACATTAATTGATTGTATTCCTCTTATTCAAAATAATAACAAATCTGGAGAATATTATTTAACTGACTTAATTGAAATTTCTATAAAACGGAACCACGGATTTTACTTTTATGAACTTGAACAAAATAAAAATTATGAAATAATGAATATTAACACTCCGGCCGAGTTGGAAAAAGCAAATGAAAGGAATGACTATGTAGTTTAACTATTTTCTTGGATATTTTGTTTGGTTTCATCAATAGATTCTGTACGAATTCTGATAATTTGTGGTGGACTTCCTGCAATATTTTCTTGGGAAACATTTGTTTTTCCATTTATTTTATTTATATTTATTAAACAACCACTTTGAAAACTTGCTGTATTTTCCAATGAAGGTATCTGGGGTTTCACGCGTTTTATCGGCGCTCTGTGAGAATATCCGTGAATTCTTTCTTTTTCCACAATTTTCCACAACTCTTCCATTTCACCAATATTATCTTGGAACCATTTCTTGTTTCTAAGCACCAATACACAACTAAATTCTTCTAACTTCCAGAATATATTTTTAATCCACGTATTTTCCATGACCTCTTGTTTTGTCATTTGTTCTTGTTCCCATACTTCAAAATCTTCATAACAGTCAATATGTAGAGGTTTATACTTATAAATTGGAATACCTTCTTTAGATGAAAAATACATAATCACTCCTTTTATATCACCATTTTCGGTTTCGGCAAAGTCTCCGTCGTTTTTAAACGTATCTTCATTTTCATACTCTATAAATTGAGTTTCTAAAAAATCACATTCATCTAAGTCACACGTCTCCATCTGTAACTGCATCTGTATCCAATACTCTTTTTTAGGCACTCCGTCAATCTCACGGTTTACTGGATTTTTTATTTCCAACATACGTCCATACCTCGGTGAGGTTTCGTCAATATTGATACCGTCCGGCGATGCACCTAAAAATGTGTATGTTTCGTGTTGAATACAACCAAAGTCGCCAATTTTTGTATTATACTTATCCTCGTATATCATTACCGACAAGGGTTCGTATTTTTGTCCCCAGTGCATCGCAGTATTTATATTTACTGGTGATGACAACTTTGGAATAGTATCGTCGTTACTTTCAATAAGTTGTTTTAATGGAACGCATTTTTCGTATATAAGTTGGTTTCTAGTAGACTCATTTTCAAATGCTTTATATGCATTACTAGCGGTTATTAAATTGTGTCTATGTTCGTACCATTCTTTGGTTCTTTGTACTGGCTGGGGTTTATTTTTTAATTTGGTAATTTGTCCTTCAATTTTTTCAACATTAGGAGCGTTTTTTATAAAAGTAGAATCATAAGACCGTTGCGGAATAATTTGACTATAAAATAATTTTGCAGCAACTTCAATAATTTCTTCCAATTCTTCTTCAAAATTTTCTCGTTGTGTATCAAAAAAGAAATAACCAAATTCAATCAAAAATAATTCTTTTATATTTTCTACCATTTCTTCGTGAAAATCTGGTTCCGATATGGCGGTCGGATTTTCATCAATATAATCAGACATTAACTGCATACAAGTTTCAACACACTCTACTTCATCATCGCTTTCAAGTAGTCGTGGTTCTTCTTCATCCTCTGCAATAATAGTGTCTAATATATCTTCTAATTCTTCTAATTCATTTATTAACATTTTATTTACTATATAATATGTTAATTTGTTTTTATGTTGATTCATATATTATAATTCATCGTCATCTGCGATATTTTTTACACTTCCTTTTAATTTTTTCGGAGGAAGACTTTTTAGAGTAGAAACTCTTTTGGCATCTAAATTTTTTAATGTAAAATGGTTACTTGACTTATTGTAAGATAATGCCGGTATTTCTTTTATTTCTCCTACTGTTTTATCATAAATTACATCTTTCACACGTTGTAATTTTTTACGGTCCAAACAGTCTTTCAAAAATTTAATTAAGTTTGTTTTTTCATCTTCAGTGTATTCTTTTTCTTTGGCATATACTTCTGCATAATTTACTATTTTTTTAATTTTGACTGTCTTATCTAACTTTGACCAAGGATCATTCTTATTATTTATTTTTTCGTTTTCAAGAAAATTCTCAAGATTTGACATATCATTTGATGTTTTTGTTTCATGTATAACATTTCCACTCATTAACATTGTCTTGTATTTAATGTTTTTCAATTCAACACATTCTTCAATTTTTTCATTTGTTGTTGTTGTTGTTGCCATATTTTAGACTTATATTTATATATAGTAAATTGAGTTTAACTCAGTTTTTAAAAATATTATAATTTTATCTATTTATGTTATTTACAAAAAGAAATATATAAAAATAATATACTTTTAAATAATATGAACTACGACGAAAAAAAAATAAATATTGTTGGAACTGGAACCCGTTATCAAATGAAAAAGGTAATTAAAAATGATGACGATTATATTATTAAAAGCAGAAAAGAAATTGATAAATTAGACTTACCTTTGGACATTTTTGAATGGGAACAACAACATAACATAATTAATGAGATATATGAAAATTTAAAAAATAATTACGTTTTAAAAACATCTCCAGATATTATCAAAATATTCAAAAATCAAATTTCTAATAAATTATCTGGATATAAACAACAAGATACAATGAAAAAAGTTTTTGATAAAGATAAAATTATTAAAATGGAAGAAGTTATTGAAAAATTAAAGAACTGTGGACTCAAATGTTATTATTGTAATGAAAATATCTATTTATTGTATAAGTTGGTGAGAGAAATGAATCAATGGAGTTTAGATCGAATAAATAATGACATTGGACATACTTGCGAAAATGTATTTATTTCTTGTTTAGAATGTAACTTAAAAAAACGCACTAAAAATAGTGATTCTTTTTTATTTACCAAACAATTAAAAATAAATAAACTTTGCGATTAAATCTAGTAAATTATGAATATTACTATAATATATAATATATGCAGTCAGAACTTATAGAATGGAAATGGAGTAATGGAGAAAAAATGGAAAAAAGTCCAAGAGTTATGAAACAATATGTTTCTCAAGAACCAATTCAACAAGCAAGTCAATATGTTGAAAATAATCCAGAAAATTTGGCTTATCAACAATCATTATTGTCAGAAAATGATACTTGGAGTTTAGATGGTCCTCAGTTTATAAATGATATGAAACCTTTGAACAAAAGGGAAGACAACTATAATAGAATGTCTGAGAGAGAAATGTTTGGTCAGATTAACCAAAACCCTTTCTTAGTTAGTAATAAATATATTGATGACCTAATGGTACAAGATAAATTTTTGAAACCTATATCCACCAGTATTGAAAAAGAAAAAAATAATATCAACGAATAATATTTTTATTCAAGTTATATATTTTATATTTGTTATTGAATTACATAACAAATATAACTTTTATTTTTTATTTTTTACAGTTTTAAATATTACTTATTTGATTAAATCCATCTATAAGGACCGTCTCCCTTGACATCAACTTGTTCTTTTAATGGTTCAACTGGGAATGATAGACGTTTGCCGTGTACAATCCAGTAGAATTTACCATTTGGACCATAAACTGTAAATTTATTATCTTCTACTTCAGAAACGTTGAATGTCTTGATTGTCTTGCCATCATATATTGGTGTAATTTGAATAGTCAAGTCGGTTGCCATATTTTTCACGTAGTCTGGTAACTCTATTGTTACCGACTCTTCATCTCGGATTTCATCTTTTCCTCTGTAATAAACACCAGCTTCTGGACCTTCCAAACAACCATGAACTAAATATTTGGACTTATCATCTGGATGATCAATTACGAAAGACTTAACAGAGTACCAACTAGTTCCATCTGATACTTTTAATGCAGTTGCACCGGGTGTAGCAGCAGTATCGTAGTAAATTGCACCTTGTGATGCTGTAGGGGCTGTTCCTAATGAACCAACGCTTACCGTACCACTTGCTCCTATGGTTCCACTAAATGTCTTGGCGCCAGCGAATGTTTGGGCTAACGTTGTTACTATACCAGGAGTTGTGTTTGTAGCTGGAGCTAACTGTAAGTAACTTCCAGTTGCAACAGTTGCACCGTTTGTAAATCCACTTGAACTAACTGATGTTACGCCAGCAACAACACCAGTAGCGCCAGTTGCACCAGTAGGACCCGATGCACCAGTTGTACCAGTTGTACCAGTTGTACCAGTCGCACCAGTTGTACCAGTCGCACCCGTTGTACCAGTTGTACCAGTGGCACCAGTTGCACCAGTAGAACCAGTTGCACCAGTTGTACCAGTTGTACCAGTTGTACCAGTCGCACCAGTTGCACCAGTAGCACCAGTTGCACCAGTAGCACCAGTCGCACCAGTAGTACCAGTGGCACCAGTTGAACCAGTGGCGCCAGTCGCACCAGTTGTCAAATATCCAAATGTGATATTGTTCAATGATTCAGTAGTAGTATTTGATATAAATCTGAAATAACCATAATAATAAGAGTAGCTTGATGAAAGAGCAACTACACTTGTGCTGTATAATAATGCAGAGTCAACATAGAAGTAAACTACATTATTATTTACTACAATTGTAAATTGGGTTGAACTGGTGAATGTTGTTGCTGTGATACTTGTAACTTGTGTTCCATTAGCATATACAGTGTATTTTCCGGTTGTTTGATCAATTTGATAATAATGATACTGGTTATCGTAATCACTTCCGTTATAGTAAGTTAAACCATAGTAGTCTATTGCATTAGTGTCGTTGCTAGTTATATAAAATGTTATAAATACCGAACTATATGATTCTACCGTTCTTGCAGAACCACCTCCAGATGAACAGTATATAGAATTTTTACTTGGGAATGTTATATTGGATGAACTTGTTGTTAATGTAAATAGTGTTGGAGCGTTTGCACCAGTTGCACCAGTCGCACCAGTTGCACCAGTTGAACCAGTCGCACCAGTTGATCCAGTTGCACCAGTCGCACCAGTTGCACCAGTAGCACCAGTAGCACCAGTTGCACCAGTAGCACCAGTAGCACCAGTTGCACCAGTAGCACCAGTAGCACCAGTTGCACCAGTTGAACCAGTAGCACCAGTAGCACCAGTAGCACCAGTAGCACCACTAGCACCAGTAGCACCAGTAGCACCAGTAGCACCAGTAGAACCAGTCACACCAGTAGCACCAGTCGCACCAGTAGCACCCGTAGCACCAGTCGCACCAGTAGCACCAGTCGCACCAGTCGCACCAGTCGCACCAGTCGCACCAGTAGTACCAGTAGCACCAGTAGCACCAGTAGCACCAGTAGCACCAGTCGCACCAGTCGCACCAGTCGCACCAGTCGCACCAGTCGCACCGGTTGAACCAGT
>Ga0214921_10000075_pt1 | contig 177149 bp, 155 predicted proteins | sample LL1505_MetaG_FD_177992 | JGI IMG/M metagenome (GOLD analysis project Ga0214921, IMG submission 177992) | Freshwater microbial communities from Lake Lanier, Atlanta, Georgia, United States - LL-1505 | ecosystem: Environmental > Aquatic > Freshwater > Lake | place: USA: Georgia | collected... | reverse complement strand
CGCCGCCACCGTAGCCACCACCACCAGAGCGGCCGCCACCACCACCGCCGCCATAACCACCACCGCCGCCACCGGAACGGCCTGCTCCGCCACCACCACCATAGCCGCCACCACCGCCGCCGCCATATCCACCGCCACCGCCAGAACGACCGCCGCCACCAAAGCCACCCGGGCGCTCCTCGCGCGGACGGGCCTCATTGACGACCAAAGCACGTCCATCCATTTGCTGGCCGTTCATGCCATTGATGGCCGACTGCGCTTCGGCATCGGAGCCCATTTCCACAAATCCAAAGCCTTTGGAGCGGCCGGTTTCACGGTCCATCATGACCTTCGCCGACGACACCGTGCCGAATTGAGCGAATGTTTGCTGGAGATCATCGTCTCGTACGTTGTACGACAGATTACCGACGTAGAGTTTGTTGCCCATTGCGAGCGCCTTTCTTTACAGAGAACACAGAATAACTGTGTAGCTTCAACCTATCCTGACCCATTCAAGCAAAGGCGCTGCTACTGAACACAGAATTTTCATTATGGGTGAGTTGGCCGATATCGCGCAAAGGCTTCTCAGAATCGGGCGCAACAAAGTGTTGTTTTGCAGGTATGAGCTCGAGTGAGCGTTTCCAAGAATCAGTCTTCTATATTGTTTTAGCGGCTGCAGCGCCAGTGCGGTGAAACCCTGATGAGCAGCCTCATTTACGACTACATCGTCTGCGGAGCCGGCACGGCCGGCTGCCTGATGGCCAACCGCCTCAGCGCCGATCCGACCAAGCGCGTGCTCTTGATCGAGGCGGGAGGCAAGGATGACTACGGCTGGATCCACATCCCGGTGGGCTACCTGCGCTGCATCGGCAACCCGCGCACGGATTGGATGTTCCACACCGAGCCAGAGGCCGGGCTGGGTGGCCGGGCGCTGCGCTACCCGCGAGGCAAAGTGCTGGGCGGCTGCAGCAGCATCAACGGCATGATCTACATGCGGGGCCAGGCACGCGATTACGAGGCCTGGGGCGAAGGCGACGGGTTCGGGGCGAATCCCGGTTGGAGCTGGGCGGAGTGCCTGCCGTATTTTCTGCAGCACGAAGACTTCCACCGCGGCGCCGACGCCTTCCATGCGGCACCCGGATGGGACGAGAAAGGCGAACGCCCGGGTGGCGAATGGCGCGTTGAGCGGCAACGCCTGCGCTGGCCGTTACTCGATGCGTTCGCAGAAGCGGCCCGCCAAGCGGGAATCCCGGCCAACGATGATTTCAACCGCGGGGACAACGAAGGCGTCGGCTACTTCGAGGTCAATCAGCGCAAAGGCCTGCGCTGGAACACAGCCAAAGGCTTTCTGCGCCCGGTGATGGACCGGGACAATCTGCAGATCTGGACGGGGGCACACATCTCGCGCGTGCTGCTGGACCTGGGTTCAGGCGGCGGGGCCATACCCGGCCCCGCGCGCGCCATCGGTGTCGAGGTGCTGCCGCGAGACGGCGCGGGGCATGCCCATCGTGGCGAACCCATCCAGGTCCACGCAACCCGGGAGGTGATCCTGTGCACCGGTGCGGTCGGCACACCCCATCTGTTGCAACTGTCAGGCATCGGATCGGCGGCCGTGTTGCAAGGCAGAGGAGTGAGGCCGCTGCATGAACTGCCCGGCGTCGGCGAGAACCTTCAGGACCACCTGCAGGTGCGATCGGTTTATGCGGTCGAGGGCGTGGCCACACTCAACACCCTTTCCCGCTCGCTGTGGGGCAAGGCATGGATGGCGATTGAATTCGCACTGTTGCGTTCCGGTCCCCTGAGCATGGCGCCCTCGCAACTCGGTGTGTTCACGCGCAGTGATCCAAGCCAAGCCCATGCGAACCTGGAATACCACGTGCAGCCGCTGTCCCTCGACGCCTTCGGTGAGCCGCTGCATGCGTTCGACGCACTCACCGCCAGCGTGTGCCACCTGAACCCCACCAGCCGAGGCTCGGTGCGGCTGCGCAGCCCGCAACCGGCCGATGCCCCATGCATTGCGCCGAATTACCTGAGCACGGCAGAAGACCGCCAAGTGGCCGTCGATGCGTTGCGCGTGACGCGGCGCATCGTCGCGCAGCAAGCCCTCGCGACCTACCGGCCACGCGAAGTCAGGCCAGGCATCCAGTTCCAGTCCGACGAAGAGCTGAGCCGGCTGGCGGGCGAAATCGGCACCACGATCTTCCATCCGGTGGGCACAGCCAAGATGGGACCAGCCAATGACCCGCAGGCCGTGGTCGACGCACGACTGCGGGTGCACGGTATCGCCGGCCTGCGCATCGCCGATGGGAGCGTGATGCCGAGGATCACCAGCGGCAACACCGGCGCGCCGACCTTGATGATTGCCGAGCGCGCGGCGACGTGGATTGCGGAAGACGCCCTGAGAGACTGAGTGAGCAGCCGCTTACGACAGAAGCTGCTTGCGCGCGCGGTGCAGGCGCACGAACAGGTTGTCCTCGCTGATCGACAGCGTGCGACAGACGGTGTCAGTCGGCTGGTCCTGCAGCACCCGCAGGTGCATCACGTCGCGCAGGCCGGCTGGCAGCGCCTCGATGCGAGCCAGCGTGTGGGCCAGGAGTTCTCGCTGTTCGGCCAGTTCGTCAGGGCGCGGCTGCGGGCACTCGAAGGCCATCGCACCATGCGCAAGGCTTTCGCCGTCATCGCCAACGCAGTCGCTGTCGTCAAGGCTGTCGTAGCCGGCACGCTGGCGCACCAGGTCCACGATCTTGTGCTTCAGGATGCCGGTCAGCCACGAGCGCAGCGCCGAGCGGCCGGCGAACAGCGCGCGGCCAGACAACACAGCTTCAAAGACGTCGTGCACCACGTCCTCGGCGAGCATCGGGTCGTGCAGTTTGCGCTGCGCGAAGCGCACGAGGTGGCCGCGGTGAGCGACCAGATCGGTCCAGGCCACGGCGGTTGCGATGTTCGAGGCCGCTTCAAATGGCAGGGTGGCGAAGGACGCGGCAGTGGGGGCAAGGGCGGTCTGCATGGGGTGAGCTCCGGTTCGGGTAAGTCGATGGCATGACTGTGGCCACGCCACCTCGCGCCTTGCTCACCGAACCTCACAGCCACCTCACATTTGCGCCGTAAGAGGCGCTTGTGGCGCGCGACAATGAATCCATGCCAGCCCAGATCCTCGTTGCCGAAGACCAGACCGACATCCGCGACCTGCTGGCGATGAACCTGCGGCAAGCGGGTTACGAGGTGACGGAGGTGGCCGATGGCGTGGCGGCATTGGCCAGCCAGAGCGAGCAGGCCAGCGACTTGCTGATCCTTGATCTGATGATGCCGGGCATGGACGGCCTGGAGGTCTGCAAGGCGCTGCGCGCTCGCGGTCGCAGCACCCCCATCCTGATGCTGACGGCCAAATCCACCGAACTCGACCGCGTGCTCGGCCTCGAACTCGGCGCCGACGACTACCTGACCAAGCCGTTCTCGCTGGCAGAGTTGCTCGCCCGCGTCAAGGCGCTGCTAAGGCGTGCCGAGATGCTGCGCGCGGCGCAGTCCGGCAGCGGTGCCAGCGGACCGGCCAGCGTCAACATGCTTCGCAATGGCGATCTGGAAATCCTGCCCGCCAAGCGCCAGGCGCGCTTTCGCCAGAAGCTGCTCGACTTCACCGCGCTCGAATTCGACCTTCTGCTGTACTTTGCGCAGCACCCGGGCCATGTGTTCTCGCGCGGCCAGTTGCTCAACGCAGTGTGGGGCTACACCCATGACGGCTACGAGCACACGGTGACGACTCACATCAACCGGCTGCGCGCCAAGCTGGAAGCCGACCCGATGCGCCCACAGCTGATCCTGACGGTGCGCGGCGCCGGCTACAAGATGCGCGAGGCCCCGCCGTGAACTGGATCGCAGGGTTGCCCGACACCTCGGCATGAGCGTTCGCTTAAAGATCGCGCTGACGATCTTCGTCACCGGCGCGCTGACGGCGCTGGGCGTGATCGCCACCGTGCTGTTCGCCTTTCAACGCTTCGAGCACGAGACCACCTACCACCGCGCCAATGCGTTCCTGCAGCGCGTCGGAACCACCTACAACGGCATGCTCGACATGCAGCAGCGTCACCCGGAGGAGTTCGCCGTCTTCCTGCGCAGCCTGCTGTTCTTCGAACCCGACAGCCAGCTCTACCTGCTGCGCACCGACGGTTCGGTCATCGTCTCGACCAGCGCGAAGCCCCTGCCACCTGGCTACCGAGTGACGATGCAGCCGCTGATGGAGGCCATGGGCCCGAAACCCATGCCCTATGTGATGGGCGAAGACCCCGAGCGACCTGGCACAGACAACGGCGCGATCATTGCCGTGCTGCCGTTGACCAGCGCGGTCATCCGTCCGGACCAACCGATCGCCGGCTACCTGTACCTGGTGTGCCAGAAACCGATCGCGTCCGAGGGTCGGCTGGAGGCGTTCCGCAGCACATTCGCCCGGCCCGCTCTGGCGTCCATCCTTGCGGTGGTGGTGCTGGCGACGCTGCTCACCGCCTGGATCACGGCCACGGTCACCCGTCCGCTGCGCAGGTTGACCGAGGCTGTGGCTGCGGTCGAGCGAGACGGCCTGACGGCTGTCGCTGCCGATGCCGCGCTGACCCGAACACCGGACAGCTTCGACCTCCGCACATCGCGCGACGAATTCGGTCAGCTGGCCAGTGGCTTTCGCGCGATGCTGATGACGCTGCGCACCCAATGGGAAGCGTTGCGCCGCCTCGATCACTTCCGCCGCGAAGGCGTCAGCAATCTGTCGCATGACCTGCGCTCGCCGCTGACAGCCACCACGGCCTGCCTGGAAACCCTCGACACCCGCTGGGCCGCCGACCCGGAGCGTGCGGGCGACCGCCAGCTGGTGGAGGTGGCCCTGCGCAATACCCGCAATGCAGCGCAGCTGGTGCAGTCGCTGGGCGATCTGGCGCAGTTGGACGAGCCCGAGTTCAAGCTGCGCCTCGAAGTGCTCGACGCCAGCGAACTGCTCGACGACATCGCGGTGCGCTTCGCTGCGCGCGCCGAGAAGCAAGGTGTTGTGCTGGTCGCCCAGCCCGCTGCCGACGAGTTGCCCACCTTTGCTGCGCTGGACATCGAGCTGTTCGAGCGTGCGGTGGCGAATCTGGTCGACAACGCGCTGAAGTTCTGCACGGCTGGTGACCGCATCACCCTGGCCGCGCGCGGGCGAATCGATCAGTCGGGCACTGGCGGCGAGCAGGCGCGGCGGCGCGTGGAGGTCAGCGTCAGCGACAGTGGTCCCGGCATTCCGGCGGCTGATCTCGTCCACCTGTTCGATCGCTTCTACCAAAGGCGGCAGAGCGTGGAGCCAGCGTCATCAAAAGGCGGCAAAGGATTGGGTCTGGCCATCGTGAAACGCATCGCAGAGCTGCACGGCGGCGAGGTGTCGGTGACAAGCGAGCTGGGCCACGGCACCAAGGTGACGCTCTCGCTGCCGGCCAGTTGACTGGCAGCCTGTTCGCAGGCAGTGGCTCCCAAACCACAGCGCAGGGAAAGCCCTGACGCCATGCCTTCGGCGCATATCTAAAGTTGGATCGGTTGAGAAGTTGCATCACGGTGCGCTTCTGATTCGGGGGGATAAGGAGACAACATGAACGGATGCAGGCGCATGGCCTGACAGACGCAATGACAGCGCCGCACCATCGGCCCGTGTCAAAATCGAGAAGCGCCGGTACTTCCGGCGCTTTTTCGTTTCTGGATGCTCGAAACCACGCTCCTGACCCTGGCCTCGCTGTTCGCGGGATTCGTCGACGCGATCGTCGGCGGAGGCGGTCTGGTGCTGGTACCGGCCTTGTTCGCTGCCTATCCGAACGCTCCGCCTGCCACGCTGTTCGGCACCAACAAGGGTGCGGCCGTCTGGGGCACTGCCTGGGCCACACTGCAGTACGGACGGCGCGTGACACTGCCATGGGGTGCGCTGCTGCCAGCTGCTGCCGCCGCGCTCGCCGGCAGTTTCGCTGGCGCCTGGTCGGTGACGCTGATCGATCCGGCCGGCCTGCGCCGCGCGCTGCCTTTCGTGCTGCTGGCGGTGCTGCTCTACACGCTGCTGCGCAAGGAGCTCGGGCGCACGCACGCACCGCGATACCAGGGACGCTCGCAAGCGCTGCTGGCCAGCCTGATCGGTGCGTTGGTCGGTTTCTACGACGGCTTCTTCGGTCCGGGCACCGGCAGCTTCTTCGTGTTCCTGTTCGTGCGACTGCTGGGCTTTGACTTTCTCCACGCGAGCGCCAGCGCCAAGCTGCTGAATACCGCGACCAACCTGGCCGCGCTGACGCTGTTCGGCTTCACAGGCCACGTATGGTGGCCGCTTGCTGCGGTAATGGCCGTGGCGAATGTGGTGGGCAGCCTGCTCGGCACCCATCTCGCACTTCGCCGTGGCGCTGGATTCGTGCGCGGCGTCTTCGTCTGGGTGGTGGGGGCGCTGATCGCCAAGACAGCCTGGGACAGCTATGCCGGCCTGGGGTGATCGCCCGCCCGTCACACGCGCCCGAATTGCACGGTCTCGACCCCATTGTTCCGGGCTATGTGCCGCCGGCGGGTGCTTACGATGGATTGACATCACTCTCGTCCGGACTCTCCCATGCCCGTTGATCCCGAACTGCGCGCACTGAACATCGACATCCCGGCCCAGCCGGAATCGCTGGTCAAGCTGTCCATGTTGCTCGCTGAAGAAGAGGTGAACCTGCAGCAGATCAGCCTGCTGGTCGAATCCGACATGGCGCTTGCCTCTGCGGTACTGAAGGCGGTGAACTCCTCGCTGTATGGACTGTCGGGGCGGGTGCAGAGCGTGCATCAGGCGATCACCTACCTGGGCACCCGCGAAGTCGCAGCGGTCACCTTCGAAATGGGGCTGCGCGCAGTCTTCCCCGTTGCGCTGGAACTGGCGCCGGTGTGGGAACGCGCAGCGGTGCGCGGCCTGCTGATGGGGCGCATTGGACATGCCGTGGGTGTGGATCCGTGGGCTGCCCATTCGGCCGGTCTGTTCGAAGAGTGCGGCAAGGCAGTGCTGTTCCGCCATGCGCCCGCGCGCTACAAGCCGCTGCTCGCTACCGCCGTCAGCGACGAGGAACTGACCTTGCTGGAACACCAGGAATTCGGCGTGAGCCACGACGCACTGGGTGCAGCACTCTGCGAGAGCTGGGGCCTCGCGCCCGTCGCGGTGCACAGCGTGCGCTTCCACGTGATCGTCAATGCGACCTGGGAATTGCCGGTTCAGGTGCAGCGCCGTTCGATCTGTGCACTCTCGGCCGTCGCCCATGCGCTCATGACCGACCCGCAAACCCTTGACGAGGTCGCCAACGCAGTAGCACCCCAGGCACAACTCGAACCCGAACTGGTGCTGCGTGGTGCGCGACGCGTTCAGGCGCAGATTGAGCGCGCGGTGGCGCAGGTCGCATGAGCGACGCTGCCGAAAAGAATCATTGACCGTGGGCGCCTCAGATCGTTTCCTGTTTTCCGCCGGCACGATCGGCAGCACCTCGCGTGTGCTGGCCGAGTCGACACCCGGTGGCCAGCCGATGCGATCCGACCACCCACCGCGATCGTCGACCGTGCTGCAACGCTGTCAGGGGCCCGTTCAGTTGTCACTGTTCGCAGGACTCGACGCTCTGCCGCGTGCCGAAGAATGCGAATCGCCCGAGCCCAAGGCGTTGATGATCGAACGCCGCCTCGGCGGACGTCGGTCCACCGATTGACCGGTGACTGATCAGACAGTCATGCGACCCCCCGTGTGACTCACGCGGCCGCGCGATATCCGCGCGGAATGGCCCCGATCAGGCGCTTCGTGTAGTCCTGCTGCGGAGCGTCGAGGATCTGGGCGACGCTGGCCTGTTCGACCACCTCGCCGTCCTTCATCACCAGCACCTCGTCGGCCATGAAGCGCACCACCGCCAGGTCGTGGCTGATGAACACATAGGCGAGACCCAGTTCGTCCTGCAGGTCCTTGAGCAGGTTCAGCACTTGCGCCTGCACGCTGACATCGAGCGCGCTGACGGCCTCGTCGAGCACCAGCACCTCTGGGTTCAACGTCAGGCAGCGAGCGATGGCAATGCGCTGGCGCTGGCCTCCGGAAAACTCGTGCGGGTAGCGCGTCATCGCCGAGTCGTCGAGGCCGACCTTGTGGAGCAAGCCACGCGCTCGCGATTCACGATCCGCGAGGCCCGTGCCAATGCCGTGGATGGCCATCGGCTCAACCAGCGTCTGCCCGATGGTGAAGCGCGGGTTCAGGCTCGCATAGGGGTTCTGGAACACCACCTGCAGGCGCCGCCGCATCGGCAGCAGCTGCGCCTTGCTGAGCGCCAGCAGGTCCTCACCGTCGAAGCGCACCTCGCCGCCCACCAGCCCGCCGCTGGACTCATGCAGTCGCAGCAGCGCCAGGCCCATCGTTGTCTTGCCGGAACCCGATTCACCCACCACGCCCAGCGTGTGGCCGCGCCGCAGCTGGAAGCTGACGCCGCTGCCTTCACGGCCGACCGCCTTGAATTCACGGCGGCCGAACAGGCCCTGCGGGATCCAGAAACTCTTGGTCAGCGCGCGGGCTTCAAGGATCACCGGCGCGTTCGGGTCTTTGGCGGCTGCTGTCGGGGACACACGCTGAGGCCCGCCGCCTTCGGATGCCATGTGCTCATCGATCACCGTCAGCCGCGATCCTGTCCGTGACAACGTGGGCCGGCAGGCCAGCAGCGCACGGGTGTAGGCGTCCTGCGGGTTGACGAAGATGTCAGCGACGGGTCCGCGCTCGCGCACCGTGCCCTGGCGCATGACCACCACCTCGTCGGCGATTTCTCCGACCACGCCGAGGTCGTGGCTGATGAACAGCATGCTCATCCGGTGCCGGGCCTTGACGGTCGCGAGCAGCTCCATGATCTGACGCTGGATCGTCACGTCGAGCGCGGTGGTCGGCTCGTCGGCGATCAGCAACTTGGGCTCGCACGAGAGTGCCATCGCGATCATCACCCGCTGCTGCTGGCCTCCGGACAACTCGTGCGGATAAGCACCAAGCCGCCGCCTGGGCTCGGGCAGGCCCACTTCGGCGAGCAGCGCCTCGGCGCGCGCCATCGCCTGCCGGGCACTCATGCCGAGGTGCTTCATCAGTGGCTCGCACAGCTGCGCGCCGACGGTGAACACCGGGTTCAGAGACGACATCGGATCCTGGAACACGCAGGCGATGTCCTTGCCGCGCAGCGCCTGCAATTCCTGCCGTGTCGCTGACAGCAGATCGCGTCCCTGGAAGCGGATTGCCCCCAGGCGCTCGGCGTTGTCGGGGAGCAGGTTCAGGATCGCCATCGCGGTGACGCTCTTGCCCGAACCAGACTCGCCCACCAGCGCCACCGTGGTGTTCTCGGGGATGTCGAAGCTGACGCCTCGCTGTTGTCCGTCCACGCAGCGCCCCACGGCCTGGGTGCGCTGCACCACACCACCGTGCTTGCCGGTGCGAAACGACACCCGCAGATCGTTCAGACTCAACAGCGGCAGGCTCAGCAGCACGGAGGGTGGCGTCGTCATTCCAGCCCTCGCAACTTCGGATCCAGCGCGTCGCGCAAGGCATCCGTGAACAACGAAAAAGCGGTGACGAACAGCGCCATGAACACCGTCGCAGTGGCGAGCTGCCACCAGTGGCCGAGCAGCAGCTCGACCTGCGATTCGGCCAGCATCGTGCCCCAGGAGACCTGGTCGATCGACACGCCCAAACCGAGGTAGCTCAAGATCACCTCGGCCTTGATGAAGCCGACCGTCAGGATCGACAGCTGCACCAGCACCACATGGCTGACATTGGGCAGGATGTGGCGGAACATCCGCGAGGCCACGCTGGCACCGATCGCCTCGGCGGCGCGCACGTAGTCGCGCACCGCGTGCTTCAGGAACTCGGCGCGCACCAGCCGGTAGATGCCGGTCCAGCCGGTCAGCCCGAGGATCAGCACCACGGTGGTGGTGCCGCGGCCGAACACCGCCGCGAACGCAAAGACCAGCAGGATGCCGGGGATGGAAGTGAACACGTTGTAGACCCACTCCAGCAGGTCCCCGATGCGTCCGCCGAGGAAGCCGCTGACAGCGCCGAGCGCCGTGCCGATCGCAGTGGCCAGCAGGGCGGCCAGCACACCGACGAAGATCGAGATCTTGGCGCCCTTGATGGCCTTGGCCAGCACGTCGCGGCCGAGACGGTCTCCGCCCAACGGCAGCGTGTTCGCCGGCACTTCTTCACTGACCTTCAGCTTCGCGGCCAATTCAGCCCATTCGGCGTAGCGTGGTGCCAGCGGATCCACGGCGGTGATGTCCACTGGCGGGCCCTTGCCCTCCTCGATCAACGCCACGGCCGACGGTGGCGTGGGCCCGAGGAAAGTCGGGTTGGCATAGGGCACGCCCACCTCGCGCTGCCAGTGGCTGGCGACCAGACCCATGGCCGACAGCGCAATCAGCAGCAAAAACGCGATCACGATCGCCAGCGACACCAGCCCGACGCGGTCGCTGCGAAACCGTCGCCACGCCAGCGACCACACGCCATCGGAGCGGCTCGTGGAGGACGGCATCGCCGTCGTTGGCAACACCGCGCTCACTTCAACACCACCCGCGGATCGGCGAGCTTGTAGAGCACATCGGTCAGCACATTGATCAGCATCGTGATCACCGCCAGGTAGACCGTGACCGCCTGGATCACCGGGTAGTCGCTGCGGTTGACCGCCAGCAGCACCTCGCGACCGAGGCCGGGGATCGAGAAGAACACCTCGATCAGGAACGAGCCGACGAAGATGCCCGGCAGGCTGGTGCCAATGCTGGTCAGGATCGGGATCATCGCGTTGCGCAGCACATGGCGCAGCAGGATCACGCGTTCGGTCAGGCCCTTGGCGCGCGCGGTGCGAACGTAGTCCTGGTCGACCTCATCGAGAAAGAAGCTGCGGTAGAGCCGCGTCTGCGGCGCCAGGCTGACCGTCACCGCCAGCAGCACCGGCAGCGGCGCGTACTCGATCAGGTTGGTCCACACCGAGTCGCTCCAGCCCTGCACCGGAAACCATCCCAGCTTGAAGCCAAACAGCCACTGGCCAACCAGCACATAGACAAGGAAGGAGATCGACAGCGCCACGGTGGTCAGCACCATCACCACCCGGTCGGTCAGCGAACCGCGCACCACGGCCACCGCCAGCGCCAGCGGAATCGCCAGCAGCACCTCCAGCACCAGGATAGGCACCATCACCGTCAGCGTGTTGGGCAGGCGGTCGCGAAACAGTTCGGCCACTGCCTCGTTGGTCGCCCAGCTGCGGCCCCAATCGAAGGTCAGCACCTGCTTGACGAATATCCACAGCTGAACCCACCAAGGCTGGTCCAGGCCGAGTTGCTGGCGGATCGCAGCAATCTGGTCGGGCTTGGCAATTTGCCCGGCCAGAATCTCCGCCGGGTCGCCACCAAAAAACTTGAACAACACGAACACCAGCAGGATCACACCGGCGAGTGTCGGGATGGTTTGCCAGAGACGTCTGAGCAGGTAGGCGGCCATGGGGTCGGGAGTCTAGACTGCGCGCGCTCGGCGGATAGTCTGGCAGGAGAAGCGTGAATGAAAACAGGTCGTGTGCGTCGAGTGGTGCGTGGGGTGCTTGGTTCCGCCTGGACGTTGCTGCTGTGCATTGCAGGTACTGCATCGGCGCCCGCCTGGGCAGAGGGCAGCGGCAGTCCCACGCCTGCTCAAAAAGTCCTCCGCTACGCCTTCCCGGTCGCGGAGACCGGCTTCGACCCGGTGCAGATCTCCGACCTGTATTCGGCGACCATCATCTCGAACATCATCGAATCGCCCTTGACCTATGACTACCTCGCACGGCCGGTCAAGCTGGTGCTGCAGACGGCCGCCGAGATGCCGCAGGTGTCGGCCGACTTCAAGACCTACACGGTGAAGATCCGCCCCGGCATCTACTTCGCGGACGACCCGGCTTTCAAGGGCAAGAAGCGCGAGCTGGTCGCGGCGGATTACGTCTATTCGCTCAAGCGCATCTTCGACCCGCGCTGGAAGAGCCCGAGCTACCCGAGCCTGGCTGACGATCAGGTGCTGGGCCTCGAAGCGTTGCGCACCAAAGCCATCAAGGACCGCACGCCGTTCGACTATGACACCGAGATCGAGGGCCTGCGCACACTCGACCGTTACACCTACCGCATCACGCTCGGCAAGCCCAGCCCGCGCTTCATCGACAACTTCACCGGTACCGGTGCGCTCGCACGCGAGGTGGTCGAGGCCTATGGCGACAAGATCATGGAGCATCCAGTGGGCACCGGGCCGTATCTGCTCAGCGAATGGCAGCGTTCATCTCGGATGGTGCTGACGCGCAATCCGAACTTCCGCGAGCAGTTCTACCAAGCCGATCCGCCGGCAGACAACCCGGTGGCGCAGGCGATTTACCAGAAGCTCAAGGGCCGGCGCCTGCCGATGATCGACCGTGTCGAGGTGTCGGTCGTCGGGGAATCGCAGCCGCGCTGGCTGGCCTTCCTGAACGCCGAGCACGACATGATCGAAGGCCTGCCGGCCGAGTTCGCCAACATCGCGATCCCGAACAACCGCATCGCGCCGAACCTCGCTTCACGCGGCATCCAGATGGTGCGCACGCCCGGCTCGGACATCTCGTTCACCTACTTCAACATGCAGGACCCGCTGGTCGGCGGCTACACCCCGGAGAAGGTGGCGTTGCGCCGGGCGATCGCGCTGGCCTACGACACCGCCACCGAGATCCGCCAGGTGCGCCGCAACCAGGCCGTGCCCGCAGAAAGCACGCTGCCGCCGATGACTTTCGGCTTCGATCCCGCCTGGAAGTCGGAGATGAGTCTGTACGACCCGGCGCGCGCGAAGGCGCTGCTCGATCTGTACGGCTATGTCGACCACGATGGCGACGGTTGGCGCGACCTGCCCGATGGCCAGCCGCTCAAGCTCGTCTACGCCACTTCGCCGGACCAGACCTCGCGCCAGCGGAACGAGCTGTGGAAGAAGTACATGGACGCGATCCACGTCAAGGTCGAGTTCAAGATCGGCCAGTGGCCCGAACAGCTGAAGGCCGCGCGGGCCGGCAAGCTCATGATGTGGGGTCTGGGCCAAAGTGCCACCTCCCCAGATGCAGACGGTTTCCTGGCGCTGGCCTACGGGCCGCAGAAGGGCGAAGGCAACCTCGCCTTCTTCGACCTGCCGGCCTTCAACAAGCTGTACGACGCGCAGACCGTGCTCGGCAACACGCCCGAGCGCCTCGCGCTGATGCAGGACGCGAGCAAGCTGCTGGTCGCCTACATGCCGATGAAAGTGCATGCACATCGCATCGGCACCGACCTGATCTTTCCTTGGGTGACCGGCTACCAGCGCCACCCGTTCATGCGCGAGTTCTGGCGCTATGTTGACGTCGATGCGGCCCGGGCCGCCACGAAAAAGTGACATCTCGTCGCCAGGGCCCGCGGCGTCAAGTCAACCCTGCACCAGCCGCTTGTTCCTCGCAATCGACATCAGGATGCCCAGGCCCAGGCCCAGGGTCACCATCGCGGTGCCGCCATAGCTGACGAAGGGCAGGGGCACGCCCACCACCGGCAGGATGCCGCTGACCATGCCCATGTTGACGAAGGCATAGGTGAAGAAACTCATCGTGATGGCGCCGGCGAGCAGTCGGGTGAATACGTTCGGTGCGTCGGCAGCAATCATCAAGCCACGCACGATCAAGAACACGAAACTGAGCATCAGACCGATGCAGCCGATCAGGCCGAACTCCTCCGAGTAGGCCGCGAAGATGAAGTCGGTGGTGCGTTCCGGGATGAATTCCAGGTGGGTCTGCGTGCCCTTCATGAAGCCCTTGCCGGTGACGCCGCCGGAGCCGATGGCGATCATCCCCTGGATGATGTGAAAACCTTTGCCCAGCGGGTCGGTGGTCGGGTCGAGCAGCGTGCAGACGCGATTCTTCTGGTAATCACGCAGCATCGGCCACTTGATCTCGGGCTTGCAGATCGCATCTCCCGACAGCACCAACGCGGTGATGGCCACCGCAGCCACCGCCGCCACCGGTACGATCAGCTTCCAGGGCAGGCCGGCGAAGAAGATCACGAACAGGCCCGCAGCCATCACCAGGATCGCTGTGCCCAGGTCGGGTTGTTTGACGATCAAGCCGACCGGCACCGCCAGGATCAACAGCGCAACGACAAAGTCGAGCGCGCGCACCTGACCTTCACGGCGCTGGAACCACCATGCCAGCATCAGCGGCATCGCGATTTTCAGGATCTCGCTGGGCTGGATCACGATGCCCACATCAAGCCAGCGCGTGGCGCCCTTCTTGGTGATGCCGAGCAGCGCGGTGGCCAACAGCAGCGTGACGCCCACCACGTAAAGCGGCACAGCCAACGCCATCAGACGCTGCGGCGGCACCTGGGCGACCACGAACAGCAGGCCGGCAGCCAGCATCATGTTTCGTGCGTGATCGACGAAGCGGGTACCGTGATCGAACCCGGCCGAGTACATCACCGTCAATCCGATGGCCGCCAGCAGCAGCACCGCCAGCAGCAAGGGCGCGTCGAAGCCACGGAACAGCGGCATCACGCGCGCCAGCATGGACGGGTTCTCGAACGACGGTCTCATCGCTGCCCAGCCTAGCGAACCGGGGCATCGGCGGCGGGCACCGAGGAGATGGCGGCCGTGGTGTCGGCCGCCGAGGCGGCGGCAGAGGCTGCCTCAGAGGCCGCAGAAGCCGCACTGGCAGGGGCAGCCGCTATCGCGGGCAGCGTTGGGTTGCCGGCGGGCAGCACCAGATCCTGGATGTACCGCGGCGTGCCGATCGGGGCAGCCGATGTGCCAGCACGCGTGGCGACGATGTCCTCTTCGCTGGGCACCTGGCCCAGCAGCATGTAATCGAACAACCTGCGCGCGATCGGCGCCGCAGCGCCAGCACCCCAACCGGCGTTCTCGACGATCACTGCCACCGCGATCTGCGGTTTCTCCAGTGGCGCAAAGGCAACGTACAAGGCGTGATCGCGCAAGCGCTCCTCAACCCGATTCGCACTGTATTTTTCGTTCTGCTTCAGGCCAACCGCCTGCGCCGTGCCGGTCTTGCCGCCGCTCTGGTAGCCGGCGCCGGCGAACACCCGTGTCGACGTGCCGGAAACGGTCACGCCATGCATGGCCTCGCGGATCACCTCGACCTGCTCCGGCTTCAGACCGATCGGCGGGATCGCGTGGGCTGAAATCTGTCGTTGATCCCCCTTGAGCACATCGTCGATCCGACGCACCAGCCGCGGCTCGTAGCGCTGACCGCCCGAAGCGAGCGTGGCCATTGCCGTGGCCAGCTGCAGCATCGTGAAGCTGTTGTAGCCCTGGCCGATGCCCAGCGAAATCGTTTCGCCGGCATACCACTTCTGTTGATCGGCGCGCTTGTAGGCGCGCCGCTTCCAGTGGGTCGAAGGCAGCAGGCCCGTGACCTCGCCCTCGACATCGATGCCGGTCTTGCGGCCAAAACCGAACGGCGACAGCTCGTCGTGGATCAGGTCCACGCCCATCTCGTTGGCCAGCGTGTAGAAATACACATTGCTCGATTCGACGATGGCCCGACGCATGTCCATGATGCCGCCGCGCTCGTTCTCCGGACTGCCATAGCGGCGGCCTCCAAAAATGAAGGCCCCGGTGTCGTTGATCAATGTGCTGGGTGAGCGCTTGTTGGCATTCAGCGCCGCCATCGCCATGAACGGCTTGTAGGTCGACCCCGGTGGGTAGGTGCCACGCAGCGCTCGGTTCAGCAGCGGCTTGTCCGGCGACTCATTCAGTTCCTTCCAGCTCTCGCTGTCGATCCCGTCGACGAACAGGTTGGGGTCGAAGGTGGGCTTGCTGACGAAAGCGAGCACCTCGCCGCTGCGCGGATCGATGGCGACCAGCGCACCGCGCCGGTCGCCGTACAGGGATTCGACCAACGCCTGCAGCCGGATGTCGATCGACAGCACCACCGTGTTGCCTGGCGTCGCCGGGTTGCTGTGAAGGCGCCGCACCGCCCGACCGGCCGCGCTGGTTTCCACTTCCTCAAAGCCGGTGGTGCCATGCAGGTCGGCCTCGTAGCTTTGCTCGATGCCGAGCTTGCCGATGTACTCGGTGCCACGGTAATTGGGCGCGTCCTCCGACTCGTCGATGACTTCCTTTTCGGCCTGGTTGATGCGCCCGATGTAGCCCAGCAGATGGCTGCCCACCTCGCCCAGCGGGTAGTTGCGAAACAGCCTGGCCTTCACCTCAACACCCGGGAAACGGTAGCGCTGTGCGGTGAAGCGGGCCACTTCCTCGTCGGTGAGCTTGGTGCGGATCGGCAGCGACTCGAAATTCTTGCTCTCGTCCATCAGCCGCTTGAACCGCCTGCGGTCGCGGGGCAGGATGTCGATCACCTCGGCCAGCTGGTTGATCGTGGCGTCGAGGTCGTCGATGCGCGATGGCATCAGCTCCAGCGTGTAGGCCGAGTAGTTGTTGGCCAACACGACGCCGTTGCGGTCGACGATCAGCCCGCGATTCGGCACGATCGGCACCACGGCAATGCGGTTGTTCTCGGCACGAACGCTCAGCTCTTCGTGCTTGACCACCTGCAGGTGCGTCAAGCGAAAGGCCAGCAGGCCAAAGCACAGCAGCACGAACGCCGCGGCCGCGAACAGCCGCGTTTGAAAGCGGCGAAGCTCCTGCTCGACGTCCTTGAGTTCTGTCACAGCGGGCGATTCTGGTCACGGTCGGGGGCGCGGCGCTGGGGGGCCAGCAGCAGCCAGGTCGCAAGCGGCCACAGCAGCGCCTCGAAGACCGGCGCCAACAGCGCCTGCCATCCGGGCAGCATGCCGCCGGCGATCATCCGCACTGCGAATGACACCAGGTGCGCCGCGAGGAACAGCGGCAGGATCTGCAGCGCCTGGGATGGCAGGTCAAACCACAACAAGCGGCGGTGAATGGACGTGGCTGCATAAGCCAGCAGCGTGTACGCCAGTGCATGCTGGCCCAGCAGCGCGCCGTCGTGCACGTCCATCAGCAGGCCGAACATGAAGGCCACGCCAACGCCGACGCGGCGCGTCTGGTGCACGTTCCAGAACACCAGCACCAGCGCCAGCGCATCGGGGGCCGCCGGATGGCGGCCCAGCGGCACCAGGTTGATGGCCAACGCACCGAGCAGCGTGAACCACAGGAACAGCGGGTTGACCGGCAACAAAAGCTGATCGGTGCGGCGCGGCAAGATCATCTGCGTGGCGCTTTCTTGCTGTGGCTGGCCGAGGCGGCAGAGGCCGTTGCAGAAGCCGGTGTCGCGGCGTGCACGGATTCAGGGTGTGGCGGCAGTTGCAAGCCAATGGGCTCCAGCACCAGCACATGGCGCACGCCACCCGTTGGCGCCGCCGGCGCCAGAACAATCCTGGCAAAGCCGGAATCGACCTTGCGATCAATGCTCATCACCTTGGCCACCGGCAGGCCCGGCGGGTAGACACCATCGACTCCCGAGGTCTGCAGCAGGTCGCCCACCTGCACGTCGGCATTGCCCGCCATGAAGCGGAGCTCGAGTGCATCCCCCGTGGCCAAGCCAAAGGCAGCACTGTGCGCCTGCGTGCGGGTATTCAGCACCGGCACCGCCGCGTCCTTGTCGGTCAGCAGCGTCACCTCAGACGACAACGGATAGACCCGCGTCACCTGGCCGATCACCCCGGCTTCGCAGATCACCGGTGAGCCAGCCGCAATGCCTTGCGCCAGCCCTTTGTCGACCACCACCTTGCGGGAGTAGGGATCGGGCGATTCATAGAGCACTTCGGCCGCCTGCGATCGCACCTGCAGGCCGCTACGCACGTCGAGCAGCGCACGCAGCCGCGCATTCTCGGCCTGCAACTGATCGACCTGGTTCACGCGCAGCGCCTGAGCAGCCAGCGCCCGACGGGCGGCAGACTCATTGGCAATGGCAGTTTCCAGTCCGGCCGCGTACTGGAAGGTTGATTCAATGCCCTCGACCGGCGCCAGCAACGTGCGTTGCACCGGATGCAGCGCGGTGGCCATCAGCGCGCGAAGCGGCTGGGTCAGCTTGAACCGCACGTCGGCGACCATCAGGAACACCGCGAGCGCCGAGCACAGCGCCAGTTTGGTGAGCGCCGACAGGCCCTGGCGAAAGAACGGCGGCGGCGTTCGATCGATGGAGCCTAGAAGCATGGGGGAATGCCAGAAACATTAGGCCGGAGGAAAGTCCCGAGCCGAGCGCCGAGCCGCCTCAAGCCGGCGAGCGCCCCCGTGGGGGGCAGGAGCGCAGCGACGTGGGGGCTGTCATTCACTCTGACGTGAAGATCGAGCCGAGGCGCTCCATGTGCTCGAGGGCCATGCCGCAACCTCGCACCACGCAGGTCAGTGGGTCTTCGGCGACCAGCACCGGCAGGCCGGTTTCCTCGGCGAGCAGGCGGTCGAGGTCGCGCAGCAACGCGCCGCCGCCAGTCAACATCATGCCGCGCTCGGCAATGTCGGCGCCCAGTTCGGGCGGGGTCTGTTCGAGTGCGTTCTTCACCGCGCTGACCATCTGGTTCAGCGGGTCGGTCAAGGCCTCGAGGATTTCGTTGCTGCTGATGGTGAAGCTGCGCGGCACGCCTTCGCTCAGGTTGCGACCTTTCACCTCGATCTCTTTCACTTCGGAGCCAGGGAAGGCGCTGCCGATGTTCTTCTTGATCGCCTCGGCCGTCGGCTCGCCGATCAGCATGCCGTAGTTGCGACGGATGTAGTTGATGATGGCTTCGTCGAACTTGTCACCACCGACGCGGATGCTGCCTTTGTAGACCATGCCACCCAGGCTGATGACGCCGACCTCGGTGGTGCCACCGCCGATGTCCACCACCATCGAGCCCGAGGCTTCCGACACCGGGAGGCCAGCACCGATCGCGGCGGCCATCGGCTCCTCGATCAGGTAGACCTGGCTGGCACCTGCATTCAGTGCCGATTCACGGATCGCGCGGCGCTCGACCTGGGTCGAGCCGCAGGGCACGCAAATGATGATGCGAGGGCTCGGGCGCAAGACGGACCGCGGGTGGACCATCTTGATGAACTGCTTGAGCATCTGCTCGGTGACGGTGAAGTCGGCGATCACGCCGTCTTTCATTGGCCGAATGGCTTCGATGTTGCCAGGCACCTTGCCCAGCATCGCCTTGGCCTCGGAGCCGACCGCCTGGATGGTCTTCTTGCCATTGGGTCCACCCTCGTGGCGGATGGCCACCACCGACGGCTCGTCGAGCACGATGCCCTTGCCCCGAACATAGATCAGCGTATTCGCCGTGCCGAGGTCGATGGCCAGGTCCGTCGAGAAATAGCGACGAAAGGATCCGAACATAGTGTATTTGCGGTGTTCAGCGCGGGCGCCCACAGCGAAGGAGCGCCTCGCTCGAACCCGACGATTCCATGGAATGAGGGGGGAGAAAAAGGGACGAAACGGGTGTCACGACCAGCGCGACGTGCGAACTTCCAGGCCCGCAACATCGACGGCCTGAAACCTTGGTACCGATCAGGCGACGCGCCCGCTGAAGACGGCATGGGCTGTGCGTCCGATGGGTTGACAACCAGCGCAGATAATACCCGATGGACCCGGGTTCACCACCCGCCGCAACCCCTCACCGAACCGAAATTCCCATGCCTTTGACCCCGGATGACGTCGGCCGCATCGCGCACCTCGCGCGGCTGGCGTTGCAGCCCACCGAACAAGCGGCCATGCTGACCCAGCTCAATGCCTTCTTCTCCATCGTGGAGCAGATGAGTGCCGTCGACACCGCCGGCGTGGAACCGTTGTACACGCCGCTGTCGGCGGTCAGCGAAGTCAGCCTGCGGCTGCGCGACGATGTTGTCACCGAGACCAACCAGCGGGAGCTCAACCAGCGCAGCGCGCCGGCGATAGAGGACGGTCTCTTCCTCGTGCCGAGGGTGGTCGAATGAGCGGCGCCTTGCACGACCTGGGTGTGGCCGCCCTGGCGCGAGCGCTTGCTGAGAAGCAGGTGTCCAGTGAGGAGGTCACGGGCCACCTGCTCAACCGAATCGCAGCCCACGAGCACCTGGGCGCCTGGCTGTGTGTCGATGCCGACGCAGCACTGGCGCAAGCTCGGGGTGCGGACGCGCGCCGTGCGCAAGGCCACGGCAACAGCGATCAGCCGCTGCTTGGCGTTCCGCTAGCGCACAAGGACATCTTCGTCACCCGTGACCTGCCGACCACTGCCGCCTCGAAGATGCTGGCCGGCTACCGCAGCCCGTTCGACGCCACGGTGGTCTCGCGCCTCGGCGCCGGCGCCGGCATGGTGACGCTGGGCAAGCTGAACTGCGACGAGTTTGCGATGGGCTCGGGCAACGAAAACTCGGCTTACGGCGCGGTCAGGAACCCGTGGGACTTGAGCCGTGTGCCGGGTGGCTCATCGGGCGGCTCGGCTGCTGCGGTCGCCGCACGCCTCGTGCCGGCCGCGACAGGCACCGACACCGGCGGCTCGATCCGGCAGCCGGCCAGTTTTTCGGGCATCACAGGCATCAAGCCGACCTACGGCGTGTGTTCACGCTTCGGCATGATCGCCTTCGCCTCCAGCCTCGATCAGGCTGGCCCGATGGCGCGATCGGCAGAAGACTGCGCCTTGCTGCTCGGCGCGATGAGCGGCTTTGACGAGCGCGACGCGACCAGCGCGCAGCGCCCGCCGCAGGATTACGCCACCGCAATGCGTACACCTCGCGCCGACGCCACCGCCGCGCAACCGCTGAAAGGCCTGCGGATCGGCCTGCCCAGGGAATTCTTCCCGGCCGCCCTGGCTTCCGAAGTCGATGGCGCGGTGCGGGCCGCACTGGTCGAGCTCGAGAAACTTGGCGCCACGCTGGTCGAGGTCAGCCTGCCGCGCACCGAGCTGTCGATCCCGGTGTACTACATCATCGCGCCAGCCGAAGCCAGCTCGAACCTGAACCGATTCGACGGCGTGAAATTCGGTCACCGCGCAGCGAACTACACCGACCTGCTGGACATGTACAAGAAAACGCGTGCCGAAGGTTTCGGTGACGAAGTCAAGCGCCGCATCATGATCGGCAGCTATGTGCTGAGCCACGGCTATTACGACGCCTACTACCTGCAAGCACAGAAGCTGCGACGCATGATCGCTGACGATTTTCAGCACTGCTTCACCGAATGCGACGTGATCGCCGGCCCGGTGGCACCCACAGTGGCGTGGAAGCTCGGCGGCAAGGGCGACGACCCGGTAGCCAACTACCTCGCCGACATCTTCACACTGCCGGCGAGCCTGGCCGGCCTGCCCGGCATGAGCGTGCCGGCAGGCTTCGCGGCCACCGGCGAAGGCGCTGGCATGCCGGTCGGCTTGCAACTGATCGGGAACTACTTTCAGGAAGGCACGTTGTTGCACGCCGCACACGCCTTCCAGCAGGCGACCGACTGGCACCAGCGTGCGCCGTCGGCCGCGGCGATGGGAGGTGCCGCATGAGCATCACCACCGCGAGCCAGCTGATCCGCGGCTACGAGGTTGTGATCGGCCTCGAAACCCATGCGCAACTATCGACGGCCAGCAAGATCTTCAGCGGCTCGTCAACTCAGTTCGGCGCTGCACCCAACACGCAGGCTTCGCCGGTCGATCTGGCACTGCCGGGCACGCTGCCGGTGATGAACCGCGGCGCGGTCGAACGGGCGATCCAGTTCGGTCTGGCCGTCGGCGCCAAGGTCGCACAGCACTCGATCTTTGCGCGCAAGAACTACTTCTACCCCGATCTGCCCAAGGGGTACCAGATCAGCCAGTATGAAACTCCAGTGGTGCAAGGCGGCGCGATCGAGTTCATCCTCGGAAACACCGCCCACAAGGTGCGCCTGACCCGCGCCCACCTCGAGGAAGATGCTGGCAAATCGCTGCATGAGGATTACGCCGGCCAGACCGGCATCGACCTCAACCGAGCCGGCACACCTTTGCTGGAGATCGTCTCCGAGCCCGACATGCGCTCCAGCGCCGAAGCGGCCGAATACGCGAAAACGCTGCACGCGCTGGTGATGTGGCTGGGCATCTGCGACGGCAACATGCAGGAAGGCAGCTTCCGCTGCGACGCCAATGTGTCGGTGCGAAAGCCCGGCATGCCTTACGGCACCCGGCGCGAGATCAAGAATCTGAACAGTTTCAAGTTCCTGCAGCAGGCCATCGACTGCGAGATCCAGTGGCAGATCGACCTGATCGAGGATGGCGGCGAGGTGCAGCAGGCCACAGTGCTGTTCAACCCGACCGCCAATGGCGGGCGCGGCGAAACGCGGGCCATGCGCACCAAGGAAGACGCGCACGACTACCGCTATTTCCCCGACCCCGACCTGCCGCCGTTGGTCATCGCGGCAGACTGGATCGAGCGCGTGCGCGCGGCCATGCCCGAGTTACCGCAGGCGATGGCCGCGCGCTTCGTGGGCGAATACGGTCTACCAGCCTACGACGCGCTGGCCGTCACGCAGAGCAAAGCGCATGCGGCGTTTTTCGAAGCTGCCGCGGCGCTGTGCAATGCGCCCAAGCTGGTCGCGAACTGGATGATGGGCGAACTGGCCCGTCGGCTGAACGCCGAGGCCTTGGGCATCGAGGCCAGCCCAGTGTCGGCGGCTGTTATCGCGCGAATCGTGTTGCGCATCAGTGACGGCACGATTTCCAACAGCGGCGCCAAACAAGTGCTTGAGCAACTGTGGGCCGCTGGTCAGCTTCGCGAGCCGCCTCAGTCCGTCGACGCGTTGCACGTGGACAAGGCAATTGACGATTTGGGCCTCAAGCAGATATCCGACACCGGCGAACTCGACCGCCTGCTCGACGAGTTGCTGGCAGCCAACACGAAATCCGTCGAGGAATACCGCGCCGGCAAGGAAAAAGCTTTCAATGCCCTGGTCGGTCAGGCCATGAAGGCGACCAAGGGCAAGGCCAACCCGGCTCAGGTCACGGCGCTGCTGAAGCAGAAGCTGGGCTGATCGTCGCGGGCGCTGCCGACGCCGGCACGGGCGCCGGCGGTGTGGGATCCAATGAGCCCGGTGGGGCGCCGGCCCAGAGCCGGCGCAGCCTAGCCAGTTCGGCATCAAAGGTCGCGTTGATGCGCTGCGTCTCGGCCTGCTGGTTCTGAATCAGCGCGCGCTGCGCTTCGACGGTGGCGTCGACGCCATCGAGCTGCTGCCTGAGGCGTGTCGGCATCGCGCGACCCACATAGAACTCGGCCTCTTCGAGCAAAGGCTTCTTTTCTGCAGCCAGTGCTTCCAGACGCCGTTCGGACAGTTGCAGCGTGCGCTTCAGGTCATCGAGCGCAGCCAGACGCGCCTTTTGATGCGCGGCCTCGTTGGGATACCGCATGCGCAGGTTGCGGTCGCGGCGGATCGCATCGACCTCGGCCGCGCGGCGAGTTGCCTTTTCGCGTTCACGCGCTTCAGCGTCAGCACGCTCGTCGGCGGTCATGGTCGGTGGCAGCACCTTCTTGGTCGAGCCATCGGCGTTCAACAGCCGCTGTTCGCGCGCCGTGCATTCGGCTATCGGCCGATCGGACGTCAGGCGCTTGCCAGCGCCGTCAACGCAGGAATAAATCGTCGCTGCTGAGGCTGCACCGAGGCCGCTCGCCGCGGCCGCCATAACGAGCATCCAGCGCGCGATCCTGAACCACGCGGCAGCGCTCACGTCGTCAGACCCCATACCGCTCGCGGTAGCTGCGAACCCGCTCGGTGTGCGCCGCAAGTGCCGGAGAGTCGGTGGATTGCAGCACCTGGAGCAGATCGGACAGCGTCGCAATCGCCGCCACCGGCAGGCCGAGCTGCTGCTGCACGAACTGAACGGCAGACCATGGCGCGTCGCGCCCCTGGTCAGTGGCTTTTTCCTGCCGATCGAGTGCGATCACCACGGCGCTTGGTGTACCGCCTGCGGCCTCGATCATCGCAATCGATTCGCGCACCGAGGTGCCTGCCGAGATCACGTCGTCGATGATCAGCACCCGCCCGCGAACAGGTGCACCAACCAGCGTGCCGCCTTCGCCATGGTCCTTGGCTTCCTTGCGGTTGTAGGCGTAGGGCACGTTGATGCCAAGGCGCGCCAGTTCGACGGCCACCGCCGCCGCCAGCACGATGCCCTTGTAGGCGGGGCCGAAGAGCATGTCGAATTGCAGTTCGCCCGAGGCCTGCGCCTGCTGCAGGCGCCGTGCATAAAATTGGGCGAGGCGGCCTAGTTTGGCACCGTCATCAAACAAGCCGGCGTTGAAGAAATACGGCGACAGCCGACCCGCCTTGGTCTGAAACTCCCCGAACCGCAACACGCCAGCGTCGAGTGAAAACTTGACGAAATCCTGCGCCAGTTCGCCTGCATCCAAGTCAACGAGGCCGCTTCGGCTCATCTGAGGAATCCTGTGCTCCGTCTGATCACGTTGAATCTGAATGGCATCCGGTCCGCGGCCAGCAAGGGCTTCGAGGAGTGGGTCTCGGCCACAGCGCCCGATTGTATGGGGGTGCAGGAAGTGAAGGCCCAGGCCGACACCGTCGTTGGGCGCTTCGATCGCGTGGCGGGCATGGACGGTCACTTTCATTACGCACAGAAGAAGGGGTACTCGGGTGTTGGCGTCTACTCCAGGCTGCGTCCCAGCCAGATTCGCTCGGGGATAGGCAATGCCGAATTCGACGACGAAGGCCGCTGGGTCGAAGCTTGCTTCGATGACCCGGCTCGCACAGAGTTTCCCCGCTTCAGTGTCATCAGCTGCTATTTCCCGAGCGGAAGCAGCAGCGAGGAGCGGCAGCAGGCCAAGTTCCGGTTTCTCGCGCTGATCGCGCCACACCTCACGCGCTTGCGTGCCGAGCGCGAGTTCGTGCTGCTGGGCGACATCAACATCGCCCACAAGGAAATCGACTTGAAGAACTGGAAGGGCAACCTGAAGAACAGTGGCTTCCTGCCCGAGGAGCGCGCCTGGATGACGAATCTGCTCGACGCCGAGGCGGGCGCCGGACTGGTCGACGTGTTCCGCACGCTGGACCCCGACCCGGATCGATACACCTGGTGGAGCAACCGCGGGCAGGCCTGGGCCAAGAACGTGGGCTGGCGCATCGACTACCACCTCGCCACCCCGGGCATCGCCACCCGCGCGCGCCGCGCTGACATTCACCTCGAGCCGCGCTTTTCAGACCACGCGCCGCTGACGATCGACTACGACGTCACGCTCTGATCAATCGGCACGCCACAACGGCTCGCGGCCACCGCTGAGGTCGGCCGGGGGGTACCACGGCGGATCAGCGATGGCTGTCCATGGCTTTCAGGATCATCTGCATCACATGCAGGGCAGCCTGGTCAGGCACCTGTGGCGACAGTTCGAGCCGATCCGTCAGCTTGCACTGCATGATCCCCACGATCCCATGCATCGACGACCAGATGTACAAGGCGTCGAGCTCGATGAGCGCCCGCTTGGACGCTTGCGTGCCGTGGATGCGACGCAGCACGCCGAGCAACAAGTCGAACGCGTGTCGTGCGTCCTGCAGCAGACTCGGATGTTCTGCAGCCTGCGGCCATGGCGTGTCGAACATCAATCGGTACTCGAGCGGGTGCTGCGCGGCATAGCTCAAGTACTGACGGCCCATCGATTGCAGGTCGGCCTTGGGATCGTCAAGGCGATCGCGAGCGTCAAGATGCGCGGCGAAGCCTTGGAAGCAGCGTCGCAGGACCTCAGCCAGCGCAAGAAAACACCACAATGGTTGACGCTGTCAACAAAATCGCTTCGTGGTCGTGAACCCACCCTCCCGCATCCCCCGGTTGACCCTATCGATGTTGCGTTCCAGCCTCGTTCGTTGCGGGTTCGCTGCCTCGACATCGGCGCTGGTGCTGGGGATCAGCGGCTGTACTGCGACGGTTGAGCCTGCACGCTCACTCGCGCAGTCTCACGTCAGCGCAGACAAGTTCCGTGGCGCTTCAGAATCTGGCAACACGTTTGAATTGGCATGGTGGCAACGCTTCGGTGATCCGACGCTTGCGGATCTGATCGAGCGCGCGCTCGCTGCGAATCTCGACATCCGTGTGGCCGTATTGCGGGTTGAGGAAGCACGTTCAGCGTTGCGTGCAGTCGATTCGCGCAGGGCTCCGACGCTTGGCTTGAATGCATCTGCATCCGATCAGCGAAGCGGTCTGCCCGCCCAGGTGAAACAGAACTCTCCCGATGTGCGGGCGTACCGAGCTTCTGTCGATCTGAGTTGGGAGCTTGATGTGTTCGGCGCCGCACGGGCCGCATCGAACGCAGCGCAGTTCGATGCCGAGGCTGCGGCCTTCGGGGTTGACGGTGCCCGTCTGTTGATCAGCGCCGAAGTCGCAAGACAGTACCTGGTTCACCAAGGCGCCCGGGCACGACTGGAACGGGTTCAGGCACTGCTGCAGTCGCAGGCCGACAGCGAGCGCTTGACGCAAAGCCGCGAAGCCGCAGGCCAGGCCAGCCGTTTCGATGTGTCACAGGCCGCGGGCGAGACAGCTGCGCTTTCGGCGCAACTCCCACCCCTGCGGGCGCTGATCGCCACGACCGAGCATCAGCTGGCGCTTCTGCTGGGCCGGTCCGCAAGCGCAGCACTGGAGGGCCTCGAAGCAACCGCTCCGGCCAGGCTGCCAGAGGTACCGATGCTGGCGGCCGGCCAGCCAGTTGAGCTGCTATCGCGCCGCCCGGACTTGCGGGCCGCCGAACGGCAAATGGCAGCCGCCAGTGCGCGCTTGCGCGAAAGCCAGGCCGATCTGCTGCCGAAGTTCTTCCTGGCCGCGTTGCTCGGCGGGCAGGACCTGCGGCTCAACATGCTCGACCTGTCACCGGTCCGCTACAGCAATGTGGCGCTGGCTTTCACGATGCCCATCTTCAATGCCGGCCGCCTGCAAGCTGCGGTCGAGGTGCAATCGGCACGCGAACGCATCGCAGCACTGAGTTACGAACAACGGGTGCTCGGCGCCGTGCAGGATGTCGAAAGCAGCCTCGTCGTGCTTGCCGAAGAGCGCGCGCGTCTCACAGCGATGGGTCAGACCCTCGCGCTGCGGCGCACGGGAGTGCGCCACGCCGAGTCGCTGTACCGGGAAGGCCAGATCGGCCTGTTGCCTCTGCTTGACGCCCAGCGCAATGTCATCGCTGCGGAAATTGCGGCCATCGAGAGTCGCACCCAGCTCGCCCTCAACGCGGTCCAGCTCTTCAAGTCGATGGGTGGCGGCTGGCGGGTCGCGGCAGAGGCCGGGGCACCCGCCTCCGAACCGCCTGCTCCTGTGCCGAGGCCAGACACCGAGGCCGCCATTCAGCCCGTCCTGGAAAGAGGCATCCGATGAACATCCGCCATGAATCCCATGCGCCGATCTGGCGTTCGCTGCGCCTCTGGCCGTGCCTTGCATTGGCGCTGCTGCTGGTCGCATGCAGTCCCGCGCCACAGCCCGCGACGCCGATCCAGCCGGTGTACGTGACGCCGGTTCGCCATGGCGTAGGCGAGAGTGAACGCCGCTTCAGCGGAACGATCAGCGCCCGCTTCGAGAGCGAGTTGTCCTTTCGAGTCGGTGGCAAGGTCGCCCTGCGCGCCGTCGATGTCGGCCAGAGCGTCCGACAAGGCCAACTGCTGGCACGTCTGGACGAGGCGGACCTTCGGCTCGCTGTCGATGTCGCTGCACAGCAGAGGCGCGCCAGTCAGGTCGAGGCGGACCAGGCGTCCAGCGACGCGGCACGCTTTCGGCGGCTGCTGACCGATGGCTCGGTGGGCGGGGCCGACCTTGAGCGACAGCAAGCGCGTGCTGATGCGGCATTGGCGCATCTCGCACAGGCGCGCGGCCAACTCGACCTGGCCCGCCGCCAACTCGATTACACGGCGTTGTCGGCGCCATTCGATGGCGTGGTGACAGCACGCCGTTTCGAAGCCGGTCAAGTCATTGGCGAAGCCCAACCCCTGATCACGTTGGCACGGACGACTGCGCTCGATGTCGTGGTCGATGTGCCGGAATCGCTGGCGCCCGACCTGCGCGCCTATCGCGCCAGCGCCCGCCTGCTTGCTCAGCCAGGCGAAGACGCGGCCAGGCCGCTGGAACTGAGCCTGCGCGAGCTCGCGCCGTCCGCGAGCGCCGCGACGCGCACCTTTCGGGCTCGGTACACCATCACGACGCCTGCGGCATCGGTGGCGAGCGCAGTCGGTCCGCGCCTGGGCAGCACCGTCGAGTTGCATCTGAGTCGCCAGAACAGCGAACCCTCGGCCCCTTTACCGCTCGGCGCGGTGCTGTCGGTGGCGCAGTCACCCACGGTGTGGGTCGTCGAGCCGAAGGCTGGCACGCTGACGCGCTTGCCGGTTCAGGTGCTGTCACAGACCAACGACGTGGTGCGCGTACGTGGACTCTCCGAAGGCGCGCTGGTGGTGTCGGTCGGGGCTCAAAAGCTGGATGCCGCGATGCGCGTGCGAGCCGTGGCGCGACCGCTGGCAGATGCGATCGACACCGCGCCAGTCGAGGCGTCTGGCGCGCAGCGATGAAGTCATTCAATCTGTCCGAATGGGCGGTGACGCACCGCCCGATGGTGCTGTTCCTGATCATCGCGACGCTGGTTCTTGGCCTGGCCTCATTCACGAAACTGGGGCGGCTTGAAGATCCCAACTTTGAAGTCCCGACCATGACCGCGGTCGTTGCGTGGCCCGGCGCGACTGCGCAGCAAGTGCAGGACGAAGTACTCAACCGAATGGAGCGCGAGCTGCAGGAAATCGACGGCGTCGATTACATCCGCAGCTTCTCGCGGCAGGGCTATGGCGGTCTGACACTGTGGATGAAGGGCGGCACCTCGAAGAAGCTGCTCGATGCGGCCTGGTACCAGGCGCGCAAGAAGATTGGGGACGTCCGGGGCGAATTCCCCGATGGTGTACGCGGTCCGTTCTTCAATGACGAATTCACCGACGTCTACACGGTGCTGTATGCCTTGCAAGCTCCCGAGCTCCAATGGCCTGAATTGCAGGCGCTGGCCGAAGATCTGAAGCGCGGCCTGCAGTCAGTGCCCGGCGTCAACAAGGTCGACTTGCTCGGGCGACAGGCGCAACAGGTTCATGTGGAGTTTTCCAGCAGGCGTCTGGCAGCCTTGGGGCTGACGCCGCAGAGCCTGATCGACGCGCTCTCACGTCAGAACGCGATGACCCCTGCTGGCGCCGTCGAGGGCAGCGCCGAGCGCACCTTCGTGCGCATCAGTGGCCCCGCGCGCGATGTCGCGGACATCGAGGCACTACCGATCGAGGCGGGAGGCCGATTGCTGCGGTTGTCGGATGTGGCAACCGTTCGCAATGCACTGGAAGACCCGCCGACGTTCACCGTTCGGCACAACGGCGAAGCGGTGCTGGCCCTCGGCGTCACGGTGTCACGCAGGAGCAACCAGCTGGCCATCGGGAAGGCGCTGGATGCACGCCAAACCGAGTTGCAGGCTCGTCTGCCGGTAGGGGTACGCCTGGAGAAGTACGCCGACCAGCCTACGGTGGTCGAGGCGGCCGTGTGGGAGTTCGAACGCTCATTCCTGGAAGCACTCGCGATCGTCCTGGTGGTGTCTTTCGTGGCTCTGGGCTGGCGCACGGGCCTGGTGGTGGCTGCCTCGGTGCCTCTCGTCCTGGGCCTGGTCGCCATCGTGATGTACGCCGCCGGCTGGGCGCTCGACCGCATCTCGCTAGGGGCGCTCATCATCGCGCTCGGCTTGCTGGTCGACGACGCCATCATCGCCGTCGAGATGATGGTGGTGAAGATGGAACAAGGCATGGACCGCGTCAAGGCGGCGACCTTCGCCTACACCTCGACCGCGCTCCCGATGCTCACCGGCACGATGGTGACGGTGGCCGGCTTCATGCCTGTCGGCTTCGCGCAGTCCATCTCGGGCGATTACGCTGGCGGCATCTTCTGGGTGGTTGGTCTCGCCTTGATGGCGTCGTGGTTGGTGGCGGTGGTGTTCACGCCTTACCTGGGCGTGGTGCTGCTGCCAAAGTCGATGTCCAGGCCGAGCACGAGCCCCGCAGACGCGGTGGCGCATGATCCCTACGACCGACCGGTCTACCGCCGCATGCGCCGCAGCCTCGACTGGTGTGTCGAACATCGCTGGATGGTGATCGCCACCACCGTTTTGTTGTTCGTCGCAGCGGGAGCCGGCATGGGCCTGGTCCAGCAACAGTTCTTCCCCACCGCGTCGAGGCCGGAGCTGCTGGTGGAACTTCGGCTGCGCGAGGGCGCATCGTTTGCCGCCACCGCGAAGCAGGTCGAGCGGCTCGAAAAGGTGCTGAAGGACGATGCCCAGGTGCTGGCGTTCACGGCCTACACCGGCGCCGGGTCGCCGCGCTTCTACCTGAGCCTGTCACCAGAGCTGCCGAACCCGTCGTACGCGCAGTTCGTCATCAAAACGGCTGGCATCGCGGAACGCGAGGCCGTGCGCACCCGCCTGCTGGCGATCTTTGCAGCCGACGCTGACTTCCCCGACCTGCGTGGTCGCGTACTGCGGCTGGACTTCGGTCCGCCTGTGGGCTTCCCGGTGCAGTTTCGGGTCATCGGGCCCGACACCGCGCAGGTCCGCCAGATTGCCTATCGCGTGCGCGACCTGGTTCGAACAAGCCCCTTGGTGCGAGACACCCAGCTCGACTGGAACGAGCAGGTTCGCACGCTGCGTGTGCAGGTCGATCAGGACAAGGCGCGCCTGCTCGGCCTCGCATCATCGGATGTCGCCAACATGACGCAGGCGGTGCTGTCAGGCATCCCCGTCACACAGTTGCGCCGTGGCGAAGAACTGGTCGACGTGGTGGTGCGCGCCGAACCGGAGGAAAGGCTGGCACTGGAACATCTGCCGGACATCTCGCTTTTCTCTCGCAACGGCTCGGTGGTGCCGTTGTCGCAAATCGCCACCGTCGACGCGACTTACGAGGAGCCGGTGCTGTGGCGACGCAACCGGGACATGGTGTTGACGGTGCGCAGCGACCTGGCAGATGGCGTGCAGGGGCCCTACGCGACGCAGCAGATCTGGCCCTCGTTGAAGCCGGTGATCGACAGCCTGCCGCCGGGGTACCGCATTGAGCAGGGCGGTGCGATCGAGGAAAGCGACAAGTCCAACAAGGCGCTGTTCGCGGTGTTTCCGCTGATGTTCGCCGTGATGCTGCTGTTTCTGATGATGCAGCTGCAGAGCTTCGCACGCATGCTGATGGTGTTCCTGACGGCACCGCTCGGTCTGATCGGCGTGGTGCCGGCACTGCTGGCCTTCCAGGCACCCTTCGGCTTCGTTGCCTTGCTTGGCGTCATTGCGCTCGGCGGCATGATCATGCGCAATGCAGTGATCCTGGTCGACCAGATCGACCAGGACATCGCTCAGGGCGCAGCGCCCTGGCAGGCCATCGTCGATGCAACCACCCGGCGTGCCCGGCCAGTGGTGCTGACCGCAGCAGCCGCCATCTTCGCGATGATTCCGCTGACCCGCAGCGTGTTCTGGGGGCCCATGGCCATCTCGATCATGGGCGGACTGATCGTCGCCACGGTGCTGACGCTCGCTTTCGTTCCGGCGCTTTACGCGGCATGGTTCCGCGTGCGGCGTCCGGACAGCGTTGATCGCCTGGTTGATGCTGCGAGAGCAACTCCCTGACAGTCTGCTGCGGCGACGCCCAACCCGCCTGGGCAACAATGACGAGATGACGCTTCAAACCATCGAACTCGAAACCGGCCCGAACCCCACGGCCAGCATCATCGTGTTGCACGGCCTGGGTGCCGATGGCAATGACTTTGTGCCGATCGCCGAAGAACTGCGCCTGGGCCCGATCGGCCCGGTGCGTTTCGTGTTTCCGCATGCGCCCGTGCGTCCGGTCACGATCAATGGCGGCATGGCGATGCGGGCCTGGTACGACCTGCTGCATGCCGATCTGGTGCGCCGCGAAGACGAAGCCGGGCTGCGCGCGTCGCGCCTGGACATCGAAGCGCTGATTGCGAAGGAGCGGGAGCGCGGCATTGCCTCCTCACGCATCGTATTAGCCGGTTTTTCGCAAGGCTGCGCGATGACGCTGCTGACCGGTCTTCGCCACACGGAGCGCCTGGCGGGTCTGGTCGGGCTGTCGGGCTACCTGCCGCTGGCCGACACCACGGCGGTCGAGCGCAGCGCCGCGAGCATGGCCTTGCCCGTGTTCCTGGCACATGGCACTGGCGACAGCGTGGTGCCGCTGGCGCGCGCGGCGGCGGCGCGCGACGCGCTGCAGGCGCTGGGCTGTGTGGTCGACTGGCACGAGTACCCGATGGCGCACTCGGTGTGCCCGCAGGAGGTCGCCGACCTCAACCACTGGCTGCTGCGCTTGCTCGGGCCTGCGCAGGGTTGACGCAAGCTCGCCGACACGACACTCATGCAGACCCTGAGGTAAAACAGCAGCGGACCTTGATTGACGCGCAACAGCGGCAAATCGACCGCTTGGTTCAGATGGTCGAGGGGTCACGATCGTCGGCCCCGTCAGCGGCTGCTTCGAAGCAGTAACTCCAGCGGGCTCATCACCAAGTGCGTGGTTCCGTCGCGCCGCGGCCTCTTGAGCTTGAGCGCCACCCTCCCCGTCGCCTTGACCCGTATGCGCTCGTCCGAAAGCGCAGGCCGGGTGATTGAGCGGCACAGTCGCTCCAGCCGCTTGCGGTGACGTGCTTAGACCCGGACCGCGGCGTGCAGACTGAATCCATCAATGTCGGCCCACAGCGCTTGCCGCGCTGCGGTCTCGCGCGGCATCGCGTCTCGCAGGGTCAACATCTTCTGTCCAGCGCGCGGACCGAAGGCGATGCGATGGGTGGCGGCCGCGGCCTGCAGTGGCCTCAGCGCATGCGCCTCCTCGCCGTCCGCATCCGGCTCGGCCAGGCAGGTCTGGCACATGTCCTCGACCAGCACGCCTCGGCGCGTGGGCATCTTCAGGATTCGGCGAGTAATTCACACTTTTGCGCGTGGTCTGCTCCGTGTTACGCAAACGTCACACGGAGCGATACAGATCGGTGAGAGACTCATTTTCAGCAACAGGGCACACCCGCACGAAAGTCGGGGTCGCAAAGCCTCCGGTCTAAAGCTCTCACGAGCCAAGACAGCGGGGACGCAAAGTGGAGCGCCAGCGTAACCCGTGGCGCCCCATGGCGATTCGCCCTGCTTTTTTTGTACGGGAAATCGCCTTGAAGACCTTGCTCATTCGCTTGTTGATCGCGTCGACCGCCGCCCTGGCGGGACATTTGGCGCTTGCCGCCAACCCACCACCGACCAAGCCCCAGCCCAGGCCGCCCGTGCCCGCGCCGGCACCAACGCCGGCACCCGCGCCCGCAACGTCGGTGATTGCGCAATACCTGAACATCGACATCAACGCCCCGGCCAATTACGCCGCCGTCACGCTGCCGGCCTTCTACGACCCGCAGGTGCTGCAAGGCGTCAACACCCCGGCCAACAACCGCATCACCGACAAGGGCGCCACGCTCGGAAGGGTGCTGTTCTGGGACAAGCGGTTGAGCGTGAACAACACCGTGGCGTGCGGCACCTGCCACCAGCCCGCCAACGGCTTCTCGGCCACCACGCAGTTCAGCAAAGGCTTCTCGGGCATCAACGGCACGGCCCACACCATGGGCCTGGCCAACATCGCGTTCTACCGCGATGGGTCGATGTTCTGGGACAAGCGCGCGGCCAGCGTCGAAGCCCAGGCCACGCAGCCGATCAAGAACTCGATCGAGATGGGCTTTGATGCGAGCAACGGCGGCATCAACGCGCTGCTCGTGAAGATGCAGGCCCTGCCCTACTACCCCGAACTCTTCAGAGCCGTGTATGGCGATCCGGCCATCACCGAAGCGCGCATTCAACTCGCGCTGGCGCAGTTCGAGCGCAGCATGATCTCTGTGGGCAGCCGCTGGGACCAGGGCTACGCCCGAACCTACAACGCGGCGCTGGCCGACAAGGGTCTGAGCCTCGACGTGCCCACGCTGAGCGCACAGGAAAACCTGGGCCGACGCCTGTTCATGAATGGCGTCAACAACGGCGGCCAGGGCTGTGCGGCTTGCCACCAGCCACCAAGCTTCGCGCTGGCACCCAACTCCCGCTCCAATGGGCTCGATGCGGGCGAGACCCGTGTGTTCAAGTCGGCTTCGCTCAAGAGCCTATCGCCAGGCCAACCCATGATGCACGACGGCCGGTTCACCACGTTCGAGCAGGTGGTTGACTTCTACAACCTCAACGTCAAGAACGGCCCGGCCCTGGACAACCGGCTGAAAACGCGTGATGGCAACGTGCGCGTACCCAATATGGCGGCCACCGACAAGGCCGCGCTGGTGGCTTTCCTGAAGACGCTGGACGACCCGACGCTGCGCACCGACGCACGCTTTGGCAACCCGTTCAAGCCGTAAGACCAGCCTGCGGCCAGCGACAGCAGCGCACCGGCGACACCGCCTAGCAGTGGCACCAGCGCAGGCGGGCTCCAGCTGAAGTCGAACACCTGATGGGCCAGCACCCAGCCGATGTCCGATCACGCGCCGCTCAGGCGGGGGCGTCAGGCTGCTTGGGCGGTGGCGCAAAGCGCTTGGTCGGCTTCGCGGCACTGAGGTAAAGGCCCTCGACCGCCGGGATGTTGGCTTCGATGTCCTTGATGCGGGTGGTGCCGGCCGGGTGGGTGGACAACCACTGAGGCGGCGCCCCCTTGTTGGCCACAGCCATCTTCTGCCACAGGCGCACGCCGGCTTGCGGCTCGTAGCCGCCACGCGCTGCCAGGTCCAGGCCGATCTTGTCGGCCTCGGATTCGTCGTCACGGCCGAACTTCAACGTCAGCAACTGGCTGCCCATGTCGGCGAGGTAGCGCCCGCCGCCACCCAGGCCCAGCAGTGCCGCGCCGATTTCGATCGCGCCGCGCGTCGCTGCCGACTTGCCCATCCGCTCGCGGGCGTGCTCGCGCAGCGCGTGAGCGATCTCGTGGCCCATCACCTGAGCCACCTCGTCGTCGGTGAGCTGCAGCGTGTCGAGGATGCCGAAATAGAAGGCGATCTTGCCGCCCGGCATGCAGAAGGCATTGATCTGCTTGCTGCCGATCAGGTTGACCTCCCACTTCCAATTGGCGGCGCGCGGTGTGCTGCGCAGGTTGGGCGAACTGCTGAACGGAATCAACCGCTGGGCGATCGCGTTCAGGCGGATCACCTGGGGGTGGTTGGCCGGCGCCAGGGCCTTCTGTGCTGCCGCCTGCTGCAGCATCTGCTGGTACTGCTGCGCCGCCGCGCTTTCGATCTGCTCGGCCGGCACCAGCTTGGCGAGCGTGGATTGCTTGTCGACCTCGACACCGTCCCGCGCCCAGCTCGGCAGCGCCAAGGTCGCGCCCGCACCCAGCACCGCCTGGGCGAATCCACGGCGAGCGTGCAGACGACAAGCGCATCCGGCGTGATGCCAAAGGGCGGCAGCGGTGACGGGGTCGGGCTCGAAGGTGGCGTCGGGGTCGAACTCTGCAGTCATGGTCGTGTTCGTCTGGCAGTGGGGTCGATATGGCAGTTCGGCAACTGTGGGCTGGGGTACGGTTCTCAATCGTCGACGGTTGGAGCTTTGGAATCAACCTCGAGTTCACGCACCGCATCGCGCAGCCACCACAGCATGCCCAACGCCGGCAGCGCCAGCACGGTGGACACGACGAAGAAGGTGGGCCATCCGATCGCTTCCGCCAGCACACCAGCCAAAGGCCCGACCCAGACCCGGCCGACCGAGGCAAACGCCGAGAGCAAGGCGTATTGCGTGGCGGTGAAGCGCTGGTTGCACAGGCTCATCAGGAAGGCGACGAATGCGGCAGTACCCATGCCGCCGGAGAGGTTCTCGGCAGCGATCACCATCAGCAGGCCGCCGTCGATGTCGGTGGCCTGCGCCAGCTTGACGAACCCCCAATCGAACGGCGGCAACACGAAGCCGGGCAACGCGCCCTTGCCGTGGACAGCCAGCCACCAGAAGCCGAGGTTGCTGGCCATCTGCAGCACGCCAAACAGCAGCAGTGAACGCCACAACCCCAGCTTCAGCATCAGCAGGCCACCGACCAGCGCGCCACCGATCGTCAACCACAGACCGATCAGCTTGTTGACAACGCCCACCTCGGCCGGGCTGAACATCATCGCCTTCAGCAGGAACGGCGTCATCAGCGAGCCGGCGAAGGCATCGCCCAGCTTGTACAGCACGATGAAGGCGAGGAAGGCAGCCGCGCCGCGCTGCGAGAAATAGCTGTTCAAACCGTTCAGCAGCGTCTGGAACTTGGCTGCTCGCGCTGCCCAGGCCGCCAGCGGCAGCGTGAACGCCAAACCCAGCAGCAGTGCCAGCAGCTCCGTCCATTTGCGCTGCAGTCCGGCATCCAAGGTGCTGCCCTCGAACCACGGGGCGAGCAGCGCGCGGGCGATCGGTGGGCCAAAACGGTCGCTGACGACAAAGCCCAGCGCCACCGCTGCCAGCAGCGCGGCAAAGCCCATCAGGTCCTGCCGGGCCACGCTGGAGCGGTCGCCAACCGACAGGACGCGCGGCAGTGCAGTGGCCGAGAGCACCGCAGCCCCAGCCATCAGCGCCGCCATGAGGCGGTAGACCTCAGGCCAGGTCCAGCCGCCAGGCTGGCTGGCATTCGACGGATCCACCCAGATCAACGCGATGCCGCCCGACAGGATCATCGCCAGCCGGTAGCCGAGCACGCTGAGCGACGAGCCCAGCCCACGCTCGCGCGCAGCCAGCAGATCGGTGCGGTAGGCATCGATGACCACGTCCTGCGACGCAGCCACAAAGGCCACCAGCACCGCGAGCAACGCAAAGCTGCGGGTCGCCTGCGTCGGCGAGGTATCGGCCAGCCACAGCAGCGTGCCCGCCAGCGCAAGTTGCGTGAGCACCAGCCAGCCGCGGCGGCGGCCGAGCCAGGGCAGCTCGAAGCGGTCCATCAGCGGCGCCCACAGGAACTTGAAGGTGTAAGGCAAGCCGACCAGGCTGAGAAAGCCGATGGTGGCCAGGTCCAGCCCTTCCAGGCTGAGCCAGGCCTGCATCGCCTGGCCGGTCAGCGCGAGAGGCAGGCCGGAGGCGAAGCCGAGAACGGTGACGACTGCCAGCCGGTGCAGCATGCCCGGGTCGATGTGTTTTGGCGTGCGGACAAGGGAGGGTGCGGCGTCACGCGGTTGGGCATCGGGCATGGCGCAGCAACGCTAGACCGACTTCTTCGCTGCCACCTTCTTTGCCGCGGCGCCCTTGGCTGCTGGCTTTGCAGGGCGCGGCTCGAACTCGAAGCTGACCTTGCCTTCCTTCGCGTCGAAAGCCAGCCGCGCCTTGAACTTGCGCCGGGTCTTGTTGGACACGAAGTTCTCCAGCAGATCGGTCTTGCCGGTCTGCAGCAGTTTGGTCATCTGCTCGCGTGGCACCGGCTGCTGCAGGATGATCTTGCCGCTCTTGAAGTCGCAGGTGACGTTCGCACCGACCGCGTGTTCGCACACATAGCTGGTGCCGTGCTCGAAGACCTTGCCCTGGTCCTTCGGGCAGTGTCCGAGCGGCTCCTGCTCGGAGAAATCGACCGCCTCGCCGGCCTCGGCCTTCGCGTCATCCCCGAAGTCGAACTCGAGCTTCCAGTTCTTGATCTCGTCGTCGTAGACCAGCTTGATCTCGGCGGTGAACGGCCAGCCGGCCTTGGAGCGAAAGCCTTCGAGCGGGCCGATCTTCCTGTTCGCGATGAAGGCCTCGACCTCGGGCAGCTCGAAGCTGCGGCTGCCGGGGATCTTGCTGATGGAAAAGCCGCAGCCCGGGCCTTCGCCCGCGTCTGAGGTCACCGCGCCTTCCTGGCCGATGCAGGTGAACCGGCGGTAGTTTTCCTTGACCACGCCGCCGCAGTTCGGGCACGGAACCTTCAGCGTCGCGTAGTCGCCGGGGATGGTGTCGCGGTCGTATTCCTTGGCCTTGGCGACGATGCGCTGCGTCATCGCCGCGATCTCGGCCATGAAGGCGTCGCGGCTGAGCTTGCCGTGCTCCATCTGCGCGAGCTGGTATTCCCAGTTGCCGGTCAGCTCGGGCTGGGTCAATTCCTCGACCTGCAGGCCGCGCAGCAGCGTCATCAGCTGGAAGGCCTTGGCCGTGGGGATCAGCTCGCGGCCCTCGCGCACGATGTACTTCTCCAGGATCAGCCCTTCAATCGTCTGCGCCCGCGTCGCCGGTGTGCCCAGGCCCTTCTCGGCCATGGCTTCGCGCAACTCGTCGTCGTCGATCAGCTTGCCGGCACCCTCCATCGCGCTCAGCAGCGTGGCTTCCGTGTAGCGCGCAGGCGGCTTGGTCTTCAGCGCATTGACATCCACATTCTCGGTACGCACGATTTCGCCCGGCGCCACGGCAACCAGATTGGCATCGTCTTCCTGCGCCTCGCGGCCGTAGACCGCGAGCCATCCCGGCTTGACCATGACCTTGCCGTTGGTCTGGAAAGTGAAGTCCTTGCCGGCGGCTTTCACAGTCGAAATGCGGGTGGTGACCATGAACTCGGCCGGCGGGTAGAACACCGCGAGGAAGCGCTTGACGACCATGTCGTAAAGCTTGGCCTCGATCTCGGTCAGGCTCTTCGGGGCCAGCAGCGTCGGGATGATGGCGAAGTGGTCTGACACCTTCGCGTTGTCGAAGATGCGCTTGTTCGGCTTGACATAGCCATCATTGAGCGCCTTGCGCGCGTGGCCCGACAGGACCCGCAGCGGGCCGGGGAGTTCCTCGTCGGCCAGCATGGCCATGGTGTCCTTGACGACTGGCAGGTAGTCCTCGGGCAGCGCCTTGCTGTCGGTTCGCGGGTAGGTCAGTACCTTGTGCTTCTCGTACAGCGCCTGCGCGATGGAGAGCGTCGTCTTGGCGCTGAAGCCGAAGCGCGAGTTGGCCTCGCGTTGCAAGGTGGTCAGGTCGTACAAGCCGGGCGCACTCTGCGAACTCGGCTTGGCTTCTTCGGTGACGTTCGCAGGCTGGCCGCGCACCGCCTGCGCGATGGCCTGGGCGTCGGCCTCATTCCAGACGCGATCGTTGCGAAGTTCGGCATCGTCGGGGTTCTTCTTCCATTTGGGGTCGAACCACTTGCCGTCGTATTCGCCCGCGGCTGCCGCGAAGGTCGCCTTGATTTCCCAGTACGGCCTGGACACGTGCTTGCGGATCTTTTCCTCGCGCTCGACCACCACACTGAGCGTAGGTGTCTGCACGCGGCCGACCGTGGTCAGGAAGAAGCCGCCATCACGGGAATTGAACGCGGTCATCGCGCGGGTGCCGTTGATACCGACCAGCCAGTCGGCCTCGCTCCGGCTGCGTGCGGCGTCGGACAGGCCCTGCATCTCGGTGTCACCGCGGAGCTTGTCGAAGCCGTCGCGGATCGCCTGCGGCGTCATGCTCTGCAGCCACAGCCGCTGGATGGGCTTGGTCGTGGCTTTCTTCTCGTTGACACCCGCGTACTGCACGATCAACCGGAAGATCAGCTCACCTTCGCGGCCCGCATCACAGGCATTGATCAGCGCCGTCACGTCCTTGCGCTTGACCAGCTTGACGACGGCCTGCAGCCGCGACTTGGCCTTGTCGATCGGCGCCAGATCGAAGTGCGGCGGGATCACCGGCAGGTTGTTGAAGCTCCACTTGCCCCGCTTGACGTCGAATTCCTCCGGCGCCTTGATTTCGACCAGATGGCCGACCGCCGAGGTGACGACGTAGCGGTCGTTTTCAAAATGGTCGGCTTGCTTGTCGAACTTGCCCGCCACAGGCGTGAGCGCCCGCACGATGTCCTGTGCGACGCTGGGCTTCTCGGCAATGATCAAAGTCTTGGTCATGTTTATTTGTCAAAACGCTGGAAAGGTGTCGTGGGGTTGATCGACACGGGCTCGATTCACGGCGTGCGCCTCTCTACAATTCACCGTCTCGCGCGCATGCACGCACGGGCGCACGCCCACGCACGCACACAATTTCAATGTACCCAAAGAAGTCGATGACGCAAGTGACGGCGCGAAACAGCTCCCCCGCAGCATCGAACCGGCGCTTCCAGGTCAGGCGCAGCAGCGTGCATGGTCGGGGCGTGTTTGCAGTGGCGCCGATCGCCCGCGACGAACTGATCATCGAATACACAGGTGAAGTCATCGGCTGGCCCGAGGCCCTGCGCCGCCACCCGCATGATCCAGAAGATCCCAACCATACCTTCTACTTCAGTCTGGAAGGCGGCAAGGTGATCGACGCCAAGGTCGGCGGCAACAGCTCGCGCTGGATCAACCACGCCTGCGAGCCCAACTGCCAGGCCGATGAAACGGACGGTCGGGTGTTCATTCGCGCTTTGCGCGACCTGCAGCCGGGCGACGAACTGTTCTACGACTACGGGCTGGTGCTCGACGAACGCCAGACCGCGAAATTGAAGAAGCAATACGCCTGCCGTTGCGGCAGCCCGGCCTGTCGCGGCACCATGCTGGCACCGAAATCACGATGAATCACTCCCTGCCAATCGCTGCCGACCACGGCCTCACCTGGAACGTGGAGCAGCTTTACCACCGGTTGGCACCCCTGCTGCCCAGTCTGAGCATCGAAGTGGTTTCGGAGATCACGTCGACAAATTCGGCGCTGCTGGAACGGGCGCGCGTTGGCAGCCGGCTCTCAGTCGAGGGCGACCGGGCCCAGGTGCGCCGCAGCACCGAAAGCCAGGCATTCGGGCGGCGTACCGCCGACCACCAACCTTGCCTGCTGGTGGCCGAGCACCAGACACAGGGGCGCGGCAGGCACGGCCGGGTATGGCAATCCGAGGCCGTGGCTTCGCTGACCTTCTCGCTGGCCATGCCGCTGGCCCCGGTCGATTGGTCCGGCTTTTCGCTGGCGGTCGGCGTGGCCCTGGCCGATGCCCTTGACCCGGCGGGAAAAGTCGCGAGCGGTCTGAGTGGCGCCTCGGCAACCGTCCCTTGGGTCGGCATCAAATGGCCGAATGACCTGTGGCTGATGCCACCCGGAGGCAGCACAGCCGAGGGCCGCAAGCTCGGTGGCCTGCTGATCGAAACCGTGCCGGCCGGTGAAATGCGGCTGGCGGTGGTCGGCATCGGCCTCAACGTGCTGCCCTTGTCTCTGGCCCAGGCGCAGGCTGCCAGCGGGTTTGCCTGCCTGCAGGAAATCGACCCCGAGGTCAGTGCGCCGCAGGTGCTGGCACGCATCGTGTTGCCGCTGGTCGAAGCGCTGCAGCGCTTCGAGCGCGAAGGATTCGCCGGCTTTGCCGAGCGCTTCGCGGCTCGCGATGTGCTGCGTGGCCGCGCAGTGCATACCGGAGCAGTGGGCATGGGCGGGTCTGACTTGGCGGCCCGCACGTCCAGTGGCATCGAAGGCATTGCCGAGGGTGTTTCGGGCACCGGCGCATTGCGCGTGCGCGTGGCCGACGACGGACTGCGCGAAGTCATGTCCGGCGAGGTCAGCGTCCGGCTGCGCCCCACCACCGCCAGCCCGCCATGCTGAGGGGCCTGCTGCTGGCCCTGGTGCTCGCGAATCTGACGTTTTTCGTCTGGTCGCAGGGTGGGCTCAGGACTGCCGGCGGCACCACAGCAGCAGGTGAACATGAGCCTGAGCGGCTGTTGCGACAGGTGCGCCCCGAAGCGGTGCAACTGCTGAGGCCATCTGCGGCTGCATCGACCCCCGCCGCAGGCGCCTCAGCGGCGAGTGCCGCAGCCAGTACCGCCAGCGGCGTCGAAGCGGCCGGCGCTGCCAGCAGCGCGGCATCAGAGGCCGCATCGGCGCCCTCGCCTGCCGAGACCAGTGCTTCAGCGGCGGTCCAGGCATCTGCGGCATCGGCCGCGTCAGCAGGGTCGGCGGGGGTTCTGGCACTCGCCCCGGCTCCACCTCCACCACCGGCTCCTCCTGGGACGCGGTGCCTGGAGGCTGGGCCGTTCAACGATGTCGAACTGGCCTCCGCTGAGACCGCACTGGCGGCGAATGCAAAAACCCGTCGCATCGCCCGACGCTGGGTGCGGATGACACCAGATGCAGCGAGCGCACCCTCGACACCGCAGCATCAGTTGCGCATCGATGCCACGCCCAGCGAGGTCGCGGTGCTGGAATCCCTGCCGGCCAGCGTGGTGGGCCGCAGTTTCACGCCCTGCATCGCGCGCTGATCGCGCGGCCGGCAGGGCAGAGGTACGCGTCCTACTTCGCGACCACTCGCACCATCTCCAGCACCTTGTTCGAATAGCCCCATTCGTTGTCGTACCAGGCAACGATCTTGACGAAGGTGCTGTCGAGCGCGATGCCCGCATCGGCATCGAACACCGAGGTCATCGGTTCACCGCGGAAATCGGTCGAGACGACCTTGTCTTCGGTGTAGCCCAGCACGCCCTTCATGGCGCCTTCGGATTGGGCCTTCATTTCGGCGCAGATGTCCTTGTAGCTGGCTTCCTTGAGCAGTTCCACCGTCAGGTCGATCACCGACACATCGGAGGTCGGCACGCGGAACGACATGCCGGTCAGCTTCTTGTTCAGTTCCGGAATCACCACGCCCACCGCCTTGGCCGCGCCGGTGGACGACGGAATGATGTTCTCGAGGATGCCGCGGCCGCCCCGCCAGTCCTTGTTCGAGGGGCCGTCCACCGTCTTTTGCGTTGCGGTCGCCGCATGGACGGTGGTCATCAGGCCGCGCTTGATGCCCCACTTGTCGTTCAGCACCTTGGCCACTGGTGCCAGGCAATTGGTGGTGCACGATGCGTTCGAGATGATGGCCTCGCCCTTGTAGGTGCCGTGGTTCACGCCGTAAACGAACATCGGTGTGTCGTCCTTCGACGGGGCCGAGAAGATCACCTTCTTCGCACCGGCGGCCAGGTGCTTGGCACCCGTTTCCTGGGTCAGGAACAAGCCGGTGGCTTCCACCACGATGTCGGCGCCAACCTCGTTCCACTTCAGCTCTGCAGGATCCTTCAGCGCCGTCAGGCGGATCTTCTTGCCGTTGACGATCAGGGTGTTGCCGTCGACCGCGATGCTGCCCTTGAAGCGCCCGTGCACCGAGTCGTAGCCAAGCATGTAGGCCAGGTAGTCGGGCTCCAGCAGGTCGTTGATCGCGACGACTTCGATGTCGTTGAAGTTCTGGATGGCCGCACGAAACACCATGCGCCCGATGCGGCCGAAGCCGTTGATGCCGATCTTGATGGTCATTGCAGTTTCCCGGGATTTGAATTCGATCGGGCTCAGCGCTTGAGCGCGCGCAGCACCGTCGCGACCACGTTGTCGGCCGTGAAGCCGAAATGCTTGAACAGCACCGGTGCGGGGGCTGATTCGCCGTAGGTGTCGATGCCGACGACGGCCGCGCAGCCGTACTTCCACCAGCCGTCGGTCACGCCCATCTCGACCGCAATGCGCGGCAGGCCCTTCGGCAGGACGCTGGTCTTGTAAGCCGCGCTCTGGCGATCAAACACCGTGGTGGAAGGCATCGACACCACGCGCACCGCCACCTTCTGCTGCGCCAGCAGCTGCTGGGCGTGCAGCGCCAGACTGACCTCGGAGCCGGTGGCGATGATCACCGCCTGCGCCTTCTTCTTCAGCCCGACCTCGCTCGGCTCGGCCAGCACGTAGGCACCTTTCGAGATGTCATCGAGACCGCTCTTGGGCGCATACGGCAGGTTGTGCCGCGACAGGATCAGCGCTGTCGGGCGATCATGGTTCAGCAGCGCACAGGTCCAAGCGATCGCGGTCTCGGCGGTGTCGGCCGGGCGCCAGATGTCGAGGCCCGGAATCAGCCGCAGCGAGGCCACATGCTCGACCGACTGGTGGGTCGGGCCGTCTTCGCCAAGGCCGATGCTGTCGTGGGTGAACACATGCACCACCCGCAGCTTCATCAGCGCGGCCATGCGCACCGCATTGCGGCTGTAGTCGCTGAAGGTCAGGAAGGTGCCCCCATAGGGAATGAAGCCGCCGTGCAGCGCGACGCCATTCATGATCGCCGCCATGCCGAATTCGCGCACGCCGTAGTTGATGTGGCGGCCGCCTTGCCCTTCTTTTGTGACCACGGCGCCTGCCTCATCGAAGCGCAGCGCCGGCGTGCTGCTGGTGTTGGTGAAGACCGAGCCGGTCAGGTCGGCGCTGCCGCCGAGCAGTTCAGGCAGCGCCTTGGTGAAGGCTTCCAGCGCGATCTGGCTGGCTTTGCGGCTGGCCACCGTCTCCGCCTTGGTGTGCGCAGCCAACGCTGCATCGACTGCGACCTGTGCGAAGTTCTTCGGCAGCTTGCCGTCAACGCGGCGCACGAACTCGAGTGCCAGTTCGGGGTAGGCCTTGCCGTAGGCCTCGAACGCATCGACCCAGGCCGTTTCGGCGGCGAGGCCGCTGTGGCGCGCGTCCCAATGCTCGTAGACGGTTTCGGGAATCACGAAGGGCTCCGACGCCCAGCCCAGCGCTTCGCGGGTCAGCTTGATTTCTTCCGCACCCAGTGCCTCGCCATGCGCCTTGGCCGTGCCACCCCGGTTCGGCGAGCCTTTGCCGATCGTGGTCTTGCAGCAGATCAGTGTCGGCTTGTCTGCGCGCTTGGCCTGGGCGATGGCGGCATCGACCGCGTCGACATCGTGGCCATCGACATTTACGATGACGTTCCAGCCGTACGACTCGAAGCGCTTCGGTGTGTCATCGATGAACCATGGCTTCACTTGCCCGTCGATGCTGATGCCGTTGTCGTCGTACAGCGCGATCAGCTTGTTCAGCTTCCAGGCGCCGGCCAGTGCGCAGGCCTCATGGCTGATGCCTTCCATCAGGCAACCATCGCCGAGGAAGGCATAGGTGTGATGGTCGACGATGGTGTGGCCGGGACGGTTGAATTCGCTTGCCAGCAGCTTCTCGGCCAGCGCAAAGCCGACCGCATTGGTGATGCCCTGGCCCAGCGGACCGGTGGTGGTTTCAACGCCTGGCGTGATGCCGACCTCGGGATGGCCCGGCGTCTTGCTGTGCAGTTGGCGGAAGTTGCGCAACTCGCTCATCGGCAGCGCATAGCCGGTGAGGTGCAGCAGTGCGTAGATCAGCATGGAGCCATGACCGTTGCTCAGCACGAAGCGATCGCGGTCGGCCCAATGCGGGTTGCCGGGGTTGTGCTTCAGGTGCCGGCTCCACAGGGCCACCGCAATGTCGGCCATCCCCATCGGCGCGCCAGGGTGGCCGGAATTGGCCTGCTGCACGGCGTCCATCGTCAGTGCACGGATGGCATTGGCCATCAGGGAGGTGGAGTGGTTTGACGCGGTAGAAGCCATGCAGATCCCTGAGGTGGCGGTCGATAGAAACCCAAGATTCTAGGAGGCCTCGATAATTTGCTGGATGCTGTGCCTGACCTCCATCGCTGCCCTCGACAGCAGCCCACCGAGCGTTCTCCAGTGAAAGCCATCGTGCTGGCGGCCGGCCGCGGCGAGCGCATGCGCCCGCTGACCGACGTGACACCAAAGCCCCTGCTGCCGGTGCGCGGCAAACCGCTGATCGAATGGCATCTCGACGCCCTGGCGCGCGACGGCATCCGTGAGGTGGTCGTCAACACAGCGTGGCTGGAAGATCAGATCGTCGATACGCTGGGCGATGGTGCGCGTTTCGGTCTGGCGCTGCACTACTCGCGTGAGGGCCGCGATCACGGCGGTGCGCTCGAAACTGCGGGTGGCATTGCGACCGCGCTGCCGCTGCTGCGCGGTACGCCGGATTCGGCCGATGGCGAGTGCTTCTGGGTCGTGTCAGGCGACATCTACATGCCGGGCTTTCACTTCGATGCAGAGCAGGCGCAGCGTTTCGCCACCAGCGATCGGCTCGCCCACCTCTGGCTGGTGCCTAACCCGCCGTACCACTCACAAGGTGATTTCGGGCTGTCCGCCGACGGTCTGGGTCTGGCCGATGGCGTGGGCCCGGACGGCCAACGCTGGACCTACGCGAACATCGCGCTGTGCCGCGCGTCGCTGTTCGACGGCATCGCGCCCGGCACCCGGGCCGCGCTCGGTCCGCTGTTGTTTGCGGCGATGCGGGCTCAGCGCGTGACGGCCGAGGTCTACCGGGGACCGTGGGAAAACGTCGGCACGCCGGCTCAGTGGGAAGCGCTGAACGCCGCCGAAGCGTGAGCTGCCTGCGGGCACTGGTTGACCTCCAGCGACAGGTGCACCAGCGCCGGGTAGGTCGCCAAGCGCGCGCGGTACTCGGCCGGCGGAAGCGGCACATCGGCAACGATGCTCGCAATGGCCGCGTACTGCTGTCGACCCACGCGCCACAGGTGCAGGTCGGCCACCCGGGCATCGCCGTCGGACTCGATGGCAGTGCGGATCTGATCGACCAGCGGGTGGTCCATCTCACGGTCGAGCAGCACCGCAGCGGTCTGGCGCAGCAGGCCGACAGACCACACCCCGATGACCACTGAGCCCAGCACACCGACCAGCGGATCGAGCCACTCCCAGCCCAGCCACAGGGCCGCGGCGAGCGCCAGGATCGCCAGCACCGAGGTCAGCGCATCGGCCAGCACATGCACATAGGCCGCCCGCAGGTTCAGGTCGTGACCACCGTCGGCTGTGGCGACGGGGTGATCAGTATGAGCATGGGGTGCCGCGTGGTGGTCATGATGGGAATGGTCATGCGCGTGGCCGTGTGCATGGTCGTGGGCGGCATGGCCATGGTCATGCGGTGCGTCATCGGCGCCATGCAGCAACCAGGCGGACACCAGATTGACCGCCAGACCGATGCAGGCGACCCACAGCGCAGCGGCCGCGTCGATGGGCGTGCCGTGCCACAGCCTCAGGGCCGACTCGAAGGCGATGCCCACCGCCACGATCGCCAGCACGAGTGCACTGGCAAAGCCGCCCAGGACCTCGATCTTCCAGGTGCCGAAGGCATAGCGGGTGTCGCGCGCGTGGCGCCGTGCCAGCGCGTAGGCCACCGTGGCCACGCCCAGCGCCAGTGCATGCGTGCCCATGTGCCAGCCGTCGGCCAACAGCGACATCGAACCGGTCAGCCAGCCGCCGATGATCTCGGCCACCATGGTGATCAGCGTCACCGCCAGCACGACGCGGGTGCGGGCTTCGCCACGGCGGTTGCCGCTGTCGAACACATGACTGTGCTGCCAGGGGCTGAGGTCATGGGTGTGGGTGTTCATGGTCATTGGGCTGTCGATTGGCGGGAGCGGCACGCTGCCAATGGACAGGCGCGCAGCCTCGAGCGTAAACGAGCTGACCGCCGCGCCAGATGTCCGTCCTGTCAAAACAGCGCCAAGCGCATCGAATGCGCCATCTCGCCCGCCGTGGCTATAGTGCTCCGATGAGCCCCAGCATCTTTGCCGCTCGCCGCGCCCTGCTCGCCGAACGGCTTCGTGCGGCCGGTGGCGGTGTGGCCCTGCTGCCCACCGCGCCAGAGCGCCCGCGCAGTGCCGACAGCGACCACCCATACCGCCACGACAGCCACTTCCATTACCTGACCCACTTCGACGAGCCGCAGGCCTGGCTGGTGCTGCGCAGTGACGGACACAGCACCCTGTTCTGTCGCCCCGCCGACCCGGAGCATGCGGTGTGGCACGGGCACCGGCTCGGCACCGATGCGGCGCCGGAAGTGCTGGGCGTCGACGAGGCGCTGCCGATCGACAGCGTGCCCGACGCAATGCCTGCGCTGCTGGCGGGCCAGGGCACGGTCTGGTTCCCATTCGGGCGACATCCCGATCTGTCCGGACAGATCGAGGGCTGGCTGGCATCGTTGCGGGCTCAGGAACGCCGCGGGGTGGAGTGTCCGACGCAGTGCCGCGACCTTCACCCGCTGATCGCCGAGATGCGGCTCATCAAGGATGCCGGCGAGCTCGCGACGATGCGCCGTGCAGCGTCCATCTCGGCTGGTGCGCACCGGCGCGCCATGCGCTACTGCGCGCAGCGCTTCCGGCAGGGCGCATCGGCGGTGCATGAATATGAAATCGAGGCGGAGTTGCTGCATGAATTTCGTCGGCATGGCGCGCAAGGCCCGGCCTACCCGAGCATCGTGGCCGCCGGTGCCAACGCCTGCGTGCTGCACTACCCGGCTGGCCACGCGCGGCTGCTGCCCGACGAGTTGTGCTTGATCGACGCGGGCTGTGAACTCGATGGCTACGCCAGCGACATCACCCGCACCTTCCCGGCCAGCGGCTGTTTCAGCGGGCCGCAGCGGGCAATCTACGAACTGGTGCTGGCCGCTCAGCAGGCCGCGATCGATGCGACTCAGCCAGGCCAGCGCCAGCGCGATGCCCACCATGCGGCCGTGGGCGTTCTGGCGCAGGGTCTGCTCGATCTCGGCCTGCTGTCGCAGGATGTCCATGGCGGGGTCGATGACGTGATCGCCAGCGCTGCCTACCGCTCTTTCTACATGCACGGCACCGGCCACTGGCTGGGGCGGGATGTGCACGACGTCGGCGAGTACCTTTCGCTGGGCGAAGCGCCGATCGAGCAGCCCGACGGTCTGGGCGGCACGGTGGTCAAGCGGCCGTCGCGGGTGCTGAAGCCAGGCATGGTGGTGACACTCGAGCCCGGCCTCTACGTGCGCCCGGCGCCAGATGTGCCCGAACGCTACTGGAACATCGGTATCCGGGTGGAAGATGATGCGATCGTCACCGAGCTGGGCTGCGAACTGATCACCCGCGGCGTGCCGGTGGATCCAGACGAGATCGAAGCCTGGATGCGGGGCTGAGCGGCTGGCTATCTGAAGGGATTCCCGACCGCACTACGATGCGCGTGCCGCGCGACTTGCCTTTGAAAGCAACGTGAGTTCCAACGAATCTGTCCTCCGCCCTCCCCGATCGGTGATCGCCCGTCCGCTGAGGCTGGCCGTCGTTGGTGCCGGGCCGGTGGGACTGTCGCTCGCGGTGCAGGCGGCGCGTGCGCTTCCGCAAGCGCAGATCAGCCTGTTCGATACCCGGGCGATTGATGCCGATGTGTCCGGCGACCCGCGCACGCTGGCCATGTCGCTGGGCAGCGTGCAGCTGCTGCAACGCCTGGACGCCTGGCGAGACGAGGCGGCGCAAACGATCACCGAGGTGCACGTCTCGCAACAAGTGCCGTCGCTGGTAGGACTGGTCGGCGGGCTCGTTGGCGGGTGGCTGGGCGGCTCGTTCGATGAGCCGCAGGTGCGCATTCGCGCCTCGGACAGCGACGTGACCATGCTGGGTGCGGTGCTGTCCTACGGCAACGTCACGGCGGCGCTGCAACAGGTATGGATGCAGGCGAGCCAGGCCGAGCCGCAACGGCTGGTCAGCCGGTTCTCCACGCCAGTACGCTCACTGAAATCGCTGAGCTCGGGCGGTGTGGAAGTGGACGCGGACATCGCCGAGACCTTTGATCTGGCGGTGATCGCCGAGGGCGGCGTCTTTGCTGAACAGGCGCGCAAGGCGATCACCCGCGACTATGGCCAGGTGGCCTGGGTCGGCCAGGTGACGCTCGACGGCGCCCGAGACGGCGTTGCCTACGAACGCTTCACACGCCACGGTCCGGCCGCGCTGCTGCCGCTGGGGCCTGGTCGCGCCGCGCTGGTGTGGTGTGTCGACGGCGCCGACGACCCGGTGGCCGAATTGAACGACGACCAACGCTGCTGCGTGCTGAACACCATCTTTCCAGCCGAAGCCGGCCATATCAGCCGCGTGAGTTCACTGAAGCGCTTCCCGCTGGGCCTGAACGCGGAGCGCAGCCTGACCAGCGACTCGGACGGCCGCATCGTGCGCATCGGCAATGCCGCGCAAACGCTGCATCCAGTGGCGGGGCAGGGCTTGAACCTCGGGCTGCGCGACGCCTTCGTGCTGGTGCGGACCCTGGCACGTTCAAACGATGTGGATCAGGCGCTTCGCCGGCTGAATCGGGAACGCGCGGCCGACCGCTGGGCGACGATTGGCGCGACCGATTTCCTGGCGCGCAGCTTCACCTGGCAGTTTCCGGGCGCCAGCACGGCCCGCGGTCTGGGTCTGACGGCCTTGCAGGCGGTCTCACCGCTGAAATCGGCGCTGACGAAGCAGATGATGTACGGGCGACGCTGACCCTTCAGCTCGCCGGCTGCAGTTCAGGCAGCGCGCGACCGGCGGCCGCTGCTCGCAGACGATCGCAGCCGACCCAGACATCATCGGAGCGGAAGGCACCCTCGATCAAGGGCAGCAAGCGCTTGCTGTTGGCACGCAGGATGATCTGCTTGACCGACGCGATCTGTGAAGGGTGCATGGAGAAGCTTCGCAGGCCCATCGCCAACAACACCTCGGTGAAGGCGGCGTCGCCTGCCATCTCGCCGCACACGCTGACGGCCTTGCCGGCCTTGCGGGCCTGGCGGATCACGCTTTCGATGAGCTGCAGCACCGCCGGATGCCAGGGGTCATAGAGGTGCGCGACCGATTCATCGCCACGATCGATCGCCAGCGTGTACTGGATCAGGTCGTTGGTGCCCAGCGACACGAAATCAAACAGCTTCAGCAGGCTGGGCAGCACCAGCGCCGCGGCCGGAACTTCGATCATCGCGCCGACTTCGACGTCGGTGAACGGCTTGCCCGCGTCGATCAGTTGCTGCTTGGCCCGCGCAATCGCCTCCAAGGTCTGCTTCGCTTCACCGACATGCGCCAGCATCGGCACCAGCAGCTTGACCTTGCCAAAGGCGCTGGCACGCAGGATGGCCCGGATCTGCTGGCGGAACATGGCCGGCTCCGACAGGCTCCAGCGGATCGCACGCAAGCCCAGCGCCGGGTTCAGCGCATGCTCATGTCGCAGCTCATTGATCGACATGCGGTCCAGTGGCTTGTCGGCACCGACATCGACCGTGCGGATCGTCACCGGCATGCCGTTCATCGCCTGCACCACCGCGCGATAGGCCTCGAACTGCTCGTCTTCGCCGGGCAATTCGCCGGCACGGTTCATGAAAAGGAACTCGCTGCGATACAGCCCAACGCCCACCGCACCGGCGGCCACCGCCGCGGCAGCATCGCCTGGCAGCTCGATATTGGCCAGCATCTCGACCGGCTCGCCGTCCAGAGTGACGGCCGGCGTGTTCCTCAATCGCGACAAACGCTGACGCTCGACATCGCGCTGGCGCTGGCGGAAGCGGTACTCCTCGAGCACGATGTCCGACGGGTTGACGATGACGAGCCCGGCATCGCCATCGATCACCACCAGGTCGTCCTGCCGGATCACCCGCGAGCCTTCGCGCGCGCCCACCACGGCCGGGATGTCGAGGCTGCGGGCGACGATGGCGGTGTGCGAGGTGGTCCCGCCCACGTCGGTGACGAAGCCCGCGAACACCGTGCGCTTGAAATGCAGCATGTCGGCCGGTGCGATGTCGTTGGCCACCAGCACGAGCGGCTCGTTGTGCGCATCGGCGCCAGCGGGCTTCGCAGCCACATCGATCAGCGCAGGGGAGCCCCTCGCCATCGCGCGCAACAACCGTTCGACCACCTGTTCGACGTCGGCCTTGCGCTCACGCAGGTAGTCGTCTTCCATGTCGTCGAACTGGCGCGCCAGCACCTCGAACTGCGCTGACAGGGCCCACTCGGCGTTGTAGCAGCGATCCTCGATCCACTGCTTGGTGGCCAGCTCCAGCGACTCGTCGTTGAGCAGCATCAGGTGCACGTCAAGGAGGGCCGACAACTCAGCCGGCGCGTCGTCGGGCAGGTCCGCCTGCAAAGCCGTGAGTTCATCGACGACGGCATTGCGGGCGTCACGCAAACGCCCGATCTCATGGCCCACGTCGGCCACAGGAACGAAATAGTGCGCAACGTCGATGCGGCTGGACGAGACCAGCACCGCCCGACCGATGGCCACCCCTCGGGAAACGGGCAGACCGAACAACTGAAAGCTCATGGGTCATGCTAGCAGTGCCATTGCGCTGCGGCGACCCGGGTTGTCACGGGCAGCGCCCGCGGCCGGCCAGGCGAGTGTCACCGCTGCGTCACCTGACCTTCACAAGCCAGTCACCCAGGCACGCCAGCATCCGAGCATGGATCTTCAAGCTGTTGGGGCACAGGGTGCCATCGCGGGGTCGCCTTCCGCCTCTCATTCGAGCCTGGGACAGGCTTGGCGTCAGCGTCCTGGGCTCGACACGGTGGGAGCGGACCAGCCGCTTGGCTTCAAGGTGAGCTGGGCGCGCGACGAAGACGAGGTGCGAGCCGCACAGCGATTGCGCTACCAGGTGTTCGTCACGGAACTGGGCGCACGCCTGACCGTGCCGCGCGGCGCACCGGCCGGACACGACATCGATGTGTTCGACCCCTACTGCGAGCATCTGCTGGTGCGCAGCACCGACAGCGAGGACGGAGAGCCCGGCGAGGTGGTGGGCACCTACCGCGTACTGACCCCCGCGGCCGCGAAACGCATCGGCGGGCTGTACAGCGAGGCTGAATTCGATCTGACGCGGCTGCGTGCGCTGCGCCCGAAGATGGTCGAACTGGGTCGCTCCTGCGTGCACCCGGACTGGCGGCGCGGCGGCGTGATCCTGTCTCTGTGGGGCGCGTTGACCGAATTCATGCAGCGCAACCGCCTTGACACGATGATCGGCTGCGCCAGCATCAGCATGCACGACGGTGGTCATGTGGCGGCGAGCCTCTGGGAGCAGTTGCGGCGAACGCACCTGGCACCGGTCGAACGCCAGGTACCTCCGCGCCTGCCGCTGCCGATCGCTGACTTGCAAAGCGACCTGCGCGTGGAGGCCCCAGCCTTGATACGGGGTTACTTGCGGTGCGGCGCCCAGGTTCTGGGCCCGCCTGCCTGGGACCCGGATTTCAACACTGCGGACCTGCCGATGTTGATGCGCATGGAAGACATGCCAGCACGCTATCGCCGGCACTTCCTCGGAACCTGACACGCCCGAGGCTGGCTTCGAACGCCTGATGCGGCGTGCGAATCCCGGGGCTCACTCCCCTTCGCCGAACTTGTCTTCGATCAGGGCGACCATCGCATTGATGGCTGCTTGTTCATCTTCGCCCGTGGCATCAATCTCGACATCGACGCCCAGGCCAGCGGCTAGCATCATCACCCCCATGATGCTCTTGGCATTGACGCGACGATCGCCGCGGCTGATGAACACCTCGCTTCGAAAGCCGCTGGCCGTTTTGGTGAGCTTGGCCGAGGCCCGCGCATGCAGGCCCAGCTTATTGCTGATGGTGACGCTGGTTCGAATCATGGGTGCCCGGCTGTGTCGCCTGGTTTTGCGGACGAGAAATTGACACCTGCATGACGCCCTGCGTGGCGCCAGCCACGGCCCGTGCGACCACGTCATCCAGAGGTTCATGCAGGTAACAGAGGGCACGCCAGAGCATCGGTACATTGATGCCGGTGACCACTTTCACCTGACCGAATTCGGCCAGACCGGCCAGCCGCTGAGCCACGTTGCATGGCGTGGCCCCGAAGACATCGGTGAGGATAAGGGCCTGCGGGTTGCGCACCTTGGCCAGCAGCTCAGCGGCCAACGCCTCGATATCTTCAACCGGCATGTCTGGCGCGACATCAAGCACTTCGAGCGACATCGCGCAGTCGGGGAATGCATGGCTCGCCACAGTCTTCAGCGACGAAGCCAGCGGGGCGTGGGCAATGATCAGCAATCCGGGCATGGCGAGCCATTATCTGTAGTTCGACCGGCTTGAGCCGCCAAAGCCCTTGCCGCAAACACGCGGCGTCGTGGAATACGCAACGCCCGCCTGATCAGGGCAGCTTCAATCCCGAAAAGAAGGTATCCACCGCCTCGACATCGAGCTGCGTGCCAACCACGGTGGCCTGGTAGACCTGCGTCCCTTGGGTGAAGAACGTCGCCTGGGCTGCGATGGTTGAGCCGTCCGCACGCGTGCCGCTCCAGCTCAGTCGCTGCGCCAGTGGATTCGGCGTCATGCCTGGCACGGCCTGGGTGCCCTTCACGGCGGCCGGACCGCCCATGTTCCCGGCCGCTGCGTCGCGCAGGGCCTGAAGCACCGGGGTCACCTGCCCGGCCTCGCCGACATCGATGTGGCTCAGCGCGTAGACACTGTCGACCGCAGTGCAGGAAGACAGCTGCATCGCGCGCTCAGCGCCAGCCAGCACCACGCGCCGGATGTGGTGGTCTGGCTTGCAAGGAAACAGCGCACTGACCACGATCCCGGGAGGATGCGTCTCGCGCCAGTTCAGCGCTGGCGAACAGGCCGACAGGCACCCGGCCAGAGCGATCCACAGCAGGGCAGCACGATAGCGGGGGCAGGTGATCATGGACATCATGCGATCGATTATCGGAGGCGGACGGCCGGTGCCTTCTGGAGCTGTAAAGCGCGCAGTCGACCGGCGCCACAACACATGGCCCTGCAACCCGTGAATTATTCACACACCGGGTCCGGTGGCGGCACGTCTTGCCGACTGGCGCAATGCGGCCAGCAAGTGAACACTACGTCCTTGCTGAGACGGGCGTCACTTGAATGACGTCGCGCCGAGATTTCACCCCGCCGTTTTCGCCAGCCCATCCCCGACACATGTCACGCCAAGCCGCGATCCAACGGCGAGCGATCTCGATTTCATGAGCGACGCCTCCACCACCGCAACGTCGATTCCATCGCAGCGCGTGCCGGCAACCGACGGGGTTCGCTGGCGCGAGCTGATCGCCGAATTCGGCGCCGAGATCGCCCATCCGCTGACGCTGGCGCTGGAGCGTGTCAACGCGCTGACCTCCAGCGGACGGATCGACCGCGCCGGACTGCGTCTGCTGCGCGAAGAGATCGAAACCGCACGACAGCTGGGCATGACCGCGCAACTGCTCGCCCGCTTCGCGAGCGCCGGACTGGCCCAGTCGCGCGAGCGAGTCGCCCTGCTGGACACGCTGCAGTCCGTGCTCACGCACCGCAAACGGGAAACCGATGCGCGCGGCATCACCGTGCAGCCGACGGCGACACCGGTCGACGTGATCGTCGATGCATCGCTGCTGTTCAGCCTGCTCAACACCTTGATCGACTGGGCACTGACCCAGACACGCACGGCGATCGCCCTGCTCATCGATGTGGATACGTGGAAGGGCCTCGCCCGCCTGAGCTGCCGATTCGCGTTGCTTCCCATCGATGCGGTAGCGCCGCCACCGCCACTCGACACGCTGACATGGCGGCTGCTCGAGCAGACTGCCATGACGATGCACCTGGGCCTGGCGCGCCAGGTGAACGATCGCGTCGTGACGGTCACACTCGAGTTCGCCTTGCCGGCCAATGCGGACATCGAGGGCGTCAGCCCAGTCGACCTCGACCAGGGCTTTGACAGCTCCGTTAATTCAAAACCGCTCGCTGGCAGCCATGTCGTGGTGATCGCCTCGCGCCGCAGCATGCGAACCCGCATCCGAGACGCGCTGCGTCACATGGGCCTGATCGTCGACATGGTCACCTCGGTCGATGAGGCCATCGACTTCTGCAGCGATGGTCTGCCGCACGCCATCATCGTCGAGGGCATCCTCCACGGTGAACGATTCGATCGCTTCCGCGCCGACATCCGCGCCGAGGTACCGGGGTTTCCGTTCATCGACATCGTCGAAGAGGGCAATGACTTCAACGTATCCAATGACACCGGCACTGAGCGCGCCAGGGTCGGTCAGGACGCGATCGAGGCGGCGCTGCCCTCGGTGCTGATGTTTGAGCTGTCGAAGACGCTGTGATGCCGGCGCGGCTCGCCGACGCCTACTTCAGCGAGCCGAACACCTTCTTCAGGATGTCACTGCCGGTACCGACCGGATCCTTGCGGATCTTTTTTTCTTCTTCGCCGATCATGAAGTACAGCCCGTCCAGCGCCTTGGCGGTCACGTACTGCTGAACATTGGCGTCCTTCTTGTCGAGCAGGCCCATTCCAGCAGCCTGGCCGGCGACTGCGTTGTACTTGTCGGCCAGTTCGACCTTTTCGGTGGCCTGGGTCACGATCGGCAGGAACTTCACGCCCAGCGGCTCACGCGTCTTGGCGGAGAAGAAGTCGGTGACCGACCGATCACCGCCCGTCAGGATCTTGCGGCCATCGTCGACGCTCATGGTCTTGACCGCGCCCAGCAGCAGTTCCTTCGCTTGTGGCACTGCGGCCTCGGCGGCACGGTTCATTGCGGTGATCAGCTCATCAACCGCAGCGCCCTGGCCGGTGGCCTTCAGGAGCTTGGCGGCTTTCTTCAGCGCGCCGGGCAAGGGGATCTTGACCTTGGGGTTGCCCAGGAAGCCATCGGTCTTGCCCAGCAGGCCCACCGCCGATTCAGCGCCGCGCTCCAGCGCAACTCGGATGCCGGAGACGGTATCGCCATCACTGAGCGAACCCAACAGCGAAGCCGCCTGCACGGGTGCTGCGCCCACCCCACAGAGCCCCGCGCCCGACAATAGACCGATGGTGAACTTTCTGCGCTGCATGGACGTCTCCCGATGATGGTGTTTTCGTTGAAAAGGAAAGCGTTGCTTGCGGTGTGCGCTGGCGGCGCGGCGGCCGCGCTCGCTTATGGTGTGCTGCAGAGTTTCGCAGCACCTGATGTCATTCCGCCAGCGGCATACACCCTGCTCAACGGAACGCCGGCCCACACCGCCCAGTTGACCGGCCGGGTCGTGCTCGTCAACTTCTGGGCGACGAGTTGCGCCGTCTGCCTGCAGGAGATGCCTGACCTCGTGGCGACCCACGTCCGCTTCAAGGCGCGCGGCTTCGAGACGGTGGCGATCGCCATGACCTACGACCCACCGATCAACGTGGTGCGCTATACCGAGGCGAATGCGCTGCCGTTTCAGGTCGCGATCGACCACGATGGGAGTCTGGCCGAACGCTTCGGCAAGGTGGTGGCCACACCCACCAGCGTGCTGATCAACCAGCGCGGCGAGATCGTCGAGCGGCATGTCGGCCGACTCGACTTTGCGGCCTTGAACACCTCTATAGAACGCCTGCTGTCAGCGCACTGAAGCGCCCAGCCATGGGCTGGCTCAGCGCGACACTGCAGGGGCATCCACCCCCGCCACACCCGCCGCATGGGCCTGCTGATCAGCGTGGTAGCTGCTGCGCACCATCGCACCGACGGCGGCATGGGTGAAGCCCATCTTCGCGGCTTCCTCCTCGAACATGCGGAAGGTGTCCGGATGTACATAGCGGCGCACCGGCAGGTGGTGGCCGCTGGGCGCGAGGTACTGGCCGATGGTCAACATGTCGATGTCGTGCTCGCGCATGTCGCGCATGACCTGCAGGATTTCCTCGTCGGTCTCGCCCAGGCCCACCATCAGGCCGCTCTTGGTCGGCACGTCGGGATGCAGCGCCTTGAACTTCTTCAGCAGGTTCAGGCTGAAGGCGTAGTCGCTGCCGGGCCGGGCCTCCTTGTACAGGCGCGGTGCGGTCTCCAGGTTGTGGTTCATCACATCGGGCGGCGCGGCCTTCAGGATCTCCAGCGCGCGATCGTCGCGGCCGCGGAAGTCAGGGACCAGCACCTCGATGCGGGTCGCCGGCGACAGCGCCCGCGTCTGGCGGATGCACTCGACGAAATGTGCGGCCCCGCCGTCGCGAAGGTCGTCACGGTCGACGCTGGTGATGACGACATAGTTCAGCTTCAGTGCAGCGATCGTCTTCGCCAGGTTCAGCGGCTCGTTAGCGTCGAGCGGATCGGGCCGGCCGTGGCCGACGTCGCAGAACGGGCAGCGCCGGGTGCACTTGTCGCCCATGATCATGAAGGTTGCCGTGCCCTTGCCAAAGCACTCGCCGATGTTCGGGCAGGAGGCTTCCTCGCAGACGGTGTGCAGTTGGTGCTCGCGCAGAATCTGCTTGATCTCGTAGAAGCGGCTGCTGGCAGAGCCCGCCTTGACCCGGATCCAGTCCGGCTTCTTGAGCGTCTCTGCCGGGACGATCTTGATCGGGATGCGCGAGGTCTTGGCCTGCGATTTCTGCTTGGCGCTGGCGTCGTAGGCCTGTGCGTTCGGTGCGGCGTCGGCCGCGACGGGGGTCAGGGATTCGGAAGGCATTTCGATCTTTCGGGGGACAGCTCAGCGGGCGGGTCGCGCGCTGTCGTCAGGGTGCCAGATGAGCGGCGAGCCTGGCGCCGAGGTGCTGCGCCACCGATCCCGCATCGACATGGACACCGAGTGTAGCCAGATCGACCGTCGCGAGGCCGGCATAGCCGCAGGGATCGATGCGCTGAAAGGGGCTCAGATCCATCGCCACGTTCAGCGCCACGCCGTGGTACGTGAAATGCCGGCTGACCTTGATCCCGAGCGCGGCAATCTTGCCCAGCCCCTGAAAGGCGTTGGGCGCCGAAACCCCCAGCCGCTCGCTCGGCGGCACCCGCTCCAGCGGCGCGTGTCCAAACGGATCGTCCAGCCGCACATAGATGCCGGGCGCGCCCGGCACCCGGTGCCCGGTGACGCCAAGCGCCTCCAGCGTCTGCAGCACGCAGTGCTCGAGGCGGTAAACATACTCCTTGACGTAGATGCCCAATCGCTTCAGATCGATCAGCGGATAGACCACCACCTGGCCAGGCCCGTGATACGTGACCTGCCCGCCACGGTTCGTCTGGATGACCGGAATGTCACCCGGCTCGCGCAGGTGCTCCGGCCTTCCGGCCAAGCCCTGGGTGTAGACCGGCGGGTGCTCGCACAGCCAAATTTCGTCGTCCGTCGGTGCCGTTGCCGCGATGCGCGCGTCGGTGTGGGCGCGCATTGCCGCGATCGTTGCGGCGGCATCGACACGCCCCTTTTGAACCAGGATCGGCAAGGTCATGCGCTGTCGCCGAGTCCTACAGCACCACCTTGACCATCGGATGCGAACTCAATGCGCGGTAGAGCTCATCGAGCTGCTCGCGGCTGGTCGCGGTGACCGTCACGGTGAGCGCCAGGTACTTGTTGCCGGAACTCAGGCGCGTTTCGATGCGACTGTCGTCGAGCAGCGGATCGAAGCGCCGTGCGACGTCGAGCACGGCTTCGGCATAGCCGTCGACGTTGGCACCCATGACCTTGATCGGGAACTGCGACGGGTACTCGATCAGCGACTGATCGGAGGGAGTGCTGGGCATCGGCATCTTGCTCAAGAACGTTGCGCCGCCTTGGCGCGCTGATAGGCGGCATACAGCCTGGCATAGACAGGGCCCGGCTTGCCGCGCAAGGCGCCGTGTCCGACGGATTCACCATCCAGCGTGGTCACCGGGAGCACTTCCTTGGTGGCCGAACTCAGCATCAGTTCATCGGCCGCGGTCACCTCGCCCTCGGAGATCGGCCGCAGGTTGAAGGCGATGCCCTCTTCCTCGCAAAGCTCACGGATCAGCTCGAAGCGGATGCCCTCAAGCAGATGCTCGCTCTTGGGCGGGCCCAGCACGGCGCCCTCATGCACCACCCACACATTGCAGGCAGCGGCCTCGGTCAGGAATCCATCGCGGAACATGATGGTTTCGGCCGCGCCGTGATCGGCCGACATCTGCCGGGCGAGCACATTGCCCAGCAATGAAATGCTCTTGATGTCACCGCGCTCCCAGCGGAAATCACGCGCCGAGATGCAGGCCACGCCGCGATGGCGCTGCTCGGCGCTGGGATGCTTCATCGCGCTGGTCATCATGAACACCGTGGGCTCGATGTCGGTCGGCATCACGTGGTCGCGCGGCGCCACGCCACGGGTCACCTGCAGGTACAGCAACTGGTCGCTGGCCGGGTTCGCTGCGATCAGCTGGCGGCAACGCACCAGCCATTCGGCCGCGGTGTGTGGGTTGGCGATGCGCACCTTCGCCAGGCTGCGATCAAGGCGTGCCATGTGCTCGTCGAAGCGGAACACATGGCGCTCATAGACCGGCACCACTTCGTAGATGCCATCGCCGAACAGGAATCCTCTGTCCAACACCGACACCTTTGCCAGGTTCAACGCGGTGTATTCACCGTTCAGGTAACACAGGGTGTCGGGCAGACTTTGCATGGCAGGTTCTCCGTTGGCGCCCGTGCGGGCTCATCGAACAAGCCTGGACAGGTTACTTGATCCAGAGCCGCAAGGCATCCCAGGCGCGGCTGAACACGCCGGCAATCTCGACCGGCTCCAGCACCACCAACGGCACGTCGAGCACCGGCGTACCGGCAGCGGTGCTGACCTTGATGGTGCCGACGCGCTGTCCCTTGGCCAGCGGCGCCATCAACGGGTCGGTGCGCTCGAGCTTGGTCTGCAGCTTGCCACCTTCTCCACGAGGCATCGTGACGAACACGCCGCCCACGGCGCCCAGTGCAGCCTGCGCCGCCTTGCCTTTCCAGACCGGTACCGTGGTCACCGGCTTGCTCGCGTCGAACAGCCGCACCGTCTCGAACGCGGCATAACCCCAGTTCAGCAACTTCTGGCTTTCGTTCGCACGGGACTCCATCGAGGTGGTGTTCAGCACCACACTGAGCAACCGACGTGGCCCGCCGCCCGCTCCACCCGTTCCCAGATTGGGAAATTCCCGCTGCGCACTGGCGATCAGGCAGTAGCCGGCCGATTCGGTGTAACCCGTCTTCATGCCGTCGACGCTCGGGTCGCGGCGCAGAAGCAGGTTTCGGTTGGGCTGGCTGATGTTGTTGTACTTGTACTCCTTGATCGAGTAGTACGCGTACTCGGTCGGGAAGTCGCGGATGATGTGGCTGGCGATCACTGTCAGGTCGCGCGCCGTGCTCTTGTGGCCTGGCTCGGTCAAGCCAGTGACGTTCCTGAAGCTGGTGTTCTTCAGTCCCCAGGCTTGGGCCTGGCGGTTCATCATCGCGACAAATTGATCAAGCGTGCCGCCCACCGCCTCGGCCAATGCGACCGACGCATCATTGCCCGACTGCACGATCATGCCCTTGAGCAGTTCATCGACGGTTGGCGTCATCGTGGTGTCGATGAACATCAGCGAACCGCCGCCCTTGCGCTCTTCCCAGGCGCGGCGTGAAACCGCCACCGGCTGCGTCAGTGACAGCTTCTTCTCCTTCAGCGCGGTGAACACCACGTACGCGGTCATCAGCTTGGTCAGGGACGCAGGGTCTGAAGGCGCATCGGCATCGCGCTCGGCCAGCGTCTGGTTGCTGGTCATGTCGAGCAGCAGGTAGCTGCGTGCCGCGATTTCCGGTGGCAGCGGGGCCTGGGCGCTTGCAAAGGTGCTGGCGAGCCACAACAAGCCAATGGAGAACGAACGCGACAGGGCAGAACGCAAGACGGGCATCAGAAACTCATCCGGAAGAAAGGGGGACAGGAACCTCAGCCGCGGGGCTGCAACTGCTGGGTCACCACACGCTTGAGCCAACCGAGTTGCCCGTGAAAGAAGTGCCCGACACCGGGCAGCACGATCACCGACAGCGACTGAGGCTGCGCCCAGGCCAGCGTGGCCGAGAGCGGAACCACCTCATCGCTTTCGCCATGGATGACCACGGTGTCCTCTGGCACCACCGGCACTTGCTGCTTTTCGGTTGAAGGCCCGACCAGCACGAGGCGCTGCGGGCGCTCCGCCTCTGGCAGCCGCGAGGCCGCTTCGGCAGCCACGTAACCGCCGAAGGAAAAGCCCGCGAGCAAGAGCGGCTGCGCTGGGGCGCGGTGGTGGGCCACCACGGCCAGCGCGTCCTCGACCTCGCCACGCCCGTCGTCCCAACTGCCGGCCGACTGGCCCACACCTCGGTAGTTGAAGCGAACCGTCGTCCAGCCGAGTGCGAGCAGGGCGCGGGCGACCGTCTGTACCACCTTGTTGTCCATCGTGCCGCCGAACAGCGGATGCGGATGGCACACGACCGCCACCCCGACCGACGCAACTCCAGGCGCGTCAATCGCGCATTCCAGCGCGCCCGCGGGGCCGGGGCATGAAGTTTTTTGGGTCTGCGAATTCATGGTGCGGAAAGTGACGCCCGCAGTGGGGGATGTGTCACTTGCCAACCGAAGGCGGCAACAGGAGGCGCTCGACGATCCGACCTTGCACAAGATGCGAATCGACGATTTCGTCAATGTCGTCGTTGTCGACGAAGGTGTACCAGACCGCCTCTGGATAGACCACCGCAACCGGCCCGCCGGCGCAGCGATCAAGGCAGCCGGCCTTGTTCACCCGCACCTGGCCCGGGCCCGAGAGGCCCGCTGCCTTGATGCGCGACTTGCATCGATCGAATCCGGACTGCGCATCGTGCCGCGCGCAGGATTCCTCGTCCTTGTCACGCTGGTTGAGGCAGAAGAAGATATGTCGGCCGAAATAGCTCATGAAGGGATTCTACGAAGGCCGCTGTCCAGCACCGGCGATAAAGGCGCAACGATCTGTACCTTCAAGTGTCTTCGCGAGAGGCGACCCGCCCCAGCAGGTAAGCCATCGCGGCATAGGGCCACAACCAGCCCACCCACTGGGCCGCGCCGTGAAAACGGATGAAGCGACCCTGCTCCCAAGCGTGAAGGCTCTGCGCGTAATAGGCATCTTCGGGGGCCTGGGCCACCAGCATGACCAATGCGGTCAGGGCCATCAGGCCCAGCGCCGCCGCCGCACGCCGCGGCACCCAGACCAACAGCAGCGCCGCCAGCGCCCCGACGCCGACTCCGACTGCCGCGCCGCTGGTCAGCCATGCCAGTGAATGGTCAGGCCCGAAGTTGAGCGCGGTCGAGAGCGTCGTGGCTCCGATCCCGGCCAGGGTGACGACCACCAGCAGCAAGGCTCGACGCCAGCCAGCACGGGAAACGGCATAGCCCAGCAGGCAGGGCGCCAGCAGGCCGAGCGCGATGGCGCAAAGCTGGCCCAAGGGTGACAAGTCGGGCGCGACCGCTTGCGCTTCGAGCGCGGTGCGCCCCCAGTCCGCCAGCGGTGTGTCGGCAAGCACCGACGTGACCGCGACGCGCAACCGGGACAGCACCTGACCGACCCCCAGCGGCAGCGAGGTCGGGAACAACAGCCCGACCGGCCACAACAGCAGCAAAGCCAGGCCGCCCGCGCTGCGGTCGACAAACCAGCGATCGCGCAGACGCTGCCAGCGGTCGAGCAGGCCCACTGCTTTTGTCAGGCCACCGACGGCCGCGCCCGCGGCTGCGCCGATCGTGTTGAGCGCCCAGTCGACATTCGACGGGATGCGCGACGGCAAGCCGTTCTGCGTCAGCTCCATCGCGAGCGACAACGCGGCGGCCATCCAGATCGAGTGCAATGCCCCGATCAGCGCCGAGCGCCCGCTGCGGACCTGTGTGGTGAAAATGAGAAACCCGAGCGGCATGTAGCCCAGCAGGTTCGATACCAGATCGAACGCCGTCCAGTAGCGCGGCCAGGGCAGCAGCAAGAAAGCCAGTGGGGAGCTCACTGGCCAGCGCCAGTCGGCCAGCGTATAGAGGCTCGCGTAAACGATCAGGCCCGCGTACAGCCAGGCCAGCAGCAATGCGGAACTCCGGTGACGCACCATCGCGCAGCACTCGGTTCAGCGTGCGATCAAAACGGCTTGACCACCACCAGCACGACGATGGCAATCATCAGCAGCACCGACACCTCGTTGAAGACACGGAACCAGCGATCGCTGCGCTGGTTGGTGAACTGCTCGAACTGGCGCAGCAGCGAGCGGCACATGTGGTGATAACCCACGGCCAGCAGCACCAGCACGATCTTGGCGTGCAGCCATCCGCCAGCGTTGAGGCCGAAGTAGCCCAGCCACAGCCACAGCCCCAGCCCGATCGCGGGCACCATCAGCAAGCTGCTGAAGCGATAGAGCTTGCGCGCCATCAGCAGCAAGCGCTCCCGCTCGGCGTGGCTGTCGGCGGGCACCATCGCCAGATTGACAAAGATCCGCGGCAGATAAAAGAGCCCGGCGAACCAGCTGGTGACGAAGACGATGTGAAACGCTTTGATCCAGAGCATCGGCGGATTATCGCCATGCGCTGCGTCTATCATCCGCCGACTTCCAGCCCCAACCCCTACGGCGACGTCTCGTGCACACACCTCCTGCCTACCCCAGCAGCCGCCCGAGGCGCCTGCGCAAAGACGAATTCAGCCGCGCCATGGTGCGCGAGCACCGGCTGCATCCGAGTGACCTGATCCTGCCGGTGTTCGTCACCGCCGGACACAACCAGACACAAGATGTCGCCTCGATGCCGGGCGTCCAGCGCGTCACCCTGGACCGCCTGCTCCCGGTCGCCGAGCGCTGCCTGACACTGGGCATTCCCGTGCTGGCGCTGTTCCCGGTGATCGAGACCGACCTGAAAACCGAGGACGGTGCCGAGGCGCTGAACCCTGAAGGTCTGGTTCCCACCGTGGTGCGTGAACTCAAGCGCCGCTTCCCGGAACTGGGCGTGCTGACCGATGTGGCGCTCGACCCGTACACCAGCCATGGTCAGGACGGTCTGCTCGATGCCACCGGCTACATCGTCAACGACCCCACCGTCGATGTGCTGCGGCGGCAAGCCCTGGTGCATGCCGAGGCTGGCGTCGACATCGTCGCCCCGAGCGACATGATGGACGGGCGCATCGGTGTGATCCGCCATGCGCTGGAAACCAAAGGCCACATCCACACCAAGATCATGGCCTACAGCGCCAAGTACGCCAGCGCCTTCTACGGCCCGTTCCGCGACGCCGTGGGCTCGGCTGGCAATCTGGGCAAGAGCAACAAGAAGGTCTACCAGATGGACCCGGGCAACAGCGACGAGGCCCTGCGCGAGGTCGCGCTGGACATCGCCGAGGGCGCCGACATGGTGATGGTCAAGCCTGGCATGCCGTACCTCGACATCGTGCGCCGGGTGAAGGACGAATTCCGCGTGCCGACCTTCGCCTACCAGGTCAGCGGCGAATACGCGATGCTGAAGGCCGCAGCCGCCAATGGCTGGCTGGACCACGACGCCGTGATGATGGAAAGCCTGCTTGCGTTCAAGCGCGCCGGCGCCGATGGCGTACTGACCTACTTCGCGCTCGATGCCGCGCGCCTGATGAAGGCCGACTGACACCGGCGCTGGAACGACGATGCGCGTCTTCCACATCAGCGGCGATCAGTTCAGCGAGCTTGATGGGTTGCCTCAATCGCTGCCGGCGACAGGCTACCTGTGGGTCGGCAGCGCACGCCGCGAGTTCGAGGTGCAGACGCCGATGCTGCAGGCCGCGCTGCAGCGCTGGACCGGCGGACAGCTGGTCGACCTGCACATCTCCGACCTGCTGAACAACCAGCTGCCCTCGCACTTCGATTACACCTCCTGGTACGACATGCTGGTGTTCCGGCGGCTGGCCGCTGGCGAGGGCAGCGCGCCGATGTTCCTCGACGACAGCAAGGGCACGCTGAGCACCGCCCGCGCAGCGCTGGATGCGATCGACACCAGCCCGGTCGGTTTTGCGCTGTTTGATCGCGTGCTGCTGACGGTGCACCCGACCGACTGCATGGTGCGCGAGTTCTTCGCCAACCGGCTGCAGCAGCAGGCGCTGCCGTCTACTGGCGATGCGCGCGGCGTCGAGGGCCGCAGTACGGCACGCCTGCCGACCAGCCCGGCCGACCTGATGCTGCGCATGGTCAACCACATGGTCGACAGCTACCTCGAACTGCGCCGGTTGCTCACCAAGCAACTGAGCTACCTGCAGCAGGAGCTGTTCAACCCGCGCAGTCGCTTCGACAACTGGCAGATGCTGCTCGATTCGCGCAACTCGCTGCACCTGCTCGAAGACACCTGCGAAGACCAGCGCAGCGCGATCACCGAATGGATCGATGCGCTCGACGAGTGGCCCCCCGAGGCCGACGACAACGCGCGGCGTGAGCGCGAGCTGCTTCGCGTGCGCTCGCGCGACGTGCTCGAACACATCGAGCGGGTATTGGGCCATGTGCGCCGGCTCGAATCCTCGGCCGAGACCGCGGTGCAGATGCATTTCTCGGCGCAGAGCAACCGAACCAACGCCATCATGCGTACGCTGACGGTGCTGACGGCGATCTTCATGCCGCTGAACCTGGTCACCGGTTTCTTCGGCATGAATTTCGAGGGCCTGCCGCTGATCCACAGCCGCACCGGCTTCTGGACCATCTTCCTCTGCATGGTGGTGGTCGGCATTGGCCTGAGCGTATTCTTCTGGCGCAAGCGCTACCTGAGCTCATCGCGCTGAGGCGACACGATCGCCAGGCCTCGGCGGCGATCGACCCGAAGATCAGGCCGAATACGGATCGGCGAACCCCAACGACTGCATCAACTCGCTTTCACGCGCTTCCATGAGCTCGGCCTCTTCGTCGCGCTGGTGGTCATGGCCTTGGGCGTGCAGCGTGCCGTGGATCAGCAGGTGCGCATAGTGGGCTTCAAGCGTGCGCGATTGCGCATGCGCTTCGGCCTCGACCACATCGGCGCACAGTACCAGATCAGCATGCACCAGCGGCGCGTGGCTGTAGTCGAAGGTCAGCACGTTGGTGGCGTAATCCTTGCCACGGAAGTCGCGGTTCAGTGCCCGGGCCTCATCGGTGCCGACAATGCGCACCGTGATCTCTGCCGGCGCCTGCAGCGCTGCGCGAATCCAGCGCGCCACGCGGTGTCGGGGCAGCTGTGCGCGGTGCGCCCGAGCGAGCTCGTCGCGCGCGAACTGCAACGACAGCGTCAACGCAGGTCGAGACATCTCAAGCCGGGTCTGAGCGCGACGCCTCGTAGGCATCGACGATCCGCGCGACCAGCGGGTGGCGCACCACATCGCCGGAGTTGAAGCGCGTCGTGGCGATGCCGCGCACCCGCCGCAGCACACGCTCGGCGTCGATCAGACCGCTCATCTGGCCGCGTGGCAGATCGATCTGGCTGACGTCTCCGGTGATGACGCACTTGCTGCCGAAGCCGATGCGGGTCAGGAACATCTTCATCTGCTCAGGCGTGGTGTTCTGCGCCTCGTCGAGGATCACGAACGCGTTGTTCAGCGTGCGCCCGCGCATGAAAGCCAGCGGCGCGATCTCGATGGTGGCCTTCTCGAACGCCCGGGTGACCTTGTCGATGCCCATCAGGTCGTAGAGCGCATCGTAGAGTGGGCGCAGGTACGGGTCGACCTTCTGCGCCAGATCGCCAGGCAGAAAGCCGAGGCGCTCGCCCGCTTCAACGGCCGGCCGCGTCAGCACGATGCGCTGCACGCTGCTGCGCTCCAAGGCATCAATCGCGCAGGCCACCGCCAGGAAGGTCTTGCCGGTGCCGGCCGGCCCGATACCGAATGTGATGTCGTGCGACTGGATGTTGCTCAAGTACACCTGCTGATTGGGCGTGCGCCCGGCCAGATCGGCACGCCGGGTGCGCAGCGCGGTGACCGGCTGAGTTGCAGTTCCCACGGGCTCGGTCGCGTTGGCCCGATCGCTCGCGGCGCGACGGGTCAGCGGGATCGCACGGCCGGCCGCGTCGGCCGCGGCTTCCACCAGCGAGAGCTGGAACGCATCAGCCGCCAATGGCAGCCTGGCCCGGTCGTACAAGGTCTGGAGAAGACTGACGGCACGTTCGGCCTGCGCTTTTCCACCTTCAATGCTGAACGATTCATTGCGGCGCGTGATGGTCACGTCGAACGCCGATTCGATGTCGCGCAAATGCCCGTCCAGCGGGCCGCAAAGGTGGGCAAGCCGGGTGTTGTCGAGCGGGAAGAATGCGTGTCTGAGGATCAAGATCGACCGATGCTGCAGAGAGTTGTCGTATTGTGGCGCGTGCTTCGTGAAGGAAGGCGGTCGTTGCGGCTTCACCGGTGCGGCTCGCTGGCATGCCTCCTGCACAATCGCGGCCCATGCGAACCCGAGGCGTGCTGCAAATTCTGGCCCTGTGGCTGTGGCTCGCTCTCGGCTCTTCCCAGGCGGCGGTGCTGACGATCGCGTCGGTGCAGTCCGTGCAAAGCGAGGCCGCCCACTTCCCGACCGACGCGACTGCGGTGACGACAGCCTTGCCAGATGAGTGGCAGCACTCGCGAGCGGATCACGACGGCAGCGTCTGGTACCGAAGCCACTTCGACCTGCCCGCGGGCGTCGGCAACGATGACTTGCTGGCGCTGTACATCGAACACGTCTGCAGCAACCTCGAAGTGCACCTGAACGGGCGCCGCATCTACAGCGGGGGCCGCATGAGCGAGCCAATAACCCGCAACTGCTACCGCCCGCAACTGGTGAGCTTGCCGGCGGCCCTGCTGAATTCGCACGGCAATGTGCTGGACATTCAGGTCCGAGGGTCGGCACTGCGGCATGTCGCGGAGCGCGCTCGGGCGGGTGACCTGTCGGTGTTGCGCATTGGCCCCGAGGCCGAAGTGGCAGCGCTGTACGGCGAGCGGGAGTTCTGGAGCATCACCACCGTGCAGATTGCCAGCATCACGCTGACCGCACTCGGCGGATTCCTGCTGGCGCTGAGCTGGATCAACCGAAAGGAACGCTACCTGAAGTACTACGGTGCGTTGCTGATTGGCTGGTCTTTGCTGTCGCTGCGGGTGTGGTGGCCGCACTGGCCCCTGGCAACACGGGAGTTCGAACTGTTGGTGTGCAGCGCATTTGCGCCGTTCGTAGGCGTCGCGGTGCAGTTTTTCCTGAGCTATGCGGGCGTGCGATCTCCTCGCATTGCCGGCGGCCTGCTGCTCCAGTGCCTGCTGGTGCCGGCGAGCCTGCTGGTGGCTCCCGCCGACGACTTTTTCCTGCTCGCGAATGCCTGGTTCGCCTTGATGTCGGTGCAACTGATTGCGTCCATCGTCTACTACTTGCGCCTGGTCTGGAAAAACAGCCGTGTCGATTTCTGGCCCATGGGGCTGACGGCAGGCGGGATGGGCGTCGTGGTGTTGCTGGAGCTGGCAGTGCAGTACGGGTGGCTGCCCATGCACTCGGTTCAGCCGCTCAACGTCGCGCTGCCCTTGCTCTTGCTGGGCATCGGCTCTCGGCTGTTGCAGGTGTTCGGCCGGGCGCTGCAGGCCGCCGAGATCAACCGCGCACAGCTCGAGAATCGGGTGCGGGAAGCCGCTGTCGAGATCGAAAGCAACTTTGCGCAGATGTCGGCGCTGCGTGTCGAACAAGTGACCGAGAAGGAACGCAAGCGCATTGCCGCCGACCTGCACGACGATCTGGGTGCCAAGCTGCTCACCATCGTGCACACCAGTGAGAGCGAACGCATCTCGACGCTCGCGCGCGAGGCGCTCGAAGAAATGCGGCTGTCAGTGCGTGGTCTGACCGGCAAACCAGTGCAACTCGCCGATGCCCTGGCCGACTGGCGTGCCGAGGTGGTTTCGCGACTGGGCCAGGCCAACATCGAGGTGGACTGGCGCAACCCGTCCGACGATCTTCAGCAGAAGCTCAATGCGCGGGTTCTCGTGCAGACCACCCGCATCCTGCGCGAGGCCGTCAGTAACATCATCAAGCACAGCGGCGCCTCGCATTGCAAGGTGCGCACCTCGGTCGATGGGGCGCACTTCGGCTTGCTGGTGCAGGACAACGGCATTGGCATTGCGATGGAACTCGACGGCAAGCTGGACAGAGGCCACGGCATGTCGAGCATGAAACACCGCGCCAAGCAATTGGCTGGACAGTGCCTGGTGGAGTCGGGACCGGGCTACGGCACCGTGATCAGACTCACGATTCCGCTGTAATTCGGTGGTGAGTGGCATCCAAATCCGTCAGGACTGCGTTGATATCGCCGATAACGCGAGGGACGGAGTCCCCATGAACAACATCCTTCTGCTCGAAGACCTGCCAGAAATCCGCGCCTGGCTGAAAGTCCTGATCCTTCAGGTGTTTCCGCAATCGCACATCCAGGAAGCAGCACGCATCCACGACGCGCTCGAACTGGTCACCGCCATCAAGTTCGACCTGGCCCTGATCGACCTCGGGCTGCCCGATGGATCGGGCGTCAGCGTGGTCAGCGCATTGCGCGAGTCCCAGCCGGAGTGCCAGTCGGTGGTGGTGACGATCCACGACGACGACGATCATCTGTTCCCTGCACTGCAGGCTGGCGCCTTCGGCTACCTTCTGAAGGAGCAGGCGCGCGAACTGATCGCCGAGCAGCTCAAGCGCATGCGTGGTGGCGAGCCGCCGCTGTCGCCATCGATCGCCCGGCGCGTCATCGCGCACTTCGCTGCGCAGGCCAAGGGCAAGACGCAGCAGCGCGCGCATTCGATGCCGCATGTGCTGCTGACCGATCGCGAGAACGAAGTGCTGCTGCGCGTCGCCAAAGGCTACACGCTGCCCGAGATCGGTGGCCAGCTGAGCCTGTCGCGCCACACCATCGCCGACTACGTCAAGCAGATCTACCGCAAGCTCAACGTCAGCTCGCGGGCAGAAGCGGCGCTGGAAGCCCAGCGGCTGGGTCTGTTCGACAGCTGAGTGGCCCGGCCCGCGGGCCATCTGATCGTGCCCGGATAATCGTCCGATGATCGGACGACTCACCGGCATCCTCGCGGAGAAATCGCCGCCGCAAGTGCTCATTGACGTGAACGGCCTCGGCTACGAGGTCGATGTGCCCATGAGCAGCTTCTACAACCTCCCCGCCCTCGGCGAGCGGGTGACCTTGCTGACGCACTTCATCGTCCGGGAGGACGCGCAGGTGCTGTTTGGCTTCCTCACCCACGACGAGCGGCAGACCTTCAGGCTGCTGATCAAGATCACGGGCGTCGGGCCTCGAATGGCACTGTCGCTGCTGTCGGGACTGAGCGTGTCCGAGCTGGCGCAGGCGGTCGCGAGGCAGGAAACCGGGCGGCTGGTCAAGGTGCCGGGGATCGGCAAGAAAACCGCAGAGCGGCTGCTGCTCGAACTCAAGGGCAAGCTCGCCGATGCGATCAGCGCGCCAGCCACGGTGGCGAACGACACGCAAGCCGACATCCTGCAAGCCCTGATCGCACTCGGGTACAGCGACCGGGAAGCCGCGGCGGCGCTGAAGAGCCTGCCGCCCGATGCCAGCGTCAGCGACGGCATCAAGCTCGCACTGAAATCGCTGGCCTGACGCAGGCCCGCAGCCTGCGTACAGCACTCAGTGCTTGTGCTCGCCAGTGGCTTCCGACTTCGGCTTGGGCTCTTCAACATTGACCGTCACCACCACCTCGCCTGCCTTCTCGAACTTCAAGGTCAGCGGGAACTTTTCGCCGGCCTTGAGCGGCGCCTTGAGGCCCATCAGCATCAAGTGGTAGCCACCGGGCTTCAGCTCGACGGTCTGACCGGTGGCAAGCTCGATGGCGTCAACCTGACGCATCTTCATCACGTCGCCTTCCATCGACATGCTGTGGATTTCCACGCTCCCGGCTGCAGGCGAGGTGGCCGCGACCAGGCGGTCAACGGGCCCCTTGTTGGCAAGTTTCAGGTACCCAGCGCCCACCATCTGGCCCTCACGGGTGGGTCGGGCATAAGGATGTCCGATATCGATCTCGCCCAGCTTGTAGCTGTGGGCCACGGCGCTGAGCGCTGTCAGCGCGAGGGTGGCGCCGACGATCGCCTTCTTGATGTGTTGACTGTTCATGATGAGTTCCATGGTCTGGGGTTAACGGGTCAGTAATCGAAGCGCAGTTCTGCGTGCACCGTGCGTTGCGGGTACGGATGGAAGGCCCAGTACTGGTAATTGTTCAGGTTGTCGATACCCAGGCTGGCCTGCCATTGCCGATCGATGCGGTACTTGACCCGAACGTCGGTGACGAAGTAGCGCGAGAAGCCCTGGTACGAATATCCGTTGATGTCGCTGTTGTTCAGCTGTCCGAACTGCTTGCCGCTGAAGCGGGCACCGTACGCGCCGCTCCAGTGGTCGTCGAAACGGTAGTTCGCCAGCAGCGTCGCCCGCCAAGCCGGCACGCGCGGCTGGCGCTTGCCGATGGTGTCAGGGTAGCCCTTGTTCTTGCGGATTTCCGAATCGGCATAGGTCACGCTGCTGCTCAGATCCAGCCCGGGCACGAACAGCCGGTCCAGCTGCAGAGCCATCTCGACGCCCTTGGTGTCGATGCGACCGACGTTGCTCACCTGCGTGCCGCCCACGGTGGTCTGCGAGTACAAGGCGTCGTGGCTGCGCTCCAGGAAGACGGTCGCGCGCAGCAAGCCATGGGGCAGCGCCCGCTCCGCGGTCAGTTCGGTGGTCACCGATTTTTCAGGGCGCAGGTTCGGGTTGTTCAGCGTGGGCAATTGCGTGGTGGTGTTGATACCGCCCTGGAAGAGTTCGTTGACCGTCGGGTTGCGTACCGCGCGGCCGATCGAGGCCTTCAGCGTCCAGTCTTCGCTGGCATCGAACAGGATCGCGGCTTTCGGAGAGAACGTCGATGCGTCCCGGCTCGCATAGGTCGTCGCTGCCGCGCCGATCCGGCGCCGCCCGTCATGGGCGCGCCACTCTTCGTAGCGACCACCCAGGACTGTGCGCCACTGCGGCGCGAAGCGCCACGCGTCCTGCACCCAGAGGCTCGTCAGGCTGGTCTCGCCGCTGAAGGCTGCCGCCAGACTGCCCGCATTGCCGCCGACCCAGTCCCCGGTGTTCAACTCTCGCCGGCGCAACTTGAAGGCATCACGTTGCACACCAAACTCGACGATGTGCCGGCCATCCACGCCTTCTGGGCGCCAGATGCCTTTCAACGCCAGCGTGTTCCAGCCGGTGCCGGACATGTCAACCACGCGTCCGGCACCTCCCGCCAGTGCACCGGGCAGCAGCACATTGGCATTGGGCGTGCTGACACGGTCCCGGCGATAGTCGTAGACGCTGGCTGCCGCCTCCCAGTCCCAGACGCCAAGCGTGCGGCTCTTGATCGTCAAGCCATGGGCCAGGTGTTGCAGCTCCGCCCGGCTGGGCGTCAGCGCAGGCATGCTGTAGACGTTGCCGCCGATGTTGACCTGGCCGCCGTAGACCGGGTTGCCTGCGCCATCCCTCAGGAAGCTGTCAGCCGACCGCTTGGCATCGTTGCGCCAGAAACCCAGCGTGTAGCTGGCACGCAGCGTCGAGGTCAGGTCGTACGCCAGCTTGAGCTTGCCGCTGTCCTGGACCGAGTCGGTCTGCGTGCTGGTCCCGACGTTGTAAACCGGGACACCCAGGTGGCTGCGGTCCGCCACGGCACCGCTGACCGGTGTGCCGGCGGCGCTCGGGGTGGCCGATCGATTGACACGTGCGATGACCAGCGGCTGTCCGTCACTGTCCTGCCGGTTCAGATGGATCCACCATGAGAACGCACCGGCGCGGCTGCCGATCGAGGCGCTCTCCTGGTGCCCGGAAAAGCGCTCGTCGGTTTTGTACAGCCGGTACTTCTGGGTGTGCGCCTGCACCTTGATGTGCGCCTCGAAACGCGTCGGCATGCGCGTCACGTAGTCGACGATCGCGCCGGCCGAGTTGCCGGAGTAGGCCGCCGAGAACGGGCCGTACAGCACATCGACGCGCTCGATCTCGTCGGGCGACACCAGACCCCAGCGCGGCGTGAACTCAGCGCCATTGCCCAGCAGGTTCGACAGCAGGATGCCGTCGGCGAACACGAGTGACCGCGCGCTGTTGCCGGTGCCTGACGCCCGCGACGCCAGCACCGCGTGGTCGTGATCGCCAATGCTGCGCTTGCGCACGACAAGGCTCGGAAAGTACTTCAGCGCATCGGACGCATCGGTCGCGTTGATGCTGCGCTCGATCTGCGCGCCGGTGATGCCTTCGGTGGTGGTGGGAATTTCCAGCGGCAGGGTCGAGGGGCGCGAGCCGGTGACGACGACACGCTCGAGCGTGCGCGCCTGGTTGGCGTCGGCGTGGGTGTCCACGCGGGGCTCGTCCGCGGCAACGGCAGATCCGACGCCAGCACAGACGAGCAGGAACAAATGAGGGGCATGTCGCAAGGCGACCTCCTGGAACGGGGTGTCGATACACGGCCGGTCGACGCACAGGTCGAGCAGCCAGGCCGCGTGCCGTGCCGATGATTCGGCTACCGGGCGCGGTCGATCACAGCGTTCAGAGGAGTGGAGGTGCGCGCGCCTGGATCGGCGCCCAGGCGTAGAGGGGGCGTGGCGCCTGGCTGAAAAGCGCAGGCAGGTGATCGGCACCTTCGGCCAGCGTCGTCACAGCAGGCGCTGACGGTGGCATGCCCAGCGCCGGCGTGACGTTCGAGCACAGAGGGCAGTGCTCCATGTGCGCCGAGCGAGCGTCTCCGGGGGCGGAAGGGACAGATTCGGGCCCGTCGGAGGGGGTCGTGGCCTGCGCCAGCCAGCGCGCACCGGCGGTCGAGCAGATCTCCGACCACGGTCCGCTGCCGGTGGACGGGATCATCAGGCGCGACGCCGTCGGCACCAGTGCCAAGCCAAGCATCGCGATCAACGCGATGCGCAGCAGCCAGCGGAGACGGAGCCTGAAAAAATTCACGCCGCGAGTGTAGGCGACGCCCTGCCGGCCCCAGGCTGGGCGGTGTCGATAATGCGGCATGAGCATCCAGACCGACGATTTCGAGCCGCGTCGCGTGATCAGTGCGGCCAGCGCGTCGCCCAATGAAGACGCGATCGAGCGCGCGCTGCGACCGAAGGGCCTGGCCGAGTACGTCGGTCAGGCGAAAGCGCGCGAGCAGCTGTCGATCTTCATCGGCGCCGCGAAGATGCGCAGCGAGGCGATGGACCATGTGCTGCTGTTCGGCCCGCCCGGCCTGGGAAAGACCACGCTGTCGCACATCATCGCCAATGAACTCGGGGTGAACCTGCGCCAGACCTCGGGCCCGGTGCTGGAGAAGCCGAAGGATCTGGCGGCCATCCTGACCAACCTCGAGCGCAACGATGTGCTCTTCATCGACGAGATCCACCGGCTGAGCCCGGTCGTCGAGGAAATCCTCTACCCCGCGCTGGAGGACTACCAGATCGACATCATGATCGGCGAGGGCCCCGCCGCGCGCTCGATCAAGCTCGATCTGCAGCCCTTCACGCTGGTCGGCGCGACGACCCGCGCAGGCATGTTGACCAACCCGCTGCGCGACCGCTTTGGCATCGTGGCCCGGCTGGAGTTCTACACACCCGAAGAACTGGCGCGGATCGTCAACCGCTCGGCCGGCCTGCTGAACGTGCCCACCGACGCGGAAGGCGCCTTCGAGATTGCGCGCCGTTCACGCGGCACACCACGCATCGCCAACCGCCTGTTGCGCCGCGTGCGCGACTACGCCGACGTTAAGGGCAATGGCCGCATCACGAAGGCACTGGCCGATCTGGCGCTGAAGATGCTTGACGTCGACCCGCATGGCCTCGACGTGATGGATCGCAAGCTGCTCGAAGCCGTGATCCACCGCTTCGACGGCGGCCCGGTCGGCCTCGACAACGTGGCCGCGGCCATCGGCGAGGAACGCGACACGATCGAGGATGTGATCGAGCCTTACCTGATCCAGCAGGGCTATCTGCAGCGCACCCCGCGCGGCCGCATCGCCACGCTGGCCGCATTCAGGCATCTGGGCGTGACCCCGCCCAAGAACAGCGCCGCCTCCGACCTGTTCGACGAGTAGGCCTCGAGGGCTCGATCAGTGCGGCGACAAGCCGGCTGAATCCGCTGACTCGTCCAGCGCCGGCACCTCGAGGTGCCGCGTGTCGCTCCAGCCGATCAGCGTCAGGCCCGCGCCGGTGTGCAGCAAGCGGTTGATGCTCGCATTGGCCAGCGGCCAGGAGCGTTTGGCCTGCAGATCGAGATGGGTGGCCGCGCGGTACAGGCAGTCCATCACACCGCCGTGAGCGACCAGCGCGATGGTCTGTCCGGGATGGGCATCGGCCAGTGCCTGCACTGCGTCGATGCAGCGGACGTAGACCTCGCGCAGTGACTCGCCGCCTTCGGGCGAAAAGTCTGGTTCGCGCAGCAGCCAGCGGCGCGCCTCGGCCGGCCAGCGGGCCTGAATCTCGGCAAAGGTGTGCGCCTCGAAGACCCCGAAGGCACGCTCGCGCAACCGGGTGTCGGTGGCGACGGGAAGCGACAGCGCGTCGCCCAACGCTTCGGCCGTCTGCAGCGCGCGCGACAGATCGCTGGAGTAGACCGCGGAGATGCCTTCCTCGATCAACGCGCCTGCGGTGCGCTGCGCCTGCCAGCGGCCGGTCGCATTGAGCGGGATGTCCAGATGCCCCTGAAGGCGGGTGTCGACGTTCCAGGCGGTTTCCCCGTGACGGATCGCGACGATGCGGGTCACCGACTGCATCGCTTCAGGCGCCCCAGACGATGACCGCACCTTCCGCGTGGCAGCGCTTGAGCATCTCGAGAAGCGGCCAGGCGCGCTGCCGCAATCCGATGCGATCGGCTGGTGTGGCGGTGCTGCCCGCTGAAGTGGCTTCGTCCTGTGAACTGGTGGCCTCGTCCGCGGCCACCGCCTGCTCGACGGCAGCGATCGCGGCCGGCATGTCGGCCACCTCGAAAATGCCTTGGGCGGAAGGCTCCTTGCCGACGATGCGCAGGATCTGATCGCCGTGCGGTGCGAGCATGATGACGTCGCCCGCCACCTTTGATTTGAATTTGTAGATCATCGTGCCCTCGGGACCGCTGGAATCAGCGGTGAACGGCACATTGTGCGGGGGTCAGGCCGACGGGGTCGCGTCCGGGGCGGGCAACCGTGCGGCAGCGGCCCGGCGCTGGTCGAGCATCGCTTCGAACGACACCACGTCGACAGCTGGCGAGGTCAGGAAACCCTGGTACTGCTCGCAGCCGACTTGCAGCATGAACAGCCGTTGGGCTTCGGTCTCCACACCTTCGGCGATCAGCTCCAGCCGCAGCGCGCGGGCCATGTTGGCGATGGCCTCGACGATGCCCGCATCGCTTTCATCTCCCGGCAACCCCTGGATGAAACTGCGGTCGATCTTCAGCCGACTGATCGGGAAGCGCTTGAGGTAGGCCAGGCTGGAGTAGCCGGTACCAAAGTCGTCGATCGCCAGCTTGACGCCCAGTTCGGCCAGCGCCTGCAGGCGGTGCAGTGCTTCCTGAGCGTCCTGGATCAGGATCGACTCGGTCAGCTCCAGTTCCAACCGCTGTGGCTCCAGGCCCACTTCAGCCAGTGCCCGGGCCACGCTGTCGACGAAGTCAGCCTGCTGGAACTGCAGCGCGGACACGTTGATGGACAGCAGCAGGTGCCGGCCCTGCTCGCGCCACAGTGCGGCCTGCTGCACCGCCTGGCGCAGCACCCAGCTGCCGATGGACACGATGAAGCCGCTGCGCTCGGCCACCGGGATGAATTCGATCGGCGGCACGTCGCCGAGTTCGGGGTCACGCCAGCGGATCAGTGCCTCGGCGCCGACGATCTCACCACTCTTCAGATCGACCTGCGGCTGGTAGTGGAGCCTGAAGCGACCGGCGACGAGCGCTTGGCGCATCGCGTGGTCGAGCTTCATGCGGGAGCGCAGTTTCGAATTGCCCTCGGCGCGGGCATGATGGAACCGGAATCCGGCGCGGCCGCTTTCCCGCGCTTCATTCATCGCCGCATCGGCGGCCTGAAGCAATTCGTCGGCAGTGCAGCCGTCGCCCGGGTGCAACGAAATGCCGACGCTGCAGGTCACGGTGAAGTTCAGGTCGTCGAGCGTGAACGGCCGCTGCATCGCGTCGAGCACACGGCGCGCGCTGCCTTCGGCACCCGCGGCATCGGCCTGATGTATGAGCAGCACATACTCGTCGGCGCCGAGGCGGGCGATCGTGTCGACCTGGCGCAAGGTGAGCAACAGACGCTCGGCGACGTCGATCAGCACGCGGTCGCCCATGCTGTGGCCGAGCGTTTCGTTGATGTGCTTGAAGCGGTCGAGGTTCAGGAACAGCAGCGCGAACGGCACGCCTTCGCGCTGAGCCAGTGCCAGCGCGTAATCGATGCGGCTGAGCAGCGTGCGGCGGTTGGGCAGGCCGGTCAGCGCGTCGGTGTGCGACAGGGTTTCGATGCGCCGATTGGCTTCCAGGCGTTCGCTGATGTCACGGAAGGAATAGACACGGCCGATCGTCTTGCCACGGCTGGTCTGCGGCAGCGTGACACGTTCGAGAACCCGGCCACCGGTCAGCGTCAAGGTGTCGCTGGCCTGCATCTGCGGCACGCCATCGATGGCCGCTAGCCGGCGCATGTACTCGGCCGGCTCGACCACCCGGCGCAACATCCACGACAGGATCGCATCGTCATCGCGCTGTACCAGCAGGCTGTCGGGTAACTCCCAGAGGGCAGCAAATCGCTGGTTGAAATTGCGGATGCGGCCGTTCGTGTCGGTGACCAGGATGCCGTCGTGGGTCGATTCCAGCGTCGCCGCCAGTTCGGCCAGCCGGTCGGAGAGTTCGTCTTCCGCGCGCCGCTCGCTGCTTTGGTCGTGCATCACGACCATGAACAGCGCCTTGTCTTCGGACAGCATCACCCTGCTGACTCGGCGTAGCACCGCCACCAGCTCGCCATCGGCGCGCCGGATCCAGCTGTGCGACTCGACACTGTCGGCCCAACCGCGTGCGGCCTCCTGCCAGAACGTCATGTCTTCCGGCGTCGCCGCCAGGCTCAGCATGTCCTGGCCGCACAGGCTGGATGCATCCACCTCGAGCAAGGCGCCACAGGCGGCATTCGCGGCGACGATTCGCAAGCTCTCTGGATCAACCAGCCAGACCGCGTCGGTCAGGCCCTCGATCAGGGCGCGCGGTGGCATCAGCCATGCTTCGATGGCCCGCTGATTCAGCGAGGGCGAGGCGACAAGCGCATCGCCGGTGCGCGCACGACGCGTCGGCACCACTGGTGCAGGCACCGTGGGGCTGGGCGGCGCGCTGCGCGAGATCCTCACGCCAGCGTCCCGCCGTCTTGGATCGGCTCGAAGAAGTAGCTCACCCGCGGCCGAGGCGACAGGTAGTCGAGCGTGCGCTCGGGCAAGGCGCTCGGCTTCAGGCTGCGCCGGATGCCGAGCCCGCTGACCGTTTCGAGATCGAGCACCAGCGCCTCGTCACGCGGCACGCCAGCCTCGTGCACCAGTACCCTCGGCTTCAAAGGCCGTGAGGAATTGACGCCGACCACCAGCGCATAGCGGTCATCGGTGAGTTGCACTACCGAGCCCGCCGGGTACACGCCCATCATCTTGATGAAGGCGCCGAGGATCGCCGGGTCGTACTTGTTCTTGCCCTGCGCGAACATCAACGCCACCGCCTCGTGCGGGGTGATGGCCTTGCCCGGGTTAGCGGGATTGCACAGCTTGTCGTAGCGATTGACCAGGGACACGATGCGCGAGGGCACGGTCGTGCGGTCGCTTTGCAGCTTCAGCGGGAAGCCACTGCCGTCGATGTGCTCATGGTGCTGGGCAATGACCAGCGAGGCGCCGGGCGCCAGTTCCATCCGCCGCGCCTGGGCAATGCCGAGCGAGACGTGGGTTTCATAGAGCTTGTGCTCGGCCGCGTTGAAGTGCTCGTCAAGGTGGCGGAAGCGTTCCGGCAGATCGGCCTTGCCGATGTCATGCAGCAAGGCACCCAGCCCGAGATCGAGCATCTCGGCCTCGCTGAGGTTGAAGGTTCGACCCATCAGCAGCGAAATCACGCTGACATTCAGCGCGTGAGCGCTGGCCTTGTCACCCGCCCCTTCGCTGAGCAGCCGGATACACAACTCCTGGTTGCCGATCATCCGGCTGACCAGTTGCTCGGTCAGTGCCTGCGCGCCGTGGCGGGCAGCAACCGGCTGGGCCGCCACGCTGTCGAAAACCTGCCTGGCCGCACGCGCGGAATCGGCGAACTGCCGTTCGCAGTCGGCCAGCGCAGCGCGCTGAAGGGCGAGTGCGATGCGGTGGAGGTCCTGTGGCGTGGGAGCCGCCACGGTTGGCACGGCCTCGGCGGCGCTGTCTGGCGCTGGCTCCGGGGTGTCGGACGCCACGGGCGGGGTGGCGGGCTCCACACCTGTACCCGTCTGGCTGCCGGTGTCCCAACGGCCGGTGCTGTGGCTGAAATCGCTGTCATGCGGGCTCCAGCGCACGCGCTGCAGGCCCAGCGAACGCAGCGTCGCGATCTGGTCCAGGCTGGAAATCTTGAAGCTGGAGCGCGGAAACGGGTGCGACATCCAGCCACCGTCCAGGTGGATGTGCATGCCGATGGTCAACGCGGCGACTTCGATGGTTTCGATGACGGTGTCAGATTTCATGGGCAGGCGAAGCGCCGGGAAAACGCGCCTCTTGGGTGCATTTCGGCACATCCTGCCGCTGACTTGAGGGTGGCTGGCCTCCTCGCCTCGATCCGAGCGCCGTTGCAGGTCGCTCGGCGACGCCGCTGAAGCCGTGCAGCGGCTATCCGGCCAGCACCGCTGCCATGGCGACAGCCGTCGCCTCGACGTTCGACGTGTTCAGGCCGGCCACGCACATGCGACCCGAACGCAACACATAAACGGCATGCGCTTCACGCAGGCGGTCGGCCTGCGCAGGACTCAGACCGGTGTAGCTGAACATGCCGCGCTGCGTGAGAAAGTAGTCAACGTTGCGGCCCGGGAGCTTCTCGCTGAGCACCGTGTGCAGGCGACGACGCATGGCGTGGATGCGGTCACGCATCGCGTCAAGCTCCGCTTGCCACTGCGCGCGCAGGGTCGGCGTCTGCAGCACGCGAGCGACGATCTGCCCGCCATGGGTTGGCGGGCTGCTGTAGTTCTTGCGCACGGTGGCCCGCAGCTGGCCGAGCACCAGTTCGGCTTCAGCGGCGTTCGGGCAGACCACGCTCAGCGCACCGCAGCGCTCGCCGTACAACGAGAAGCTCTTTGAAAAGGAGCTGGCGCAGAAGAACGAAATTCCCGCGTCGGCCAGCGCGCGGATCGCGGAGGCGTCTTCTTCGATGCCGTCGCCAAAGCCCTGGTAGGCGATATCGACATACGGGATCAGTCGACGCGCGCGGATCACCGGGATCAGTTCAGCCCATTGCGCCGCACTCAGATCGACGCCGGTCGGGTTGTGGCAGCAGGCGTGCAGCAGCACGATGCTTTGTTCGGGCAGGGCCTGGAACGCCGCCAGCATCTCGTCAAACTTCAACCCGCCGGTGGTCGCGTCGTAGTACGGGTAGGTGTGCACCGCAAAGCCGGCACCCTCGAACATCGCACGGTGGTTGTCCCAGGTCGGATCGCTGACCCACACCTGCGAACCCGGGAAATAGCGCTGGAGGAAATCGCCGCCGACCTTCAGGCCACCCGAGCCACCGATGGTCTGCACCGTGGCGATCCGCCCGCTCGTGACCGCTTCATGCCCGGGGCCGAAGAGCAATTGCTGCACCGCAAGCCGATAGTTCGCTGCGCCTTCCATCGGCTGGTAGGGCCGCGCACCGATGGTTTGCAACATCGCGGTTTCGGCCTCCCGCACGGCAGCCATCACCGGCAGGCGGCCAGCGTCGTCGAAATAGATGCCGATCGACAGGTTGATCTTGTGCACCCGCGGGTCGCGGCCGAACGACTCGTTCAGAGTCAGGATCGGGTCGCCAGCGTAAGGATCGATGTGCTCGAACATGTGAATCGTGCGGGGAAGAAGTGACGGGGATGACCGGAAGAGCGTGACGCGCCTGCTGCTGCCTCAGGTCGCCAGCGCTGCCTCGATGTCAGCCTTCAGCGCCGCCGGTGTGTCGGTCGGCGCATAGCGCTTGATGACCTGGCCGTCGCGGCCGACCAGGAACTTGGTGAAGTTCCACTTGATGGCTTTGGTTCCCAACAGGCCGGGAGCCTCGGCGGTCAGCCATTTCCAAAGCGGATGCGCCGAGGCGCCATTCACATCGACCTTGCTCATCATCGGAAAGGTGACGCCGTAGTTCTTCTGGCAGAAGCTGCCGATCTCCGCATTGCTGCCCGGATCCTGCGAGCCGAACTGATTGCAGGGAAAGCCGATCACCGTCAGCCCGCGCTCCGAATAGGTCTTCCAGAGCTCCTCGAGCCCGGCAAACTGAGGCGTGAAGCCGCAAGCACTGGCTGTGTTGACGATCAGCAGCACGCGGCCGCGCTGCGCAGACAGGGGGCTGGGCGTGCCGTCGATGGCCATGACATCAAAGCCGAAAGCAGTAGCGCTGGGTGCATTCATCGGGATTCTCGGGTGAGGGACCTGCCCTTGCGACTTGGCGAGGGCACGCGAAGGCTGGATCGTATCGCTGGGGCTGCGCCAGCGCAGCGACCGGCGCAGCCGATCAGCGCGCCGGTTCCCGCGCAGCCCATACCGCAGTCAGCACGATCAGTGCGCCACCCGCCAGCAAGCTGCCAGTGACCTGTCCAGCGCCCAGCAGCACCGCCGACACGGCTGCAAACAGCACTTCACTGAGCATCAGCACCGAGCTGACATGCACCGGCAGTCGCACGGCCCCGAACTGCAGCGCGACGTTGCTGCACAGGAACAGCGCGCTCAAGGTCAGCACCAGCACCGGCACCCACCACGACCGAGGCTCGCCACCAGCGATCAGAGGCCAGGCAATGTCACCGTGCGCGCCGAGCGCAGCCCCAAGCAGCGCTGCGACCGCTGCACCACCGACAAACATCGCGAGCACGCGCCCTTCCTCGGGTCGGTCAGCCGTGCGCTTGAGCATCACGTTGTTCAGTGCAAAGGCGAAGCCTCCCAGCAGGCCCAGCCAGTCGGCCAGCGACTGGGGCACGGGCAAGCCCGGTACACCGCCCGCATCAGGGGCAGCCAGCACGATGCCTGCGCCGACCAAGGCCAGCACCATCCGGATACCGGCCACTGCGGTCAATGATTCCTTCAGCAAGCAGCGCGCCAGCAGCACCGACCACAACGGCATCAGGTAGAACAGCAGCACCACCCGCACCACGTCGCCGATCACAGTGGCCCAGTTGAAGGCCGCGTTGGTGGCCCCGGCCGCCAGCATCACCACCCAGAGCGAACGGTCGCGCAGCAGTTGCATGACGGCGCGCGGACGCACGGCCACGATCACGGCCACTGTCGGCAGATAGACCAACACGGTGGCCCAGAGAGGATGCAGCCCCTGGGCCTCGAGCTGTCGAAAAGGCCACCATGACAGCCCCCAGACCAGCGCGTTGAACACCAGTGCAAGCGCGGCCCAGGGGGTTGGTTGAAGCGGTGAATTCAATGGGATCCGTGAAGGGCAGCGCGGGCTTTGTCGCGAGCGGGCTCGAGTTGGCCGAAGTCGGCAAGCGCGGAAACGGCGCCAACCCAGGTACGACTCTCACCGGAGATGCGAGTCAGTCTGCGCAGCAGAAAGCCTCCCTGCCCTCAGTGCCGGTCGCTGCGCGCAAGAGCCAGCAGGTGTTCGACTTCAACGCGGTGGTTGACGCAATTGCGCTGGTGCCAGCGGCGGATCAGCCACATCAACCCGGCCACCAGCACGCCGAAGATGGAGATCGCACCAAAGGCCGACAGACCCAGCATGGTCGTACCGGCATACAGGGCGCCGAGTACCAGGATGCAGGCCTGTTCGTTGAAGTTCTGCACGGCGATGGACCGGCCCGCACCCATCAGGTTGTGGCCACGATGCTGCAGCAACGCATTCATCGGCACCACCAGGAATCCTCCCAGCGCGCCGAGCAAGATCAGGAATGGCACCGCAACCCACAACTGCGTGATGAAGTTCATGCCCAGTACCAGCAGACCCATCACGATGCCCAACGGGATGACCCAGGTCGCCTGATCGAGTCGCATGCGCAGCGAGGCGACCACCGCGCCAGCAGCCGTACCGATGGCGACCACCCCCACGAGCGCCGACGCCTGCGTGGTCTCGTAACCCAGCGCGACCGCGGCCCATGCCAGCACGATGTAGCGCAGATTGCCCGAGACGCCCCAGAACAACGTCGTGGTGGCCAGCGAGATCTGGCCCAGCTTGTCTGTCCACAGGCGCACATTGCAAACATGGAAATCGCGCACGAGATCAAGCGGGCTGTGGGCGATCGGCTGCAAGGGAGCGTCGGTGCGCGGGATGCGCAGATTGAAGGCCGCAGCGAGCGCGTAGAGACCCACCATGGCAGCGATGGCCGCTTCGGGAGGCGTGTCGATGCCCGTGTCGATCCAGGGGAAATCGAATGCGAGCAGGTGGCCGGAGATGGTGGGGCCGATCAACTGCCCGCCAAGCAGCACGCCGAGGATGATCGAGAGGATCGTCAGACCCTCGATCCACCCGTTGGCCTTGACCAGTTGGGAGTTGGGCAGCAATTCGGTCAGGATGCCGTACTTGGCTGGCGAGTAGGCTGCGGCACCCAGCCCGACGATGGCGTAGGCGATCAGAGGATGGCTGCCGAACAGCATCATCAGGCAGCCAACCACCTTGATCAGGTTCGAGAAAAACATCACCCGGCCCTTCGGCAGGGCGTCGGCGATGGCACCGACGAACGGCGCCAGGATCACATAGAAAAGCGCAAACATCGGCACCAGTGCGGCGCGTTGCCACTCAGGCTGGCCCGAGCTCTTCAACAACTCCACCCCCGCCACGAAAAGCGCGTTATCAGCCAACGAGCTGAAAAACTGCGCCGCCATGATGGTGTAAAAACCTTTTTTCATTCGCTGGTGGCGCTCAGTTTCCGGGTCGGCACGATGACGAGGCCGTACATCCGACGGGTCTCCTTGCGGCGCGGGTTATAGCACGCGGGGTGCTGCGGAACCGCTCTGCAGGGCACTGCGCGGCAAGGGTTTGCAAGCCCTGCGGCAGAATGGGTTTTTGTCAGGCGACCACCCATGCCCCGCCCCATCGAAGCCGTGATCCACCCCCAGGCGCTGGCGCACAACCTGCGGCGCGCACGGGCCCATGCACCGGATGCGCGAGTCTGGGCCGTGGTCAAGGCCAATGCATACGGCCATGGCATCGAGCGTGTTTATGCCGGTTTTCAAGCCGCAGATGGCTTTGCGCTGCTCGACCTTGACGAGGCACAGCGTGTGCGTGCACTTGGCTGGCGCGGGCCGATCCTGCTGCTCGAAGGCTGCTTCGAGGCGCGCGACCTGGAGCTCTGTTCGCGCCTGAGCCTGTGGCACACGGTGCACCGCGAGGCGCAGATCGACTGGCTGGCGGCGCACAAGACGCAGGCGCCGCATCATGTCTTCCTGAAGATGAACAGCGGCATGAACCGGCTGGGCTTCACCCCATCGGCCTACCGCTCGGCCTGGTTGCGGCTGAGCGGTTTGACGCAGGTGGAAAGCATCACGCTGATGACGCACTTTGCCGACGCGGACCGCGATGAACCGGGCGGCGGCATGGCTCGCCAGTGGGCGGTGTTCGAAGCCACCACCCGTGAACTCCCCGGAGAGCGGTCACTTTGCAACAGCGCAGCCACATTGCGCCATGCACCCGACAACGCGGCAGTGCGCGGCGACTGGGTGCGCCCTGGCATTGCGCTGTACGGCTCGGCCCCCGACTTCCCCGACCGCAGCATCGCCGACTGGGGCCTGCAACCAACGATGACGCTGCGCAGCGAATTGATCGCCACGCAGGACCTGCAACCCGGCGACACCGTGGGCTACGGCAGCCGCTACACCGCCTTGCGGCCGATGCGCATCGGGGTGGTCGCCTGCGGCTACGCAGATGGCTATCCGCGCAGCGCGCCCAACGGCGCACCGATGCTGGTCGACGGAGTACGCTGCGAAATGGTCGGTCGCGTCTCGATGGACATGGTCACCGTCGATCTCACCGCGGTGCCCACGGCGAGTATCGGCAGCGAGGTCACACTGTGGGGGCAAGGGCCAGGGGGCGCCGTGCTGCCCATCGACGAGGTTGCGCATGCCGCTGGCACCGTGGGCTACGAGCTGATGTGCGCGCTGGCGTTGCGTGTGCCGACCCGCGTCGACGATTGAGCCCAAGCGCACTGCGAGAACCACCATGCACCTGCCCACCCACATGCTGACGATGACCGTGCTGATGACGCCGGACATGGCCAATTTCTCCGGCAATGTGCATGGCGGCACGATCCTGAAGCTGCTCGACCAGGTGGCCTACGCGTGTGCGAGCCGCTATGCCGGCACCTATGTGGTCACGCTGTCGGTCAACCACGTGCTTTTCCTGCAGCCGATCCACGTCGGCGAACTCGTGACCTTCCTCGCCAGCGTCAACCACACGGGCACCTCCTCGATGGAGGTGGGCGTCAAGGTCATTGCCGAGAACATCCGCACGCAGGTCGTGCGACATGCCAACAGCTGCTTCCTGACGATGGTGGCGATGGGTGACGATGGCCGACCCACCGCGGTGCCACCGCGCGTGCCCACCACACCCGACGAGGTCCGCCGCTTCGAGGCCGCGAAGATCCGCAAGCAACTGCGCGCGGAGCTTGCGCAGCGCGAAGCCGCGTTGCTCAAGGCGATGCCATCGAACGCCGTTGCCGGCGACGCCTGAGGCACGGCGCAGCGTGATCTCGCCCAGCTTGGTGGTGCCCGAACACGAGGTCGAGATCACCGCGATCCGCGCACAGGGCGCTGGTGGCCAGAACGTCAACAAGGTGTCGAGCGCGGTGCACCTGCGCTATGACGTGCAGGCCTCTTCGCTGCCCGACGACGTGAAGCAGCGGCTGCTGGCACTGCGCGACCAGCGCATCACCGCCGAGGGCGTGGTCGTCATCAAGGCGCAGACCTCGCGCAGCCAGGAGGCGAACCGCATCGACGCGCTGATGCGGCTTCAGGAGCTGGTCGACAGCGTCGCCACGCCGCCGCGCGTGCGCAGACCGACGAAGCCGACCTACGGCTCGAAACAGCGGCGGCTAGAAGGCAAGGGCATTCGAGCACAGGTGAAGGCCTCGCGAGGCAAGGTCGGCCACGAGTGATGCGCGCCCAGCGGCCAGCTACAGTCGTCGGGTGAGCAAACCCAAATCGCTGTACACCTGTACCGAATGCGGCGGCACCAGCCCGAAATGGTTGGGCAAGTGCCCGTCTTGCGAAGCCTGGAACACGCTGGTCGAGTCGATCGCTGAAAGCGCCGGGCCGAAGCACCGCTACCAGTCGCTGGCCGGAGCGCTGCCGGTGGCCACACTGGGCGACATCGAGGCTTCGGACGTCGATCGGCTGCCCACCGGCATCGACGAGCTCGATCGCGTGCTGGGCGGCGGCATCGTCGCCGGTGGCGTGGTGCTGATCGGCGGCGACCCAGGCATCGGCAAGTCGACGCTGTTGCTGCAGGCGCTGGACGCACTGTCGCGCAACGTGCGCGCGCTGTACGTGACGGGAGAGGAGTCGGGTGCGCAAGTCGCCCTGCGCTCGCGGCGGCTGGGTCTGGGTGAGGCGCAGGGCGGCTCGCAGGTGCGGGTGATCGCCGAGATCCAGCTGGAGAAGATCGCCGCCACCATCGCCGCGGAGCAGCCCGTGGTGTGCGTGGTCGATTCGATCCAGACGGTCTACAGCGACCAGTTGACTTCAGCGCCGGGCTCCGTCGCGCAGGTGCGCGAATGCGCAGCGCAGCTGACGCGCATCGCGAAATCGAGCGGGACCACCATCGTGCTGGTCGGCCACGTGACGAAGGAAGGCGCGCTGGCCGGGCCGCGCGTCCTGGAACACATCGTGGATACGGTGCTCTATTTCGAAGGTGATACCCACAGCAGCTTCCGGCTGGTGCGCGCCATCAAGAACCGCTTCGGCGCCGTCAACGAGATCGGCGTGTTCGCGATGACCGAGCGCGGGCTGAAGGGCGTGGCGAATCCGAGCGCGATCTTTTTGTCCACACACGGCGATCCGGTGGCGGGCTCCTGCGTGCTGGTCACGCTGGAAGGTACGCGACCGTTGCTGGTGGAGATTCAGGCGCTGGTTGACAGCGGGGGCCCCAGCCCGCGCCGGCTCAGCGTCGGGCTGGACCGGGACCGGCTGGCGATGATGCTGGCGGTGCTGCACCGCCACGCCGGCATCGCTTGCAACGACCAGGACGTGTTCGTCAACGCAGTGGGTGGCGTGCGCATCGCGGAGCCAGCGGCCGACCTGGCGGTGATGCTGGCCATCCAGAGCAGTCTGCGCGGCAAGCCACTGCCACGCGGGTTCATTGCGTTCGGTGAGGTCGGCCTGGCCGGTGAGGTGCGACCTGCGCCGCGAGGCCAGGAGCGATTGAAGGAAGCGGCCAAGCTCGGCTTCAGCGTGGCCGTGGTGCCCAAGGCCAATGCGCCAAAGAAGCCCATCGAGGGGCTGACGATCCACGCGGTGGAGCGCATCGAGGAAGCGATCGCGCTCGTGCGCACACTGTGACCAGCGCGCCGCAGGCTCCCATTCAGACAGCGCCTCGGAACTGCCCCAGGCCGGCGCCTAAAATCGAGGGTTATTGAACAGTTTGGAGTCTCGCCATGTCGATGGCCGATCGTGACGGAAAGATCTGGATGGATGGCGAGCTGGTGGAGTGGCGCGACGCCAAGATCCATGTGCTGTCGCACACGCTGCACTACGGTTGCGGCGCCTTCGAAGGGGTGCGCGCCTACAAGACCGAGCAGGGCACGGCGATCTTCCGGCTGCGCGAGCACACCGAGCGGCTGTTCAACAGCGCCAAGATTCTGCGCATGAAGATCCCTTTCTCCATCGATCAGGTGATGGAGGCCCAGCGCCGTGTCGTGCGCGAGAACAAGCTGGAAAGCGGCTACATCCGGCCACTGACCTGGATCGGCGACAAGAAGCTCGGCGTCAGCCCGAAGGGCAACACCATCCACCTGATGGTCGCCGCCTGGACCTGGGGCGCCTATCTCGGCGAGGAAGGCCTGAAGCGCGGCATCCGCGTGAAGACCAGCAGCTACACACGCCACCACGTCAACATCACGATGACGCAGGCGAAGGCGGTCAGCAACTACACCAACTCGATCCTCGCCAACATGGAAGCCACCGATGACGGCTACGACGAGGCGCTGCTGCTCGACGCCAGCGGCTTCGCCAGCGAAGGCGCCGGCGAGAACCTGTTCATCATCAAGAACGGGGTGGTCTACACGCCTGATCTGTCGGCCGGTGCGCTGAACGGCATCACCCGCAACACCATCTTCGCGATCTGTGCGGACCTCGGGCTGAAGATCGTCGAGAAGCGGATCACCCGCGACGAGATCTACATCGCCGACGAGGCTTTCTTCACCGGCACCGCCGCCGAAGTGACGCCAATCCGTGAACTGGACCGCCTGGAGATCGGCCAAGGCTCTCGCGGGCCGATCACCGAGAAAATCCAGTCTGCGTTCTTTGACATCGTGAACGGCCGCAACCCGAAGTACGCTGCGTGGTTGACGCCAGTCTGAAGCCTGTATCAAGCCACCGCCATACGCTGATCAAGCCCCCGTCACGCACACCTCCACGGAGCCGATCATGAGCACAGCGCCATCCACCTCGTCCAGCGCCATCGAAGTCACCGCGCACGATCTGCAGGGACCGGGTGCGGTCACTTGCCCGAACCCGAAGATGCCACTGTGGAGCAATCACCCGAAGGTGTTCATTGATGTGGTCACCACCGGATCGGGAAAGTGCCCCTATTGCGGCACCGTCTACTCGCTGAAGGCAGGCGAAAAGATCCACGCACATTGACCGCGCACCGAGGCAAGCAACGGCAGCGGCCGTGATGGGCACCGTGAGCCACGACGGCGATCCTGCAGGGCGCGATTACGAAACCCTGGTGCGCGCCGCGTTGATCGGCGCTGGCACCTCCGTGTGGGAATGGAACCCGCAGACCGATGTGCTTTCGGGTGTTGACTCTGACCTGAACCTGCTGGGCTACGGCCCGGAGGAAGGTCGACTGACCCAGCAGGCCTGGAACCTTCTGATACACCCGGACGACTGCGCAGAAAACGACGAGCACTTCCTGCGCCATGCCCGTGGCGAGTTGCCCTATTACGAGCACGAATACCGCGCTCGGACAAAGGACGGCCAGTGGCGATGGATCGCGGAACGCGGTCGTATCGTCGAGTGGAGCACCGACGGAAAGCCTCTGCGCGTGGTCGGCACGCTGGTCGATGTCACTCAGCGCCATCAGGCCGAGAGCCGTGCGCTGGCCATCGCGGCGCAGCTGAGCGAAACAGCAAGCCATGTGCCCGGCGTGATCTACCAGTACCGCCACAACGGCGAAGGCGACGGCGCGTTCTGCTACGTCAGCGAAAGCTGTTTCGACGTGCTGGGCCTGACTGCCAGCGAGGTGATGTGCGATGGGGCTGCGGTGCTGCGGATGATCGAGCGCGAGCATTACGGCTCGACCATCGCAGCGATGAAGCTGTCGGCACGCACGCTCACGCCCTGGCGCTTCGACTTCCGGCTGCGCCGCCCTGACGGCGCGCTGCGCTGGATGACTGGCACCTCGACGCCTCAGCGCGAAAGTGACGGCGGCGTGCTGTGGTACGGCTACTTTGAAGACTCCACCGAAGTGCATGAGTTGCAGATGGCTCGCCAATCGGCCGCCATGGCACAGGCGGCCAATCGGGCCAAGACCGAGTTCCTGTCGCACATGAGCCACGAGCTGCGCACGCCCCTGAACGCGGTGATGGGATTTGCGCAGCTGCTGCAGATTGACGAAAGCGACCCGCTATCGCCCAACCAGCGCCGCCGTGTGGCGCTGATCCACGAAGCCGGCGACCATCTGCTGCAGATGATCAGCGAGTTGCTGGATCTCACACGCATCGAATCAGGACAGCTTGCGCTCGACTGCACGGATGTGCAGTTGTCGGCATTGTTGGCCGAATGCATGGACATGCTGCACCCGCTTGCTGACGCTGCGTCAGTGCGCCTGTTGCCGGTCGAGGCCAGATCATCCCTGACGGTGTATGCCGACGCGACGCGATTGCGTCAGGTGGTGCTCAACCTGGTCTGCAACGCCATCAAGTACAACCGACCCGAAGGCACGGTGCGGGTGCTGGCAGAGTCAACGCCCGACGGCGTGCGCGTGCAGGTCATTGACACGGGTGTCGGAATCTCCCGAGCGCAGTTGCCCACACTGGGCGAGCCGTTCAACCGACTTGATCACCGTCACAGCGCGATCGAGGGTACCGGGATCGGCCTGGCGGTGACGCGCGGCCTGATTCAGTTGATGTCAGGTCGCCTCGACGTCGAGAGCACCCTGGGCGAGGGCTCAACTTTCAGCGTGTTCCTCCCCGAAGGCCCCACCCCGGGGGCCACCACTCAGAGCCCCAGCTTGCCGACGTAAAGCACTGGGCCGGCCGGTGCGCCACTGCCGGGAATGGCCCACGGTTCCAGGGTGCGATCGGGCTGGACGCCGACATCGACCAACGTGCCGGTCACAGCGGCTGTGCGGGCGGCTTCTACAGGCTTCGTACAATGAAATTTCGGTTGGCTGACTTGAATCTTTCAGCTCGCGTGCTGAAGAGGAAGGTGAAATGAATTCTCCGAACCCCCCCCTGATAGCGCTGTCCTCTCCTGACGAGGCAGAGCAACAGTTTTACGAATCGATGCAGCACGCCGACCTGGATCGCTTCATGTCGGTGTGGAGCGACGAAGACGACGTCTACTGCGTGCACCCCGGTGGTCCGCGCCTGATCGGCGTGGGCGTGATTCGGGAGAGCTTCGCAGGGATCTTCGCGAAGGGTCCGCTTGATGTCCACCCAGAGAAAGTCCGGCGCGTCGACTCGCACTTCAGCGCGGTGCACAGCGTGCTCGAACGCGTGCAGGTTCACACCGACAAGGGCCGCCAATCGGCCTGGGTCATCGCGACCAATGTGTACGTGAAGACTGCTCTTGGCTGGCGGCTCGTCGCTCACCACGCCAGCCCTGGCACAACACGCGAAGCACAGGAAGTCCTCGAATCGAGCGCCGTGCTGCATTGATTCCAGATGGATTGCGGCACCCCTCGCCCGGATGGCTGCTGGGCGATGGCTCGATCGGCGGCAACATGCAGTCGATCTGGCCGGCGCTGGTGTGCAAGCGCATCGATGGCGCCAGGCTGCACTATCAGCGCGAGCGCTGGACCACGCCGGACGCCGACTTCATCGATGTCGACTGGCTCGAACCCGAGGCGAGCGCGAGCGATCCCGCAGCGCCCCTGCTGATCCTTTTCCACGGCCTCGAAGGCTCGTCGTCCAGTCACTATGCACGTGCGTATGCGCGCGTCGCGCAGCGACTGGGCTGGCGCTATGCGGTGCCGCATTTCCGTGGCTGTTCCGGGGAGCCCAACCTCACTGCACGCGCCTATCACTCAGGCGATTTCGAAGAGATCGGCTGGATCCTCGAGCGCTTCCGCACGCTGCACCCCGGGCCCCGGCTGGCGGTGGGTATCTCGCTCGGCGGCAATGCCTTGTTACGCTGGGCGGAAGAAGCCGGCGAGACCGCCGCTGGCGCGGTCAGTGCGGTGGCGGCAGTGTCATCACCGATCGATCTCGCCGCCGGCGGGCATGCGATCGGTCGCGGCTTCAACCGCCTTGTTTACACGCAGATGTTCATGCGCTCGCTCCGCCCGAAAACGCTGCAGAAGCTGAAGAGCCATCCGGGCCTGTTCGACCGCGACAAGATGCTGGCGGCTGGCGATCTGTACGAATTCGACAACCTCTACACCGCACCGGTGCACGGCTTTCGCAACACCGACGACTACTGGCATCGCGGCTCGGCCAAACCGCATTTGCATCGGATCCGCATCCCGACCTTGGTGATCAACGCGCGCAACGACCCCTTCGTGCCGTCCGCTTCATTGCCAGGCCCGCATGAGGTCGGACGCCATGTGACCCTGTGGCAGCCGGCGCGCGGCGGGCACGCCGGGTTCGCCAGCGGAGCATTTCCCGGGCATTTGCAAGCCATGCCCGAGCAGGTGATGCGCTGGCTGCACGCGCACGGCGGCTGAGTCGGCGACCATCAGCCATGGACGACATCGTTGCCGCAGCGCTCGCGAAATGGCCGAACGTACCGCACTGTCGCGGCTGGCTGGGGCTGGACGCGCGGGGCGACTGGTACCTGCGTGATGACCATGTCCAGGCCGCTGGCCGATTCCCGCATCCCAAGGGCAGCCGCCTCGAACATGTCGGGCTGCGCGAATTCATCGAACGCAATTACGCCTGCGACGAGGCTGGCGCCTGGTACTTCCAGAACGGACCCCAACGGGTGTATGTCGAGCTGGAAGCCGCGCCGTGGGTCTGGCGGCTGCAGCGCCATGGCGCTGACCAGCCCATCGTCTTGCGAAGCCACACCGGCGCGCCAGCGCAGTACGGCTCGGCCTGGCTTGATGAGCGGGGTCGCTTGTTCATCGCCACCGACCTCGGCCTGGGCCTGGTGCATACGCTGGACATGGAAACCGCTGCCGACGCCATTGAGCAAGGGCTGTGGCAGGTCGGCGACACGGAGTTCGGCGACCTGCCCGCGCGATTTCGATACCGGCTGAGCCCGGCATCGGATGCCGCGAATCAGCTGCCGTAGGACACGTCGTCGGCTTCGTGGACGACCTGCTGGCGCACAGGCTGGTGGCATACAGGGCAACGGCTGCAGGCCCCGTCACAAAAGCGTGAAACCTCTCCCCCTTACCACCCAGGCATGAAAAAGCCGACCCTCGGGTCGGCTTTTGGCGTGCGGCCGGCTCTTACTTGACGGCATTGACCATGTAGGTCACCACCGCCTTGATGTCGGCATCGCTGCCTTGCGAGCCACCGCGCGGCGGCATCGCGTTTTTGCCCTTGATGGCACTGGCCGTCAGGCCATCAATACCCTGCGCCAGACGAGGCGCCCAGGCGGCCTTGTCACCGAACTTCGGTGCGCCGGCAATACCGGCGCCGTGGCAGGCAGAGCAAATCTGCGTGTACAGGGCTGGAGCCGCCGTGGTGGCTGCGGCAGCGGGTACCACCGCTGCTGCCACGACAACGGGTGCTGGCTCGGCTGGCTTCACCTCGGCAGGCGCCGGGGCCGCAGCAACCGGCTCGGCCGCTGGCGCCGGTGCAGCGTCGGCAGCAGGCGCCGCGCTGGGCGCGGCAGGCTCAGCGAAACTCGCGCCGCCCTTGTTGGCCATGTAAACGACCGCACGGCCGATCTCGATGTCGCTGTAATCACCGCCGCCCTGGGCGCCCATGGCGTTCTTGCCTTTCAGCGCACTGGTCAGCAGGACCTCGTACCCCTGAGCGTTGCGCGGCGCCCAGGCAGCGGCATCGCCAAACTTGGGTGCACCGGCCAGACCCGCCGTATGGCAGGCCGAGCATTGCGCGGCAAACACCTGCTCACCGGTCTTCCAGGATGCCGGGTTGGCCACATCCTTGACAGTGACCGCGCCGATCGGCGCGATGCGGCGTGCGATGGACTCGGGGGTGAGGGCGTCGCTGCCAGCCGCAGGCTTCTTGTCGGCGGTCACATAGCTGGCCAGCATAACGATGGCAATCACTGGAACAACGAAGGACAGCAGCACCGTGATGATTAGCTGCTTGGGGGTCTTGATCGGCCCTTCATGGTTTTCTTCGTCGTGGGAGTGGCTGGGGTCGCTCATGAATTCCTCGGATCGCGGGGTGATGCTGAAAATCAGTTCGGGGTCGTGCGCGCGTGACGGGATCCGGAACCCAAACGGCGCCGGAGACGCAACCCGTAGCGGACCACGTCAGCACAGCGGCTGAGTATAAAGCTGGGGGTGACCATCCAAACGCCTCGAAGCATGACGTCTTGCTCGCAAAGCCGCGGCTTCCGGGGCGCCCCCTACAATCGAAAGAGTTGCGTCCGTAGCTCAATGGATAGAGTACTGCCCTCCGAAGGCAGGGGTTGCTGGTTCGATCCCAGCCGGGCGCACCACAGCGCAGAAAGGCGCTAGAGCAGCGGCTTCAGATACCGCCCGGTGTCGCTCCCCGCATGGGCCGCCACGGTTTCAGGCGTTCCGACCACCACCACCTGCCCGCCGCCGGCGCCGCCTTCAGGGCCCATGTCGATCAGCCAGTCGGCCGTCTTGATGACATCGAGGTTGTGCTCGATCACGACGATGGTGTTGCCCGCATCGCGCAGTTGGTGCAGCACCTTGAGCAGCAGCGCGATGTCGGCGAAGTGGAGGCCGGTGGTGGGCTCGTCGAGGATGTACAGCGTGCGGCCGGTGTCGCGCTTGCTCAACTCGAGCGCCAGCTTCACACGCTGCGCCTCGCCACCCGACAGCGTGGTCGCGCTCTGGCCGAGGCGGATGTAGCCCAGACCCACATCGAGCAGCGTCTGCAGCCGGCGCGCGATGTTGGGCACCGCGTTGAAGTGCACGTGGGCGTCCTCGACGGTCAGCGCCAGCACCTCGGTGATGTTCTTGCCGCGGTACAGCACCTCCAGCGTCTCCCGGTTGTAGCGCTGGCCCTGGCACACATCGCAGGTGACGTAGACATCGGGCAGGAAGTGCATCTCGACCTTCAGCACGCCATCGCCCTGGCAGGCCTCGCAGCGCCCGCCGCCGGCTGAGGCGCTGACGTTGAAACTGAAGCGTCCCGGCCCGTAGCCGCGTTCCTTCGCGGTGTTCATCTCGGCGTAGAGCTCGCGGATCGGCGTGAACATGCCGGTGTAAGTGGCCGGGTTGCTGCGCGGCGTGCGGCCGATCGGGCTCTGGTCGACGTTGATGGCCTTGTCGAATACTTCGAGTCCGTCGATCGCGTCATGAGGCGCGGCCTCGACATGACTGTTGTAGAGCTTGCGCGCGACCGCCGCATACAGTGTGTCGTTGACCAGCGTGCTCTTGCCCGAGCCTGAGACGCCGGTGACGCAGGTCAGCAAGCCGATCGGGATCTCGACGCTGACGTTCTTCAGGTTGTGGCCGCGAGCGTTCGCAATACGGAGCACCTGACCCGCGATCGGCGCGCGCCTCTTCGGAACGTGAATGCGCAACACCCGCGACAGGTACTGGCCGGTCAGCGAGGCGGGGTTCGCGGCCACCTCGTCGGGTGTGCCCTGCGCCATCACACGGCCTCCATGCACGCCAGCGCCTGGGCCCATGTCGATCACATGGTCAGCGGCGCGGATCGCATCCTCGTCGTGCTCGACCACCAGCACGCTGTTGCCGATGTCGCGCAGGTGGCGCAGCGTTCCGAGCAGCCTTTCGTTGTCGCGCTGGTGCAGGCCGATGCTGGGCTCGTCGAGTACGTACATCACGCCGGTCAGGCCGCTGCCGATCTGCGAGGCGAGGCGGATGCGCTGCGACTCGCCACCGCTCAGCGTATCGGCGCTGCGGTCCAGGCTCAGGTAGTTCAGGCCCACGTCGTTCAGGAACTTCAGCCGCGAGCGGATCTCGCGGATCACCTTGTCGGCAATCTCGGCCTTCGCGCCCTTCAGCTGCAGCCGCTCGAAATAGGCCAGGCCCTCGCGCAGCGTGCCGTGCTCCACACGGTAGATCGGCTCGCCGATCTCGTCGTCAAGGCCCTGCAGGAAAACATGGCGGGCCTCGCGGCGCAGCCGGGTGCCACCGCAATCGGGGCAGGGCTTGGGGTTCTGGTAGCGGGCCAGGTCTTCGCGCACCAAGGCTGAATCGGTCTCGCGGTAGCGGCGCTCCAGCGTCGGGATGATGCCTTCGAAGGGGTGCTTGCGCTTGACGCTGCGCGCCTTGGTGGCGCCGCCGCGACCGATCGAGTCGGCGGTGTAGACGAAGCTGATCTCTTCGCTGTCCGATCCATACAGCAGCACTTGCTGGATCTCTGCAGGCAGCGCATCGAACGGCGTGTCGATGTCGAAGCGATAGTGCTTCGCCACCGCTTCGAGCAGCGTGAAGGTGTAGCTGTTGCGCCGGTCCCAGCCCTTGACCGCGCCGCTGGCGAGGCTCAGGCTCGGAAATCCGACGACGCGCTGCGGGTCGAACACCGTCACCTGGCCGATGCCGTCGCAGGTCGGGCAGGCACCCTGCGGTGAATTGAACGAGAACAGCCGAGGCTCCAGTTCGGCAAGCGCATAGCTGCAGATCGGGCAGGCGAACTTGCTGGAGAAAAGATGTTCACGGCCGGTGTCCATCTCGAGTGAAATCGCGCGCCCGTCAGCAATGCGCAACGCGGCCTCGAAGCTTTCTGCCAGACGCTGTTTCAGGCCGCCGTCGGCATCGGCGCTGGCGGGTTGGACAACCTTGACGCGGTCGAGCACCACATCGATGTCGTGCTTCTCGTTCTTCTTGAGCGCGGGCAGGTCGGTCGCTTCATAGGCTGTGCCGTCGATGCGGAAACGCACATAGCCCTGCGCCTGCATGTCGGCGAACAGCTCGGCGAACTCGCCCTTGCGTTCGCGCACCACCGGCGCCAGCACCATCAGCCGCGTGCCTTCGGGCAGCGCCAGCGTGGCATCGACCATCTGGCTCACGCTCTGAGCCTGCAGCGCGAGCTGGTGGTCAGGACAGAAGGGCGTGCCAGCGCGGGCATAGAGCAGGCGCAGGTAGTCGTGGATCTCGGTGACGGTGCCCACGGTAGAGCGCGGGTTGTGCGAGGTTGCCTTCTGCTCGATGCTGATCGCCGGACTCAGCCCTTCGATGATGTCGACATCGGGCTTGTCCATCAGCTGAAGGAACTGCCGCGCGTAGGTGCTCAGGCTCTCGACATAGCGCCGTTGCCCTTCGGCATACAGCGTGTCGAATGCGAGGCTCGATTTGCCCGAGCCGCTCAGCCCGGTGATGACCACCAGCTGATGGCGCGGGATATCGACATCGATGTTCTTCAGGTTGTGGGTGCGAGCGCCGCGCACGCGGATCACACGAGCCTCCAAGGAGCTCTCGCGGGTCACACGAGCTTCGAGGGAAGTCTCGCGGCCGTGCGGCGCCTCCGGAGGCGGTGTCGACAAGGAGATGGGCATCGGCTGCACAACGCAAAGCCGACCATCATACGGACCGCCCCTGGGCGCGGCGGCGGCAGCTCAGCCGCTGGCCGTCAGAACCCGATGTTCAGGTACAGGCTACCCACGTAGGTGTCACGTGCACCGGCTCCGCGCTTGATTTCTGCGGTCTGGAACCGCACGATGTAACTGAGGCTGGTCGCCCGGGTGATGCCCCACACGACACCGAGGTGCGCTTCGCCCAGCACCTTCTCCACCTCGTTGGACGAGAGCTTCACGTCCGAATGCCGGAACTGCCCTTGCAGCAGGACGTTGTACCCGCGCAGGCTGGTGCTGGCGCCGTACAGGAGATACAGATCGCCGTCGATGCTGCTGGCCGGCGGTGCGTAGTACTCGCTGCGCTCCGGGTACAGCGACCACCACGGCGTCGAGAACTTGCCATACCGTCCAGACACCATCAGGCTCGCTTCGGTGATGTAGCCCAGGCCGGCTTCGACGCCCCACTTGAAGTCGGCCCGTCCACCAGGGACCGAGCGATATTTGGCGATCAGGCCCTGCCGCCGCACGGTGTACTTCAGGGTGGGCTCACCGCCCTCCGAGATCTGGTATTTGTAGCCATTCGGTTTCTGGCTGCCGATCAGTTGGTGAAAGCCGCGGTGCAGGTGCTTGCCCAATGAGGTGCCGAGCACGCCCACGGTCAGCGCCGAAGACCAGGCGGTCTGGCCCGCATCGGTGATGGTCATCCGGGTGCTGGTCAGCGAGAACAGGCCCGCATAGGGCCGGTCGTCGTAAATCGGCGCGCGAGACTCCTTGTCTTCAGGGGTGTAGGCCTGGGCCCCAAACTGCAAGGCGGTTCTCGACGAGGTGCGCGTGGCGCCAGGCAGCCACCAGTTGTCGATGAAGCCGAGCACACCATCGAGCGACACCAGGTTGTCTGCCGCGTCCGGGCCCGAGATCGTGAACATGAAGCCGCCGGAATAGCCCGCGTCACGGGAGCTCAAGGCCAGAAAGTCGTTGTCGATGGCGAAGGTCCAGGAATTGCTGCCTGGCGAGGTCAACGGCGGGCTGTCTGCAGCCGACTGCGCCAGGGCGCCTGTGCAGGTCCCTGCGCCCAACAGGGCCGTCATCGAGAGGCAGCGCTTCGCGCCGAGGAGCCACGTTGCAGGGCTGGCGACCCGGGAGGTGATTGTCGACATCGGATGATTCTGCAACGAACGGACACATTCCCTTACGCGAAACTGCGTAAAAGCATAGGCACCGCATCGCTGCGCAACAAGCCGGGTTCACGTGGATGGACAGTCCGCAAGCCAGGCGGTTGCACGACTCACCCAAGCCTCGGCGCGCAGCTGGCGCTCAGGCGCGATTCAGCGTCACCGTGAAGGTCGACCCCCGCCGTGGCTGGCTGACCACATGGATGTCGCCGCCCATCAGTTCGACGAATCGCCGGCTCACGAACAGGCCCATGCCCGAGCCCTCGACGGCCGTGGTCTCGGCGCCGACACGGCTGAACGGCTGGAACAGCCCGGCGATCTGGGCGTCGGTCATGCCGATGCCGGTGTCATGCACGCTGACACTGACATGACGCACGTCTTCGATGATCGACACTGAAACACTGCCGCCCGGGCGGTTGTACTTCACCGCATTCGACAGCAGGTTGATCAGCACTTGCTTCAAGCGCAGGCGATCGGCGCGCACCATGACATCGGGGTGTCCTGCGGTCGCGTCGAGCAAGGACACCTCGGCCTCGTCGGCGCGACGCTGCACCATGGGCAGGCTTTCAGCCAGCAGCTCGCTCAGGCTGACATCGGCCAGCTCGATACTGACCTGTCCGGACTCGAAGCGTGTCACGTCAAGCACCTCGTTGATCAGGTCGAGCAGGTGCCTGGATGCGGTCTCGATGTAGGCGATGCGATGCGGCTTGATGATCAAGTCGCCAGACTCGACCTCGAGGCGCATCAATTGCGAGAAGCCCATGATTGCGTTGAGCGGGGTGCGAAGTTCGTGGCTCATGCGCGACAGGAAAGCACTCTTCGCCTGGCTCGCGAACTCGGCCGATTCCTTGGCGACTCGAAGCTTCAGGGCCAGCTTCTCTGCCGTGCAGTCCCACGCGCAACCGATCAGGCGCAGCGATTGCTGGCACGCGTCGCGTTCGAGGCGGCCGGCCAGATGGACATGGCGCCCGATCGAGTCGGGCAGCACGTCACCGTCTTCCATGCGCAACTCAACCGTCAGATGTCCATTGCCCTCCAGCGCGTCTTGCAGCGCCGCGTCGAAACGCGCCAGGCTCTCGGCATCGGCCGCGCGCGCGATCTCTGTTCGCAGGTGCGTCGCGATGGCGCCGGGCTGCCCGAGCAAGCCACGCATCCGCTTGTCGAAAAACACCCTCTCGGCCTGCAGATCCCAATCCCAGATGCCGATGCCACCGGCTTCATTGGCCATGCCGAGCCGTGCGGTGAGCTGACCGATCTCCTGTTGTGCGTGGTGCTGCTCGGTGATGTCCTGGAACACCCCGCTGACGCGCACGCAGTGGCCGTCCTCTAGCTCCGGATGTCCGACCGCGCGCACGCGCAGCAACTGCTGGCTGGCGTCGATCAGATCGAGCTCGACATCGAAGGAGGTGCCGTGCTCCAGCGCGGCCACAAACGCCGCCTCTATCACCGGGCGAGACGCAGGCGTGTAGAAGGCGAGGCCCTTTTCGACAGTCGGCTGGAACTGCGCGTCGACCGCATGCATGAGCCTCGTTTCCTCCGACCAGCGCAGGACGTCGGTGGCCACCGTGTACTCCCAGCCGCCGAGCCGGGCAAGGTGGACCGAGTCGGCGAGGAAGGCCTCGCTGGCAGCGAGCCGTCGGTTCGAGTCATGCATGGACTTGAGAATCGCAATCTGTTCGCTTCGGTCGACCACGACGCAGGCGAACTGCACTGGCGAACTCCGGCCGGCCGGCAGCACAGCGATGTGCAATTCGCCCTGGAACCGGATACCGCCCTCGGTGATGAATTCCACTGCATCGCAGACGCTGGCACCCATCGCCTTGGCCTCATGGAAAGCCGGACGAACGACGCTCTGATATTGCTGGGAATCGATCAGGCGATGGAAGAAGCGCTCGGACAGATGGCGGGCATGAAATCGGAACAGATCGCGCGCGCAGCGGTTGTGTTCGAGCACTTCGCCGTTGGCGCTGACGAGGAAGGCAGCCACCGGGAGGCTGGAAAACAGCGCCGAAAATCGGTTCAGCGCCTCCTCGATCCGCAACTGGCTCTCCGCCAGTTCCTCGGCCTGTGCGTGCAGTTCGGCCTGGTAAATGCGCAGGTTCTCCAGCAGTTCCTGAACGGTCACGTCGCTGCGTGACATCGCCGATTCGGCCATGTCGAAGTCGCCGGCGCGCAAAGCCGCGAGCGCCTGCTGCCGCAGGCTGAGGGCAGCGGCCTCCGCATCGGATATCAGCGCATCGCGCGCCTGGACACGTTGCTTGAGCGGGACGTTACTCATGGGGCGGGCGTATCAGTCGAGAAAGACTCTGCGATAGCCATCTCGCGCATCCATCCGGACACGTTGATGTGGCTCACGACCGCACCTCCGGGCGCCTGACGTATCGGTGCGGCATGCATCAGGAACCACTGCTCCTCGGTCGGCGTGTGGCAGGGATAGCGCAGGGTGAACACCGGCAACGTGCCGGCCAGCACCGCCTTCAGGCCGTGGTACGCACGTTCGGCATCGGCATCGACCAGCGCGGCCTCTGCACAGACCTTCAGGTAGTTGGTGCCGGGCCCGGAAACAGCCTGGGCTTGCCCCTCGCCGCAGGTCTTCGAGGCATAAAGCCTCCAGGCTTCATTGGTGTAGACGATGGTGCCGTGGGGGTCGATCACCGCAAGGTGCTCGGGCAGCGAGTCAATGACCGACTGCATGCGCTGCGAGTCCTTGATCGAGGTGATGTCGAAGAAGGTCATCACCGCGCGCGGCGCAGCGCGAGAGCGATCGGAGTACGGGTGAATGCTGGCGATCCACCAGTTGCCGTCCAGGCTGCGCACTTCGCATTCGGTGCTCGCCCCGGCCTTCAGCGCTCGGCGCACATCGGCAAACAGCTCGGCGTAGTCGAGCCGGTGTGCGAAGTCCTCGATCGAGCGGCCGACATCGCCTTCGCGAACCTTGAAAAGCTGAGTGGCCTGCGACGTGAACCGGGTCAGCCTGAGCTCCTCGTCGACAAACACCGTCGGTATGGCCGCCGCCTTGGACACGTTCTCGAGATCGGCGTTGACCGCATTCAGGATGTCGACCTTCTCCTGGTATTCGGAGTTGACGGTGTACAGCTCCTCGTTGACCGACTGCAGTTCCTCGTTCGTGCTCTGCAATTCTTCGTTCGAGGCCATCAGCTCCTCGTTGGTGGCCTGCAGTTCGGCGTTGGTGGTCTCAAGTTCCTCGATCGTGGCCTGCAAGCTGAGGTGGCTGGCCTGCAGCTCGCGCTCGAGCGCGTCGATGTGGTCGCGCTGTTCGATGTTTGCCGCCATCTGGGCGTCAGGGGTCACGCTGCCGTCTTCAGCCGGCGAGACCTCGAAGGTCAGCAAGGCATGCAGCGGGTCGGGCTCGATCGGGCCGATGTCGGAGGGGGTCAGTGCCGGCCGGGGCAATGCGCGAGCGACCATGCGCACGCGTCGCGCCGGCAAGCTGACCGGGCCGCTGTCACTCGGCGCCAGGCGGATCTCGCTGGAATGCTGGGCCTCGCCGTTCACACGCAGGTTCTTCAGCAGCAAGCCGGCGGCCCAGGACAGCTCGCGCGGCAGCAGCTTCAGCACGTCGAGCGTCACATCACCCGGATTGAACTGGAGGACGCCCGTGGTGTCGCCGAAAACGTGCAGTAACTCGCGGTTCTCTCCGACCAGCAGCGTGGGCGGTAGATACTGATCCAGCAGGTGCTTCAGGCCCGATTCGACGGGCTTCTCCAGATCCCGGCTCGGCGTGGCGCCGCTGGCGGACAGCAGACGCCTGGCCCGTGGCCCGGGGCGCAGTCGCTGTACTGAAGCGTCAAGCCCCACACTGTGCCGCTCCTTGTGCACCAGCTGATAGAGCTTCAGCTTGGAGTTGAGCGTCGAGAAATCGCGGTGCAAGGCGCCCAGCGACTCGCTCGGGCCCAGCACCAGGAATCGCCCAGGCTTCAGCGCGTACTGCAGGCGCCGCAGCCCGCGCTCCTGCGCGATCGGCTGGAAATAGATCAGCGCGTTCCGACAGCTGACGAGGTCCATGCGAGTGAAAGGCGGATCGGCGATCAGGTTGTGACGCGCGAAGATCACCGACTGCCGTATCTCGGGGCGAACCGCATAGAAGTCGTCTTTCTTGACGAAGAACCGGGCCAGCCGCTGCGCCGACACCTCGGCCGCGATCGTGCCGGGGTACAGGCCTGCAGCGGCGTGGTCGAGGTACTGCTGCTCGGCGTCGGTCGCGAAGATCTTCAGCACCTGGTCACGACCGAGGCGCTCGAAGGCCTCGGCGAACAATATCGCGACGGTGTAGGCCTCTTCGCCGGTCGCGCAGCAGGCGATCCAGACGCGAATCGGCTCCGGGCCCTGGCGCCGCTCGACCAACTCCGTGATCACGTCGGCCACCAGCGCATCCCACACCTCGGGGTCGCGGAAGAAGCGGGTCACCGGGATCAGCAGCTCGCGGCGCAGCAGCGCTGCCTCCTCTTTGGAGCGCGTCAGCTGCTCGAGGTAATCGGTCAGTGAGCCGCAGTGAAGCACCTGCATGCGCCGCTCGATGCGACGCATCACGGTGGCGGGCTTGTACTCGCGGAAATCGATACCGCTGCTGGCCGCGAGCCGCTGCAGGATGCCGTCGAGCGGCAGTGCCAGCATGCCGGCGACGTCCGCCGACAGCAGGCGCTGAGCACCCGAGCGGGGCGCACGGATGTGGGCCTGCAGCTGCTCGGCCAGCTCCTCGGCGTGCGCCACGACGTCGACGAGCCCGGTAGCGATCGCGCTTCGCGGCATGCCGTCGAACTTGGCGGACGTCGGGTCCTGCACCAGCACGATGCCGCCGTTGGCATTCAACGTGGCCAGCCCGCGGGCGCCGTCGCTGCCGGTGCCGGACAACACGATGCCGATCGCGTTGTCGTGGCACTGGTCGGCCAGGCTGTGGAAGAACATGTCGATCGGCAACGACAACCCGTGGTCGGGCTTCGGCGCGAGCTGCAGGCGGTCGCCCATCAAGGTCATGTACTTGCCGGGCGGGATCAGAAACACACAGTTGGCAGCGAGCGGCATGCCGTGTTCGGCCACCCGCACAGGCATCTCGGTGTGGCGCGACAGCAGGCTGTCCATCATGCTCTTGTGATCTGGCGACAGGTGCTGGATCACGACATAGGCCGCGCCGGTGTTGGCGGGCAAGGCCTCGAAGAGCCGCTCGAGCGCGTCGAGCCCACCAGCCGAGGCGCCGATCGCGACCACAAAGCCGAAGAACGGCGACTGTGCGTGCGCCCACGGGGAGGGGATGGTCAGGTGGAGGTCCTCGCCCGGCCCGGCGTCCAGCGCCCCAGACCGATCGGCGCCAACCCAGCCGTCAATCACCTGATCTACCGGTGACGACACCAACGGCGTGTCTGACGCCACGGGACGCTCAGGAATGGGCAAGCTCGCCGTCCTTTCTGAGGCATCAAGGGCAGCCACGCCGCTCGCATCGACGTGGATGGCCCGGATCTCACTTCGCACCAGCTGTGCGACAAGCGTGAGTTACCTCGTAAGCAAATGTAGAGGACTCCGTTCGCCGTGCACAAGAGATTTCGCAATGGCGACGCTTCCCCGCGACTCGGGTATTCCCGCCGCCGCGACGCGAGGCCGGCTGGCGATCAGCCCTGCAGCACCCGCAGGATCTCGCGCCCGTAGGCCTCGAGCTTCTTTGCGCCGACGCCGCTGATCTGCGCGATGTCGTCCAGCGACTGCGGCTGCGCGCGTGCCATCTCGGCCAGTGTCGCGTCGTGGAACACCACATAGGCAGGCAGGTTGTGCTCGCGGGCCACCTCGGCGCGCCAGGCCTTCAGCGCGGAAAAACGCTCGGTGGCCTCGGCGTCCAGAGGCACCGGCGGCGCCTTGTCCTTGAAAGCACCGGCGCGCGGCGTCGCCGCACCGCGCCGCTTGCTGCGCGCTGTCGACGCAGACGCGCTCGCCTCGCGCAGCAGCAACTGCACCTCGCCGCGTAGCACCTCGCGCGCGCTGGCCGTCAGTTCGAGCGTGTGGTACTCGCCCTCGGTACGCAGGTAGCCGAGCGCGATCAGCTGGCGCAGGACCGCGCGCCATTGCCCTTCGGACACATCGGCGCCGATGCCGAAGGTCGACAGTGCCGCATGTCCGTGCTGCGTCACCTTGTCGGTGACCTTTCCGCGCAGCACGTCGATCAGGTGCCCGGCGCCGAAGCGCTGGCCACCGTTCTGGTGAAAACGGTAGATGCACGACAGCGCCTTGCGCGCCGCCTCGGTCGCGTTCCAGGTGACCGGCGGGCTCAGGCAGTTGTCACAGGCGTGCTGGTGCGCGGCGCACCGCACGCTGGGTTCGCCGAAGTAGGCCAGCAGTCGCACGCGGCGGCAGTCATGCGTCTCGGCCAGCGCCAGCAGCGCTTCGAGCTTGCCGACCTGGCCGCGCTTGAATTCCTCGCCGGCCGGGCTGTCGTCGATCATGCGGCGCTGGTTGACCACATCGGCGAGGCCATAGGCCATCCAGGCGTCGGCGGGCAGGCCGTCGCGGCCGGCGCGGCCGGTTTCCTGGTAGTAGCTTTCGATGTTCTTGGGCAGGTCGAGGTGGGCCACGAAGCGCACATCGGGTTTGTCAATGCCCATGCCGAAGGCGATGGTCGCCACCATCACCAGCCCCTCCTCGCGAAGGAATCGGTCCTGATGCCGCCGCCGCACATCGGCATCGAGCCCCGCGTGGTACGGCAGCGCGGTGATGCCCTCTTCGCTCAGCCACGCCGCGGTTTCATCCACTTTCTTGCGCGACTGGCAATAGACGATGCCGGCCTCGCCGTCGTGTTCATCCTGGATGAAACGCAGCAATTGCGCGCGGGCGTTGTCCTTCTCGACGATGCCGTAGCGGATGTTCGGCCGGTCGAAGCTGCTGATGAAGATGCGTGCGTCTTCGAGCTGCAAGCGCTCGATGATGTCGGCGCGGGTCAGGTCGTCGGCGGTGGCCGTGAGTGCAATGCGCGGCACGCCCGGATAGCGCTCGTGCAGCACGTTGAGCGACAGGTAGTCCTCGCGGAAGTCGTGCCCCCACTGGCTCACGCAGTGCGCCTCGTCGATCGCGAACAGGCTGAGCAGCCCACGCTCGTGCAATGAATCGAGCTGCGCCAGGAAGCGCGGCGTGGTCAGGCGTTCCGGCGCGGCGTACAGCATCACCAGCCGCCCGCCCATCATCTCGCGCTCGATGCGCTGCGCTTCTTCCGATGAGAGGCTCGAATTCAGGTAAGCCGCGTGCACGCCCGCTTCTTCCAGAGCGCCAACCTGGTCGTGCATCAGTGCGATCAGCGGGCTCACCACGATGCTGACGCCGCGGTCGGCACGGTGCCTCACGATGGCGGGCACCTGATAGCACAGGCTCTTGCCGCCGCCTGTGGGCATCAGCACCAGCGCATCGCCGTCGGCGCAGACGTGGTCGACGATCTCGGCCTGTGCGTTGCGAAAGGCGGTGTAGCCGAACACCGTTTGCAGCACCGACAGCGCCGCGCGGCCATGGGCGGTGGGCGCCTCGCCCCGAGCCGTCGGCACCTCGGCCGCACTTGCATCCATCACATCGACATAGGGGGTCATCGGGCGGCCAAAAACATGAAACCCGATGGTAATGGCGACGCGAAGTCGATAATCTGCCGGATCAGAAATCGTCTTCCGGAGCAGCGCACATGGCCTCGATCAACAAAGTCATCCTCATCGGCAACCTGGGTCGCGACCCCGAGGTGCGCTACACCCCGAACGGCAACGCGATCTGCAACATCAGCGTCGCCACCACCCGCAACTGGAAGGACAAGACCAGCGGCGACAAGGTGGAGGAAACCGAATGGCATCGCGTCGTCTTCTACGACCGCCTGGCCGAGATCGCCGGCGAGTACCTGAAGAAGGGCCGCCCCGTCTATGTCGAAGGCCGCCTGAAGACCCGCAAGTGGCAGGACAAGGACGGCAAGGACGTTTACACCACCGAGGTCATCGCCGACAACATGCAATTGCTGGGGGGCCGTGAAGGCATGGGCGGCGGCGATGCCGGTGGCGATTCGAGTTACGACCAGGGTGGTGGTGGCCGGGGCGAAAGCCGCGCCGCACCAGCGACTCGCAGCGCACCGCCGGCCAGCCGCCCGGCTGCGACCAAGCCCGCCGCGAAATCGTCGACCGGCTTCGACGACATGGACGACGACATCCCGTTCTGAGAATTGCCGTCGCCTAGGCGGACAACGAAAGCCCCGAGTGCTGAACGCTCGGGGCTTTTTGCTTTTGGCGCCGGTCTTGAAAGCTTCGGGCCGCTGCCTGCTGCCGACGACCTTTCAAGGCCTGTCACTATCGGTGAAGGCTGACCCCGGGGAGGGGTGCCGGCGCCTTGACTTCGACCGCTTCAGGCTGGGTGCGGCCGATCGGCGGGTCGTTGTCCAGCGTCCGCATCCGGCCCGTTGCGGTCATTCGCAGTTCTGCCCCTACAGGCATCGGTCTGCGCGAGCGGAGGCTACCGGGTGACCGGCTCCGCTCATGTCCCCCGGGCCGGTTCACTGTCCAGGCGCTTCGGGTCAAGCCGATCCGGCCCTCCTCCTTTACTTCGCTGCGCCGGTCACCCGGCATCCCCCGCAGACAGCCATGGTTGTGTTCAACGGCCTGCGACCGCAACAGTGGCTCCTGGAGCGGTGTGGTGGGGTGCCGTGTGGAGTGAAGTAAAGGAGGAGGGCCGGATGGACTCGCGAGAAGCGCTTGAGTCGACAACCGGCCCGGGGGACATGAACGCAACACGGCACCCCACCGCACCGCTCTCGCGCAGATTGAGCACTGAAGACCTCTGCCCGCGAAAGACTGAAATGGCCGGGCCCGGACTTACGAAGTCCTCAGGCCATTGACCGCAACCGCTGCTTAGCAACACTACACCGCACAACACGGCGAGCTACCTCCCCTGCAACAACCTCAACCCGTTGAACACCACCATCGGGCTCGCGCCCATGTCGACGGCTTCCATGGTGGTGTCGGGGCCGGGCGGCGCAGCAACGCCGCTTCGGCCTGGCGCTGATCGAACCGGTGCAGCACGCCCTCAGCGCATGCCACCGTCCCGGTACCGAAGGACGTCCAACGGCGTCACCGCCTCCGCGTGGTTGCCCCAGCTGCGGCGCAGGTGGGTCAGCAGTGCGGCCACGTCGTCGTTGCTGAAGGTCTGCGCGAACGGCGGCATGCCGTAGGGCCGCGGGTTGCCGGTGGTGGCCGGCGCAAAGCCGCCTTCGAGGACGATGCGCACCAGGTTGGCTGGCACCGCCATCGTCACCGCGCGGTTGCCGGCCAGCGGCGGGTAGGCGCCAGCGACGCCCTCGCCGCGCTCGCCATGGCAGCTGGCGCAGTGGTCGGCATACAGCGTCGCACCGTGGGCGTCTTTCGCTACAGCCGGGCCCGGCTCGGCCGGCGCTGGCGCGGCCACTGCGCCCTCTCCCAGCGTTTTCAGGTAGACGGCCATCGCGCCCAGGTCGGCGTCGCTCAGGTGCTGCGTGCTGCGCAGCACCACCTCGCCCATCGGGCCCGAGGCCACGGCCAGCGCGCCATGGCGATCGACCACGCCGGTCTTCAGCAGCGCCACGATCTCGGCTTCAGCCCAGTCGGCCACACCGGCTTCGCGTGCGTCGGTGAGCGACGGCGCATACCAGTTCTGCACCGGGATCAGGCCGCCGCCGAGGTCCAGCGGGCCGGTCGTGCCGCCCAGCGCATTGCGGTGCGCGTGGCAGGCATTGCAGTGGCCCAGGCCCTGCACCAGGTAGGCGCCGCGGTTCCATTCGGCTGAACGGGATGTGTCGGGCTGGAACTCGCCGGGCCGGAAATACAGCGCACGCCAGACGGCGAGCGCGGCCTGGGTGTTGAACGGAAAACTCAGGTCGTGCGGCCGGGCGGGCTGCACCACCGGCGGCAGGCTGCGCAGGTAGGCGTAGATCGCATCCGAGTCGGCACGGCTGACCTGCGTGGTGCTGGTGTACGGGAAGGCCGGCACCAGCAGCCGGCCATCGGCCGAGCGCCCGTGGTGCATCGCCCGCCAGAAGGCCGGCGCCGACCAGCGCCCCAGGCCGGTCTGCTCATCGGGCGTCAGGTTGCTGCTGTAGACGGTGCCGAACGGCGTGTCGATGCCGCGCCCGCCGGCATAGGGCTCGCCACCACGCGAGGTATGGCAGGCCATGCAGTTGCCGGCCCGAGCGAGGTACGCACCACGCGCCACCAGTTCAGTACTGGCGGGCTGGCTGGGTGGCTGTGCCGCGGCGATCTCGGCGCTCAGGTCGCCCTCGCCGCGCAGGTTCAGCGCGACGACCCCGGCTGCCAACGCACCCATGACGGCAGCGCTTGCCAGGGCCCACAACCCGATCCGACTGCGGCTCATCGGACGGCGCCTGCCGCGGTTGCCGCTTCGGCGCTGACCCCGCCGCAGGCCGCGGGCAGCTTGTGGCCATCAGGCAACGCTGTCAGCGGCTTGCCGCCGGCTGGCACCGGCTGCGCCGCGAGCCAGTGCGAGACCGCATCGATGTCGGCCAGGCTCAGCTGCTGCGCGACATGCGCCATGCAGTCGGGTGCCTGCGCGCGACGCTTGCCGCTGCGCCAGGCGCCAAGCTGCGCGTTGATGTAATCACGCGGCAGGCCGAGCAGGCCGGGGATGGCCGGGGCCACGCCCATCATCGTGTCGCCATGGCACTGGTTGCAGGCCGGCACGCCACGGGCGGCGTCGCCTTGTCGCACGATTTGTTCGCCGCGCTGCAGGGTGGCGGGCGCCACGGTGGACGGTTGCGGCGCGGGGTACGGTACCTCGAGCGCTGCGAAGTGGGCGGCGATCTCCTGCAGGTAGGCATCGCTGAGCGGGTCGACCAGCGAAGTCATCGGCCCGTAGTCGCGTCGGCCATCGCGGAAATTCAGCAGTTGGTGATACAAGTAGCCGACCGGCTTGCCCGCCAGCCGTGGCTGGTAACCCCCAGGGGTGGCGCGGCCCTGCTCGCCGTGGCAGGCGGTGCAAGCCTGCAGGCGTTGGGCCAGCGTGTCCTCGAACGGCGGCGCGGCATGGGCCGCGGCAGTGATCAGCCAGGCCAACAACAGGATCACGGATCTCTTCATCAGGAAGTTCAGGACGTTGGAGTGGACCCTTTGGGCCCATGCGTATCGATCAGTGTCGCGGCGTCTTGACGGCCGATGGCCGTCAGGCCTTGAACGACGCCGGCGCGGTCGGCCGCCGAGCGGTTCTGGCTGACCTTCCACTTGCCTTTCAGCGCGCTCAGCTCGACCTCGATGCCAACGATGGCGCGCTGGGTCGCCGCGATGTAATCGGCCGGCGCGTCGGTGACCTTCCACGGCACAGGGCGAGCCGCCTCGTGCAGGTCGGTCAAGGTCGACACCAGTGCATGCACCCAGGCCGCGTCGTCGCGCACGACCAAGCGGCCGCGCGCCTCGACCAGCACGTAGTTCCAGGTCGGCACCACCTTGCCGGTCTCGGCCTTGGTCGCGTACCAGCCCGGCGAGATGTAGGCCTGCGGGCCCTGGAACACCACGAGCACTTCGGCATCGGTGCGCGCATCCCGCCACACCGGGTTGGCCCGCGCCACATGCGCGACCAGCGTGCCGTGCGGACCGCGCCCCTCGTCGAGGTGGAACGGCAGCGCGTTGGCCTCGACGGGTGCAGGCGCGCCGTCAGCGTGGGGGCTCGACTGCGTGATCAGCAGGCCCAGCGGGTGAGTGCGCATCAGCTGATGCAACACCTCGACACGGGATTCTTCGAAGTGGGATGGCAGGTACATGGGAATGCGGCGAACCAGGATTGTCGATCGTAGAACCAGCGAGGACCGGATCGGGCCCGGGGGTCTTGCTTGCTGCTGTCGACCTGCTTCGACGGGCTGAGCGGCGCCGACTGAGGCAGCCCGTCGCGACTCACACCTCGACGGTGAGCAGCCCGTTGTAGTGGTCGGCCTCACCCTTGCGGCTGTGGCCGCGGGCGTTGCAGATCACGCGCGTCTCGCTCTTGCCGCTCGGGCCACTCGGATGCGCGATACGGTAGTCGTGGCGGCTATGCAGATGCCCGTGGATCCACAGATCGGCGTGCGGCAGCAGCTCATCGTCGGCGTTGCAGAAGCTGGCGGTGCCAGGCTGCTTGCCGTAGCGCGGGTCGGCGCTGCGCACGCTGGGCGCGTAGTGGGTGACGACGACCGTCGCATCCCAGGCCTCGTCGGGCGACGCCGGTGTGCGCACCAATTCCACAGCAAGCCAGTCGCGACAGGCCAGCGCCAGGGCGCGCACCGCAGCAGCATCGAAAGGTGCCCCGTGGTGTGTCGATCGCATCACGTCGACGAAGTAGGTGGCCGCGCGCATCGCCCGCGCCTGCTGGGCGCTGCCGAACAGCTCGAAATCACTCCAGCGGGTGGTGGCGACGAACCGGATGCGCCGACCCTGCACATCGGTGCGGATGCAGCACTGCCTCTCCAGCATCGTGATGCCCAGCGATTCACAGCGTGCCCTCAGCGCGGGCGTGGCGTCGTCAAGCTCGCGCTGATCGAATTCGTGGTTGCCGGGGACGAAGATCACCGGCACCGGCCAACTGCCAAATCGGTCGAGTTCACGCCAGGTGCTGTCCACGTCGCCGGCCAGCACCAGCAGCTCGGCACCCGGCGCTGGCTGCGGCTCGAAGGCCTCGGTTTCCAGGTGCAGGTCGGACAGCAGCTGCAGGCGCATCTGATCAGGTTTTGCCGTGACAGGCCTTGAACTTCTTGCCGCTGCCGCAGGGGCAGGGATCGTTGCGGCCAGCCTTGGGCGCGTCGCGCTTGACGGTCTCAACCTTGAAGCGCGCCTTGCGGGTCAGGTCGGACAGGTCGGCCACCGCGATCACCAGGTCCTCGATCGCATCATCCAGCGTGGTCAGTGGCTGCTCCCGATCCAGCGTGGCGACCACCTCGCGCTCCTCGTCGCTCTCGGCTGGCAGGTGGCGGTAGAGCCGCGCCAATGCCGACAGCACCGCGTCGTCGCTCAGTTCGGAGAGGTCCGGGAAGCACTGCGTGGCGTGCTGAAAACCGGCGACCCAGGGCATCAGCGACTGCGACACCGGATGCAGGCCGGCCAGGGGGTCGGACTCGCCGTCGGCCAGCTGCGGCGGCGGCTGTTCGTCGTCGGCTTCGAGCACCAGCGGGTCGAACCAGCCGTCTTCGGCGATCGCCCGGGTCAGCGCGGCGTGGCGGCGCAGGATCAACGCGGTAGTCCGTTCCAGCCATGCGGCATCGACGTCCTCCGGCAGCGGCGTGCCATCGAAGTCGAAGACGTGCGGCAGCCAGGTCGCAGTCTCCAGCAGCACTGGCTGCACCAGCACGCCGCACAGGAAGCCATCAAGCATCACCACATCGACCGGCTCCAGCGGCTCGGGTGTCTTCGTCAGCAGATCGTCGAGCTCGGCGAACTCGGCGTCGGTCAGGTCGCGGTGGACGCGAGACTGCGGAATGGTCGTTGGTTTGGGCATGCGGACTTTCGATGGAATGCCCGATTGTCGGGTGCCCGCCCTGCGCTCAGTCCGCGGGGTGAAACGTCAGCGCGACGCCGTTGTTGCAGTAGCGCTGGCCCGTGGGCGCCGGGCCATCGTTGAACACATGGCCGTGGTGGCCACCGCAGCAGGCGCAGTGGTACTCGGTGCGCGGGAAGATCAGCTGGTAGTCAGTCGTTGTCGCGAACACGCTGGGCAGGGTGGTGAAGAAACTGGGCCAGCCGGTACCGCTGTCGAACTTCATCTCCGAGCTGAAAAGCGCCGTGCCGCAGCCGGCGCAGGCGTAGACGCCAGCGCGCTTCTCCAGGTTCAGCGCGCTGGAATGAGGCCGCTCGGTGCCTTCTTCACGCAGCACGTGGAACTGCGCCGGGCTCAGACGCTGCTGCCATTCGGCTGCGCTGAGGCTGAGCGACGGCGCGTCGCCAGGGGCCTGCGCCTGGGCAGCGTCGGGTCGACTCACCGAAGGCTTCGGCGCAAGGCCAAGGGCTGCGAGCAGCGAGCGAAGCGGGCTCGGTGGCATGGCGGTGGATTTCTTCGCAAGGATGAATCGGCTGGGTCGAAGCCCAGCCGAGATTCTTTCCGATGTCCGGTTCACAGTGGCCCGGCAGCAGGTGGCACGTCGTTTGCAGCAACCCGATTTTCGCACCAGAACCGTGCATCTCCATGCCCTCCCTCACCTTGCGCCCTGTCCCGCCTTCTGCTCCGATCGTACCGATCGAGGGCGGGGCGTGGACCGAGCAACTTCAGCGGCTGCTCGAGTCGACCGGCGAAGGCATCTTCGGCGTCGACATGTTCGGTTGCTGCAATTTTGTCAACAGCGCAGCGGCAGAGATGCTGGGCTACGCGACCGATGCAGTGCTCGGCCGCAACATGCACGAGCTGATCCACCATACCCATGCCGACGGTGCACCCTACCCGGAGGCCGATTGTCCGATCTTCAACGCCTTCCGCCGGGGCTTGCCCTGTCGCATTGACAACGAAGTGCTGTGGCGAGCCGATGGCAGCGCGTTCTCGGCCGAGTACTCATCGCACCCGATCCTCGACGGCGGCGTGGTGCAGGGGGCGGTCGTCACCATGCGCGACATCACCGAGCGCAAGCGCAGCGAGTCGCTGCTGCAGCAATCTCACGAGCAACTCGAACGCCGGGTCGCAGAGCGCACCGCCGAGCTGACGCAGGCGCTGGGCGCACTGCGCGAGCTGTCGGCGTATTCGGAGTCGGTGCGCGAGGAAGAGCGCACCCGCATCGCCCGCGAGATCCACGACGAATTGGGCTCGCTGCTGGTCGCCTTGAAGATGGACGTCGGCTGGGTCGAGAAGCGGGTGCAGGACCGCCCCGAGCTCAGAGGCAAGTGTCTTGGCATGGGCCGCACCATCGACACCGCTGTAGACAACCTGGGCCGCATCATCACCGACCTTCGCCCGAGCATCCTCGACCATCAGGGTTTGTGGGCGGCTCTCGAATGGCAGGCTCAGGAGTTCATCGAGACCACCGAGCTGCGCGCCGACCTGCAGATGCATGTCGCCGCACACACCGACCCACCGAGCGGCCCGGGCGGAGACCGCTGGGCGATCGCGGTGTTCCGCATCTTCCAGGAAATGCTGAGCAATGTCGCCCGGCACGCAAAGGCGAATTCCGTGCGCATCCGGCTGTATGTCGACGGCCCGCCGCAAGCGACCTTGCATGTCGAGGTCCGCGACGACGGCGTCGGCGCCGAGCCGTCGGCATTGAACCACCCGCGCAGCTACGGCGTGATGGGCATGCGCGAGCGGGCCGGCCATTTCGGTGGCACGCTGGAGATCGACAGCGTGCCACGCCACGGCACCTGCGTGCGGCTCACCATGCCGATACCGCTGCCATCCCGCGAGGCCTCGCCATGATCCGCGTGCTGATCTGCGACGACCACCTGATCGTGCGCCAGGGCATCAAGCAGATGCTGGCCGACACCGGCGACATCGTCGTGGCCGGCGAGGCCGACAACGGCCCGGACGCGATCCGCAAGGTGCGCGAGGCCAGCACGGCCGACGCGTTGGGCATCAAGGTGGTGCTGATGGACATCGCGATGCCGCAACGCGACGGACTCGACGTGCTGCGCCAGTTGAAGACGGAGTTCCCGAAGCTGCCGGTGCTGATGCTCAGCACCTACCCCGACAAGCAGTACGCGGTGCGCAGCCTGAAGCTGGGTGCGGCCGGCTATCTGAACAAGAGTGCCGACTCGGAGCAGATGTCTGCCGCGATCCGCAAGGTCGCGGCGGGTGGGCTGTTCATCACGCCAACGGTGGCCGAGCACATGGCGACAGCACTCGGGGCCGGGGTCGGTGCGACGCGCTCGGCCGACGAGCCGCTGCACGAGCGGCTGTCGCACCGCGAGTACCAGGTGTTCCGTCTGCTCGCCATCGGTCGCAGCGTCGGCGAGATCGCCGAGCAGCTGATCCTGTCGTCGAACACCGTCAGCACCTACCGCGCCCGCATCCTCGACAAGACCGGCGCACGCAACGACGTCGAACTGGCGTTGTACGCGGTGAAGCAGGAACTGCTGCACGAGTGAGCGCGCCGCGCCATGCGGCGCGGCAACGCCCGATGGGGCGTCATCCGGTTCCGCGTCGATTGTTTGATCGAGCGCAAACTCGACCACCCGTGTGCTGACAACATCGTGTCGCGTCCGGCGCCACCGCAGGGCTGAACCCCGGAGGACTGCCATGCAGACGACACCGACTCTCTGGACTGCTCGACACGCCATGCCGAGCCACAGCCACGGACCTGCGATGGAAGAGCCGATGAACAGCATGCTCAAGCATCGCCTGGACGACCTCGAACGGCGACTGGTCGACATGTCGCAGACGATGGATCAGCTGCTGCGCGAGTCGCCGGTGTTCGGCAACGACAACACGGAAGCTACCGCCCCATTGCCCGGCGCGCGTCCGGACCAGGTGGTCCTGAGCGAAGTGCGAGCTGCCCGGGCCCGGCTGGAGGCCGGCAGCTACGGCCTGTGCGCTTCGTGCGACGCGCCGATCGAACGCCATCGGCTTGCCGGTCGACCGCAGGTGCAGCACTGCGGATTCTGCGAACAGCAGCGGCGCCAGCGCGAGACCCAGGGGGTGCCCTGCCGTTTGTAGTGCCAGCCCTACGCGGTTTTCCCCACTCGTGCGATGGCGAGACGCGTGCTCGATGCATACGCTACTCCCATACTTCCTGGAGTAACCGCATGAGCCGCAACGACGATCGATCGACCGCCAACAGCTTCGACCCCTACAACGCAGACCGGCCGCTGATGATGAAGTGCAGCTGCGGTCGCGACCACAGCACCGCCGATCACCAGGCCGAGACGCAGGCGCTGTCTGCCGAGTCCTACTCGCGCGACTTCATCGAGGCAACGCTGGTCAAGGCGCTCTTCCCGTCCGAACCGCTGCGCCGCCGCTTCCTGCAGGCCGTCGGCGCCGGCACCGCGCGCGCGGCGATTGCCTCGCTGCTGCCGATGGGCGCGCTCGAAGCCATGGCGCAGGACAAGGGTTCGCTGGAGAAGACCGACCTGAAGCTCGGCTTCATCGCGATCACCTGCGCCACGCCGCTGATCATGGCGAGCCCGCTGGGCTTCTACAAGCAGCAGGGGCTGAACGTCCAGCTCAACAAGACCGCCGGCTGGGCGTTGATCCGCGACAAGATGCTCAACAAGGAGCACGACGCCTCGCACTTCCTGTCGCCGATGCCGCTGGCGATCTCGATGGGCATCGGCTCGGTGGCCCAGCCGATGCGCGTGGCCACCATCCAGAACATCAACGGTCAGGCGATCACGCTGGCACTGAAGCACAAGGACAACCGCGACCCGAAGAACTGGAAGGGCTTCAAGTTCGCGGTGCCGTTCGAGTTCTCGATGCACAACTTCCTGCTGCGCTACTACCTCGCCGAGAACGGCCTGAACCCGGACACCGATGTGCAGATCCGCGTCGTGCCGCCACCGGAGATGGTGGCCAACCTGCGCGCCGGCAACATCGACGGCTTCCTCGGCCCGGACCCCTTCAACCAGCGCGCGGTCTACGACGAGGTCGGCTTCATCCACATCCTGTCGAAGGAGATCTGGGACGGCCACCCCTGCTGCGCCTTCGGTGTCAGCGAAGACTTCATCAAGCAGAGCCCGAACACCTTCGCCGCGCTGTACCGCGCGGTGCTGACCGCCGCCGCGATGGCACGCGAGCCGAAGAACCGTGAGCTGATCGCGAAGGTCATCAGCCCGACGGCCTACCTGAACCAGCCCGAGACCGTGGTCAACCAGGTGCTGACCGGCAAGTTCGCCGACGGCCTCGGCGGCATCATGACCGTGCCCGACCGTGCAGACTTCGACCCCGTGCCGTGGCAGAGCATGGCGGTGTGGATGCTGACCCAGATGAAGCGCTGGGGCTACCTGAAAGGCGATGTCAATTACAAGCAGATCGCCGAGCAGGTCTTCCTGCTGACCGACGCGAAAAAGCAGATGAAGCTGCTCGACCAGAAGGTGCCCGAAGGCGCGTACAAGTCCTACAAGATCATGGGCAAGGAGTTCGACCCGGCCAAGGCCGATGCGTACGCCAAGAGCTTTGCGATCAGCAAGACCTGAGGCGGCCCGGTGAATCCGCAGAAGAAGCAGGCACTGCAATCGGGTGCCTTGTCTCTGTTCATCCTGCTCGTTTTGCTGGCTGTGTGGCACCTCGCCACGCTGCCTGCAAAGACGACGCCGGGCCCGGTCGTCACGCTGACCCCTGAACAGATCGAGTACCAGAAGCTGCTCGGCAAGGATCCGGCCGCCGCCGAGGGCGACAAGAAGAGCAGCGGCTTCCCGACGCTCGCGCAGATGGGACAGACGGTGGTCAAGAACCTGTCGAGTCCGTTCTACGACAACGGGCCGAACGACAAGGGCATCGGGCTGCAACTCGGGTATTCGCTGGCCCGAGTCGGGCTGGGCTTCGGCATCGCAGCGTTGATCGCGATCCCTCTCGGTTTCCTGATCGGCATGAGCCCGATGCTGTACCGCGCCCTTGACCCGTTCATCCAGGTGCTGAAACCGATCTCGCCGCTGGCGTGGATGCCCCTGGCGCTGTACACGATCAAGGACTCGTCGGTCTCAGGCATCTTCGTGATCTTCATCTGCTCGGTGTGGCCGATGTTGATCAACACCGCGTTCGGCGTCTCCGGCGTGCGGCGCGAATGGCTGAACGTCGCGAAGACCCTGGAGGTGTCGCGTGTTCGGCTGGCCTTCGAGGTGATCCTGCCGGCCGCTGCACCGACCATCCTGACGGGGATGCGCATCAGCATGGGCATCGCCTGGCTGGTGATCGTCGCGGCCGAGATGCTGGTCGGCGGCACCGGCATCGGCTACTTCGTGTGGAACGAGTGGAACAACCTGTCACTGACCAACGTGATCTTCGCGATCCTGATGATCGGCGTCGTCGGGATGCTGCTCGATCTGGCGTTTGCTCGGGCGCAGAAAGCGATCTCATATGTCGAATGAGCAGGCACGATTCGCTGAGCACGATGCGCCCTTCCTGCGCATCGAAGGCCTGTCGAAAAGCTATCCAACGGCCAACTCGGAGCAGACAGAGCCTGTCTTCGACAGCGTCAACTTCGGCATCAAGAAGGGCGAGTTCGTCTGCATCATCGGTCACTCGGGCTGCGGCAAGACGACGATCCTGAACGTGCTGGCGGGGCTGGACCAGGCGACCACGGGCCATGTGTTCATGGACAACCGCGAAGTGGCCGGACCGAGTCTGGAACGTGGCGTTGTTTTTCAGGGCCATGCGTTGATGCCATGGCTTTCGGTGCGCAAGAACATCGCCTTCGCCGTGCGCAGCAAGTGGCCACAGTGGAGTGCGGCGCAGACCAACGCGCAGGTCGAGAAGTTCGTGAAGCTGGTCGGCCTGACCTCTGCCATCGACAAGAACCCTTCCGCGCTGTCGGGCGGCATGAAGCAGCGTGTGGGTATCGCCCGCGCGTTCGCGATCGAGCCAAAGATGCTGCTGCTCGACGAGCCGTTCGGCGCGCTCGACGCGCTGACGCGCGGGACCATTCAGGACGAGTTGCTGCGCATCTGTGCAGAGACTCACCAGACGGTGTTCATGATCACGCACGACGTCGATGAAGCCATCCTGCTGGCGGACAAGATCCTGCTGATGAGCAACGGTCCGCAGGCTCGCATTGCCGAGATCGTGCGCAACACGATGGCGCGCGACCGGCAGCGCGCGACGCTGCACCACGACCCGCAGTACTACCGCATCCGCAACCACCTGGTTGACTTCCTGGTTGCACGATCGAAGGAGCTTTCTCACGGCCGCGCGCCGGCGTTCCCGCCGGTCGTCGAGCCCGGGCTATCGCTCGCCGAACCCGCGGCCTGACGCCGCATTCCCTTTCCGCACAACACAAGGAGCACGCATGAACCGCAACGACGTCACCGAAAAGATCATCGAGGCCAAGGTCACGAAGGGCATCAAATGGGAAGACGTGGCCAAGAAGGTCGGCCTGAGCAAGGAGTGGGTCACTGCCGGCTGTCTCGGACAGATGACCTTTGACGCGAAGCAGGCCAAGGTGGTGGCAAAGATCTTCGGTCTGGACGCCGAAGCCGAGAAGTGGCTGCAGGTCGTCCCATACAAGGGCTCGCTGCCGACAGCGGTGCCGACCGATCCGCTGATCTACCGCTTTTACGAACTCGTGAGCGTGTACGGCACCACCTTCAAGGAACTGATCCACGAGGAGTTCGGCGACGGCATCATGAGCGCGATCGACTTCAAGATGGATCTGACACGCGAGCCGAACGCCGCCGGCGACCGGGTCAGCATCGTGATGTCGGGCAAGTTCCTGTCGTACAAAACCTACTGACCTTTTGCGATGCTGACGAGGGTGCGGGGTGACCGGCTCCGCTCATGCCTGGGGACAGAGCCCCAGGCGCTCGCCAGGCACAAACAGTCCTCAGGACTGTTTGTGTCCGGGCTTGCTCCCCCAGGCCGGTTCACTGCCCCGGTGCTTCGAGTCGAGTCGATCCGGCCCTCCTTTCTTACTTCGCTGCGCCGGTCACCCCACACCCTCGTCAGCCGGCACCATCGCCGCATGCGAAGGCTTCAAAACCAAGACCGCTTCGGTGGTAGCAGGAGCGCTGCGGCGGGCTGCTGTGTGGAGTGAAGTAAAGGAGGAGGGCCGGCGGGACTCGAGCCGAAGCGAACAACCGGTGAACCGGCCCGGGGGACATGAACGCAACACAGCGGCCCGCCGCAGCGCTCTTGCGCCGATCTCAACTCTTGATGTGGTCAAACGCAACCTGCTGGGAGAAACGCCATGAGTGAGACCCGCCCACCGTTACCGCCCTTCACTGCCGAGACCGCACGCCAGAAGGTGCGGATGGCCGAGGATGCCTGGAATTCGCGTGATCCCGATCGGGTGGTCGGCGTCTACACAGAAGACACCCGCTGGCGCAACCGCGCCGAGTTCCCGGTCGGCCGCGCGCAGGTCAAGGAATTCCTGCAGCGCAAGTGGGCGCGCGAACTCGATTACCGGCTGATCAAGGAGTTGTGGGCCTTCGATGGCGCGCGCATCGCGGTGCGCTTCGCCTACGAGTTCCACGACGACTCGGGCCAGTGGTTCCGGAGTTACGGCAACGAGAACTGGGAGTTCAACGCAGAGGGCCTGATGGTGCGGCGCTACGCCAGCATCAACGACCTGCCGATATGCGCCGAAGAGCGTTTGTTTCACTGGCCGCTCGGCCGTCGGCCTGATCACCACGCGGGCCTGAGCGAACTCAGGCTGTGACGCTCGAGCGCCGGTACGCGGCTACTTCAGGATCGTGAACAGGTTCGAGAAGCTGTCTGTCCAGGGGGCGAATCCGGGTCGCGGGTTCAGCGGCGCGCCGTCCTGCAACGAGGCTGGCAGTGCCGCCGCGGCCTGCGGGCTCATCAGCAGAACCCAGGTGCTGTGGCGACAGTAGAGATCGTCTTCAGCCGGGTCGATGTCGTAGACCAGCGCCGTCTTGCCGTACTGCCGGGCCACCGCTGCCATCACAGGCTGCAGATCGAGGTATCGGTTGGTGATGTGCACCGCCAACACGCCGTCGGGCTTGAGTTGCGCAAAGTAGATCTTCATCGCCTCCAGCGTCAACAGGTGCGCGGGAATCGAATCCCCCGAGAAGGCGTCCATCGCCAGCAGGTCGAAGTGCTGCGGCGGGTCGCGCTCCAGCATCAGGCGGCCATCGCCCAGCACCGGCTCGATACGCGCAGCGCTGTCGGACAGGTAGGTGAAATCACTGCGCGCCAGATCCAGTACCTGTTCGTTGATTTCGTAGATGCGCATTTCATCGCCAGCGCGCCCATAGGCCGCCAGCGTCCCCGCGCCGAGCCCAACAACACCCAAATGGAGCGGTTGCCCCGGCTGCTGCAGGCTGCGAATGGCGCGGCCGACACCTGACTTCTCGCAGTAGTAGGCGGTCGGTACCTTGCGGTGCGCGTCGGCCATGAACTGCTCGCCGTGGTTGATGCGGCCGTGCAGCATCTTCCGATGGGGGCCCAGCGCATCGTCAGTGACATCGTCGATGCGCAGCTGGCTGTAGAAGTTGCGCACGACCTTGCTGTAGCCCTGCACGTATTGCAGCGAGATATCTGCAAGCCGCCAGCCATAGCCCAGCAATGCAATCACCAGCAGCACGCGCCATGCGGTGCGCAGATCGCGCCACAGCACCGTGACAACCAGCGCCGCGCACAGGAACAGGCCCATCGGCAGTTCGAAATACGCGGTGAAGATGGCTGGCGCCACCAGACCCACCAGCAGGCCACCGAGTGCACCGCCGATCGACAGCATCAGGTAGAACAGCGTGAGGTAGCGCACCGGCGGCTTGCGGCGCACCAACTCGCCGTGGCAGACCATGCAGAAAACGAACAGCGACACGCTGATCAGCGCGATCAGCAGCGGCACCTCCATGCCGCCATCGAGTACGCGATCGAGCGCGAAGAACGCCAGCGGGAGCGCGGCCAGGAACAGCGGGCGCACGTAGTAGCGCGGCGCATCGAAGCACAGGATGAAGCTGAGCAGGTAGATCGACAGCGGTGCGATCCACAGGAAGGGAACCGGCGCCACGTCCTGCGTCAGGTGCCGCGTCATCGCCAGCAGCAGCATCGACGCGGTGGCGGCCAGACCGATCCAGATCAGGCACTCGGCCCCGGAGGGACGAGGGGCCGTGTGGGGTGCTGCCGACAGAGCTTCGGACACCGCTGCCGCGGGTGACGGCTGGTGCGCCATGCGTCTCCATGTGCGAAAGGCCGTCGCTAGACAGATCGCGACAAAGGCCACGTAGCCCGCCGACCACAGCATCGCCTGCGTGCCCACTGGCAGAACGGGCTCGACCACCACGGGATACGACAGCAATGCCAGCATCGACGCCAGGTTCGACAGCGCATACAGACGGTACGGTTTGGCCTGGGAGCCCGCGTTGGGAAAAGCTCGGGCGTACCAGGTCTGCATCAGCGGCCCGGTGGTCGAGAGCATCAGGTAGGGCGCGCCAACCGCGATCGCCAGCACCGCCAGCACACTCAGTCCCGGCGCCAGCGTCGAGCCCTTCCAGGCCGGGTCGGCAGCGACCGGCAGCATGGCCACACTGAGCAGCAGCAACGCGCCGTGCACCAGCGGTTGGCGCCGTGCGGCCACCTTCTCGTGCAGCCAGTGGACATAGGCATAGCCCAGGAGCAGCTCGACCTGGAAGAACACGAGGCACACGCTCCACACCGACGACGAGCCGCCGAACCACGGCAGGATCATCTTGGCGACGATGGGCTGGATCTGGAAGAGCAGGAAAGCGGAGAGAAAAACCGTCGTCGCAAAAAGAATCATGTGCCGAGAATACCAACCGCCTGATAGCTTCCGTGCCAGGGCAGCCATGCACCAGAGCGCGCTGAATCAGGCTCTCGGCACCAGCACCCACATGCGCAGCGACTGCTTCATCCGGCCGGCCTGCTGTTCGGCGGTGTCGCCCCAGCCCCAGAAGTAATCCACACGCACCGCGCCGATGATCGCGCTGCCCGTGTCCTGCGCCATCACGACGCGGCGCAGCGGGGTATTCGACAGCGGCTCGGTGGTGTCCAACCACAGCGCACTGCCGTAGGGGATGCTGCCGGGATCGATCGCGACGGATCGGCCGGGCGTCAGCGGCACACCCTGCGCGCCACGTGGCCCGACCGTAGGATCGGGCAAGGGCTCTTCGCGGAAAAAAACCACCCGCGGGTTGGCCCACAGCATCTCGGCGACCCGCTGCGGATTCAGCTGTGCCCAGGCCTTGATGCCGGGCCACGAGGCCTGGTCCGGCCGCAGTTCGCCCTGATCGATCAGCCAGCGACCGACCGATTTGTAGGGCTGGTCGTTGTGCCCGGCATACGCCACACGCACGAGCGAGGGCGAGCCATCCGACTGGGTGATCCGCAGCCGGCCCGAACCCTGGATCTGCAGAATCAGCGCATCGAGTGGATCGGCCAGCCACGCGAGCTCACGTCCGCGTACGCTGGCCTGCGCCTCTGGCAGCACGTCGAGCTGCTGGCGCGTCCAGTAGGGCTTTCGTGTGGCCAGGTCAGGCGGCGGCGTCAGCAGCGGCACACGGAACCGTCCGCGCGGTGCGCGGCTGGCTTCGATCAGCGGCTCGAAGTAGCCGGTGGTCAGACCGGTCGCAACGCCCTCAACGGACTCGACACGGTAGGGCTGCAGCCTCGCCTGCAACCATGCACGCACGGCCGCGTCGTCACCGGGCACGCCGCGGCGTGCTTCTGCACAGACCTCGGCCCAGCCCGCAGCGGGCCGCTCGCAACCGCGCAGCAAGGCGGGCCACAGCTCGGCGGTGCGGTCGGCGTCCCAACCGGGAAGATCAGCCCAGCGCGCCGGCACCCAGCGCGAGCGGCCGCGCAGCAGCGCACTGTCGGTCGACGGCACGACCGCATTCGTCGCCGGTTCAGGCACCGCGTCCCTCACCGGTGGGCTGGAGCAGCCCGCCAGCACTCCTAGAATGAGCATTGCAAAGCAAAGGGCGCGCGTCATGTGGCTGTTGATCCTGGAGGCGTTCGGAGCCGCGGCACTGTTGGTGCTCATTGTCTGGTGGACGATGTTCTCGGGCCGTCGACGCGGTGAGCGCGACCCCGGGCCTTCAGAGCACTGAAATACCTGCACGCTGACCGAAGTACCCGTTCAATCCAGGGGCTTCGGCGGCAGCACGAACGAGCTGGGCTTCGTGCGCAGGCGACGGAAGATGGCCCGGCGGATGCGACTGCGGTCCACCATCCGTATACCGCGCGACCGCAAGGCCACCTTGAGGGCCAGAAAGAAGCTCACAGACAAGTTCAGCACGCCGGTCACCACGATGCCGGCCACACACCACCAGAATGTGCTTTGCTGCAGCACGGTCCAGCCCTGTGCAGCAGCGGCCGCGGCGAGTTGCCCGGTCGACAGCGTGACGTGCCGCACTTCGATCGGCAATCCAAAAAACAGGGTAATCGCTGGCACCAGCCCCAACATCAGCCCGAGCGAAATGTTCGATGCATAGCCAGAGATGTTGGCGCGCCAGTAACTCGCCCAGCGCTGTGCCCGCGCTGCACCAAGCGCCATGACGATGCGCGGGTTGTAGGCGATCGCGCTGTCCAGGCGGTGCCAGACAAACCAGTTCTCGACCCAGCCCGCGATCAGCGAACTGGCGAACAGCAGCACGCCTGTGAACGCCGCGAACAAGGCGGTCGGGCCGAGCAGCGTGATCGCGTCGAACACATGCTCGGCAGCGTGGCCGTGGATCAGCGGCGCGCCGAAGGCCGCCTGCGACGCCCACTGCACCGCCAGCACCAGGGGTGTGACCGCGGCCAGGTTGCCGAAGATGCCGGCCGCCTGCGATCGGATCAGGTGGGCGACCTCGTCGACGAAACGCTCAACCGCGGCGTCATCACCCACATCGCTGAGCTTCTCGGCCATCGCCGGCGCTGTCATCGCCGGCTGCTTGGTGGCTACGGTCCAATGCAGTATGTGCACGATGACGAAGCTGATGGCGTAGTTCATCCCTGCCCAGAAGCCGCCCCAGAAGGCCGACAGGCCCATCGCCAGCACAGCAAACTTCAGGAAGGTCGTGCCGGCGATCACTGCGCCACCGCCGGCCGCCGCAGCCAGCATGCGCCGGTACTCGGCGCGGTCGCGGGTGATGTAGTGCTCGCCGGTTTCCGCACTGCGCTCGGCCACCTTGCGCGCCAGCAGCGAATAGTGGCGCGCGAACAGCGCGCGGATGCTGCGGCGCTCGGTCGCGGTACGCACCAGTTCAGCCACCAGGCGTGTGACTTCCTGCGCCGGCTCACGGCTGATGACGCAATTCAGCAACTGCTCGATGCGGTGCGTTCGCAGTCGCAACTGGTCGACGTCGAAGACGACGTTGATCGACACGCCGTGGTCTTCGAGGTGGCCGTGGACGCTGTCGGCACACTGGCGGCAGGCGTCAAGCAAGGCCCGCAGGTACTGGGCCTCCTTCAGCAACGCCTCCTCGTCCAGGACCGGTACCAATGCCAGTTCGCGGATGCGCTCGGCCACCCTCGCCAGCTGACGAAACGGTCCTTCGGCGAGCAGCTCAGGGCTCATGCGCTGGCGCAGAACGCTGGAAAAGCCCGCCGCCCGCACCGCGCTGGCCAGGTACTCGATGGCATCGAGCAGCGGCGTCAGCCAGCTGCGATCATGGACCTGCGTGTCGGGCACCAGCAATGCCAGCAATCGCGACAGCGTGGCCGGGTCGATCGCTTCGAGCCACAGCGCGTCGTCATCGTCCGGAAACAGCAGGCCGAACAGGTCCGACAGATCGGTCGTGGCCGGTGTCGTCGGCAGCAGCTTGAGCTTCAGGCGCTGCCCGAGCTCCCCGAAGAAATTCGCGCGCGGCGCAAAACCGAAATCAGCGAACAGGGCCGCGCTGTTCATCTCAGCCCAGAACCGCGTGAGCACGGCAGCGACAGGCACCCGATACGCGGGGTTGCGGTCGAGCACGTTGAGAAGGTGCTTCAGACGCAGCAGAGGGCGCGGGGTGGCGCGCGGCAGGCTGCCGGTGGCCTGATCCTCATCGACCGCGCCGCCAGCACCGGCCAGCGGTGCATGCCGCAGCCACTCCAACGCACGGATGACCCAGAGGTTGCGGTCCGGCAATGACGCCTTCGGGTCGGCGGCGTGCGCGGCCGCATTGAGCAGCGCCGTCAGGTCCCACGCCGAGGCAGGGGTGGTCATCGCTGCAGAGATGGCCCGATTCGTCAACGCGTGACGACGATCTGCCCGAGGAGCCGGTCCATCAATGGAGCGCTGACGCGAGCGTCAGACCGAATTCAGGCACCGACGCGTCAAAGGACTCCGCCTCGTCGGTCATGCACATGAAGGTCCCGCGCATCGTGCCATGAGGGGTCGCGATGCGGGTCCAGCTGGTGTACTCGAACTCTTCGCCGGGCTTGAGCACGGGTTGATGGCCGACGACGGCGAGCCCCCGCACATCGTCGCGGTGGTCTTCGGCATCGATGATGGTCCAGTGCCGGGCGATCAGCTGCGCTGTGATGTCCCCGGTATTGCGGATCGTCACGGTGTAGGCGAATGCGTACTGCCGCAGTTTCGGATCGGATTGCTCCGGCAGATGTCGCACGGCGACAGAGCAGGTGAATTCAGGATGGGCCATGCCTGGATTCTAGGCAGCGACCGTGGTCACACTCACCAAGCGACCCGCTGATAATGAGGGCAAGGCCGTTGAGCGCCGCCATGAGGCCGTGGAGGGCCCTGCAACGTGATCTCCGACACCGAATTCGCCCGCCTCGCTCTCGAGGGCTACAACCGCATTCCACTGATCGCGCAAGCGTTTGCCGATCTGGAAACACCGCTGTCGCTGTACCTCAAGCTGGCCTGCACCGATGACGCCGGCCGGCCGTCTGACACGCACCGACGGCACAGTTTCCTGCTCGAATCGGTGGTGGGCGGTGAACGCTTCGGGCGCTACTCCTTCATTGGCCTGCCCGCGCGCACGCTGCTGCGAGCCACCGGCTTCACCACCGAAGTGGTGACCGACGGCGTCGTCGTGGAGACGCATGCCGGCAACCCGCTGGACTTCATTGCCGAGTACCAGAAGCGGTTCAAGGTAGCCCTGCAGCCGGACCTGCCGCGCTTTTGCGGCGGCCTGGCCGGCTACTTCGGCTACGACGCCGTGCGCGCCATCGAGCCGAAGCTGGCGCACACCGAACTGCCCGGTGGCCTGGGCACGCCCGACATCCTACTGCTGCAATGCGAAGAGCTGGCCGTGATCGACAACCTGTCGGGGCGCTTGTCGCTGATCGTCTATGCCGACCCGGCGCAACCCGATGCGCTGGCGACTGCGAAGCGCCGCCTCAGCGAGCTGTTCGAGAAGCTGAAGAACAGCGTCGTGGCACCGGCCATCGAACGGAGCACGCCCAACGAGGTGTTGCGCGATTTCAGGAAGGATGATTACCTTGCCGCCGTGCTGAAGGCCAAGGAATACATCGCGGCCGGCGACATGATGCAGGTGCAGGTCGGCCAACGGCTGCGCAAGCCCTACCTCGCCAGCCCGCTCAGCCTGTACCGCGCGCTGCGATCGCTGAACCCTTCGCCGTACATGTATTTCTACGACATGGGTGACTTCCAGATCGTCGGTGCGTCGCCCGAAATCCTGGTGCGTCGAGAGCACACCCCCGCTGGCGACAAGGTCACGATCCGCCCGCTGGCCGGCACCCGACCGCGCGGGACGACGCCCGAGCACGATCTGGCCCTCGAAGCCGAGCTGAGCGCCGACCCCAAGGAGCGTGCCGAGCACGTGATGCTGATCGACCTCGCGCGCAACGACATCGGCCGCATCGCGAAGACCGGCAGCGTCAAGGTCACCGAGGCGTTCACCGTGGAGCGGTATTCGCACGTGATGCACATCGTCAGCAACGTCGAAGGGCTGCTCAAGGACGGCATCACCAACCTCGACGTGCTGAAGGCCACCTTCCCTGCCGGCACGCTGACCGGCGCGCCGAAGGTGCGGGCGATGGAGATCATCGATGAGCTCGAGCCCGTCAAGCGCGGCATCTATGGCGGCGCCTGCGGCTATCTGAGCTTCGCAGGCGACATGGACGTGGCGATCGCCATCCGCACTGGCATCGTCAAGGACCAGATGCTTTACGTGCAGGCGGCAGCAGGCGTGGTGGCCGATTCGGTGCCCGAGCTCGAGTGGCGAGAAACCGAAGCCAAGGCCCGCGCACTGATCCGCGCGGCGGAGCTGGTCGAAGAAGGCTTCTAGCAACATGAAGACCACGGCGCGGCACGCCCTGCGCATCTTTCTCACCGGCCTGCTTGCGGCCCTGCCGCTGGCCGCCACGCTGCTGATCTTCGTCTGGGGTGCGCGCGTGCTGTACGGCTGGCTGGGCCCGGGCAGCTTCGTCGGCGGCCTGCTCATCGCGCTGGGCCTGGGCGGCACGGGCTCGGAGGTGGTGGGTTATCTGCTGGGCCTGGGCATCGTGGTGCTGGCCATCTTTGCGCTCGGCCTGCTCGTGCAGACGCGGCTGCGCGGCGGTCTGGCCCGGGCCTTCAACAACGTGATGCAGCGCATCCCGCTGGTGCGCAACGTCTACGACCTGATCCGCAAGTTCGTCGATCTGGTGGCCCAGCGTGACGCCTCGGGCGCACGCTCGATGGGCCCGGTTTGGTTGCGCTTCGGTGGCCCGGGTGGTGCGATGGTGCTGGGCCTGCTTTCATCGCCAGAACCCGTGATGGTGGGAGGCCACACCTACCTGGCCGTGCTGGTGCCCACCGCACCCTTGCCCGTGGGCGGCGGCTTGATCTTTGTGCCGGCCGATTGGGTGACGCCCGCGGAACTGGGCGTGGAGGCCCTGACCAGCATCTACGTGTCCATGGGTGTCACCGCCCATCAGCACCTGGGCCGCCCACCCGGCTAGAGACGTGCGCCGCCTGGAGGCTGCCCTTGGGCGGTTGAAGGGCTTCTGTCGACCTGTTACGGTCTTTCGCAGATCTGCTCCCATAGGCATCGGTCTGCGCGAGCGGCGGCTACCGGGTGACCGGCTCCGCTCATGTCCCCCGGGCCGGTTCACTGCCCAGGCGCTTCGGGTCAAGCCGATTCGGCCCTCCTCCTTTACTTCGCTGCGCCGGTCACCCGGCATCCCCCGCAGACAGCCACGGTTGTATTCAACGGCCTTCAACCGCAACAGTGGCTCTCGGAGCGGTGTGGTGGGGTGCCGTGTGGAGTGAAGTAAAGGAGGAGGGCCGGATGGACTCGCGAGAAGCGCTTGAGTCGACAACCGGCCCGGGGGACATGAACGCAACACGGCACCCCGCCGCACCGCTCTCTCGCAGACAGACCACTGAAGACCTTTGCCCGCGAATGACTGCAAATGGCCGAACAGTGACTTCCACACTGGCTTTGGATCATCGGCACTTTCGGTACATCAATGCCTAACTCGACCTGCCACGCAACGACATCGGCAGCGCAGCATCTACGGCGGCGCCTGCGGCTAGCTGAGCTTCGCCGGCGACATGGACGTGGCGATCGCCATCCGCACCGGCATCGTCAAGGACCAGATGCTTTACGTGCAGGCAGCAGCCGGCAGGAAGAGCAGCCGGGTGACAGCTCATTTCAGCGCATGGACATCGTGCCGCCTGAGGCAAGCTCGCCCTGTGCAGCGGATCATCTACCTTGAACCCCACGCGCCCTCGAAACCGGCGCCAGCGCAGCCATGCAATGGCTGTGGGGTCTGCTGCGCGGTGAGTCCCTGCCCCCTGGGCATGATCATGAACCGCGGCAGCTACGGGGCCTGTGGGGCGCTGACCTGGGCGCGAGCCGAGAGCCGATACCGCTGCGGCCTGATCGTCTCGCCGGAACGGCATCTGCCCGCCCTGCTGGCCAGCTTGGCACCGCTGCTCAGCAAGCTGGCCCGCCGATTCATCTCGGCGGGAAGCGGCTGCGATTGCAACTGGGAGGTTATTGATAAGTAGGCCATGAGGCCGGGCGGCCCAGAAACCGCGCAACGATCATCTGAGCTCTGCGCAGCTCAATTCGCCGATGTTCCGCGCGACGGAATCGATCCCTTGCCCACCGTCGCCGCCTCTGCAGCACGGGCTGCGGCCGCGGCACGCAGGGCTTTGAGTTTTTCCTTCGGATCTTCCTTGGCCAGCGCCTCGTGCAGCTTCATTTCAGCGATGAAGCGACTCGGCACGCCCTGAATCGTGTCACGCCCCTTCTTGCGGCGGCGCAGTGTGCTGACCTGCAGCGTGCTGCGCGCGCGGGTGATGCCGACGTACATCAGTCGGCGCTCTTCGTGCAGCCGTTCGGGCGTCATGTCCTCGTCGTCGGAACGGAAAGGCAGCAGACCTTCGTTGACGCCAACCAGCGTCACGTGCGACCACTCCAGGCCCTTGGCCGCATGCAGCGTGCTCAGCGTCACCACGTTCTGTTCTTCACCACGCTCGGCCAGGCTGATGATCACCGAGATGGTCTGCGCGACATCGAGCACGCTCTGCTTCTCGGTTTCGACGGTCATTCCACCGTCGTTCTCGATTTCGCCACCGCAGCGCCTGGCGATCCAGTCGACGAAGTCGAGCACATTCGCCCAGCGGGCGGCAGCGAGCTTTTCACTGTCCTCGCCATCCATCAGGTGCTGTTCGTAGCCGATGTCCTTCAGCCAGCCCATCAGCAGGGCCTTGGCATCTTCGGCACCCGTGGTGTGGCGGGCTCGGTACTCCAGGTCGTTCACGAAACGGCCGAATTCATGCAGCGAACCGATTGCGCGCGCCGGCACCGCGGTGCCCAGCGATTCGGCGAACAAGGCTTCGTACAAACTGGTCTTCCAACGGCCGGCGAACTCGCCCAGATTGGCCAGCGTCTGCGTGCCAATGCCTCGCTTCGGGGTGCTGACCGCACGCAGAAAGGCAGGATCGTCGTCGTGGTTGACCAGCAGTCGCAACCAGGCACACAGGTCGCGGATCTCGGTGCGGTCGAAGAAGCTCTGTCCACCGGACACCTTGTACGGCAAGTTGGCTTTGCGCAATGCTTTTTCAAGAATCCGGGCCTGGTGGTTCGCGCGATACAGGATCGCGAAATCCTTGAAGTCGATGCCCGGCCCGCCTGCGCCGCGCAGCGCCTGGATGCGCGCCACCGCGCGCTCGGCCTCGTGCTCCTCGCCATCGCACTCGACCACACGCACCGGCTCCCCGTCGCCAAGGTCACTCCAGAGCTTCTTCTCGAACAGCTTCGGGTTGTTCGCGATCACGCCATTGGCCGCGCGCAGGATGTGGCCGGTGGAGCGGTAGTTCTGCTCGAGCGCGATCACCTTCAGGTTCGGGTACTCCTGCGGCAGGCGCTTCAGGTTCTCGATGGTCGCGCCGCGCCAGCCATAGATGCTCTGGTCGTCGTCGCCCACCGCGGTGAAGAGGCCGCGACGGCGCTCGTCGGGGTGGTCGACCAGACTCTTCAGCAATTCGTACTGCACCGCGTTGGTGTCCTGCACCTCGTCGACCAGCAGGTAGCGCAAGGTGTCCTGCCACTTGGCCCGCACCTCGTCGTCTCGCCGCAGCAGTTGATGGGGAAGGCCGATCAGGTCATCGAAGTCGACCGCCTGGTAGGCCGCGAGCTGCTCTTCGTAGCGCTTCATCACGCGCACGGCGATGCGCTCGTCGTCGTTGGCCGCCACGGCTTCAGCCTGCTCGCTGTTGAGTCCCTGGTTCTTCCAGCCGCTGATCGTCCATTGCCAGCGCCTGGCCAGCGCGTTGTCGCTGGACGCGCCCGCCTCCTTGAGCAGGCCCAGCACGTCGTCGCTGTCGAAGATGCTGAACTGCGGCTTCAGCCCCAGCCGCACGCCGTCCTGCCGCAGGATACGGACACCCAGCGAATGGAAGGTGCTGACCACCAGGTGCTTGGCTGCACGTGGTCCGACCAGCTGCTTCGCACGCTCGCGCATCTCCTGCGCCGCCTTGTTGGTGAAGGTGATCGCGGCGATCTGCCCCGGCGCATACCCCGCGTCAAGCAGGCGTGCGATCTTGTGCACGATCACGCGCGTCTTGCCCGAGCCGGCGCCCGCCAGCACCAGGCAGGGGCCGGACAGGTAGTGCACCGCGTCGAGTTGCGCGGTATTCAGGCTCGCGGGAGCAGACGTCACAAAGCGCGGCCAGGACGGCCGAGATGGGCCATCACGGCGGGCCACACAGGCAGTGGGTGACAGCGGCAAACGGCTTGCGCCCATCGACCAGTTCAACCAGCCAGCCCAGGTCCTTGCGCACCGGGCCGGTGACGCGCTCTGGCAGGCCGGCGGGCACCAGCTGAAGGTCGAAATGCTGGGCCAGCACGCGTGCCGTGGCACCGCCGAAGGCTTCGATCAGGCGTTCGAAGCGGCCCGGCTCGCGATCGACGTAGACGATGCGGTAGCCGGGTGCCTTGGCCGCCGCGCTGGAAGCGGGCGCAGACGCGGCGACATCGGGGTCACTGCCCTCCAGCAGCTTGGCGCGCAGCGCGGCCGAGCGGATGGCGGCGTTCAGACCGCCGATCGTGTCGACCAGGCCGCGATCGCGTGCTTGGAGGCCGGTCCACACCCGACCCTGCGCCACCGCGTCGATCTGGTCGGGTGTCGTCTTGCGTGCCGCGGCAACCTTGCCGATGAAGTCGGCGTAGATGTGGTTGACGCTGGTCTGCAGCATGCCGATGAAGCGCGGGTCCGGCGCGCGCCGCGGGTCACCCGCCGCGCCCAGCCAGGTGGTGGTGACGCCCTCGGCATGCACGCCGAGCTTGTCGATCGCGCGCGACGCGTTCGGCAGAAGCGCGAAGACACCGATCGAACCGGTGACGGTGGCCGCATCGGCCATCACCTCGTCGGAGGCCGTCGAGATCCAGTAACCGCCCGAGGCAGCCACGCTGCCCATCGACACCACGACCGGCTTGCCGGCCGCGCGTGTGAGCTCCAGCTCGCGGCGCACGAGCTCGGAGCCGAAGACGCTGCCACCGGGCGAGTTGACGCGCAGCACCAGTGCCTTGATCGCCTCGTCCTCCCGCGCCTTGCGGATCAGCGCCGCGGTCGACAAGCCGCCGACCGCGCCGGCGGGCGCTGCGCCGTCGACGATCTCCCCCTCGGCCACGACGATGCCCACCGCTGGCGTGGCGACAAGCGCGCTCGGCTCGCCGCGCTGCGACGGCGTCAGGCGCGACAGGTAGGTGTCGAACGACACCTGACGGAAGCTCTTGCTCTCGGTGTCGCGCACGCCGCGCTCGATCATCAGCTCACGCAGCTCGTCACGCGTCTTCAGCGCATCGACCTGCTTGGCCTCCAGCGCCAGCTTGGCGGCATCGCCGCCCACTGCGGCGAGCCGCTCGGGCAGCGCATCGATCAGCGCCTGCGTGCTGCCCGCAGGCAGTTGGCGCGCGGCTTCTATGCCCTCGGTGTAGGTGGCCCACAGGCCGTTGTAGAGCAGCGTGTCGGCTTCCTTCGCTGCGGGCGACGGGCCATTGGCGATGAAGGGCTCGGCTGCGCTCTTGAAGCTGCCGACCTTGATCAGGCTGACGCTGACGCCGAGCTTGTCGAGTGCATCAAGGTAGTAGTTGCGCAGCCGGCCAAATCCATCCAGGTACACCGCACCCAGCGGGTGCAGGAACACCTCGTTCGCATGGGTGGCGAGGTAGTACTGTTTCTGGTCGTAGCCCGAGCCCCAGGCCGTGACCGGTTTGCCGCTGGCCTTGAAGCGGTCCAGCGCGTCGGCGATATCGCGCAGCGCCGCCAGCCCGCCGCCCTGGAACTCGTCAAGCACCAGCACCACGCGGCTGATGTTCGGATCGTTCTCGGCAGCAGACAGCACCGCCAGTACATCGCGGAGCCGCGTGCTTTGCGGGCCATTGCCCTGCAGCTGCGCCAGCGCGTTGTCGCGCACACCACCCGATTGCTCCTCGACCAGCGGGCCCTGCAGGTCAAGCACCAGCGCGGTGTTGTCCTGCAGCACCGGGACTTCGCGCTTGAATACGGCGACCGCGATGAGCACGATCAGCCCGAGAAACAAGAGGTTCAGCAGCGTGCGTCGGGTGGCATCGATGAACCACCACAGGGCACCGACACCGCGTCGCAACCAGGCGAAAAGGCGCTTGAACATGGGAACTCCACTTGGGAACTTTGGCGTAGCGCCGCGCCAGACTTTAAGCGCGCCAGCATGCTGATCACCGACGCAGCGCGGCGCGGTCGCGGAGATCAACAACCATAGATATTGACTATGGAAGAAGTTTCATCAATTGATTTTGCAAGGCATGATGGCTTCGGTAGATTTCATCGGCGGGCCACAGGGATGCCCGATCCATCAAGCCAGACCCCCCACAAACCAAGGAGATCACTGTGTCAACTGAAGCCAAGTGCCCTTTCGCGGGCGGCGCCCGCACCCAGGCCACGGCCCGCAGCGGCCAGACCAATGCAGACTGGTGGCCCAACCAGCTGAATCTGAAGATCCTGCACCAGCACGCTCCGAAGTCCGACCCGATGGGTGAAGACTTCAGCTACGCGGAGGAATTCAAGACCCTCGATCTTGATGCGGTGGTCAAGGACCTGCATGCGCTGATGACCGACTCCCAGGACTGGTGGCCAGCCGACTGGGGTCACTATGGGGGCTTCTTCGTCCGCATGACGTGGCACGCGGCCGGCACCTACCGCATTGCCGATGGGCGCGGTGGCGCCGGCGCCGGCGCACAGCGCTTCGCCCCCTTGAACAGCTGGCCCGACAACGGCAACCTCGACAAGGCGCGCCGGCTGCTCTGGCCGATCAAGCAGAAGTACGGCCGCAAGCTGTCGTGGGCCGACCTGATCGTTCTGGCCGGGACCGTGGCGATGGACTCGATGGGCTTCAAGACCTTCGGCTTCGCAGGTGGCCGCCCCGACATCTGGGAGCCAGAAGACGACGTCAACTGGGGTCGCGAAAAGCAGTGGCTGGCCACCAGCGACAAGCCCGACAGCCGCTACTCCGGCGAGCGCGAATTGGCGAACCCACTGGCCGCGGTGCAGATGGGCCTGATCTACGTGAACCCGCAGGGCCCGGACGGCAATCCCGACCCGGTGGCCTCGGGCCGCGATGTGCGCGAGACCTTCGCCCGCATGGCCATGGACGACGAGGAAACCGTCGCGCTGGTGGCCGGTGGCCACACCTTCGGCAAAGCCCACGGCGCCAGCCTCGAAAGTCATGTGGGCGCCGAGCCTGAGGGCGCTTCCATCGAACAGCAGGGCTTCGGCTGGGCCAACAGCTTCGGCAGCGGCAAGGGCGCGCACACCATCACCAGCGGCATCGAAGGTGCCTGGAAGCCCAACCCCACCACCTGGGACATGGGCTACTTCGACATGCTGTTCGGCTACGAGTGGGAGCTGAGCAAGAGCCCGGCCGGCGCCCACCAGTGGACACCGAAGAACTGCAAGCCAGAGCACCTGATTCCGGATGCTCACGACCCGTCGAAGAAGAGCCCGCCAATGATGACGACGGCCGACCTGTCGCTGCGCATGGACCCGGCCTACGAGAAGATCTCGCGCCGCTTCCACCAGAACCCGCAGGCTTTCGCCGATGCCTTCGCCCGCGCCTGGTTCAAGCTGACCCACCGCGACATGGGTCCACGCGCCCGCTACCTCGGCAAACTGGTTCCGAAAGAGGTGCTGATCTGGCAGGACCCAGTCCCAGCGATTGACCACGCGCTGGTCACCGAGCTCGATGTCGCCGCACTGAAAGCCAAGCTGCTCGGTTCCGGTCTGTCGATCTCGCAGCTGGTCACCACGGCCTGGGCGTCCGCCTCGACATTTCGCGGCAGCGACAAGCGTGGCGGTGCCAATGGCGCTCGCATCCGCCTGGCGCCGCAGAAGGATTGGGAGGTCAATCAGCCGGCCGAACTGGCGACCGTGCTGTCCAAGCTCGAAGCGGTCCAGAAGGAGTTCAATGCGGCTCAATCGGGCGGCAAGAAGATCTCGCTGGCCGATGTGATCGTGCTGGGTGGCGCCGCCGCGGTCGAGGCCGCCGCCAAGAAAGCGGGCTTCGAGGTGACCGTTCCATTCTCTCCGGGCCGCACCGACGCATCGCAGAAGCAGACCGATGCGCATTCATTCGCCCCGCTGGAACCGCAGGCCGATGGCTTCCGCAACTACCTGCGCCCGGAGCTCGAGGGATCGGCAGCTGAGTTGCTGGTCGACAAGGCCCAGTTGCTGAAGCTGAGCGCGCCCGAGATGACGGTGCTGATCGGTGGCCTGCGCGCACTGAACGCGAACGTCGGGCACACCAGCCACGGCGTTTTCACCCAGCGCCCCGGGACGCTGACCAACGACTTCTTCGTCAACCTGCTCGACATGCGCACGGCGTGGCAGAAGTCCGCGGGCAACCCAGCGGTACTGGAAGGGCGTGATCGGGCCACAGGCCAGATCAAGTGGACGGGCACGGTCGTCGATCTGGTCTTCGGCTCCAACTCGCAGCTTCGCGCACTGGCTGAGGTCTACGCGATGAGCGATGCACAACCGAAATTCATCAACGATTTCGTCGCGGCCTGGGCCAAGGTAATGAACCTCGATCGCTACGATCTCGCTTGAGGTCGGCGCAAGCCCGGGGATGAAGGGTGGCAGAAATGCAAAATCACCCTTTCCCTATCGACGGCGCAACAGCGCGAGACCTGAGCCATGAAACAGTACGTATGCTTGGTGTGCGGCTTCATCTACGACGAGGCCCTCGGGCTGCCCGATGACGGCATCCCCGCCGGCACCCTGTGGGCCGATGTGCCTGCCAACTGGGAATGCCCGGACTGCGGCGTCTCGAAAGCCGATTTCGAGATGGTCGCGATCTGATGCCAGTCGATGCGGCGGCGACCACCCTGCCGGTGGTCGTGCTCGGCAGCGGTCTCGCAGGTTATGCGGTGGCGCGAGAGTTCCGCAAGCTCGATCCCGACACGCCTTTGCTGCTGCTGAGCCGCGACCACGCAGGCTTCTATTCGAAGCCGATGCTCTCGAACGCGCTGGGCGGACAGAAGACAGCAGCCAGCCTGCTGATGAAGCCGGCAGAGAAGATGGCCAGCGAATTGAAGGCAGACGTGCGTGCCGGCGTGTCGGTCAGCCGCATCGACACGGCCGCGCGAACGGTGACCACGGACGATGGCGAGGCGATCGCCTATCGCGATCTGGTACTCGCCCTGGGGGCCGACCCGATCCGTCCGGCGCTGGCCGGCGATGCCGCAGATGCGGTTTGCGCCGTCAACGACCTCGACGACTACGCTCGCTTTGCCGACGCACTGGAAGGCGCGAAGAGCGTCGCCATCCTCGGCGCCGGCCTGATCGGCTGCGAATTCGCCAACGACCTGCTTCACCGCGGCATCACGCCGCGCGTGCTCGATGTGGCCGACCGGCCACTGTCGCGACTGTTGCCGGCCGAAGCCAGTGCGTGGCTGCGCGAGCGACTCGAGGCAGCGGGCGTGAGCTTCCGCCTCGGTGTGGCGGCCAGCCGCGTCGATCATGTGGTTGGTGGCGGTCTGCGACTCACGCTGAGCGATGGCGGCGCGCTGCGTGCCGACCGCGTGTTGTCAGCCATCGGGTTGCAGCCGCGCACTGCTCTCGCCGCAGCGGCAGGGATTGCCGTCGCGCGTGGCATCACCACCGACCGGCTGCTGGCGACGTCAGCGACGCATGTGTACGCGGTCGGCGACTGCTCGGAGGTGTTGGGCCTGAATCTTCCCTACGTGCTGCCGTTGATGCAGCAGTCTCGCGCGCTCGCGGCCACGCTGTGTGGCCGGCCGACGCCGGTGGCCTACCCGGCGATGCCAGTGCTGGTGAAGACGCCGGCCTGCCCGACCGTCGTCTGCCCACCGCCACCGGGCGCCGCCGGTGAGTGGCAAGTGGTCTCGTCGGCGGATGCCTGCGAAGCGCGCTTCGCAGGCGCAGGCGGCAGCTTGCTCGGCTTCGCGCTGCTCGGTACGGCCACGACGAAGAAGCAGGCCTGGGTGGCCGAGGTACCCGCTTGGTTGGCAGATTGACCCGGCCCGAAGTGCACTCTCAGATCGCCAGCGGATCAACGTCGATTGCCCAGCGCAGGATGCGCTGATCCGCGACACGTTCACGCCGCATCTCGTGCAGCGCGGGCAGCCAGTTGGCCAGGAAACGCTGCAGCGACTGCCGGGACGGAGACTCGATCAGCATCTGCATCCGCTCGACATTGGCCACCCGCGCAATCGGTGTCGGCACCGGTGGGTACAGCGTCACGTCGGCCGCCTCCGCCGTGACTTCGGCAGCCTCGGACGCGGCTTGCAGAAAGCCGCGCGCCGCATCGGCAGTACGGGCCTCGGCGCGCAGCAACGCCAGGTGTGAATGCGGTGGCAGCCCAGCCATGCGTCGCTCAGCCAACTGCGATTCGGCAAACGCGTGGAAGTCATGGCGGCGCAGCGCGGCATACAGCGCGTGATGTGGGTGCCAGGTCTGCACCCACATCTCGCTTGCCGCTGCCTGTGCCGCATCGCGCCCGGCACGGCCTGCAGCCTGCATCAACAACGCAAACAACCGCTCGGGGGCGCGGAAGTCGCTGCTGAACAGCGAAGTGTCGGGGTTGACCGCCGCGACCAGCGTGATGCGGCGAAAGTCGTGCCCCTTGGTGATCATCTGGGTGCCGACCAGCACATCGACCTCGCCCGCATGCACCGCACCCAACTGTGCCTCCAGCGCACCCTTGCCACGCGTGCTGTCGGCATCGATGCGGGCGATGCGGGCCGGGCGGCCGTCGGGGTGGGTCAGCAACTCGGCGAGCTGTTCCTCAAGGCGTTCGGTGCCGCGGCCGATCGGTGAGATGTCGAGGTTGCCGCAGTCAGGGCAGGCGCGCGGCACGCGCTCGGTGAAGCCGCAGTGGTGGCAACGCAGCGTGCGATCGAGCTTGTGAAACACCCGCCAGGCGCTGCAGTTCGGGCAGCCGCTCTTCCAGCCGCAGTCACCGCAGTGCAGCACCGGTGCGTAGCCACGGCGGTTCAAGAACACCAGGCCCTGTTCACCGCGCGCGATGCACTGCTGCAGCGCGGCCACCAGGGGCGGCGAAAGCGCGGCCCCGCCCTTCACCTTGGGCTGCGCATTCATGTCGACCAACCGGACTACAGGCAACACGCCGCCCCCGATGCGCGCGGGCATCGACAGCCGCAGGTAGCGCCCTTCGTCGGCCCGCTGCCAGCTCTCCAGCGACGGCGTGGCCGAACCGAGCAGCACCGTCGCCCCCTCGAGCCGGCCTCGGTAGATCGCCAGGTCGCGCGCCGAGTAGCGGGCGCCTTCCTGCTGCTTGTACGACGGGTCATGCTCCTCGTCGACGACGATCAGCCCGAGCCGGGGCATTGATGCGAACACCGCCAGCCGTGTGCCCAGCACCAGGTCGGCCAACCCGAGGTGTGCCGCGAGCCAGCTGCGCAAACGCTGCGCCGGCGTCAGGCCGCTGTGCATGGCCACGATGTGGCGGCCGGCAAAGCGCTCGGCAAAGCGGGCTTCGAGCTGCGGCGTCAGGTTGATCTCGGGCACCAGCACCATCGCTTGACGGCCTTGCGACAAAGCTTCGGCCGCCGCGCGGAGGTAGATCTCGGTCTTGCCACTTCCTGTGACGCCATGCAGCAATGCGGTCGGCGCCGCGGCTGAGCCCTGTGCCAAACGGAGCTCGGCCAGCACCCGGGTCTGCGCGGCATCGAGCCCCGGAGGTATGACCGCCACCCCGGTGCCTGGCGGCCTCACCGTGAGCGCCTTTTGCAGGCGCGCAATGCGCTGGCGGACCTGGGTGTCGTCGAGCTTGCGCAGTTCGGGTGGCAACACCGACAAGGCGACCTCGCCGATGCCGCGCTGGTAGTAGGCCGCGGTGAAGTCCACCAGCCGGCACCAGGCCGCACTGAGGGGCGGCAGCGAGGTCAGTGCGTGTCGCAACGGCCTCAGACTGACAGCCGGGTCGACGACAGGCTCGCCTGTCGATGCCTCGCCTGCCCACACCACGCCGGTGACTTCACGGGTGCCGAACGGTACCCGCACCAGTGTTCCGGGTGGCAATGGCGATTCACCAAGGTAGGTCAGCGGCGCCCGCAGCGAGGTGTGCGCCGGCGCATCCACCGCCACCTGCAGCGAGATGCTTTCAGGCATCGCTGTCAACCCCTGAGTTAGGCAGGAAAGCTAGAGCTTTTCTCAGACATGGCTGGTAAGTTGCTGATTTACTTGATCTTTTCAAGCTATCCACCCAATGTGTGGATAACTTTGTGGGTAAGCTTCGTAAAGCGAGCCTAAATCCTTGATTCATCGGGCTTGGCGTTGGATTGCCCGCTTTGAGGGCAGGGTTCCGTGGCTAATGAAATCAACAACTTAGCGACGAATAAAAAAATACTGCTGCCTAGATGCAGCAGCAGCAGAGTGCCCCATGAAAGACACGAAAAATGGGGATAAGTCAATGCCTGAGCACTCACTCACCGGAAAATTCAAGCGCTGAAACACTCAGCGCGCGCGGTCATCGGGCGAGTCGGCTCAGCCAGGCTGCCGCAAGCGGCGTGAAACCTCGTGCACCGCATCCACCAGGGCGCTGACGCTCTCTGGCGGCGTGTGCTGGCTGATGCCATGGCCGAGGTTGAAGATGTGGCTGTCGACCGTTCCATTGCTGTGAACGGGTCCTGGTGCGCCGAAGCTTTCCAGCGACTTTGTCACTTCGGCACGGATCTGGTCCGGGTCCGCGAACAGCACGTTCGGGTCGAGATTACCTTGCAGCGCAACCCGGCCGCCCACACGCTCCCGCGCCGACTTCAGGTTGACCGTCCAGTCCAGGCCCAGCACATCGGGCTCCAGTGCGGCCATCTCCTCCAGCCACAAGCCGCCACCCTTGGTGAACACGATGTGCGGAATTCGCTGCCCGTCGTGCTCACGCTTGAGCTGCTTGAGCACCCGCTGCGTGTAGGCCAGGCTGAACTCCTGGAATGCGCCGTCGGCGAGCACGCCGCCCCAGCTGTCGAACACCATCACTGCCTGCGCGCCGGCTTCGATCTGGGTGTTCAGGTAAAGGGCCACGGCGTCGGCATTGACCGCCAGTATGCGGTGCATCAGGTCGGGACGGCGGTACATCATCGTCTTGACCAGACGGTAATCGTCAGAGCCAGCGCCCTCGACCATGTAGCACGCCAGTGTCCAAGGGCTGCCCGAAAAGCCGATCAGCGGCACGCGGCCATTCAGCGCCTTGCGGATCGAGGTGACCGCGTCGAAGACATAGCGCAGCTTGTCCATGTCCGGCACGGCAAGCTGGGCCACCGCCGCCTCGTCACGCACAGCGCGCTCGAACTTCGGGCCTTCGCCCATCGCGAAGCTCAGGCCCAGGCCCATGGCATCAGGCACGGTCAGGATGTCACTGAAAAGGATGGCGGCGTCCAGCGCATACCGCTCCAGGGGCTGCAGCGTCACCTCGGTGGCGTAGTCGGTGTTGGTCGCCAGACCCATGAAGCTGCCCGCTTGAGCCCGCGTCGCGCGGTACTCAGGCAAATAGCGGCCGGCTTGGCGCATCAGCCAGACGGGCGTGTGGTCAGTGGGTTGGCGCAGACAGGCGCGCAGGAAGCTGTCGTTTTGGAGTGGTGCGTACATTCATGAATTATCACGCCCATAATTTCAGTCCACCGCCGTTTCCGCCCCGGGAAAACGCCGGACCTACAGGAGCTGACCATGCGTGCTGACACCATCCTCCAGACCATCGGCAACACGCCGCACATCCGCATTCAGCGCTTGTTCGGAGCGGGTGCTCAGGTGTACATCAAGAGTGAGCGCAGCAACCCCGGCGGATCGATCAAGGACCGCATCGCGCTGGCGATGGTCGAGGCCGCCGAAGCCTCGGGCACGCTGGTTCCGGGCTCGACCATCATCGAGCCGACCTCTGGCAACACCGGCGTCGGCCTCGCGATGGTGGCGGCAGTGAAGGGCTACAAGCTGGTGCTGGTGATGCCCGAGAGCATGAGCATCGAGCGGCGCCGCCTGATGCTGGCTTATGGCGCCACCTTTGAGCTGACGCCGCGCGAGAAGGGCATGAGTGGCGCGATCGCCCGCGCCACCGAGCTGCTGGCGGCAACGCCCAAAGCCTGGATGGCGCAGCAGTTCGAGAACCCGGCCAACATCGATGTTCATGTGCGCACCACCGCCGCCGAGATCGCCCGTGACTTCCCTGAAGGCATCGACGCACTGATCACTGGTGTCGGCACCGGCGGTCACATCACCGGCTGCGCGCAGGTGCTGAAGGCGAAGTGGCCGAAGCTGAAGGTGTACGCGGTTGAGCCAGCGGCCAGCCCGGTGATCAGCGGCGGCAAGCCGGGGCCCCACCCGATCCAGGGCATCGGCGCCGGCTTCATCCCGAAGAACCTGCACACCGACCTGATCGACGGCGTGATCCAGGTCGATGCCGAGGCTGCGCGCGAGATGGCGCGTCGAGCCGCGCGCGAGGAAGGCATGCTGGTGGGCGTTTCTTCGGGCGCGACGCTCGCGGCAATCGCACAGAAATTGCCAGAGTTGGCCGCCGGTGCCACGGTGCTTGGCTTCAACTACGACACCGGCGAGCGCTACCTGTCGATCGAGGGTTTCCTGCCCACCGAATGACGGCCTCGTGTGCGCCGCGCGGCCGAACAGCCTGAAGCTGATCGACGAGCTGATCGTTCGCATCAACGCCGACGGCTGAGTTACCTGCGGTGTCGTCCGACAGTCGGACGGCCCATCGCAACGGTGTACCTGCCATACGGCAGCGGTAGCATGGGTAAATCCCTTTCCAAGGAGTCCCCATGCTGCGCAGACTTTGGCTGGCCACCCTCGCCCTGACCGTGACGCTCGCGTTGAGTGGCTGCGGCTACAACCAATTCCAGAAGCTCGACGAAGAGGTCAAGGCCAGTTGGTCCGAGGTGCTGAACCAGTACCAGCGGCGCGCCGATCTGATCCCGAACATCGTCGCCACCGTCAAGGGCGAGGCCACCTTTGAGCAGGACACACTGACCAAGGTGATCGAGGCACGCTCGAAAGCGACCAGCATTCAAGCCACACCGGAGCTGATCAACGACCCGGCAGCGTTCCAGAAATTCCAGGCTGCGCAGGGCGAACTGACCGGTGCCTTGAGCCGCTTGATGGTGGTCGCCGAGCAGTACCCCAGCCTGAAAGCCAACCCGGGCTTCCAGGATCTGCGCGTGCAGCTCGAAGGCACCGAAAACCGTGTGACGGTGGCGCGCAACCGCTACATCAAGACGGTGGCCGAGTACAACGTGCTGGCCCGCAGCTTTCCGAACAACCTGACGGCAATGGTGTTCGGCTACCAGGTCAAGCCGACGTTCACGGTGCAGAACGAAGCCGAGATCTCGAAGCCGCCCGCAGTGAATTTCGACAAGCCTGCGGCCAAGTAATTGAATGCCGTGAGCGCCGGCACCCGCGCTGCGCCCCGACTTGCCCGGGCGCTGTGGTGGATGTTTGCGCTGTGGTGGTTCGTCGTCACCGCACACGCACAGGACGTGCTGCCGGTGCCGCCGCTCAGCGCCGCCGTGATCGATCAGACGGCCACGCTCAATGACAGTCAACGTGCCGCACTGATCGCCAAGCTGGCCGCCGTCGAGCAGCAGACCGGTAGCCAGATCGTCGTGCTGATGGTGCCAAGCACCCTGCCCGAGGACATCGCCGCCTACAGCCAGCGTGTCGGCGACAGCTGGAAGATCGGTCGCCGCGAGATTGGCGACGGGTTGCTCATCGTCGTGGCGAAGAACGACCGTCGCGTGCGCATCGAGGTGGCCAAGACGCTGGAAGGCGCGGTACCCGACCTGGCCGCGAAGCGGATCATCGACGCGCAGATCACGCCGGCCTTTCGCGCCGGTGACTACGCCGGCGGCTTGAGTGCTGCCGTGGATCAGTTGGCCGCCCGCATCCGGGGTGAGGCCCTCCCGGCGCCGGGTCGACCGGACGCACAGCAGCGAAACCAGGGCAACGGGCCTTCGCTGGAGTCTCTGGCCATCTTTCTGTTTGTCGTCGTGCCCATTGCGGGGGCGCTGTTCACCCGGATGATGGGGCGCAAGCTCGGCTCGCTGGTGACCGGCGGGGTTGCCGGTGGCATCGGCTGGTGGCTGACCGCCAGCGCGCTGCTGGCAGGCGTGGCCGGACTGATCGCGGTGGTGCTGGTCGGGGTGTTCGGTGTGGGCTCCGCGCGGCGTGGTGGCGGCCCGGGTGGCGTGCCGCCGATCATCTGGGGTGGCGGCGGTTGGGGTGGTGGCGGCAGCGGTGGATTCAGCTCCGGCGGTGGCGGAGACTTTGGTGGCGGTGGCGCCTCCGGAGGATGGTGAGCATGAACACACTGATTCGCATCCTGAAGCACCGTTGGCTGGACGAGACCGACGCCCAGCGGGCCCTGGGCACGGACGCCCTGCGTCGCATCGAAGATCGCGTGGCTTCCAGCGAACGCGCCCACACCGGCGAGCTTCGGGTGTGCGTGGAGGCAGGGCTGCCGTTGAGCTACCTGTGGCGCGGCGCCAGTGCACGCGAGCGCGCGATCGCCATGTTCGGCAAGCTGCGCGTCTGGGACACCGAGCACAACAACGGCGTGCTGATCTACCTGCTGCTGGCAGAACGGCGCTTCGAGATCGTGGCGGACCGCGGCATCACCCAACGGGTGCCTGAGCACACCTGGCAGGACATCTCGGATGCCATGGGCGCCGCGTTCAAGGGCGGTGACTATGCGCGCGGCCTGCTGGATGCGGTGGATCGGGTTGGCGAGTTGCTGGCGCAGCATTTCCCGGCCAATGGGTCTCAGTCGAACCCCAACGAGTTGCCGGATCGCCCCGACGTGCGCTGAATCCCCGATCTCACTCGGCCATGAAAAAACCCGCCACAAGGGCGGGTTGCACTCAGCGCGGCATCGCTGCCATCACTTCTTGCGAAACTTGCGCAGCGCCGCGATCTGCGCGGCCATCGCGGCGAACTCGCCCTGGGCTTTCGCGAAGTCGATGTCGCTCTTCGCGTTCTTCATCGCTTCTTCGGCACGCTGCTTGGCTTCGGACGCCTTGGCTTCGTCCAGGTCCTTGCCGCGGATCGCGGTGTCGGCCAGCACAGTCACCGTGCCTGGCTGAACCTCCAGGATGCCGCCAGCAACGAACACGAACTCCTCCGCGTCATTGTCGGCACGCACGATGCGCACCGCGCCCGGCTTGATGCGGGTGATCAAGGGAGTGTGTCGGGGATAGATGCCCAGTTCGCCTTCTTCGCCAGGCAAAGCCACGAACTTGGCCTCGCCGGAGAAGATGGACTCCTCGGCGGATACGACGTCTACGTGGAGGGTGGCCATGGTGGTGAATCCTTATTGGATCTTCTTGGCCTTCTCGAAAGCCTCGTCAATCGTGCCGACCATGTAGAACGCCTGTTCAGGCAGGCTGTCGCACTCGCCGGACACGATCATCTTGAAGCCGCGGATGGTTTCCTTCAGTGTCACGTACTTGCCCGGGCTGCCGGTGAACACCTCGGCCACGTGGAAAGGCTGGCTCAGGAAACGCTGGATCTTGCGGGCGCGGGCCACGGCCAGCTTGTCTTCTGGCGCCAGTTCGTCCATGCCCAGAATGGCGATGATGTCGCGGAGTTCCTTGTAGCGCTGCAGCGTGCCCTGTACCGCGCGGGCAGTGTTGTAGTGGTCTTCGCCGACGACGTTCGGGTCGAGCTGACGCGAGGTCGAGTCGAGCGGGTCGACCGCCGGGTAGATACCCAGCGAAGCGATGTCACGCGACAGCACCACGGTGGAGTCCAGGTGGGCGAAGGTGGTGGCAGGCGACGGGTCGGTCAAGTCGTCTGCAGGGACGTAGACGGCCTGGATCGACGTGATCGAGCCGACCTTGGTCGAGGTGATCCGCTCCTGCAGGCGACCCATTTCTTCGGCCAGCGTCGGCTGGTAGCCCACCGCGGAAGGCATCCGGCCCAGCAGTGCCGACACTTCGGTACCGGCCAGGGTGTAGCGGTAGATGTTGTCCACGAAGAACAGCACGTCCTTGCCTTCGTCGCGGAAGGATTCAGCGATCGTCAGGCCGGTCAGCGCCACGCGCAGACGGTTGCCCGGCGGCTCGTTCATCTGGCCGTAGACCATGGCCACTTTCGATTCCGGCAGGTTCTCCAGGTTCACGACGCCCGAATCGGCCATCTCGTGATAGAAATCGTTGCCCTCGCGGGTGCGCTCGCCGACGCCGGCGAACACCGACAGGCCGCTGTGAGCCTTCGCGATGTTGTTGATCAACTCCATCATGTTCACGGTCTTGCCGACACCGGCGCCGCCGAACAAGCCGACCTTGCCGCCCTTGGCGAACGGGCACACGAGGTCGATCACCTTGATACCGGTTTCGAGCAAATCCTGCGAAGGGCTCAGCTCGTCATAAGCCGGGGGCTTGCGGTGGATCGATGCGGTCAACTCCTGGCCGACGGCGCCACGCTCATCGATCGGTCTTCCCAGCACGTCCATGATCCGGCCGAGCGTCGCACGGCCCACCGGCACGGTGATCGGGTTCTGAGTGTTGACCACTGTCAGGCCGCGGCGCAGACCGTCGGAGGAACCGAGCGCAATCGTGCGCACCACGCCGTCGCCGAGCTGTTGTTGGACTTCCAGGGTCAGGCCCAGGCTGTCGAGCTTGAGTGCGTCATAGATCTTTGGCATGGCGTTGCGCGGGAATTCCACGTCGACCACCGCACCGATGCACTGGACGATCTTGCCTTCTGTAGCCACTGCGGACATGTTCGTATCCTTAGAAAAAACGAATTCTGGGGTTCTGGGGTCGTGGATGAGGCCGTTCAAACGGCAGCGGCACCCGCGACGATTTCGGAGAGCTCTTTGGTGATCGCGGCCTGGCGAGTCTTGTTGTAGACAAGCTTGAGTTCAGCGATCACCGAGCCGGCGTTGTCGGTGGCGGACTTCATCGCCACCATCCGCGCCGATTGCTCCGACGCCATGTTCTCGGCCACGGACTGGTAGACCAGCGCCTCGGTGTAACGCAGCAGAAGCTCGTCGATCACCGTTTCGGCATTGGGCTCGTACAGGTAGTCCCAACCGTGCTGGCCCGCACCTTCGGGCGCTGGCACATCGAGGCTTTGCGCCGACAGCGGCAGCAACTGTTGCACCAGCGGCTCCTGCTTCATCGTGTTGATGAAGCCGGTATAGCAAAGATAGACCGCGCTCAGCTTGCCTTCGGCATACGCATCGAACAGCACCTTGACCGGACCGATCAGCTTTTCCAGATGCGGGTTGTCGCCGAGCTGCGTTGCATGCGAGACAACCTTGGCGCCAATGCGGTTCAGGAAACCCAGGCCCTTGTTGCCAATGGCCACCGCTTCGGCCTTGAGGCCTTGCGCTTCGAGCTCCTTCAGCTTCAGGGTGAAGGCGCGCAGCACGTTGGTGTTCATGCCACCGCACAAGCCCTTGTCGGTCGTCACCACGATGAAGCCCACCGACTTGACGCCGGTGTTATGGATCAGGAACGGGTGCTTGTACTCGGGCGTGGCCTTGGACAGGTTGGCTGCGAGACTGCGGATCTTCTCGGCGTAAGGCCGAGAAGCACGCATCCGGTCCTGCGCCTTGCGCATCTTTGAAGCGGCGACCATTTCCATGGCCTTGGTGATCTTCTTGGTGTTCTCGACACTTTTGATCTTGCCGCGTATTTCCTTGCCAGCTGCCATGACGAAACTCCTGGTTTGGTCGCGGACGGGTCAGGCGAATGACTTCTTGAAGGCCGCGACGGCAGACGACAACTCGGCTTCCGAGTCCTTGTCGAGCGCCTTGGCGTCTTCGATCTTCTTCAGCAGGCCGGCATGGCTGGTCTTCAGGAACTGATGCAGGCCCGATTCGAAGGCCAGGACCTTCTTCACGTCGATATCGTCCATGAAGCCCTTGTTGACGGCGAACAGCGATGCACCCATCAGCGCGATCGGCAGAGGCGAATACTGAGCTTGCTTCAGCAGTTCAGTGACCCGCGCACCGCGGTCAAGCTGCTTGCGGGTGGCTTCGTCGAGATCGGAGGCGAACTGCGCAAATGCTGCCAGCTCACGGTACTGCGCCAAGTCGGTACGGATACCACCCGACAAGCTCTTGATGAGCTTGGTCTGGGCCGCACCACCCACCCGCGACACCGAGATGCCGGCGTTGATGGCGGGGCGGATACCAGCGTTGAACAGACTGGTTTCCAGGAAGATCTGGCCGTCGGTGATCGAGATCACATTGGTCGGCACGAACGCGGACACGTCACCGGCCTGCGTTTCGATGATCGGCAGCGCGGTCAGCGAACCCGTCTTGCCCTTGACCTCGCCCTGGGTGAATGCTTCGACGTAGTCGGCGTTCACGCGCGCAGCACGTTCGAGCAGGCGGCTGTGGAGATAGAACACATCGCCGGGGTAGGCTTCGCGGCCCGGCGGGCGGCGCAGCAGCAGGGACACCTGGCGATAAGCAACAGCCTGCTTGGACAGGTCGTCGTAAATGATCAGCGCGTCTTGGCCGCGGTCGCGGAAGTACTCGCCCATCGTGCAGCCCGAATAAGCGCTGACGTACTGCATCGCTGCCGATTCAGACGCGCTGGCCGCCACAACGATGGTGTAGTCCATCGCACCGGCTTGCTCTAGCGAGCGCACCACGTTCTTGATCGAGCTGGCCTTCTGCCCGATGGCAACGTACACGCAAGTGACGTTTTGGCCCTTCTGGTTGATGATGGTGTCGATGCCGACCGCCGTCTTGCCGGTCTGGCGGTCGCCGATGATCAGCTCTCGCTGGCCACGACCCACGGGCACCATCGCGTCGATGGACTTCAGGCCGGTCTGCAGCGGCTGATCGACCGACTTGCGCGCAATCACGCCCGGTGCCACTTTCTCGATGACGTCGGTCATCTTGGCGTTGATCGGACCCTTGCCGTCAATGGGCTGGCCGAGCGCGTTGACGACGCGGCCGATGAGCTCGGGGCCGACCGGCACTTCCAGGATGCGGCCCGTGCACTTGACGATGTCGCCTTCCGAGATGTGCTCGTACTCGCCCAGGATCACCGCGCCAACCGAGTCGCGCTCGAGGTTCAGTGCGAGGCCGTAGGTCGGCTGACCGCTTCTGGTGACCGGGAACTCCAGCATTTCGCCGGCCATCACGTCGGAGAGTCCGTGCACGCGGCAGATACCGTCGGCAACAGACACCACCGTGCCCTGGTTCTTGATGTCGGTAACTGCACCAAGGCCTTCGATGCGGCTCTTGATCAGCTCGGAGATTTCTGCGGGATTCAAGTTCATGTGTTGCTCCTGAAGATCAGGCCGTCAGGGCCATCTTCATGTGTTCGAGACGGGCCTTGACCGAGGTGTCAAGCACCTCGTCGCCAACGGCGACGCGGATGCCGCCGATCAGCTCGGGCACGATTTCCACGGAAGGGTTGAGCTTGCGGCCGAAGCGCTTCTCAAGCACCACGACCACCTCGGCGAGCTGGCCGCCGTCGATGGGAAAGGCACTCTGGATAAGCGCATCCGAAACGCCAGCGCTTCTGTTCAGCAGCGCCAAAAACTGCGCCGCGATCTCTGGCAGCGCAGCCAGGCGACCGTTGTCGATGATGGTGCGCAGCAGGTTGCCGATCTTCGGGTCAAGGCTCAGCCCCTGCTGCAGCGCGATGCCAGCGAGGACGTCGAACACCTGTGCAGCCGCCACCTTGGGGTTGTCGGCAAACTGACGCAGTTCGGGATCGGCGGCCAGTTGCGCCAGCGCCGTGACCTGCGGCTTGAGTGCCGCGGCTTCGGCGCCAGCGGCGCTGAACAGCGCTTCGGCGTAAGGGCGGGCGATGGTCGCCAGCTCGGCCATGTCAGAGCTCCGCCTTCAGACGCGACAGCAGCTCGGCATGAACGCCGGCATTGACTTCACGACGCAGGATCTGCTCGGCGCCCTTGACGGCCAGACCGGCCACCTGTTCGCGGAGCGTCTCGCGCGCCTTGATCGCTTCCTGCTCGGCCTCGGCCTTTGCGTTGGCGATGATCTTGGCGCCTTCGTCGACGGCCTTGCCTTTGGCTTCCTCGACGATCTGCTGCGCCAGGCGCTCGGCGTCGGCCAGACGCTTGGCAGCATCGTCTCGGGCCGCGGACAGCTGTGCTTCCACGCGCTTGTTCGCGGCGGCGAGTTCGCTCTTGGCCATGTCGGCGGCCGACAGACCGTCGGCGATCTTCTTCGCACGCTCGTCCAGAGCCGCCGTGATGGGCGGCCAGACGAATTTCATCGTGAACCCGACCAGTATCGCGAACACGATCATCTGGATGATCAGGGTGGCATTGATGCTCACGGCAGGGACCTCGTTAAGGAGTGATCAGGGCAGCCGCGTGAACGCCGCTGCCCGCCGGACCGATGCGAAGGCTTACTTCGGCAGATTGGCGATCTGGGCCAGGAACGGGTTGGCAGTGGCGAACCACAGCGCGATACCGGTACCGATGATGAAAGCTGCGTCGATCAGGCCAGCCAGCAGGAACATCTTGGTCTGCAGTTCGCCCATCAGCTCTGGCTGGCGCGCCGCCGCCTCGAGGTACTTGCTTCCCATGATGCCGATGCCGATACAGGCGCCGACAGCACCCAGGCCGATGATGAGGCCAGCGGCCAGGGCGACAAAGCTGATGACTTCCATTTTTTGCTCCAGAGGGGGAAGGTGAGGGGAAAGGGGGTGAGGGAAAAAGCGGTTGGCGGGGGGCTGGCTCAGTGCGCGTCGTGGGCTTGACCCACGTAAACCAACGTCAACATCATGAAGACGAAGGCCTGCAGCGTGATGATCAGGATGTGGAAGATGGCCCACACGCTGCCGGCGATGATGTGGCCGATGGCCAGGCCGATGCCTGTGGCGCTGAGCGTGAAGGCCCCGCCCATCAGCGCGATCAGCATGAAGATCAGTTCGCCGGCGTACATGTTGCCGAACAGCCGCATGCCGTGCGAGACCGTCTTGGCGACGAATTCGATGATCTGCATCGCGAAGTTCACCGGATACAGGAACCACTTGTCGCCGAAGGGTGCCGAGAACAGTTCGTGGATCCAGCCGCCCGCGCCCTTGATCTTGATGTTGTAGAACAGGCAGATCAGCAGCACGCTCAGCGAAAGGCCCATGGTCACCGAGAGGTCGGCAGTGGGCACCACGCGCTGGTAGTCCTTCATGCCCACGGCCGGACCGACGGCGTGCCAGATGGACGGAAGCAGATCGACCGGCAGCAGGTCCATCGCGTTCATCAGGAAGATCCAGACGAACACGGTCAGCGCCAGCGGGGCCACCAGCTTGCGACTGTTGGCGTTGTGCACGATGCCCTTGGCCTGGCTGTCGACCATCTCGACGAGGATCTCGACCGCGGCCTGGAAGCGGCCCGGCACGCCCGATGTGGCGGCCTTGGCGGCGCGCCACAGGAAAAAGCTGCCGACGATGCCGAGCAGTGTGGCCCAGAAGATGGAGTCGAGGTTGAAGACAGTGAAGTCGACCACCGCCGATTGCTTGTGGTTCTGCAGGTGCTGCAGGTGATGGACGATGTACTCGCCTGCTGTGGGCGCGTGACCTTCGGCTGCCATGTTCTAGTTTGTCCCGTGTGCGTCTTGCTTAACGACCAGATCTGCGGCCGCGCCACAACAGCGCCAGCCAATACACTTTCATGCACAACACCAAGCTCACCAGCAAGGCTGGCCAGCTCAGTGGTTCCACAAGCTTCGGCGCCAGCACCAACATGGCCACCGAAACCAAAATCTTGACTGCCATCCACACCATGAAGCTGACGGCGCTGGCGCTGGGCGACACGCTGGAGAGCTTGCTGGTCATGCCGCGCGCCATCAAAGCACCCGGAAGCATTGCAACTAGCGCGCCATACAGCGCAGATCCGATGAGCTGCGGCTGACCGAGTACCAGCCACACCACAGCGGCAGTCAGACACCCCATCACCACCTGCGCCGCAATCACCTGCCAAGGGGAAACCTGGGGGTGGCTCGCGCGCAAAGCCTGGGCCTCGGCGCGCGTCAGTGGCATGATGGCCTGACCTTCTGCCTCATCGCCGAATCCTGCGCTTGCCACCCGATGGGCGATTGAATCAGTCATCGGAAGGGTCGCATAGGCTTTCAGTTCAGCCCTTGATTATGCGTGCAAACCCGCACTCTCCTCAAGCCCAAATTCTGGACACTGCATGCGTGTGACTTTTTGAGCGGCCAAGCGGGCGATGCCGGACGCTCTGGAATCGTCGCTCAGGCGAAGAGGTTGGCGGGCAGACCGGGCACCTCGACCCGCATCGAAAGCACACAGCCGGCCAGAGGTTGCAGCGCCAGCTCGGCAGCTGGCCGGTTCTCGCTCGCGGTGGTGATGTAGAGCGTCCTCAGGTCCGCACCGCCGAAGCATGGCATCGTCGGGCATCGCACCGGCAACGGCACCTCGCGCAGCAGCTGGCCCGACGGCGACAGGCACAGCAGGCGCTGTCCTTCGAACATCGCCACCCAGTAATTGCCTGCGGCGTCGACCGCTGCGCCGTCGGGCCGACCGCGATAGTCGGCTGGCGTCGGCCCCGCAGGCTTCAGCGGGAACTGGCAGAACACCCGCCGACCGCTGAGCGTGCCTCCCAGGGTGTCGAAGTCGAAGGCGTGGATGACATGCGCCTTCGTGTCGCTCCAGTACATGGTGCGGCCGTCGGGACTCCAGGCCAGGCCATTGGAAGTGGTGATGCCCTCGGCGTGCTTCGTGAGGCTGTCAGGATGGAATCGATACAAGGCCGCCCGCGCAGCGTCGCGCGGCTCATAGATCGTCCCGACCCAGAAGCGGCCCTGCGGGTCGCACTTGCCGTCGTTGAAGCGCTCGGTTTGCGGGTCGTACGGCGGAGGCGCCAGTGCGGTGCGCTTGCCGGTGCAGGTATCGAAGCGCCAGAGCCCATCGCGTGAGGCGAGCAGCAGACCGCCGTCGAGCATCGGCGCGAGGCTGGCGACCTCGGTATCGAAAGGCCAATGCGACAGCTCGCCACTGACCGGGTCGTAACGGTTGACACAGCGGCCCGGGATGTCGCAGTAGTACAGCACCTGTTCGCGCGGGTGCCACATGGGCGATTCGCCCAGCGCGCTGGGCAGCGTCACGGCCGCGGAGATGTCCGGGTTCAGCACGGCCGCGTGCTTGACCGCATCACAGCGCAGCGACCTCGAGGGTCATCAACGCCTCGAATGTCTCGCCGGGTTGCAGCGTGCGCAATCCGAGTGACGCGGGGTCTTCGCCATGGATCGCATCGCTGACGTGGCTGACCGGTTCGACGCAGAAATAGGCCTTGTCGAACGGCGTGTAGACGACCAGGTGGGTCAGGTTCGAGCTGAGCTTCAGCGCCAACACCTCATCGCTGATGCCTGCCGGGCCACACCAGCCGTCGAAGCAGTTGTCGAAGCGCAGGGCGGACACCTCATCGTCAATGTCAGCCTGCAACACCTTCCTCACCGGCAACTGCGTTTCGTCAGAGTCCCAGCGATCACTCACGGTGATGCGCAGGCGGCTGAGGTTGCGCTTGGGGAAATACGGATGCCACCCCAACCCAACCGGCTGTGCGATGTCAGCGGTGTTGGTCACGGACAGCGTCACGACCAGCGAGTGCGGCGTCAGCGCGAAAGCCTGTTGCGCCTCGAAGGGGAAAGGCCAGTGCGCATCGGGTACGTGCCGGTAGCGCAACACGGCATCGGCTTCGCCGTGCAGCGCAAGCTCCCAGGCGCGCAGCCAACCCACGCCATGCACGGAATGGGGGTTGTCGTCGAAGTTGGCGGTGGTGACGTACTCGTTGCCGAGCCAGCGGAAGCGCTGGTACGCCAGCCGGTTCGAATAGGGCACCAACGGATAGCAGGCCGATTGCCGTGCGCTGGCCAACTGCCCCGGCTCGGTCGATCTCAGGATCGGCGTGCCGCGGTGCCAGAGCCCGGCGATCGAGCCGCCCAGGTCGGCGCGCAGCGCCAGCCGCAAGTCGCCCGAATGCACCTCCACAGCGCCCTCAATACGGTGACCATGAGGGGTGACGGCTGTGGCGTTCAATCCAGTTCCGCCTTGAGGTAGTGCGATCCAGCGATCGGGCTGAAGTAATACGGCGGAATCTCCTCAAAACCCAGCGAGGTGTAAAGGCCGCGGGCGGCCTCCATATCGTCCAGGGTGTCCAGGAGCGTCACCGAATACCCGGCACGGCGGGCTTCGTCGAGCAAGGCTTGAGCCATCAGCCGCCCCAACCCGAACCGACGGAAGGCCGGCCGCACGTAGAGACGCTTCATCTCGCAGGCGTTGGGGTAATCGACATCTGCGAGCCCCCGGAAAGCACCGCAACCCGCCAGTTCACCGTCGACAAAGGCCAGCATCAGATGGCCATGGGGTGGCGCATACGGGACAGGCAGGCTGGCCAGTTCAGCGTCGAAATTCTGGAATTCAAGGTCGATGCCCAGACTGTCCGCATACTCGCGGAAGATGCCACGAGCGAGGTCGAGCAGTTCGCCGTCAACGGGCGTCACGAGGCTGATCTCGGAAGTCGGCATGGGGTGTTCAATGGTCAGACCCGAGTCAGTTTATCGCCGACCCGCAGGCGACTGAGCCGACCGGCCATCACGCATCCGCCCACTTGACTCGCGCGCAGGGATAAACACGCAGAGATACGGACCGCGACATATGATCCAAGCGGCTACATGCCGGCGTTCATGAGGATCTGATGTTCGACTCCACGATCCCTTTCGGCGAGCCCGAACTGATGCGGGCGAGCAGATTCAGGCGTTACCTGCCCCATCACGGCGATGGCTCGGCACCCGCGCTCGTGAGCCCGCAGTTCGCCTCGCTGAGCCCGTCTCTGATGGCCGATCTCGGGCACAGCGCCACGCATCAGCAACGCACAGAGCCGCTCGATGTGCTGGCTGCATGCGTGCGCCACGCGCAGCCGGTCACGGTGCACCTGCAGTGCGGCGAGCGTGCGGTGCCACTGACCTTGTTCCCGCATGAGCGGCTGCTGCACTGCCCGATCCCGATCGACATGTTGGTGGCCCAGCGGGAACCCGAACTGCAGGTGATCCACATCGAGCCGGCGCTGCTGGCAGTGCCTGGCAAAGTGATGGGGGGTCGGCCCGGGCCGTACGCGCTCGACGACCTGTGCTTCCACACCCTGGGAGCCGTTCTGTGGGATCTGGCATTGCACGGTGCGCGCCACGAATTGCTGCCGGAAATCATCGGGCCTGCGGTCTACAGGGTGACCTACGGGCTCGACATGGGTGACACCGCCATGTCCGGAACCTTGCTCTCGGCGGTCTACCGACTGCGCCGCGAGTCCGCCCGTCTGCGCGACATTGCGGCATGGCCAGGCTTCGACCGCGACCGCGCTGCGCGCCTGCTGAACGGGCTGTACCTTCAATCGGGGCTGATCGTCAGCCGCTCGCACCCCGACGCGCTGCGAGACAGCTGGTTCACAGCGCTGGGACAGCGCTGAACTTCAGCGTTGTCCCAGCGTTTCCCAGCGCTCCAGAGCGCCCAACAACTCATCTTCAATCTTGGCGACCCGCGCCTGCGCAACGGCAACACCTTTCGGGTCGCGGGTGTAGGCGTCTGCATCGGCCAGCAGCTTGGCAAGTTCCGCCTGCTCAGCTTCAAGCGCCTCGATGCGCCCGGGTAACTCGTCAAGTTCGCGCTGTTCCTTGTAGCTGAGCTTGCGCGGCTTCGGCGCCACCGGGGCCACAGGCACGGGCTTGGCGGCCACAGGCGCATCGTTGGGTCGCGTGTCCTTGCCCTTGGCCGCGCGGGCGGCCTGCGCGCGAATGGCTTGAGCCCGGTCACGCTGGATCTTCCAGTCTTCGTAGCCACCCTCGTACTCGCGCCACTGGCCCGGTGACTCGTCACCCTCCCACACGATGGTGCTGGTCACCACGTTGTCGAGGAATCGGCGGTCGTGGCTGACCAGGAACACTGTGCCTTTGTACGCCTGCAGCAACTCTTCGAGCAGCTCCAGCGTGTCAATGTCCAGGTCGTTGGTCGGCTCGTCGAGCACCAGCACATTCGCGGGCAGGGCGAAAAGGCGGGCCAGCAGCACGCGGTTGCGCTCGCCACCACTGAGTGTGCGCACCGGTGAGTTGGCTCGCTCCGGCGAGAACAGGAAATCGTTCAGGTAGCTCATGATGTGTTTGCGCTGACCACCGATCTCCACCCACTCGCTGCCCGGGCTGATGGTGTCGGCAAGCGTCGCATCGAGGTTCAGCGTGCTGCGCATCTGGTCGAAATAGGCGACCTCGATCTTGGTGCCCTGGCGCACGATGCCAGTGTCGGGCTGCAACTCGCCGAGGATGAGCTTGAGCAGCGTGGTTTTGCCCGCACCATTCGGCCCGATCAGCCCGACCTTGTCACCACGCAGAATGGTCGCGCTGAAGTTCTTCACGATCAGCTTCGGTGTGGCGTGGTCGTTGAATTGCAGCGTCACGTCGCGCAACTCGCCAACGATCTTGCCACTGGGCGCCCCGGAGTCCACCTCCAGCCGTACCTGGCCGAGCGAGTCGCGCCGCTTCTGACGCTGGTCGCGCAGTACCTCCAGGCGCTGAATGCGCGCGACGCTGCGCGTGCGTCGGGCCTCGACGCCCTTGCGGATCCACACCTCTTCCTGGGCGAGCAGCTTGTCAGCGCGCGCGCTTGCCAGAGCGTCGGAGGCCAGTTGCTCCTCCTTCATCCGCTCGTAGGCGCTGAAGTTGCCGGGGTAACTGCGGATGATCCCGCGGTCGAGTTCGATGATGCGCGTGGCCACACCGTCGAGGAACGCGCGGTCGTGGGTGATCAGCATCACACTGCCCTTGAATCCTCGCAACAGTTCCTCGAGCCAGGCGATTGAATCCAGGTCGAGGTGGTTGGTGGGCTCATCGAGCAGCAGCACATCGGGCACCGCGACCAGCGCCTGCGCCAGCGCAACGCGCTTCTTCATGCCACCCGACAGCTGCCCGATCTCACGTGTGCCATCGAGGTGCAGTTGCGCCAGCGTGGTCTCGACGCGCAGTTCCCAGTTCCACGCATCGAGCGCCTCGATGCGGGTTTGCAGCGCATCGAGGTCAACGCCATCGGCGTGCTCCTCGTAGGCCTGGCGCACCGAGCGCGCCTCGGCAACGCCCTCGCTGACCGCATCAAACACCGTGTGCCCCGGATCGAACTGCGGCTCCTGCGGCACGTAGCAGATGCGCAGACCCTGCGTCATCTGCAACAGGCCATCGTCGAGTTTTTCGAGGCCGGCGATGATTTTCAGCATCGACGACTTGCCCGCGCCATTGCGGCCGATCAGGCCGAGCCGTTCACCGCTATCGAGCGAAAACGCCGCGTTGTCGAGGAGGGCCACGTGGCCGAAAGCCAGGTGGGCATTGGAGAGTGAGAAGACAGCCATCCCTCGATTGTGCGGGTTGACCTTCGTACGGCTGAGTGGAGGGTGCGGCCTCAGCATCGAAAATGGGGGGATGGACACCGTGACCGTCTTTCACGACGCCTTCTACAAATTCGTCTCGATCGCCGATGTGGACGGCACCGCGGCCACGCTGCGCGAGCTGACCAAAGCGCTGACCGGCGTGCTGTTGGTGGCGAGCGAAGGCCTCAACGGCACGCTGGCCGGCACCGCAGCCTCGCTCGATGCGTTTCACAGGGCGTTGGCCAGCGACCCCCGACTGGACGGCCGCTTCGGCGGCATCACCTTCAAGCGCAGTGCCTGCCTGACGCCGCCGTTTCAGCGGATGAAGGTGCACAGCCGGCCGGAGATCCTGCCGCTCGGCGTGGACGGCGTGAACGCGGTCGGTCACATCGGCCTGCAGGTGTCGCCTGCGCAGTGGCGCACGCTGCTCGACGACCCGAACGTCGTCATCGTCGACAACCGCAACCACTTCGAAGTACGGCTCGGCCGCTTTCGCAACGCGGTCGATCCGCAAGTGAACAACTTCCGCGACTTCCCTGCCTACATCGAGGCGCAGTTGCCGACCTGGCACGCCGAGGGCAAGCAGGTGGCGATGTATTGCACCGGTGGCATCCGCTGCGAGAAGACCAGCGCCTGGCTGCAGGAACGAGGCGTGGCGGTGCTGCAGCTCGAGGGCGGCATCCTGAACTACTTTGCGCAGATGCCCGACGCCGAGCGCGACTGGGACGGCGAGTGCTTCGTTTTCGACAACCGCATCGCGCTCGACACACAGCTGCGCGAAACCGGAACCACCGCCGAACAGGTCTATGCGGGTGACCCGGACGAGGCCTGGCGGCTGCGGCGCGCGCAGCGCCTGGCAGGATCGACGGCGCCTGACGACACCGAGACAACCGAGTCTGGCGCCACACGGCAGTTGCCTTGAGCGCACCTGCACCACCGCACGTCGCCGGCCGACGAGCGCCACAAGGCGCCCCGCTGCCGACCAGAAACGGCGTCGGCCCAAGCTGCGTAGCACTGCCGCCCGGTCCGTGGGCAACGCTCGGCGACTTCCTGATCGACCGCTTCCCGGCGGTCTCCGCTGCGACCTGGCAAGCCCGCATGCAGCAAGGTGAACTGGTCGATGAGCAAGGCGTCGCAGTCATGGCGCAACAGCCGTACCGCTCGGGTATCCGGCTGTACTACTACCGATCGATCCCCGAAGAACCGCGTGTGCCGTTCGATGAGGTGGTGCTGTTCCAGGACGAACTGCTGGTCGTCGCCGACAAGCCGCATTTCCTGCCCGTCACCCCGGGCGGCAGGCATCTGCAGGAAACGCTGCTGGTGCGCCTGAAGCGCCGGCTCGGCATCGACACGCTGGCGCCGCTGCACCGGCTCGACCGCGAGACGGCCGGCGTGGTCGTGTTTGCTGTGCGACCGGATACGCGCGGCAGGTACCAGGCGTTGTTTGCGCAGCGGCAGGTGACGAAACACTACGAAGCCATCGCGCCATGGCGGCGTGATCTGAGCTTTCCACTGATTCACCGCAGCCGGCTCGTACAGGACGACCACTTCCTGCGGATGCGCGAAGTGCAGGGCGAGGCGAATGCCGAAACCCTCGTCGAGGTGCTGGCTGTGCAGGGCGACACGGCCCGCTACCAACTGACACCGCTGACCGGCCGCACCCACCAATTGCGCGTGCACTGCGCCGCGCTCGGCATGCCTATCGTGGGTGATCGGATGTACCCCACCTTGCTGCCCGCCGACACCGACGACCACGCTCGGCCTTTGCAGCTGCTGGCTCGCTCGATCGCGTTCGTCGACCCGATCAGCGGTGAGTCGCGCCGCTTCGACAGCACACAAGGGCTGGACCTCGCGCGGGCCGCCGCCGGATGATTCAAGCCGCGAGCCGCGCCTCCAGCGCGTCGATGAACGCCTTCGCCACGTCGAATCCGGTCTGCTTCGTGATTTCCTGAAAACCCGTCGGGCTGGTGACGTTGATCTCGGTCACGCAGTCACCGATCACGTCCAGGCCGACCAGCAGCAGCCCCCGCGCCGCGAGCACCGGGCCGATCGCTTCGGCGATCTCGCGGTCGCGCGGGCTCAGAGGTTGAGCCACTCCCTTGCCTCCCACAGCCATGTTGCCGCGGATCTCGCTGCCCTGGGGAATGCGAGCCAGCGCGAAAGGAATCGGCCTGCCGTCGATCAGCAGGATCCTCTTGTCACCGAGCGCAATCTCAGGAAGGTAGCGCTGCACCATCACGGTCTGCTCGCCGTGCCGGTTCAGCGTTTCGATGATGCTGCCCAGGTTCAGCCCATCGGGCCCGACGCGGAAGATGCCCATGCCGCCCATGCCGTCGAGAGGCTTCAGGATGATGTCCTGGTGTTCGGCGTGAAAGCGGCGGATATCGCTGGCGTCGCGGGTGACCAGGGTCGGGCCGGTGAACTGCGGAAACTCCAGGATGGCAAGCTTCTCCGGGTGATCGCGCAGCGCCGACGGGCTGTTGAACACGCGGGCGCCTTCGCGCTCGGCCTGGCCCAGCAGGTGGGTCGCGTAGAAGTACTCGCTGTCGAATGGCGGGTCCTTGCGCATCACGACCGCATCGACTTCGGCCAGCGCCACCGGGATCTCGTCGGGTGCCTGCTGCTTGGCGCAGAACCAGGTCGACCCCTCGGTTGTCAGCGTGATTTCACGCACATAGCCCGTCACGCGACCACCGCGCTGCCACATCAGGTCGCGCGGCTGGCAGGCCAGCAGCGTGTGGCCACGGGCAGCGGCCTCGCGCATCATGACAAAGGTCGTGTCCTTGACGGTGTTGAAGCCTTCTAGCGGATCGGCAACGAACAGCAGTTTCATGGGCTGAGGATCCTGTGGTTGAGAACGACCGCGACTCAGATCTCGACCTTGGACCCCAGCTCCACCACACGGTTGGTGGGCAGTCGCAGGAAGTCTGCCGCGGCAGCGGCATTGCGGTGCATGCTGGCGAAGAGCTTCTCGCGCCACATTGCCATGCCCTGGCCCAGCGTGGGGATCACGATGTCGCGCGACAGGAAATAACTCGTATCCATGGGGTCCAAGGCGACGCCACGCAGTTTCAGCAACTCCAGCGCCTCCGGCACATCGGGATCGTTCTTGAAGCCAAAGCAAAGCGTCACCTGCCAGCAGTCACGTCCGAGCGGCTCGATCTGGCAACGCCGGTCGAAGCTCAGCCACGGCACTTCGAGGTGCTTCACGGTGACGAACAAATTGGTCTCGTGCAGCACCTTGTTGTGCTTCAGGTTGTGCAGCAGCGCGTTCGGCGTCAGGCCCTGCTCGCTGACCAGGAACACGGCGGTGCCTGGCACGCGGACCGGCGGGCTGACGAACACTGCATCGAGGAAGCTGTTCAGGTCGATTGCTTCGTCGCGCATGCGGTTGTGCATCAACAGCCGGCCTTGTTTCCAGGTCATCATCAGTGTGAACAACAACGCACCGAGCACCACCGGGAACCAGCCACCATCGAACAGCTTGACGGCGTTGGCAGCGAAGAAAACCAGATCGATCAGGAAGAAGAAGAAGGTGACTGCGATGCACAGCGACCACGGGTACTTCCAGGCGTAGCGGATGACGAAGAAGGTCATCGTGGTGGTGATGAGCATGTCGATCGTCACTGCGATGCCGTAGGCGCCGGCCAGCTTGCTGCTGGAGCCGAAGATGATGACGGCCAGCACGATGCACGCATACAGGCTCCAGTTGACGAACGGCACATAGATCTGACCGGTCTCCTTGACGGAGGTGTGCGCGATGCGCAGGCGGGGCAGATAGCCCAGCTGAATCGCCTGCTTGGTGACCGAGAAGGCAGCTGTGATCAGGGCCTGTGAGGCAATCACCGTCGCACAGGTGGCCAGACCGATCAGTGGGTAAAGCGCCCACTGTGGTGCCATTTCATAGAACGGGTTGCGAACATTCTCCGGATGGTCCAGCAGCATCGCGCCTTGACCAAAGTAATTGATCACCAGCGCAGGCATCACCAGGCCGAACCAGGCGAGGCGGATCGGCCGCTTGCCGAAATGGCCCATGTCGGCATACAGCGCCTCGGCACCGGTGACGCAGAGCACGACCGAGCCCAGCGCGATGAAGGCGATACCCGGTTGCGACGCGATGAAGCTCAGCGCGTGGTGTGGGCTCAACGCCCACAGCACGGCCGGGTTCTCGACGATGTGAACCGCGCCCAAGGCTGCCAGGACCACGAACCACAAGACCGTGACCGGACCGAACAAACGGCCCACGCTCGCGGTTCCGAAGCGCTGGAAGATGAACAACACCGTCAACACGAGCAGCGTCAAGGGGAGCACGAAACGGTGCATTGACGGTGCGGCGACCTCCAGCCCTTCGACGGCTGACAGCACCGAGATGGCCGGGGTGATCACGCCATCGCCAAAAAAGATCGCCGTACCGAAAATGCCGACCAGCAACAGGCGCTGTCGCAGCAAAGGCCGGTGTTTCACCGCTTGCGAAGCAAGCGCCAACATCGCGATCAATCCACCCTCGCCGTTGTTGTCGGCGCGCAGGATCAGCATCACGTACTTGATCGACACCACGACGGTGATCGTCCAGAACACCAGCGAGAGCACCCCATAGATGTTGTCCGGCGTGAGCGGCACGTGACCGTGCGCGAACACCTCCTTGAGTGCATACAGCGGGCTGGTGCCGATGTCTCCGTAGACGACACCGACGGCGCCTAGCGTCAAGGCCGCAAGGCTGGAAGCAGGACGATGAGGAGTCAAGATGGGCCGGGACGCACCCGGGCATGGGGCTCAGAGACCGTGGATTGTGCGCCCTGGGTGCACCCGGTGTTGCGTGGGCCAAGGGTTACGGCCCCACCAATCCAGCCTCTTCTGTTGCGATGCAGCAACGCCGAACGGCCGAGGGTGTGTCGCGCAGGCGGCAGACGGGTAGTTGGGACACGCACAGTCTGCGGGACGCGTCAACGCGGCGCCGCCAGTCCCAGGCGCAGTCCGGCCCACACGGCTGCCAAAGCGAGGAGTTTTCAATGGGGGCCCGGCAGCCGGTAACGAAGCTGTTCACATATGAGAGTACGCAGCGCTTCAGCTCACGAGGCACCTTGCGTCATTCGTAGACTTCAGCGTCCGGGTCGGTGGCTTCAAGCTCGTAGCTGGCCGCCAACATGGCGAGACGCGCGATCACACCGTACATGTAGAAGCGGTTCGGCGCGCTGGCACCAGGCTTGACGCCAGGGCGTGGCAGGTGGCCGGAGTCGGCGAAGGCCAGCGGCACGAAGCTCGCCCCGGGCGAGTTCAGGTTCTCGTCGATGCCGCGCTCGGCATTGACGCGATAGAAGCCGCCGACGACATAACGGTCGATCATGTAGACGACCGGCTCGGCGGCCGCATCGTTCACGCGCTCATACGTCGGCACGCCTTCCTGCAGGATGACCTCGCTGACTTCCTGACCATCCTTGATCACGCTCATCTTGTTACGCGAACGGCGATTCAGGTCCATCAGATCCTTCGGGTCCCGCACGGTCATGATGCCCATGCCGTAGGTTCCCGCATCGGCCTTGACAATGATGAACGGCTTCTCCTGGATGCCGTACTCCTTGTACTTGCGCTTGACCTTGGCCAGCAATGCCTCGGCGTTGCTCATCAGGCACTCCGCACCGGTGCCGTCAGTGAAATTGACCTCGCCACAGCGTGCGAACAGCGGGTTGATCAGCCAGGGGTCCATGCCCAGCAGCTTCGCGAACTTCTTCGCCACTTCCTCGTATGCGGCGAAGTGGTTCGTCTTGCGGCGCACAGCCCAGCCGGCATGCAAAGGCGGCAGCAGATACTGCTCGTGCAGGTTCTCCAGCACCTTGGGGATGCCCGCCGACAAGTCGTTGTTGAGCAGGATGGTGCAGGGATCGAAATCCTTGAGGCCCAGTCGCCCACGGCTGCGGACCAACGGCTCCATGGTCAAGGAGGTGCCATCGGGCAATTCGATCGCCGTGGGGCTGGTGATGGTGTCGTCCAGCGTCCCCAGCCGCACGTTCATGCCAGCCATGTGGAAGATCTGCATCAACCGCTGCACGTTCGCGAGATAGAAAGTGTTGCGCGTGTGCTTCTCGGGGATCAGCAGCAGGTTCTTTGCCTCTGGACAGATCTTCTCGATCGCTGCCATCGCCGCCTGCACGGCCAGCGGCAACATCTCCGAGGTCAGATTGTTGAAGCCACCGGGGAACAGATTGGTGTCCACTGGCGCCAGCTTGAACCCCGCATTGCGCACGTCGACCGAGGTATAGAAAGGAGGCGTGTGCTCCATCCATTCGAGGCGGAACCAGCGCTCGATCGCCGGCAGCGATTCGAGGATGCGCTGCTCGAGCTCGTTGGTGGGGCCTGTCAACGCGGTGATGAGATGAGGAACCATGGTGCTGCCTGATTGCGATTGACGACATGCACGAGCGCATCGCGACGATCGATTCTAGAAGTGCATCGCAGATGCAGGTTGGAGCACCCAAAAACAAGAGCCGCCTTGCGGCGGCTCTTGGTCTGACACGGGGGTCAAGCTTTTTCCAAGCCTGCCCCGTTCCCAGCGGGCTTACTGGTGGTAAGCCGTTTCGCCGTGCGACGAGATGTCGAGGCCTTCGCGCTCTTCATCTTCCGGCACACGCAGACCGATCACCAGATCGACCACCTTGAAGGCGACGATGGAGACCACGCCTGACCACACCACAGTGATCGCCACAGCCTTGGCTTGAATCCAGACCTGAGCTGCGATCGAGTAGTCGGCCGGAGCGACCATCGCCACGGTCACCCAGTCGGCGACGTAGCCTGGACCGCCGAGGCTCGGCGCATTGAACACGCCAGTCAACAACGCACCGACGATACCGCCGACACCGTGGACGCCAAATACGTCGAGCGAGTCATCGGCACCGAGCAGCTTCTTCAGACCCGTGACGCCCCAGAGGCAGGCGAAACCAGCGACCGCGCCGATCACCAGCGCACCACCGATACCCACGTTGCCGCAAGCCGGGGTGATCGCCACGAGACCCGCAACAGCACCCGAAGCCGCACCCAGCATCGACGCCTTGCCTTTGATCAGCGCTTCACCGACACACCAGGCCAGTACCGCGATCGCGGTGGCGGCAAAGGTGTTGATGAAAGCCAGCGCGGCAAACCCGTTCGCTTCGAGAGCAGAGCCAGCGTTGAAGCCAAACCAGCCTACCCACAGCAGCGAGGCACCGACCATCGTCAGCGTCAGCGAGTGAGGCGTGAACGCCTCCTTGCCGTAACCGACGCGCTTGCCGACCATGTAGGCGCCCACCAGACCGGCAACCGCCGCGTTGATGTGCACCACGGTACCGCCGGCAAAGTCGAGCGCACCCGATTGCCAGATCCAGCCTGCCTTGGAGGTCATCTCCGCAGCAACATCGGCCGAGGCGTACGCGTCCGGACCCATCCAGAACCAGACCATGTGAGCAATTGGCGCGTAGCTGAAGGTGAACCAGATGGCCATGAACGCCAGCACGGCAGAAAACTTCATCCGCTCGGCAAACGCACCCACGATCAGCGCACAGGTGATGGCGGCGAAAGAAGCCTGGAAGACTGCAAATACGATCTCCGGAATGTAGACACCCTTGCTGAAGGTGGCGGCATTGGCGAATGTGCCCGCGGCGTTGTCCCAGACGCCTTTCATCATGAAGCGGTCAAGGCCACCGAAGAATGCATTGCCTTCGGTGAACGCCAAGCTGTAGCCGTAGATGAACCACAACACGATGATCATCGAGAAGGTGACCATCACCTGCATCAGCACCGACAGCATGTTCTTGCTGCGGACCAGGCCGCCGTAGAACAGCGCCAGACCCGGTACCGCCATCATGATGACCAACAAGGTGGACACCATCATCCATGCGGTGTCGCCCTTGTTGGGCACCGGCGGAGCAGCTGCAGGCGCTTCGGTCGCAGCTGCGGGCGCAGCTTCGACTGGGGGCGCCGCCACCGGCTCAGACGCAGCCTCGGGTGCAGCGACTGCTGCAACCGGGGTTGCCTCTGGCGCAGAGGCCGCAGCATCCTCAGCGAACGATGTCGCGGAGTAGCCCAGGACCGCAAGGCCGAGGGCAAGAGAAGCAATCAGTTTTTTCATGGGAAGAGTTCTTTCTCGGTTGGGCTTCAGAGCGCGTCTTTACCCGTCTCGCCGGTGCGGATGCGAACCACCTGCTCCAGCGAAGACACAAAAATCTTTCCGTCACCGATCTTTCCGGTGCGTGCTGCGTTCTCGATGGCTTCGATCACCCGATCGACGATGGCGTCATCAACCGCCGCCTCGATCTTCACTTTCGGCAGGAAATCGACCACGTACTCCGCACCGCGGTACAGCTCGGTGTGGCCCTTCTGACGGCCAAAGCCTTTCACTTCCGTCACCGTGACGCCCTGAACGCCGATGGCGCTGAGAGCTTCACGGACTTCATCAAGCTTGAAAGGCTTGACGATGGCAGTCACCATCTTCATGGCGTTCTCCTTAAAGAGTAATGGCGTTCAGAACGTCTTGGACAGCGAGAGAACGCCCGTGGCACCGCTGATGGATTTGGTCAGAGAGACCGCGCTATTCGCGGTGTCGATGTCGGTATCGATGTACGTCAAACCGGCGACAAAGCCGTTGCCGAACGTGTAGGTCACACCGAGCTTCCAGTCCGAGTAGTCTTTGGCGAGCTTGGATGAGCCGATCTGCGACAGTTTGGCTGCACCCTTGAGCTTCTGGAACCCGTAGTGGGCGATCAATCCGAAGCCGCTGCCCAGGTCATGGGAACCCGAGAGGTCCAGGTAATAGGAACCATCAGCATCCTTGCCACCGAAGTTCTTTTGGGCACTGAAGAAGTCGTTGATCGGGTAGTACAGCTTGGCCGTGACCGGGCCGTAGCTGGCCGCCACGTAGATCTCTTTGTTGTCGATGGTGCGTGAGTTTCTCCGTCCGCTACCAGGGTAGTAGTAGTAGAAGGCGCCGACATCAAGGGTGACGTCTCCGACCGGGTACTTGAAGCCGGTGTAGAAGTCCATTTCCAGGTTCGAGCCGTTGTAGTAGTCGCTGTCGATGTTCGAATTCCAGTTACCGAAATAGAAACCCGAGCTGTGTGCGAGATCGAATCCACCAGACAGGGCCGGCTTCTTGTCGGATTGCGAAATGCCGCGCGTGCGGTATTCACTGGACAGCGCCATGTTTCCCGTGAACGTCCAGTCCGGAACAGGCGCTGGTGCGGGCGCTGGATCGGCGGCTTGCGCGGCCGAGAAGACTGAAGAAAGCAGGGCAGCCGCGAGTGCAATTTGAGTTTTGTTCATGGGTTCACTGATTGAGAGTGGAGGGGAGGTTGCGGAGAACAGTCTGCAGAAACCGTGCCTGCGACTCTCCGGTCCAAAGGCACGAGCGAAACCCGCACTCGCTGTCATCTGCCGCCCCGTTTACGGGCGGTTACACCCAAAATGCACTTGCGTGGTGCGCATTGGCGTTGCCCACTTCAGGGGGAGTTCAAGGTCCACGCGAAATGCCACCATGGCCACCATGGCCCTTGCTCTCGTCTACAGCCGTGCCCTTGATGGCCTGAACGCCCCGCCGGTAACGGTCGAGGTTCACCTCGCAAATGGTCTGCCCAGCTTCACGCTGGTGGGTCTGGCCGACACCGAGGTGAAGGAAGCCCGCGAACGGGTGCGCGCCGCTCTGCAAAACAGTGCCTTGGAGTTCCCGCACAACAAACGCATCACAGTGAACCTCGCTCCGGCCGATCTGCCCAAGGAGTCAGGCCGCTTTGACCTGCCGATCGCGCTCGGCATCCTGGCGGCCAGTGGCCAGATCGACGCGCAACGCCTGGGCCACACCGAGTACGCCGGCGAGCTGTCGCTGGCCGGTGATTTGCGACCCGTGCGAGGCGCTATCGCCATGGCGTTGGCGCTGCGGCGTGGCGGCTCGTTGCGCGCGCTGGTACTGCCACAGGCAAGCGCGCAGGAGGCATCGCTGGTTCCGGGCTTGTGCGTGCACAGCGCCGGGCACCTGCTCGATGTGGTGCGCTCGCTGCTGCCTCGGGAGACCGAGGGCGCCGTCGCCCTACCGCTGGCTTGCGCACCGCACGTCACACCAACGCAGTCGACACAGCGCACGATCGATCTGCGTGATGTGAAAGGACAGTCGGCTGCCAAACGTGCGCTCGAGGTGGCGGCTGCCGGTGGACACAGTGTGCTGATGAGCGGGCCACCAGGCACTGGCAAATCGATGCTGGCGCAGTGCTTCGCCGGCCTGCTGCCCAGCCTGTCCGAGACACAGGCGCTGGAATCGGCCGCGGTGATCAGCTTGAACGGCCGCCCATTCGACGCCACGCAGTGGGCAAGGCGGCCCTACCGCAGCCCGCACCACACAGCGTCCTCGGTGGCACTGGTCGGTGGCGGCTCTCCGCCCCGGCCGGGTGAGATTTCGCTGGCGCACGAGGGCGTGCTGTTCCTCGACGAGTTACCCGAGTTTCCGAGGATGGCGCTGGAAGCGCTGCGCGAGCCGCTTGAAACAGGCCGCATCGTCATCTCCCGCGCAGCCCGCCAAGCTGAGTTCCCGGCGCGCTTCCAGTTGCTGGCCGCGATGAATCCGTGTCCTTGCGGACATCACGGAAGCACATTGAAGCCCTGTTGCTGCTCGCCCGACACCGTCGGGCGGTACCAGGCTCGCATCAGCGGCCCGCTGCTCGACCGCATCGACTTGCAGGTAGAGGTACCCGCGATGGCCGCAGAAGCCTTGATGCAGTCGCCCGACGGCGAGCCCTCAGCGGTGGTTGCCACGCGGGTGGCTATCGCACAACGCCTTCAGCAAGAGCGCCAAGGCTGTTTGAACGCAGCGCTGTTTGGCGATGCTCTGGAAGAACACTGCGCGCTGGACGAGGCTGCCTCGCGGTTTCTGGCGACGGCTGCATCCCGTCTTGCATGGTCGGCGCGCAGCCACCACCGGGTGCTGCGCATGGCCCGCACGATCGCCGATCTGGCGGCGAGTTCGTCCATCCGCAGCGAGCACCTGGCCGAAGCGATTCAATATCGGCGGGTGCTGGCCGCACGCTGAGCGGCCCGCTGCTTTCTCGCGGTGCGCAGGCTGCCGCTCGTCACATCAACGCCGCCAGCGATCGGCGAACCTGCGCTGCATCCTGGCCGGTACGCCGCGCCCAGTCCTCGATCTGGTCGTCACCGATCTTGCCGACGTTGAAGTAAGCCGCCTCAGGGTGCGCGATGTAGAAGCCACTGACGCTCGCAGCCGGGTTCATCGCCCAGCTTTCAGTCAAGGTGATGCCGATGTCGGCGCCCTGGAGCGCCTCGAACATCGCGGCCTTCACGGTGTGATCCGGGCAGGCGGGGTAGCCGGGCGCGGGACGAATGCCACGGTACTTTTCGGCGATGAGGTCGGTGGCGCTGAGGCCTTCGTCGGCCGTGTACCCCCAGAACTCCGTGCGGACGCGCTGGTGCATCCTTTCGGCAAAGGCTTCGGCCAGCCGGTCGGCCAACGCCTTCAACATGATGGCGCTGTAGTCGTCGTGGTCATCGAGGAACTGCTTTTCCTTCTTCTCGGTGCCGATGCCAGAGGTGACCGCAAACAACCCGATGTGGTCGGCGATCCCGGAGCCTTTCGGTGCGATGTAGTCGGCCAGACAGCGATTCGGCCGCATCACGCCATCGACCACTGGCCGCACCGTCTGCATCCGCAAGCCACGCCAGGTGAAAAGAACTTCACTGCGCGTGTCGTCGGTATAGATCTCGATGTCGTCGTCACCCACCGTGTTGGCGGGGTAGAGCCCGATCACGCCGTTGGCGGTGAGCCAGCGGCCGTCGATCAGGCGCTTGAGCAGGCGCTGGCCGTCACTCAACACCCGGCGCGCCGATTCGCCGACGATGTCGTCGGTCAGGATCGCCGGGTAGGCGCCGGCCAGATCCCAGGTCTGGAAGAACGGCGCCCAGTCGATGTAGTTGGCCAGTTCAGCGAGGTCGTAATTGCGAAACACGCGGCGGCCAGTGAATTTCGGCGTCGGCGCGGCGTAGCTGGTCCAATCGATCGGCGTCTTGTTGGCACGCGCCTCTGCCAGCGTCACCAACGGCGTCGCCTTCTTGTTGGCGTGCTGCTCGCGCACCTTGTCGTAATCGGATTTCAGCTCGGCGATGTAGGCCGCAGCCTTGTCGTCACTGAGCAGATCACTGCAGACGCTGACGCTGCGGCTGGCGTCAGGCACGTAGACCACCGGGCCCTCGTAGTGGGGCGAGATCTTCACTGCGGTGTGCACACGTGAACAGGTGGCGCCGCCGATCAGCAGCGGGATCTTCCTGATGCGGAAGTAGTCGTCGCGCTGCATCTCGCCAGCGACGTACTGCATCTCTTCCAGGCTCGGCGTGATCAGCCCTGAGAGGCCGATGATGTCAGCGCCCTCGATCTTGGCGCGCGCCAGGATCTCGTGGCACGGCACCATCACGCCCATGTTCACGACCTCGAAGTTGTTGCACTGCAGGACGACGGTGACGATGTTCTTGCCGATGTCATGCACGTCGCCCTTGACGGTGGCGATGATGATCTTGCCCTTGGCTTTCGCCTCGCCGCCCGCCTCGACCATCGCCAGCTTCTCGGCCTCGATGTAGGGCAGCAGGTGCGCCACCGCCTGCTTCATCACGCGGGCGCTCTTGACCACCTGAGGCAGGAACATCTTGCCCTGGCCGAACAGGTCGCCGACCACGTTCATGCCCGCCATCAGCGGGCCTTCGATCACATGCAACGGCCGCCCGCCGTCAGCGAGGATGCGCTGGTAGACCTCCTCGGTGTCCTCGGCGATGAAGTCGTTGATGCCATGTACCAAAGCGTGACTCAGGCGCTCGTCGACCGGCTTGGCGCGCCAGGCGAACTTGGCGGAATCGTCCTTCGCCGCGCCCTTGGCCGACTCGGCGACTTCGATCAGTCGCTCGCCCGGGGTCAGCTGCGGTTCGCCGGGTTGATAAACCGGCGTCCGGTTCAGAACCACATCTTCGACCCGCTCACGCAACCCCGGCTCCAGATCGTCGTAAACGCCGACCATGCCTGCATTGACGATGCCCATGTCCATGCCGGCCTGGATCGCGTGATACAGGAACACGGTGTGGATGGCTTCGCGCACCGGCTCGTTGCCGCGGAAACTGAAGCTGACGTTGCTGACACCTCCGCTGACCTTGGCACCCGGCAGATGCTGTTTGATCCAGCGCGTGGCGTTGATGAAGTCAACCGCGTAGTTGTCGTGTTCCTCGATGCCGGTCGCAATCGCGAAGATGTTCGGGTCGAAGATGATGTCTTCGGGTGGGAAACCGACCTCGTCGACGAGGACTCGGTACGCCCGCTCGCAAATCTGGATCTTGCGCTCGTAGGTGTCGGCCTGGCCCTTTTCGTCGAACGCCATCACCACCGCCGCCGCACCGTAACGCCGCACCAGCGTCGCCTGGTGCTTGAACTGCTCGATGCCCTCTTTCAGCGAGATCGAGTTGACGATGCCCTTGCCCTGGATGCACTTCAGTCCGGCTTCGATCACGCTCCACTTCGAGCTGTCGATCATGATCGGCACGCGGGAGATCTCGGGCTCACTCGCAATCAGATTCAGGAAGCGCACCATCGCCGCCTGACTGTCGAGCATCGCCTCGTCCATGTTGATGTCGATGATCTGCGCGCCGTTCTCGACCTGCTGCCGTGCGACAGCGAGCGCCTGTTCGAACTCGCCGTTCAGGATCATCCGGGCGAAGGCCTTCGAGCCGGTGACATTGGTGCGCTCGCCAATATTGACGAACAGCGAACCTTCTCCGATCAGCACCGGTTCAAGACCGGAGAGCTTCATCGGGGAAACAGGCGCCGCACTGGCACCGCTGGACAAAGAGGAATTGGTCATGGAGGCATCATCTGCTGGCCGCTCAATCACCACGGCCCGTGGGTCGGGTGAGCGCGGTTGACAACTGCCCTGTCCAAGCCTGGAAGCCGATACGCCGGGTGACGGCGAGGCTCTCGCAGCGCTCCTTGGACGATGTTCATTCTAGGCGGCCGGGGCGCCGCTGGACAGACTCGGACCCTTGCCGAATCCACAACGGCGGCCAATGACGCATGCGCGGCGCCGGACGGTTGGCACGAAGGAAAAAGGCCGACGCGTTGGCGTCGGCCTTTTCGTTTCAACAGTGCTCGCTCCGGCTTCACGCCATCGCTGGCCTGATCACTTCAGGTGCGCGCTGACCAACTTGGTCATCTCGAACATCGACACCTGAGGCTTCTTGAAGATTTCCTTCAACTTGGCATCGGCGTTGATGTTGGTCTTCTTGGTCGCGTCTTGCAGCTTGTGGGCCTTGATGTACTCCCACAGCTTCTTCGTCACCTCGGTGCGCGGCATCGGCGTGGAGCCGATGATGGCGGCCAGTTGCGGGCTCGGCGTCACCGCCTTCATGAACGCCGCGTTAGGTGACCGCTTCGCGGCCGGCGCGGCGGCCTTCTTGGCCACGGGCTTGGCCACCGCCTTCTTCACGGCTGCGGCTTTCTTTGCGGGTGCCGCTTTCTTGGCCGGAGCCTTCTTCGCAGTTGCCATTTCTGTTCTCTCCATCAAATAAGGGGTTGATGTGCCGGGCTGGCGGAGAGCCGCATGAGCTCTCGTCGTCACAGCTGTCGTGCGCTGCCGATCGTACTGCTTGCCCTGGGCATTGAGAAGCCAGTTTCATAGGAGAAACACGCATTCTTGAGCCCAGGACAGCAGATTGTCGTGTCTGCGTCACGCAGCGGCGTCGCTTCCGCCGCTGTTGCCTATCCGCGGTGCAGTGCGCACGCTCCACACCATCGTGATCGCGAGCACGCCCACGACGACACCGAGCGACACCAGCACCGGGATCTTGTAGATGTCGATCAACAGCATCTTGGTGCCAATGAAGACAAGGATCACAGCGAGGCCGTAGCTCAGCAGGTGGAACTTCGCGGCCACCGCGGCGAGCAAGAAGAACATCGCACGCAGGCCGAGGATCGCGAAGATGTTCGAGGTGAGCACGATGAACGGATCGTCGGTGATCGCGAAGATGGCCGGGATCGAATCGACCGCGAAGATCACGTCCGTGATGCCCACCAGCGCGACCACCATCAGCAGCGGCGTGGCAATGCGCTTGCCGTTCTCGATCGTCCAGAACTTTTCGCCGTCAAACTCTTTTGATACTGGCAGCACTCGACGCATCAGCTTCAATGCGGGGTTGTCGTCGAGCGACTGTTCCTTTCCGGCGGCCCACCACATCTTGATACCGGTGAGCAGCAGGAAGGCGCCGAACAGATACAGCACCCAGTGGAACTGGGCGATCAGCCATCCGCCGACGAGGATCATCACCGTGCGCAGCACGATCGCGCCCACGATGCCGATCATCAACACGCGCTTCTGGTACTCCGGCGGCACCGAGAAGTAGGTGAAGATCATCAGGAAGATGAAGATGTTGTCGACAGCGAGTGACTTCTCGATCAGGTAACCGGTCAGGAACTCCATTGCCCGCGTGTCGGCCTGTGCCGCCACTGCAGCGTCCGGGCTTTGCGTCAGCGCCCACCAGAACAAGGCGTTGAAGGCGAGGCTGAGCAGGACCCAGAGCACCGACCATTTGATCGCCTCGTTGACCGAGACCTCGTGGGCGCCCTGCTTCTTCAGCACGACGAAATCGATGAAAAGCGCTGCCAGAACAGACAGCACGAAAAATCCCCACAGCCATGCGGGTGCGACAGAACTCATGAAAACTCCCGGACAAGTTGATTGGACTGGCCCGGCCGGAGGTGGCGCACTGATGGATGCAAGGGACAGCACCACAGCGTTCGCACGAACGACCGAGATGCCAAAGAGTCTTGCGGGTGAGGACCGGCCACGTGGTGGTGGATCTGACTGCGGGCCCGAGCCGACGATGTTGCCACCATCGGCCGTATTGACGGACTGCCGCGACGGCTTTGAGCCGCTCGCTACTCCCCCTTCAGCAAACCCATTATGGCGTGACTCGCGCTGCCTTTCGGGCGGCGGGCACCGTTTTCTGTCCCGCCGGCGCGTTATTCTTGCCTTATGAAGATCATCGTCCGATGGCTGTTGCTGGCGGCTGCCTTGCTGCTGGTGGCTTACCTTTACCCTGGGGTGACCGTCAGCAGCTTCGGCTCTGCCATGGTCGCGGCGTTCGTGCTGGGCTTGTTCAACACCCTGCTCAGACCGATTCTGGTGCTGCTGACCCTGCCGGTCACGCTGATCACGCTGGGCCTGTTCCTGTTCGTGATCAACGCGCTGATGTTCTATTTCGCGGCCAACGTGCTGTCGGGGCTGAGCGTCACAGGCTTCACCGCCGCGCTGATCGGCTCGCTGATCTACAGCCTGTGCGGCATGGTGATCGATGTGGCGATGGAGCGGATCTTCCCGCCGAAGTGACGGGGGCGCTGGCGCGGCGTGCAGCCACGCGGGCTCACTGGTAGCCGAGTTGCTCGGTCAGCAATTGCTTGCGCTGCGCTTCGATCACGCGCAAGCGCGAATCGATGACTGACGATTCAACAAAATCGGCTGTCGCCTGGTTGCTGCGAGCCAGGTTCTGCCCGGCCCGCAGGCGGTCGATGGCGCCACGCAGGTCGCCCATCGCATAGTGCGACTCCGCCTCGGCGCGCAGCGACCGCAGACCCCAGCCGAACTGCGCCGAGACACGGCCCAGCATGGCCCACGCCTCTGGATCGGACGGGTAGCGCGCCACCCAGGTCTGCAGTTGTTCAGAGACCTGCCGCAATGCTTCATCGTCCTTGCGGGTGTTCAGCGCGAGCGCGATCTTCGCTGCGAGCAGCATGACCGGGCGCGAGGTGGGCGTGGAGTCGGCAACCGCCGGACCTGCCGCAGGCTTGGTCAGGCGGGCCAGAGTGGCCTGGGCCCGCAGCGCATCACCTCGCTCCAGCTGCGATTCCGTCGCAAGCAGCAGCACCGCCCGGACGGCACGGCGATCTGGCGGCAGGGCCACATCGGCAGGGACTGCCGCCCCCGGCGCGGCAGCACCCAGGGCCAGGTTCAGGGCCTTCTTGATCGACGCATCAGCGCGCGACCAATCGCGCAGCAAGCTGGAGGCCAGCGCCGCCGAGTACGCATCGGCGAACTGTTCGGTGCGCGTGGCTTCGGCTGCCGGGTTCGCGGTGTCGAGGCGTTGCCAGCGCTGCAACGCATCGGCACGCGAATCCATCAGTACGCGGGCACGAGCCAGCGCAGCGGTGTGTTCGAGTGGGGTGGCAATCGACCCGGTCACCAGAACCATCGCGGGTGGTGTCGCGGCGCTGCCCGCTTCACCGGCTTCGAGTCGTGCTCGCGCCTCACCGATGCGCGCGGTGGTCAGCGGGTGGCTGCGCAGATACGGGAAGTTGCCGCTGTCATTCAGACGCGAGGACTTCTGGAGCCGCTCGAACATCGAGGCCATGCCGGCCGGATCGAAGCCAGCGCTGGCCATCACCGACGCCCCGATGCGATCGGCCTCGCGCTCCATCTCGCGCGAGAAGTTCAACTGGCCCTGAATGCCGACGGCCTGTCCGCTGGTGATCAGCGCACCTGCGGCATCACCGCCGCCGGATTGGGTTGCAGCGATCACGCCGAGGATGGTCGCCGCGATGCTGATCAGCGACTGCTGCCGGCTGTTGGCAAAACCGCGGGCGATGTGGCGCTGATTGATGTGCGTCATTTCATGCGCGAGCACCGACGCCAACTCGTCACGGGTCTGCGTGATCGCCATCAAGCCCAGGTGCACACCCATGTAGCCACCCGGCAGGGCAAAGGCATTGACGCTCGGGTCGCGCACCAGAAACGGCTGGTACGGGAAGCGCTCGCTCAGGTCCTCGCCGAGATCGCCACGCACCTTGGCCGCGGCCAGCAGGGGCTGCCAGAGCGACTGCAGGTACTCCAGCAGGATCGGGTCGTCGAGGTAGTCCGGGTCGCGCCGGATGTCGCGCATGATCGCGTCGCCCAGATTCCGCTCGGTGGCGAGGCTGAAATCCGCCGCAGCGCTATCGCCGAGCGAAGGCAGGTTGTTCTGTGCCCGTGCGATGGGCAACAACGCGGTGGCCGTCAGTGACACGCCCACGATCCCGAGCCGGACAGCACGCACGATGGCACGCGCAATGCGGGATGAACGGGGCAAGGTGCAGATCAAGAAGACTTTCGCAGCGGTGGTGAATTCAGAGTGTGTGCCGGCGCAACAGTTCAAACCATCGGCCCGACAGCGTGTCGGCACGCCGGATGTCGCACTACGACACATCTACTTGCCTCGCCTGAGTCGTCATTGCGCCTCAGTTCCTCGTCACTATGATGCCAGCACGACATTGCTGCATTGTTTCCCACCATGACCCCACCCGCCGAGGCCACTGCTCCCGCTGCGCTGCCAAGCGATCCATCAACCGCAGTCGCGAATCCAGCGGTCTCGCCGCTGACGCACTTCGATGCCGCGGGGCAGGCTCACATGGTGGATGTGTCGGCGAAGGCCGAAACCCACCGCATCGCTCGCGCGCGAGGCCAGATTCGCATGCTGCCGCCGACGCTGGCGCTGATCGAAGACGGACTGGCGAAGAAGGGCGACGTGCTGGGCGTGGCACGCATCGCAGCCATCCAGGCGGCCAAGCGCACTGCCGACCTGATCCCGCTGTGCCATCCGCTGCCGATCACACGCGTCGCCATCGACTTCGACATCGACCGCGCAACCAGCGTCATTCGCTGCACCGCACAGGTCGAGACACGGGGCCGCACTGGCGTCGAGATGGAAGCGCTGACGGCAGTGCAGATCGGCCTGCTGACCATCTACGACATGTGCAAGGCCGCCGACCGCGGCATGGTGATGGGCGACATCCGGGTGCTGGAAAAACATGGCGGCCAATCGGGCGATTGGTTCAGCACCGAGGCTGACCACTGACATTCAGCGTGGGAGGCGTGGCCGTTCCCTGAAGTCCCGGTAATCGAGCGCACTCGAAGGAGCCACGCACTGAAACGGCAGCTCGACGCCAGGCTTTGGCTCGGTTTCACAGGGCGCAAAAAAGCCCTTCGAAGCCACGTTGCGAAACTCACGCAGGCGAGCGGCAATGTGCCGCGCACGTTCAATGTCACCCACACCGGCCAGTGCGGTGGCCCAGGCCACCATCAGCCGGGTGTCGAGCAGGAAGTGTTTCGCGCCGTCCATCGCGCGCAGCACCTCGGCGGGCGACTGGCTGGTGGTGGCCTCAGCGTAGTCGGCATGGTGCGAAAACAGCCAGCTGTGTCGCCCGGCCGCAATGCGCTCGGCCAGAGGCGGGGCATCGTCGGGAGGCTCGAAGATCGCGACCACCGGCAGGTAGTCAAGCACCGACGCCAAGCCGCCGGTCATCAGCATCAGCGCGGCTGTCAGCAAGGCAGCAGCTCGGGCTGTCATGCCCTGCTGAACCGAGGCCGCTCGCCGCGCGGTCGCGGGCGCCGCCAAGCCACGCCATCTCTGCGCGGACGAACGCGAAGCCGCACGTCCACGGCCGGCGGCACCCAGACTCAGCCCGAAAGCGAATGCAGCCGGTAGCAGGAAATAGGCGTACCACAGCGGGTACTCGAGCAGGCTGTGCCAAGCCACCAGCAGCACCATCATCCACGCCGCGCGCAGCAGCAGCGCGCGTTCACGGTCAGGCTCTGCGCTGCCGTGGCGGCTGGCGCACCAGGCGCGCCACATCGCCCAGCTCATCAGCGCAGCGACCACCGTGGCCAGCGGAACGCCCAGTTCGACCACCCACTGCAGCAGCAGGTTGTGCGTGTGGTCGAAGAACGCCCCAGGCCGATGAGGAAACGGCGTCAGCGACCAGGCCAGATTGAACTCGCCCCACCCCACGCCGAGCCACGGCTGCTGCGCGATCAAGCCCAGCGTGTCGGACCAGATGCCGAAGCGTGAGCTGGAAATGTCGGTCTCGCTGCGCAGCCGGGCGGCGCCACCGAACACATGGCCGGAAAGGTTGGCCCAGGTGGTCAGACCGCCCCAGCACAGCGCATAGATCAGCGGCGACATGCACAGCATCAGCCGCGATCGCCGTGACAGCGTGCGGTCAAGCGCGCCCCATACGGCCAGCGCCAACACGCCCAGCATGCCGGTGCGCGATGCGCTGAGCACCAGACCGAAGATGAAGCCGACCATCAGCGCCATCAAACCCGCGCGCGCCAGCCGCCAGCGCATGCCGTCGAGCGACTCCGACAGCCACAGCGCGGCCACGAGCGCCCACAGCAGCAGACTGCTCAGGTGGTTGGGCTGCCGCAGATTGCCCGACGCGCGGCCCTCCAACGCGGTGCTGGCGATCCACTGGCCATCAGCCCATTCGGGCGCGAACACCTGCACCATGCCCACCGCCAAGCTGAGCGCGCCGGCCACGACGAGCGCAATGCAGAGCGAACGAAACGCCGCCGGCCCACCGCCTGAATCCATCGTCGCCGCACCCACCACCGCCACCAGCCCGGCAGCCGCCAACAGGCCGATGGCCGACAAAGCCATGGAAGCCGGCAGGCCGTTCTGCGCCCAGGACAAGGCGCAGGCGGAGATCAACAACGCAAGAGCGAACAACATGGCCCGCAGCCCGCCACTCGTTCGCCCCGGCAGTGCAGCAGGTATGCGGATCATCCGCAGCGCCAGCACCACACAGAACGCGCCCCAACCCGACACCGCAGCCGCCTGGTTCAGGAAGGTGGCCGACGGCGGGACGTTGGTGGCGAGCAATGCCGGTGGCAGGATGGCCAGCAGCGCAGCAATGGTGAGAAGCAGATGGTGGGGGTACTGCTCGGCATGGCGGTGGTGCACCGAGGCAATCAGTGTCGGCGCACGTGCCGAGGTAACGCTTTCAGCCGCCACACACAACCTGGCCTGAAGGTCGGTTCTGGAATTGCCTAGTGAAACAGCCATGTCGCAGTCATCCTGAACGCACGATCGTAATCGCGACCATGCAGTCCAAAACGCCGTGAACCGCCCCGGTTTTTGAGGAGGCTCCAATCTTTGAGAGGATGGAGCCATGAAGAAGTCGAACAAGTTCTCACCCGAGGTGCGTGAGCGGGCCGTGCGACTGGTGCAGGAGCACCGCGGGGAA